>Ga0181529_10000034_pt1 | contig 160220 bp, 152 predicted proteins | sample PEATcosm2014_Bin_36_FD_119763 | JGI IMG/M metagenome (GOLD analysis project Ga0181529, IMG submission 119763) | Peatland microbial communities from MTU Mesocosm Facility, Houghton, MI, USA - PEATcosm2014_Bin10_30_metaG | ecosystem: Environmental > Terrestrial > Soil > Wetlands > Peat | place...
ACCGCGTGCGCGAGCTCCGCAAAACGCTGCGCTAGAGCTCCGCTCGCTTCGCCGTATCGCGCGCCTTTCCCAAGGCTTGCGATACCGCGTGCGCGAGCTCCGCTTCGCTGAAGGGCTTGGGAAGGAAACGCGCCTCGCCTTCGGGATCCTCGCCTCGTCCCGGATGGCCGGAGATGAACAGCAGGCCGACGGAGGGAAGGATCGCGCGCACTCGCCTCGCCAGACTGCGCCCGTCCATGAAGGGCATGACCATATCCGTCACGAGAAGATCTATCGAGGGTCCGTAGCTCTCCGCGAGCAGCAAGGCTTCTCCGGCATTGGCCGCCAGGAGCACGCGATGCCCCCCCTTCGCGAGCAGGCGCGAGGCGAGGGATCTCACGGCGTCGTCGTCGTCCACGAAGAGTATCGTGGCGGCGTCGATCGCGGGCCAAACCGATTCCGCCTCCTCGGCCTTCTCGCTCTCCCCGGAGCCGGATGCGGAAGGCAGCCAGACGGAGAACGAGGCTCCCTTGTCCGGCTTCGATGCCACGCCCACGGCCCCGCCCAACTGCCGCGCTATGCCGTAGACCGTCGAGAGGCCGAGCCCCGTTCCCCTATCCCTCGGCTTCGTCGTGAAGAAGGGCTCGAAGATCCTATCGAGTATCTCCGGCGCGATGCCCGTGCCGGTGTCCGCTACTTCGAGCAGGACATAGCTCCCGGGCGCGAGGTTGTCGAGGCCGACGGCGCGCGTCGATTCGATCGCCTCGACGGCCGTCGAGATGCGCAGCTCTCCGCCCGCGGGCATCGCGTCCCTCGCGTTGAAGGCCAGGTTGAGGAGGATCTGCTCGATTTGGGCCGGATCGGCTACGGCCGAGGCGGCCCGCGGGCTTAGCGTCAGAGAGAGGAGCACGTCCTCGGGCAGGATGCGGCGCAGGAGCCTCTCGGCGTCCTGCACCGCGGCGTTGAGATCGAGGACCTTCGGGGAGAAGGGCTGGCGCCTCGAGAAGGCGAGGAGCTGGCGCGTCAGGTTCGAGGCCCTGTTCGCCGCTTTGCGGATGCCCTCTATGTCCTCGCGGACGGCGCCATCGGCCGGAAGCTCGTCGGCCAGGAGGTTCGAGTAGCCGAGGATGGCGGTGAGGATGTTGTTGAAATCGTGGGCGATGCCTCCCGCGAGCTTGCCGGCGGCTTCCATCTTCTGCGCCTGAGCGAAGCGCTCCTCGAGCCTCCGGCGCTCGGTGGTGTCGATGAGCTCGCCCCTCATGCCGCGGAGCTCTCCCTCCGAATCGTAGACCGCCGCCGCGTTGGCAAGCACGATCAGGGCCTTGCCGTCGATCGATTTCAGGGGTAGCTCGAAGAGCTCCAGCTTCCGGCCGGTCTCGAGGGTCTCCCGGAAGGCGGTCATAGAGGCCTCGTCCGCGACGAGCGACTCGAGGCGCGGCAGCGGGGCCTCGGGGCCCAGACCGACCAGGGCGCGAAAGGCCGGGTTCGCCTCCATGACCAGGCCGTCCCGGTCCGCCAGGAAATTGCCGGAAATGCCTTCCTGGAAGAGATTGCGGTACCGCTCCTCGCTCTCCATGAGCCGCCTCTCCATCATGGCGCGGTACAGAGCGATCTCGATGGAAATCTTGAGCTCCCTCTCCTCGAAAGGCTTGATTATGTAGCCGAAGGGCTGGGTGATCTTGGCGCGCGCGATGGTCTCGTCGTCGGCGAAGGCGGTGAGGAGGACCACGGGCGTCCTGTAGCGCTCGTGGACCAGGCGCGCGGTCTCGACGCCGTCGAGCTGGCCCCTGAGCTTGATATCCATGAGTATGAGGTCGGGCCGGAGCCTGGGGAAACTCTCGAGCAGGTCCTCCCCCGAGGGGTACATGCCTGCGATAGAGTAGCCCGAGCGCACGAGAAAGCTCTTGATATCGAGCGCGACGATGTACTCGTCCTCGACGATCGCTATCCCGGGCACGTCTCCTCCCTTCCCGACAGGGTGTCGAAATGGCTACGGAGCCATTTCGACACAAGCTCGAAACACGCTCTTGGCCGGACGAGGTCCGCCGCAGGCGGGCGTCAGGCTTTCGGACGCACGCCCAATCGCTCCAGCTCGTCCTCGAGCTTCTCGCGGTCGATCGGCTTGATCAGGTAGCTCGTCGCCGATCCGCCATAATAGGCCTCGATCACGTTCTTCGGATCCTCGAGAACGGAAGTCATGATCACCTTCGCCTCGTCGGCCGGCTTGACTCCCATCTCGCGCTCAATCGCGCGCAGACGCTTGAGCGCCTCGTGCCCGTCCATCTTCGGCATCATGATGTCCATGAAGATGATGTCGTAGGGCCGGGAATCCTCCCATGCCAACTTGAAGGCATCGACCGCCTCCTCGCCGTCGACCACCACGTCCACGTCGCCGTAGGGCTCGAGGAGCTTCTGCATGACGCGCCGGCTGCCGAAATCGTCCTCGACCACGAGCATCTTCATCCTTCCTCCCCCTCCCCCGTCGAGGCCGCGCGCATCCTCGACGCGGCGTCCTTCAAGCCCGGGGCATCGCCTTTCCTCGCGAGCAGCAGGGCGGAGAAGGCGAGCCGCGAACCCGTTCCGTCGCCGGCCTCGGCCAGGGCGCCCTGCGCTCCCTTCGCCGCTCGCTCGGCCTCGGCGAAGGATCCCGCGGCAAGGGCATCCTCGATGCTTTCCGCCAAGCGCCGCAGGAAGCCGTTCCCGGCGGCCTCGGCCGCCGAGAACCTCCTCGCCATCCTCGCGTCGTCGGCTATCTTGCGTTGGTCGGCGATTATCGCCTCCCGCGCGCTTCCCTCGTCGGGGCTCCCCGCGGCGACTCGCCTTCCCCGGCCTTCGGCCGGGGCGCGCGACAGCGCGACCATCGCGTCCCTCAGGCCGTCGGCCCGAAGCGGCAGGACAGTGAAGGCGATCCCCGCGCGGCTTTCCAGCCTCGAGCGGACCTTTGTCCCGAACCTGGTGCCGACTACGAGCCTCGAATCGAGCGCCTCAAGGACGGCGTCGTCGGCTTCGGCCGCAGCCCGCTCGTCCGCAATCACGAGCGAGTCGCTGAGCGCGACAACGTTCTCCAGGCGCTCCGCACGCCTCGCCGCGATCCCGAGGCGCTTCAGGACGAGCGAGGCATCCTCGAAGCCTTCGGCGTCGAAGCCGGCTATCGTCGCCTCCGCGACGCCCCTCCCGAAACCTGGAAGATCCTTCGGCGGGCTTGGTTCGACCCCGAGGTCGAAAGTCAGCCGCAGGGAAAAGCGCGTCCCGCGGCCCTCGTCGCTCTCGACGGACAGCCCTCCGCGCATGAGCTCGACCGACTTGGCGACGATGGCGAGGCCCAGCCCAGTGCCGCCCGCCTTGCGGGTCCTGGAAGGGTCGAGCTGGGTGAAGCGCGCGAAGGCGAAGTCTATCTTGTCCCGAGGCATCCCGATGCCCGTGTCCGCGACCTCGAACTCGACCGTCGGCCCGCAGCCGGCGCAGCTCGGCTGCTCGTAGAGGGCCGCGCCGAGGCGGATTCGCCCGCGCTCGGTGAACTTCACGGCGTTGTCCAGCAGGTTGAGCAGGATGTGCTTGAGCAGGGAACGGTCGCCGACGAGCGCGTCGGGTATCGCGGGGTCGCGCCGCAGGTTGACTTCGAGCCCCTTCGCGAAGGCTCCCATCGCCAGGGAGTCTGCGCATTCCCCGAGCACTTCGTCGAGGGAGAACGGCGCGGACACGACCGAGAGCTTGCCCGCCTCCATGCGCGCGAAATCGAGTATCGAGTCGATCAAGGTGAGCAGGGACCTGGCGGAGGACAGCGCCATGGCGAGGTACTCGCCCTGCTCGGGCTCCTTCGACACCGACATCGCGAGCTCGGTGAAGCCTATGACGCTGTTGAGGGGAGTCTTGAGCTCGTGGCTCATGTTCGCCAGGAATTCGCCCTTGACGCGATTGGCTTCCTCGGCGATGTCCCTTGCCCTGCGGATCGACAGCTCGTATTGGTGCTTGTACAGGGCGAGCTCGATGGCGATCCTGAGCTCGCGCTCGTGGAAGGGCTTGACGATGTAGCCGTAGGGACTCGCGTGCTTGGCCCGCTCCAGGGTCCGCTCGTCGGTGAAGGCCGTGACGAAGATGACGGGCACTTCCGTGCGCTCGCGCAGATGCCCCGCGGCCTCGATCCCGTCCTGTTCGCCCTTGAGTTTGATGTCCATGAGGACGAGATCGGGCGTCAGGGCGGCCGCCCGCTCTATGGCGAGTCCGCCCGTCTCCACTACGTCGACTACGCGATAACCCATGGCCTCCAGGCGCATGCGCATGTCGAGGGCGACGATGTTCTCGTCCTCGACGATGAGTATGTCCCGGCCGCCCTTCACGTGGCCTCCATCCCCCGCTCCGCCGCGGCGGCGAAGGCGACGTCGATGTCGAGGACTACTATGAACTCCCCGCCCTTCTCCCCGATTCCCTTGATCAGTGCGTCCTCGATCCGGGACCCGATCTGGGGAGGGCGCTCGATCCGCGACGGGTCGAGGTCGATGACCTCGCGGACCGCGTCGGCCAGCACGCCGATCGTGACCTCGTCGCGCCCGTAGCGGATTCGGAGCACTATGATGCTGGAACCCGGCCCCGCGCCGGTGGGCCCCTCGCCGAATCGGATGCGGAGGTCGGCTACGGGTATGACCGATCCGCGGTAATTGATGACGCCGCGCAGGTGGGGGGAAGCCTTCGGTACGCGCGTGATGGGCACCGTCTCGAGTACGACTTCGACCCTGGATACTTCCACGGCGAAGCACTGCCCGCCCAGCTCGAAGGCCAGGTACCTTCCGGTCGACGCTTCGCTCATATCTTCCCGCTCATTCCGCGACTTTCTTGACGATCCCGAGAAGCTTGTCCGCGTTGAAAGGCTTGACGATCCAGCCGGTCGCGCCCGCTTCCTTGCCTTCGTTCATCTTCGAGCCCTGCGATTCCGTCGTCAGCACGAGTATCGGGGTGAACTTGTACTTGCCCAGCTCCCTCGTCTTGCGGATCAGGCCGATGCCGTCGAGGTTGGGCATATTGACGTCGGTGATGATGAGGTCCACGCCGTCGACCGAATTCAGCGTCTTGAGCGCCTCCAGGCCGTCCGTGGCCTCGATGGTCTCGTAGCCCTCCTGCGAGAGGATGAAGGTGATGCTCTGGCGTATCGCTGCCGAATCGTCGACGATCAGGATCTTCTTGGACATATGATTCTCCTTGTTCGCTTCTTTGCCCGCGCCACGACGCGCCGCCGGGCCAGGGCTAGCGCGCTCGGCGCTGGACTTCCTGCGCGATGCTTCCGAGACCGAGAACGGTATCGACGCCGCCGAGCTTGATCGCCTCGTTCGGCATCCCGAAGACGACGCACGAGGCTTCGTCCTGGGCTATCGTATAGGCGCCGCCGTCCCGCATCTCCCGCATCCCGCGCGCTCCGTCGTCCCCCATCCCGGTCATGATCACTCCGATCGAATTCTTGCCGGCATACCTCGCGGCCGAGCGGAAGAGCACGTCCACGCTGGGCCTATGCCTGCATACCAAGGGCCCTTCCTTCACCTCGACATAGTATCGCGTTCCCGAGCGCTTGAGGAGGGTGTGCCTGTTGCCCGGGGCGACGAGGGCGCGGCCGCGCAGCACCGTATCGTTGTCCTCCGCCTCTTTGACGTTGACCCGGCAGATACCGTCCAGCCGCTTCGCGAAGGCCGCGGTGAAGTGCTCGGGCATGTGCTGGACTATGACGATCCCCGGCGCGTCCTCGGGGAAGGCCTCGAGGAATTCCCTCAACGCCTCCGTGCCGCCGGTAGAGGCGCCCACCACCACGACTTTCTCTGTCGTCTCCACGATCGCCTTCTCGGGCTTCGGGAGCATCACGTCGGCGGTGAGCTTGGGAGCGATTTCCGACGCGGCCGCCGGACGGGCCTGGATCCTGCCGAGCCTGCCCTTGCTCATATCGGCGGCCCTCACCGCGTCGCAGATCCGCATCCTGGACTCCTCCAGGAATTGCTTGGTGCCGAGCTTGGGCTTCTGGATTATCTCGACGGCGCCGTACTCGAGGGCTCGTATCGCATTGCCGGATCCTTCCTCGGTCTTGCTCGAGCAGACCACGATAGGGATGGGGTCCTTCTCCATTATCGTCCTGAGGAAGGTGATGCCGTCCATCCTCGGCATCTCGACGTCGGTGATTATCACGTCCGGCCTCTCGGCCTCCATGCGCTTGAGGGCGAATATCGGATCGGCGGCGACGGCCATGACTTCGATGCCGGGATCGGACTCGAGTATCTCCTTCAGAGTCTGCCTCACCACGGCGGAATCGTCCACGACCATCACCCTGATCACGGCTGCCATCTCTCCCTCCTGCCTCAGTTTCTCTCGTAGATCGTCGGAGCCACTCCCCTGAGCGGCATTTCCATCCCCGTGAGGGTCTCGGAATGCCCGAGGATGAGCGATCCCCCGGGGCGGAGGTGCTCGCAGAGCTTGCGGATGATGGATTCCTGCACGCGCCGCTCGAAATAGATGATGACGTTCCTGCAGAACACCACGTCGAAGATATCCGCGGTCGGATAGGCGTCGTCCATGAAATTGATCCGATCGAAGCTGACGCGCGAGCGGATTTCCGGCTTCATCCTGACGAGGCCGCTCGCCCTATCCTTGCTCCTCAGCATGTACTTCTTCTTGAAGCTCAGGGGCACTATCTCGGTCTTGGATTCGTCGTAGACCGCCTCCCTCGCCTTGTCGAGGACCTGGGACGAGAGGTCGCTCGCGAAGATGCGGTAGTCGAACCGCGGCTGCGCGACCCGCCGCTCCTCGAGGACCATCGCGATGGTATACGGCTCTTCCCCGGTGGAGCAGCCGGCGGACCATACCATGAGGGGCCTGGACAGACCGGCGCCGTCGCGGGCCGCGGCCGACGGGACGATCTTGCCCACCAGGTAATCGAAATGCTCCGCCTCCCGGAAGAAGTCCGTCTTGTTGGTCGTCACGGCGTCGATCATGTTTATGAGCTCGGTCTCGCGTCCCTCGCCGGAGAAGACGAAGTCGACGTACTTCCGGAACGAATCGAAGCCGAAGCGCCTCAGGCGCTTCTGTAGCCGCGATTCGAGCATGATGCGCTTGGCGTCGGGCATCCGGATGCCGAGCTCGCTCTCTATGAAGTCCGCGAGCCTGCGGAAATCCGCCTCGGAGAGGATCGCGGGACCGGCGGAGGCGATGTCGGGGGAGGCCGGGTCGCGCGCCGTCATTCGCGGATTCATGGACGCTCAGGCCTCTCCCGCAGCGGCCCTGGGACCGCTTTCCCTCTGCACGACGAAGGCGAGCCGATTCACGTCGAGGATGAGGGCGACGGTGCCGTCGCCCAGTATGGTCGCTCCCGACACTCCGTCGACGTCCCGATACAGCCGTCCCAGAGGCTTGATCACGATCTGGTAGTCGCCGATGACCTGGTCGACCACGAGGCCGATCCTGTATTCCTGAGCGGAGACGATCACGATCTGCTCGATCGCGGGCTCCCCTTCCTCCTCCTCCCCGGCCTCCTCGCGCGCGAAGAAGGTCCTGAGCTGCACGAAGGGCACGAGCTCGTCGCGATAGCTGATTATGCGCCGCCGCCCCAAGGTCGCGAGCTCGTCGCGGAGGATCTCCACGCAGCCGTCGACCGAGGACAGCGGTACGACGAAGAACTCCCCGCCGACGCGGACGAGAAGGCCGTCGATGATGGCGAGGGTCAGCGGGATCTTGAGCGTGACCGTCATGCCGGCGCCCTGCTCGGTCGCCAAATGGGCGCTTCCCCCGAGGGAATCGATCTCCCGCTTGACCACGTCCATGCCCACTCCCCGTCCCGAGACCGTAGTGACGGTCTTCGCGGTGGAGAAGCCCGGCTCGAATATCAGCTGGTAGAGTTCCTGATCCGCCACGTCCTGCGCGGGCGACAGGAGTCCTCGCTCTATGGCCTTGGAGCGGATGGCCTCGCGGTCGAGTCCCTTGCCGTCGTCGGATACCTGGATGAGGACGTAGGCGCCGGAGTGGCGCGCGCTGAGCTTGATGACGCCGGCCTTGGGCTTGCCCGCGCGCTCGCGGGCGTCGGGCCTCTCGATGCCGTGATCCACCGAATTGCGGATGATATGGACGAGCGGGTCGCCGAGCTTCTCGATGACCGTCTTGTCGAGCTCGGTCTCGGCGCCCTCCGTGATCAGCTCGGCTTCCTTGCCGAGCTCGATGGACAGGTCGCGGACGACCCGCCTGAACTTGTTGAAGGTGCTGCCGATGGGCAGCATGCGTATGCTCATGGTGTTGTCGCGAAGCTGGGCGATGAGGCGCTCGAACTGCTCGGAGACCGACGCGAGACTTCCGTCCTTCATGTCGAGGGAAGTCTGGGCCAGCCTGGCCTGGAGCGTGACCAGCTCCCCGACCAGGTCCACGAGCGCATCGAGCTTGTCGCTCGCGACCCGGATCGATCCGGCGGTCTCGCTCCGCTCGTGCACCTTCTTGAGGTGCTCCTGCTCGACGAGGGCCGACTCGACCTGGGGCTTCGACACGACGTGTTTCTCGACCAGGACCTCGCCCAGCCTCTTCTGCGAGCCGAGCGCCTCGCGAAGCGCCCCGGTCGATACCGCTCCCCGGTCCACGAGTATGTCGCCCAGGCGCCTGGCCTCCGCTCCCTCCTCGTCGGCCAGGGGCGCGACTCGAAGCTCCGACAGGTCCTCGACGAAGATGAAGATGTCCCGTATCGCGTTCTCGTCGACCGGCGCGGTCAGCAGGATCTCCCACCATGCGTAGCAGGCCTCGGGGTCCAATTCGCGGAGGGCGGGCAGCCCCTCCATGTGCGGGAAGACATCGGCCTGGCCCAGGGCGGAAAGCTCCTCGATGAGGTTGAGGACCTTGGTACCGTTCTTGAAGACGTCGGCCGCGGGCTTGAAGGTTATCCGATAGGTCCTGGCCCGGGGCCCTCCAGCGTCGGCCCCAGCCGGCGCTCCGGCCCCCTCGGCCTTGTCGGGAGCCCTCTTGGGAGCCTCGGCGGCGCCCGGGGCCGCCTTGTAGAATTCCTTGAACCGCTTGAGGAGGGACTCGGTCTCCACGGCGATGTCGTCGGGAAGGCCCTCCTCGAATTCCATGAGCTGGCGAAGCTGGTCCCTCCCCTTGAGAGCCAGGCCGATGAATTCCTTCGTTATGGAGAGGGTCCCGACTCGACAGAGATCGAGGACGGTCTCCATCTCGTGGGCGAACCTGGAGACGGCATCGAAGCCGAACATAGCCGCGGAGCCTTTGACCGTGTGTATAGCGCGGAAGGCGGCATTTATCAGCTCGCCGTTGAGCGGCTGCGATTCGAGCTCGAGGAGCTTGTCCTCCAGCTGGGTCAGGAGCTCGAAGGCCTCCTCGCGGAAGGTGGCCTTGAATCTGTCCAGGGCTTGCGCCATCGCTTCCTCCGGTTAGAAACCGACGAGCGCCGACTCGAATTCCTCGGCGTGGTCCGATAGGCCCCGCAGGAATCCGCTCGCCGCCAGACGCTTGGCGACCTTCGAGGGTACCGAGCCGAGGAAATGCAGCTCCTTGCCCGCGGCCGCGGCCTCGGCCCTGGCCGCGTAGAAGACCTGCAGACAGGCGAGGTCGAGCTCCTCGACCAGGGAAATACTGAGGAGGACATTGTCGCTTTCCTCCAGCGCCCCCGCTATCTCGGCTTTGAGCGCCGACGCCCGGTCGACCGTGAGGGGCCCATGGAGGTTGATGATCTTGGGTGATTGGCCTGCTTGCATATTCTTAGCTCCTGGTTTCTTTACTATAGAGCGCCGCCCCGAAAATGCAAGGCCGGCGAGTCGAGCGCGTCGGACTGTCCCGCTTAGATGAAATCCGGAATGTCCAGGCTGGCCGGGATCTGGATGATGCTCTCCAGAAAGCCGGCCTTCCTCTTCTTCACGTAAATCTGGGCATAGGCCACGCGCTGGTCGCGGTCGACGAAGAAGCGCTTGAGCGAGATCGGGTCGTTCTCGGAGAGCCCCGATTCGTCGGCGATCGAGCCGGGCCACACCTTGGCAACGCTGAAATTGGCGGATTCGAACAAATTCCCCGGCATTGGGAGGAGCGACATGCCGTAGAGCGCCGGGAATAGCCGATCCTGCCTGTCGATCCTGGCGGCGGACTCCAGAGGGGAGAAGGGACGCTGGCCGAGGTAGCGAATCTCCACCTTCTCCTTGCCCGCGCTGACCACTCGAACGCGCACCAGGCTTCCGGATTCGTGTTGAAGCATGATCGCCTGCGCGGCGGGGATATCCTTCGGCCTCTCGCCGTCGATGTCGACGAGGCGATCTCCCTCTTCCACTCCGGTGGCGGCCGAAGGATGCCGATAGGTCACTTCCATGCCCCCGGTCGCGGGACCCGACTCCTTTTCCGCTAAGGAGATACCCAGCCACGCCCGCTTCAGCTCTCCTCCCCTGAAGAGCTCCGGGAGCACCTTGATGATCCAGAACGAGGGTATCGCGAAATTGAGGTTCTGGAATTGGGGCATTCCCGCGAAGACGACTCCGACCGCCCCGCCCGACTCGTCCAGGAGAGGCCCGCCGGAGTTGCCGGGATTGAGGGAGGCGTCCACCTGCATCGCGTCTCCGATCTGCAGGATCTTGCGCCCGACCGCGCTCACGATGCCCGAGGTGACCGTGTCTTCGAGACCGGCAGGCGAGCCGATGGCGTATATCTTCTGCCCGGGGAGGAGGTCCGAGCCGTCCGAAAGCGAGAATACGTACTCGGGGACCGCGTCGACCTTTATGATGGCCAGGTCGAGGAGCCGGTCATAGCCGACCACCTTGGCCCCGATCCGCTGTTCCGGGGCGTCGGCGGGCCGGACCGACATGTGCGAATAACCTTTATACTTGGGATCGACCTCGCTCTCGATGACGTGGTAGTTGGTGAGCGCGTAGCCCGCGCGGTCGATATAGAATCCCGTGCCGAGGACGCGGTCCGGCATGCCGAGCCCCTGCTCGATCTTGATGCCCTTGTCGACCCAGATCGTGACGACGCCCGATCTCATCTTGGCCATCGAATCCCGCGAGGCCAGGAACTCTCCGGCGCCCGCCGGAATCGGGAGGGAGCGGGACGAGAGCTCCGCGCAGAGAAGCCGCAGAGTCCGTCTATCATGGGCGCCGAGGGCCCTTCCGGCCCAGCGCGTCAGCTCGTCCGCGGAAAAGGAGGCGCTGTCGGCCCTGCCCGCGTCCAAGGCCGATAGATAGACCAGGAAGGCGGGCGCCTCCTGCGATTTCGAGTAGAAATCCTCGGCCTCGGCCGCGAGGAGCGAGCTGCGATTGTATCTCCAGGCCGCGGCCAAGGCTCGAGCGTCTTGGGGCAGCAGCTCCGATAGGCCGTCCTGCGAGCCGAGGGCCTTGAGGGAGTCCAGCCGCGCTAGAGCGGTAGGATAGTCCTTGGCGACGAGGGCGGCGCGGTACTCGGCCTCGACCTTGACCTCGGCCTCGGAGGCGAGCGCGGCGAGCTCCGCGTCGGAAGGGCCTTCCGACGGCCTCTTCGATGCGTCCTCGCCCAGGATCGATCCTATCGCCTCGAGGGCATGGGAGGCGTCGGCCTTGGACAGGTTCCTGAGCTCCTCGAGCTTCAGCTTCGAGTAGGAGGGGACCGGCTCCCGCGACGCGGGGGGCGGGTTCGACGAGCATGCCAACGCGGCGGCCGAGACCGCCAGGAGACCGAGCCATCCGGCTACCTTCATCATGGAATCAGCTCCGCGAACGCGAGATCTCCGATGCGCGTCAGCCTGTACCGCGCGCCCTTATAGTAGAAAAAGCCCTCCCCTTCCGGAAGGTTACGTCCGAGGTCGAAGCTCTTCTTGCCGATCCAGGTCAGCTGGGCGTTGGCGTCGGGCAGCAGGGCCAGGGAGACTCCGTCCCTCGAGAGGGCCACGATCTTGCCCGACTTCACTATCAGCGACTCGTCGAGCCGGCCGTCGAGCCGCGAGGAGAAATCCTGCTCGATCGAGCCGTCGGCGAGCTGGAACTGCGCGGCGTCTATGCTCCCCTTGCGATCGAAGTCCCATTCCTTGCGGAAGGGGAAGACGGTCTGCTCGTAATAGTCGAATATGCCGTCGCCTTCCGAATCGCTGCGGATCCAGGCGACGTCCGAGGATCCGTCCGGCCTCACGTAGAAGCCTCGCTCGGTCCTGAATCGGCCCTCGCCGTCGGGATCCGCCTTCTCGAGAACCGGCCGCCCCCGCTCGTAGGCGGTCGTCGAATACAGTCTCCCGCCCTCGTAGGAAGTCGAGGATAGCGGCATCCCGCGATCGAGCTGCGTAACCCTGGTGGACGAACCGGAGTCGACCGTGACGCTCAGCGCCGCGACGGCGCAGGAGCGCTCGCTGGGATCGGCGGCGGGGACGGCGTAGGGGAAGGATATGGATGATCGGCCTTCGCCGGCGAAGCGGCGCATCGTCAGGGGGGCGAAGGCGAAAGCTTCAGGGGCGAAGCAATACAGTCTCTTCCCGGCCTTCTCGATGAATTCGACGGAAGCGACAGCGGGAAACGAGGAGTATGCGATGTCGATCTCGAGACCGGGACGATAGAGGACCAGCGAGACGGGGAGCCCATCGGCGAAGAGGGCTCGCAGATCCTTCCTCCCTTCGCGCATCGAGTCGAGAGTCCAGTCGCGCACGAGGCCCAGGGCGATGGAGAAGCCCGATTCCGCAAAGCCGTCGGAGCCGGACTCGACCTCGCCCGACCAGGAGGAGAGGGCCGAGACGACCGCGTCCCTGCCCGCCGGGCTGCCGGCGAGCGCGAGCAGGGAGCTCAAGTCGCGCAATTCCATGGGACCTGGACCGGAAAGCAGTTCCGACGAGGCCGCCGCCTCGTCGATGATCCCGTATTCAAGGGCTCGCAGCGTCCCGGCCGGGCTCGAGGCTCCGGAGGCCCTGTAGGCGAGCACCGCGTCCCTCCTAGCCTGGATGTCCGCCATGAGGGGCGCGGCCAGCACGGGAAGCTCGGGATCGGCCGACGAATAGCGCGTCAGGCGGCTCAGGATGGTTCCGCCGAGATCCCGCGCGGCATCCGAGGAGGGTATGCTCCCCGCGTGGGCCAGGAACAGCCGCGCGAAGCCCGGATCGTCGGGGAAACGCCCCAGCGCCTCGCGCAATTCGGCGGTGAAGGCCCCGACATCGCCCGAGCCCGCGAACGCGCGCGCGCGTATTCGATGGTAGGCAGGGTCGATCGTCGCGGCCGGCGTCGGCGGTCCGAGGGCGTCGAGGGCCTCTTTCCAGCGGCGCTCGCGCACGAGCAGCTCCGCCTTGAGAGTCGAGGCGTCGCGAGGAGAGTAGGTCGAGAAGCGGGCGGCCGCGAGCGAGGCGTTCAAGGCGCCGAGGGAGTCCCCGATGGGGAGGCCCCTCTTTACCGAAGCGAGGGCGGCCAGGTAGAGGATGTCCGAGTCTCCGGGGTCCTGCGCGGCCGCCGCCCCGAGGTAGGCCGCCGCGTCCTCCCAATCGCCGATGCCCGCCGCCTCCCGCGCCTCGTCGAGCAGGGCCCGGGCGGCATCGCTCGCGGCCGCGCTCGCGCCTTGAGCCGGCGCGCGGCCTCCCGAAAGCGCAATGGCCACGACGGCGAGGGCGGCGACGGCCGCCGCGCGCCCCGCCCTCACGGCTAGGCCCTCGCCTCGCGAGGGGCGAAGCCCAGAAGGGTCCGTACCTCCGAGTCCTCGAGGGTCTCGCGCGAGACGAGGGCGTCGGCCAGCTTCTCGAGCTGGTCGCGGTGCTCCGTCAAGATCGCGGTGACCCTGGCGAGGGCGGACTCGAGTATCTTCTTGATGGCTTCGTCGATCCGCATCGCCGTATTCTCGGAGTAGTCCTTGTGCTGGGCGATCTCCTTGCCGATGAAGATGGGCTCCTCCTCCTGTCCGTAGGCCACGGGTCCCATCTGTTCCGCCATTCCCCACTCGCAGACCATCTTGCGCGCGAAATCCGTCGCCTGACGGATGTCCTGCGCCGTGCCGGTGGTCGTCTCCCCGTACACGATCCTCTCGGCCGAGTAGCCGCCATACATTATGGCTATCCGGTCCTCGAGCCAGGATCTCGAGCGCGAGTACACGTCCTTCTCGGGGAGGGAGATCGAAAGGCCCAGGGCCCTCCCCCTGGGAACCACCGTCACCTTGTGCAGAGGGTCCGAATGTGCGAGGTGGTAGTGGAGGAGCGCGTGCCCCGCCTCGTGCACGGCGGTCGCCCGCTTCTCCTCGTCGGTTATGACGAGGCTCCTCCGCGCGACGCCCATGAGCAGCTTGTCGCGGGCATCCTCGAAATCCTCCATGAAGACCGTGGCCTTGTTCTTGCGGATCGCGAAGAGAGCCGCCTCGTTGACGAGATTGGCCAGATCCGCGCCGGAAGTGCCCGGCGTGGCCCGCGCGAGGCGCTTTACGTCCACGTCCGCGTCCACGGGGATCCTCTTCATGTGGATGGCGAGGATGTCCTGCCGCTCCTGGACGTCGGGCATCGCGACCACGACCTGCCGATCGAAGCGCCCGGGCCTCAGCAAGGCCGGGTCGAGGACGTCGGGCCTGTTCGTCGCCGCGAGGATGATGACGCCGTCCTTGGTATCGAAGCCGTCCATTTCCACGAGCATCTGGTTGAGCGTCTGCTCGCGCTCGTCGTGGCCCCCGCCGTAGCCGGCGCCGCGGGTGCGGCCTACGGCGTCGAGCTCGTCGATGAATATTATGCACGGTGCGCTGCGCCGTCCCTGCTCGAAGAGATCCCTGACTCGGCTGGCTCCGACGCCGACGAACATCTCGACGAAGTCAGATCCGGACATATGGAAGAATGGCACGTTCGCCTCTCCGGCGACGGCCTTGGCCAGGAGGGTCTTGCCGGTGCCCGGCATCCCGACCAGGAGGGCGCCCTTCGGGATCCGCGCCCCCATCTTCACGAATTTCTGCGGATTCTTCAGGTAGTCGACCACCTCGAGGAGCTCGTATTTCGCTTCCTTCTGGCCGGCGACGTCCTCGAAAGTCGTCTTCTTCGTCGGCTCGACATAGCGCTTCGCCCTGCTTTTGCCGAAGCTGAAAGCCTTGTTGTTGCCCTGCACCTGCCTCAGCATCAGCCATATGATGAAGAAGCCGAACAGCCACGGAGCGAACTCGATGATGATCTGCCAGGGGCTCGCCCCCTTGAAGCCGCCGGAGACCCTCACTTCCTTGGCGCGAAGCCTGGCGAGAAGGTCCGGGTCCGCGTAGGGAATCGTCGTCTTGAATACGGCCTGGGCGCCCGTCTTTCCCTTGAGAGTTCCCTGGATCTCGGACTGATCGAGGATTTTGACGGTGTCCACCTCGCCCTGGTCGAGGCTGTTGAGGAAGGACGAATAGCTTATCTCGCTGGCTGCCCCGCGGTCGTTGAACAGGAACAATGCGGAAAAAAGGATGCCCAATGACAGGAAAAGCGCGAGGGCCGCGCGGCTGCCGCGGGCGGGTCCTTCGGGTCCTTGTCCGTTCTTCCGCTGCGGGGGCGGGTTTTGATCGTCGAAATCCATTAGGACTCAGGCTCCTTTCACGATGACCCAGAGACGGCGCTCGCTATCGGCTCTCGAGCCTAGGCCCAAGGTCCGTTCTCCCGAGGGGCGTTCGCGGTACCTATCCTGGCCCCCGAGCCCGGCTGCCAACACGGCTACGATGCCGTCGCGATCCTCGATGACTGGGGCGGCTCCTCGAGCATCCACCGGCAAGGCCCACTCTGAGAAGAGGGCGTCCAATCGCTTCTTCCCGTCCTTGAATGCGATGGCATCGCCCGGCCTTCGCGATCGTACGACGAGGGGGAAACAAAAGGCGTCGGCTCGGATCCCAGAGGAAGCGTCCGCACTCCACGAGGCACTAACGACCAGCGAGCCGACGCGAACCCGGCGGGGTCGGTCAATTAGTACAAAATAGCCGCCGCGACGAGGAAAATCAAGGCCGCGGCGAAGGAGGACCATCTCGCCTCGTCGCCGGATCACGAGTCCCGCGCCGCTGTAGGCTGCTTCATCGCCCCGACCCAGCGCGTCGAGGGCCGCCGCCGCCATGCGGGAGGAAAAGCGCTCCTTCCCGAGGATCCTGCCTGCCGCGCGCACGATCGCCCTAGCCGCGACCGCCCGCGGCGCGCCGAGAAGCCGGGCCTGTGGCGAAGCCAGCTCCCCCGGCGCGCCGGGCGACGGCGTGAAGGCGAGAGCGTCGGCAGCCTCGGTCAAGGCTTTCTCGTCCATCGCCGCCTTGCCCGCCGTCCGGGCAAGGCCCTTCCGCCAGCCAGGGAAGCCCGAGTCGAGGGTCGGCACTAGTTCGCGGCGTATGCGGTTCCTCAGGTATCGTGGCGAGGAGTTGGTCGAATCGCTGGAGTAGGGGATGCCGCGTCCGTCCAGGTACGAAAGCAGCGACGCTTTTTCGACGCCCAGGAAGGGACGCAGGTAGGGCCCGGACTCCTCGGGGATTCCCTTGATGCCTCCGGCACCGGAACCGCCCAGGAGCCTCATGAGGATGGTTTCGAGCTGGTCGTCCATGGTATGAGCGAGGAGGACGGCGCGCGCACCCGTCACCCTCATCGCCGAGCGGAAGGCGGCGTAGCGGTAGCGCCTGGCCGCCGCTTCGGTGCCTTCGCCTTCGGCCTTCGACCTCTCGAGCACGGCTCCGGGGCGCACGTGGGCCAGAAAGAGCCGAGCCCCCAGGGCCGAGCAGGTCGCGCGGACCAGGGCGAGCTCCTCTTCCAGTTCCTGGCTTCCGCGTATGCCGTGGTCGACGTGGAGGGCAATCGGCCTCTCCGGCAGGATCGCCGACGACGCGGCCAAGAGCGCCGTCGAGTCGGGCCCCCCCGAAAAGGCGACCGCGATCGAGGTCCCGCGATCGAGCCCCCGGGCAGCCAGGAATTCCAGGACTACGGCCTCCACGCCGCAACGGGCTCGAGCCACGGTTAAGGCGAAGAGGGCTTCGCAGCCCCCGTTGCGACGAACCGGGCGGCAAGCCTCGGCGGCCGGGCGATTCCGCGCCGGCCCGAGGCCGCCACCCGGCGGAACCTCACTTCTTCTCTTCCTTTTTCGCGGGAGAAGCCCCGGGCGCGGGCGCGGGACCTGCGGCCGGAGCGGCTCCTGCGGCCGGAGCGGCTCCCGGCGCTGCAGCGGCGGCTCCCTCGGCGGGCGCGGCCGCGACGACCGGCGCCGCGACGACTTCTTCCTTCACGTACTTGACGACGGCGACGACCAGCTCGGGGCTGCTCAGGACCTTTACCTTGTCCAAGGCGGGCAGCTCGCGGACGTGGATCGAGTGGTTCGCGTGGAGCTCGGTGACGTCCACGTCGATCCTCTCGGGAAGATTGTCGGGATCGCACTGCACTTCGATCTCGTGGGCGGGATTCTCGAGGATGCCGCCTTCGCGGACGCCGGCAGGCACGCCGACGAGCCGAAGAGGGACCCGCGCGTGGATCAGGCGACCCGAAACTACCTCGAGGAAGTCAACGTGTATGATCTTGTTGGTGAGGCTGTTCCTTTGCCGGGCCTTCACGAAGGCGCGCTTCTTGGTCCCCTCGACTTCGATCCCGAGGATCGTGCTCTCGGAAATGCCCGACGCGACTTTCAGGAACTCCTTCTCGTCGAGCAGGATTTGAGTCGCGCTCTCGCCCCCGCCGTAGATGACTGCGGGTATCTGACCCTTGGCGCGAAGCTGATTCAGCTCGCCCTTCGTGGTCGGGGCGCGCGTAACGGCTTTTAATACGGACTGATCCATGCTGAAGTCTCCTTCAAAACTCGATTATACGTAAGTATTTGGGACGGCAGGATTCGAACCTGCGAATGTCGGAGCCAAAGTCCGATGGCTTACCGCTTGCCGACGTCCCAGTGCGATCGCAGTGTATCGGAAGAACCGATATCAGGGAAGCTCAGTCGAAGTCGGTGGAACTCGGGTCCGCCAGCGGCGCTGCCTCGTAGGCCTCCAATATGCGCTCCTGGAGGCGGCTCCTGAAATCGGGATGGATGGGATGGGCTATATCCTTGTATTCCCCGTTCCTCGTCTTCCGGCTCGGCATGGCGATGAAGACGCCGCTCTTGCCCTCGATGATCTTGACATTGTGCACGACGAAGCAATCGTCGAAAGTCACCGTCACGTACGCCTTGAGCTTGCCTTCGGTCGTGACCCTTCGGATGCGGATATCCGTGATCTCCATGGCTTCGACTCTCCTTGCGGACGCGCGGAAATACTTCCTTCGATTTTAATCGAGGGGCGGATAACGCGCAAGCGGTGATGAAGCGCAGGCATGGAAGCCGGCATCCCTGAGCTTCGCCGTCGCGGCTCGAGCCGCCGGCTCGTCCTCGAATACGCCGAATACGGCGTTCCCGGAGCCGCTCATGGCTGCGAAAGAGGCTCCCGATCCCGCGACGAGCTCCACAGCCTTCGGTATCTCCCTCCGCGCCCGGAAGACCGGGCCTTCGAAGGAGTTGGCGAAGGGCCACAGCCCGATGTCGCCGCGATAGGCCTCTGCCAGCTCTTCCATCCCGGGGTCGGGTTCCGCGGAATCGTCGGGCCTCTCGCTATCGAGAAGCGAATAGGCCCATGCGGTCGAAACGCCAGGACCCGGGAAAGCCAGGACCAGACAATAATCGTCCCTCGCCTCCAAAGGCCGCACTATCTCTCCCCGACCGGACACGATGGCGGCGGCCGCGGTGAGGAAAAATGGCACGTCGCTCCCGATCGAGGCGCCAAGCCCCTTCATGGCCGAGGACCCAAGGCCGCCTTCCAGGATCGCCTCCAAGCCGACCAGCGCCGAGGCCGCGTCGCTCGACCCCCCGCCGAGGCCCGCACCCGCGGGAATTCGCTTATCTACCGATATCGAAAGACCCGTCCTGTCGCCCGTGGCCTCGCGATAGGCTAGAACGGCCTTATAGATCGTAGTTTGCCGCGCCGGACAATCGAAATCGCCCTCGATCTCGATGGTATCGGACTCTTTCAAAGACCGTATGACGATGCAATCCCCTAGGGAAACGGCTTGGAAGATGCTCAGGATCCCGTGATAGCCGTCTTTCCGGCGACCATAGACCCTGAGATGCAAATTTACCTTCGCCGCTGCCCGTACGCGGACACTTACCGCCATGTAAGCCGGCTATTATACATATATACAGGACCTTGTCAAACCCAGCTCGAATCGGGCCAAACTATCGAAAGGGCGCCGATATAATTTATGGAATCGTAGTTGACAGACCGGCGGATACTCTTTTAGATTTTCGATTGGCATGCGGCGCGGCGTATCGGGGCCTCGTCCATCCATCGGCGGTCTTCTCCTGTCGGAGGAGCCAGCAAATATCAGGGAGGAATGAGGCATGATCCCCACCAATGGCGAACCCGCGCTGGACGAGGCTCCCGAACTTGCCCTCGCAGCCGTTTCAGACTATCGGTTTGGCGATCCGGCGCAGGCGGGCACGCTCTTCCTCGACGATAGCTACGACGATTACGAGGACGACGATTTCGAAGAGGAAGAGGAATTCGACGATGTCGAGGAAGACGGTTTCGACGACGCCGACGAGGATTTCGACGACGATGACGATTTCGACGACGATGACGAGGACGATTCCAGCGACGATTTCGGGGATGGCGAGTCCGAAGAAGAGGAAGAGGATTTCGACTATGAGGACGATATCGATTACGACGATTTCGACGAATGACTCCGGGTTCCGTGGCAGTCGCCGAGGCCGCTAGCGAGCGGCCTCTTTTTTTGCGGTGGGCTTCACCCTCGCCGACGGCGATTGGAACCAGAGCTTCTCGAGTTCGTAGAAGGACCTGGCGCGCTCGGTCATCACGTGGACGATGACGCTGCCGAGATCGACGAGGAGCCACTCGTCGTCGTCGGCTACGCTGCCCCGGTTGAGCCTTTGGAGCCCCAGGCGGACGATTTCCTCGTCGACGCAGCGGGCGAGGCCGCGGAGATGGGTCGAGCTCGTGGCCGTCGCGATTACGAAGCGGTCCGTCCAGCCGGCCTGGACTGCCACGTCGAGGACGACCACGTCGCCGCCCTTATGGTCCGCGAGCGCGGCGGCGAGCGCCGTCGCCGCTTCCCCGCTATTGGGAACAATACCTGCCATTGAAGTCCTTTCCCAGGATGATCGTGAAGTCCGCCACGGCCTCGCCCTGCGCCGAAGGCTGCTGGCTCGTCGCGGAGCATCGGATGACGTTCGCGATGTTCTTGGACGCGTCGGGATTGGCGAAGCGGTCCAGCACCTGCGTCTTGTCGTAGTCCTCGCGGTCCGCGTTGTCGACCGAGACGACGTCGTAGCCGAAACTCTGGAAAATTTCCGCGGCCTTCTTGGCCAGGCCCTTTGTCGGCGTGCCGTTCTGGATCTCGATCGTGAAGATCTTGTCGGCGGGGGAAGAAGAGCTCGAGTTGGCCAAGGCGTTGAGAGTCTGCTTGACTATATCCCTGACCAGCTCCCCGTCGTAATGCGGAAAGAGCAGCTTCTTCTCGTCGACCACGCGATATACGCCGGTGACCCTCTGAAGCACCAGGCGATCGGCATCGAGCTTGGAGAGCTCGGAAATCAGCCGCCGCAGGCTGTCGTCGTTGATGTTCGTCTTCATGCCCTTCTTGAAGGCCGAGAAGACGTCCGGCCTCGTGATCCACCCGGACTTCTCCCCGATCCGTCGCACGAGGGACTGGAAGAGTCTCTGCCTCCTCGCCACGGCGTCCGCGTCCGTCTCGTCGGGATCCTTGTAGAAGGCGAACTGCGCCGTCTTGTCGCCGTCGAGGACGACGGCCCCCGACGGCAGGAACGAAGGAGGCGGGCCGGGCAGGTCGACCTTCGAGGGTATGAAGACCTCCAGCCCCTCGAGAAGGTCGACGATCGAGGAGAGTCCCCCCTCGTCCAACACGATCCAATAGGGAACGCCGGCGTCGAGGAGCCCGGCGATCTCGTCGACGTAGGCTCGAGGCCTTCGCTTGTCGTAGAGCACGTCTATCCGGTCGACGCGGTTGAGCGACTTGATTATGAGCCCCGTCTCCCCGGGCACGTCGAGGAGGGCGCCGCGGCCGTTGGAGGGATAGAAGAAGAAGAGCTGGGTCGAGACGGGCTTCCCCTCCCGCTCGATCACGACCGCCAGGTCCAGGATGCGATCGGACTTCAGCGCCTGGTCCACGGCGTCAGAGCGGAGCGAGAAGGAGAGGAAGACCAGCATCGCGGCCAGGATTCCCAGGATGCAGAAAAGGAGGATAGAGCTTTTGTCGATCGAGATTCGCTTCATCGCCGTTCGGCCTCGCGGACCAGTGTACTGTATAGGATCGAGGTCTCGGGCGCAACCGCCTTGCCTTGGGCGCGCATCCAGCCGATCACCCCTTCTACCACCGCGAGGAGCATCTCGTCGGCCGGCAGCGCCAGGCAGCGCCGCCGAAAATCGTCGCGGGGCCGCTCGCGCCCCGGCTCGAGCTTATCGGCGCAGTAGAGCAGCGAGGCGAGGCCGCCCATGCCGGGCCTGCCCACCGTGTGCATGGCGACGGCCTCGAGTATTCCCTCGTCGGCCAGGGCGTAATCCCTGGCCAGGAGAGCCGCAGCGGCGGGACCGTGCATGACCTTGTCCGCCATCAGGGCGCTCGCGGAGTCGGCGTCGGGCGCGGAGGCCGCGTAGAGCGAGGCGAGCTCGCGCTGCGCCTTCTTCGGCATGTCCTTGCACATATCGTGGGCGAGCCCCGCCGCCCTGCCCCTCGAGGGCTCGATCCCTTCCCGCGCGCAGAGCGACTCGCACAGCTCGGCGACTCTCCTCGAATGGGCCGCCCGCTGGGGCGATACGAGCTCGTCGAGGCGCCCGTCCAGGGCGCGGCAAAGCTCAGCGTAGTCCATAGAGGCCGTTCTCCGCGATGTACGCATATACGCGAGGGTCCAGGAGCCTCCGGAACGGCCTTCCCGAGGCGATGCGGTCGCGGATCTCGCTGCTCGAGATCCGCAGGAGGCTATTGTGGGCATAGCGGTGCGGAAACAGGAAAGGAAGCTCTTCGTCCCACCGGCGATGCGCGCAGATGATATCGGCTGCTTCCGCCAGCTCCTGTGGCCTGCGCCAGGAAGGGAAGCCGGCGACCAGATCGTCGCCGATGATCAGGCCTATCTTTCCTTCTATGGCGAAGCGCGAGCCCAGGTCCCTGAGCGTATCGATCGTATAGGAAGTGCCGCCCCGCTCGATCTCGCAGAGATCGACGCCCAGGGTCGCGTCGTCGCCGATGGCGAGGCGGAGCATCTCGACCCGGCGGGCCGCGCCCGGTTCGTCCGAGATGCTCTTGTGCGGCGGACGCAGGGAAGGGACGAGCAGCGCGAGGTCGTAGCCGAACTCGTCGCGCAGCTCCTCGACCATCGCCAGATGGCCCAGGTGGACGGGGTTGAAGCTTCCGCCGAGGACGAGGAGTCTCAAACGGAAGCCCCCGGGGATCCCGGTCCGCCGCCGGCATCCTCCTCGTCCAGGTCCGTAGTACCGAGACCGAAGATGTCGTCGCCCTCCGCGGGAGCGGCCTTCGATGAGGTCTCGGCGTCGATGACCAGCGAGAGGAAGGCCTCGCGCAATTCGTCGAGGCCCTCGCCGGAGAAGACCGATATGCCGAAGACGGACTCGCCCGGGTGGCCGGTCCGGAAGGCCTCGTATCGCTCCGCGGCCTCCGGCAGATCGAGCTTGGTGGCGACGAGCACGCGTCTCTTGTCCAGCATCGCCGGCGCGAAGGACGAGAGCTCCCCCAAGAGGACGCGGAAGGCCCCCTCCCAATTCTCGTCGGACAGATCCACCAGGAAGGCGAGGGCGCTCGTGCGCGAGATGTGCTTCAGGAAGCGGAGACCCAAGCCAGCGCCCTCGTGGGCGCCCTCGATGATCCCGGGTATGTCCGCGAGGACGATGTCCCGCTCGTGGATAGTCAGCATCCCGAGATTGGGGATCTTGGTCGTGAAAGGATAGGGCGCGATCTTGGGCCGAGCGTTCGTGAAATGGTCGAGGAGCGAGGACTTGCCGGCGTTGGGGAAGCCGACGAAGCCGATGTCGGCGATGAGCTGGAGCTCTATGCGGAGCCGCGCCGTCTTGGCGGGCTGTCCCGGCTGGAAGGTCCTCGGCGCCTGGTTCGTCGAGTTCTTGAAATGCGTATTGCCCCAGCCACCCTTGCCGCCCTTCAGGAAAAGCCAGACCTCGCCTTCCTTGACCTGCGGAGAGCTCTTGTCGTTCACGCCGAAGTCCTTGAGCATCTCGCCCGTGTCGGCGTCCCAGACGATAGTCCCCGGCGGGACGAGGATCAGCGCGTCGGCGCCGTCGCGGCCATGCATGTTCTTGCCCATACCCGGCTGTCCGCTCTCGGCCTTGAAGCTCTGCTGGTAGCGCAGCTGGGCCAGGGTCCGCAGGTTCCTGCGGACTTCGAAGACGACATCGCCTCCTCGGCCTCCGTCCCCGCCCGCGGGCCCTCCGAAGGGGATGAACTTCTCCCTGCGGAAGGCCACGCAGCCGTCGCCGCCCTTGCCCGAGGAGACGGAAATCAGGGCTTCGTCGGCGAATTTGATCACGTGCGCTCCTGAAGACGAAAGAGCCGCCCCATGGCCCTGGGCCGGGGGCGGCTCTCGAAAATGGTCATCGGACCCCTCGAGCCGCGATTTGTCGCGTCCGCGACGGTGCTTCGATTATTCGATCGGCTTCGCCTCGACGCCTGCGTACTTGCGGCCGCGGAATTCCTTGAAGAATACCTTTCCGGTCACAAGCGCGTAGAGCGTGTCGTCCTTTCCGACGCCGACATTTACGCCGGGATGGATTTTGGTGCCCCGCTGCCTGACTATGATCGACCCGGCCGTGATCACCTCATTGCCGTACGCTTTCACTCCGAGATGCTGCGGGTTCGAATCGCGGCCGTTGACGCCCTTGTGTGCCATATCTCATTCCCTCCAATCACCTGAGGCATTTTCGAAAGCCGGATGACTTTCGAAAATGCTACCTTGAAATGCGTTCCACGACGAACTCCACCGCCCCCGGATACTCCCGGGCGAGGTCCCCGACCCCGGCGACCAGAAAATCGGCTATGCCTGCCGCCCTGTCGGCGTTGGCCGCGGGCTTGAGCACCTCGAAGCTCAGGCTGCCGGGTTCCGGAGCCGAGCCTCGGAGCTCGATGCCGGGCAAAGTCTCGAGCGACCGATAGGCCGTACGCGCCAGGATGGAAAAGGCCGCGCACACCATATCGAAACCGCGATCGCCCATCGCCGCGTGCCCCGTCGCCTCGAAGCTGCGCAGATTGGCTCCGGCGTCCAGGACCGCGCTCGCGCGTATCATGCAAAAGCCTCGCGGAGGCCGGACCTGCGCGGCCGGTCTAGCCCTGGATCTCCTCTACCTTGAGGAGGGTATAGCGCTGTCTGTGGCCCTGCGTGCGGCGGTAATCCTTCTTGGGCTTGTACTTGAAGACGACGACCTTGTCGCCCTTGATCTCGTCCTGAACCGTCGTCTTCACGGCCGCGCCGGCTACATAGGGAGAACCGACCTTGACGCTGTCGCCCGACACGAGGAGAACCTTGTCCAGCGACACCGCGGCGCCTTTTTCGGCGTCGAAGCGATCCACCTTGAGAACAGCGCCGACATCGGCGCGGTATTGCTTTCCTTTGAACTCCACGACTGCGTACATCTCGGACCACCTCGATCAGGGCGATAGTTTGGATGGCCTTTATACACCGCAATTTATCGCGGTGTCAATCCGCCGGGCAGGGCTCGGCCTCCCATAGGGGTCACATGGCCTCGAGGAAGGGCAGACAGAGCAGCTCGGCGGCCTTCTCGAAACAGCGCTTGACCGCCCTGACCAGCTCGAGGCGGCTTGCCGCCAAGTCGGCGTTCGGGTTGGCGAGGACCGGGTTGTCCCTGTACCAGGAGGAGAAGCCGGCCGCGAGATCGTGGAGATAGGCCGCGAGTATCGAGGGCTCCATTCCCAGGGCGGCCGCCTCCGCCGCCTCGGGCAAGGAGGCGACCCGCTTGACGAGCTCCCAGTCCGCGTCGGACGCGAGGAGCTCGGGCGAGGCGACGCCCTTGCCTGCATTGCCCTCGCCCGCCTCGTGCTTCCTGATGATGGACGAGGCCCTCGCCCCCATGTACTGGATATAGGGACCGGTATCTCCCGAGAAGGACAGGGACTGCTCCGGATCGTAGAGCATGTCTTTCTGGGGGCCGGTCTGCAGGAGGTAGTAATGCAGGGCTCCGAGCGCGATCTTCTCGGCCACTGCCCCCGCATCGCCCACGGCGTCCTCCCGGCCCTTTTCCTCGATTTCCTTGGCCGCGAGGGCGGCGAGCTCGTCGATCAGGTCGTCGGCGTCTACGACGGTGCCCTCGCGCGTCTTCATGCGGCCCGAGGGAAGGTTGACCATCCCGTAGGCGAGGTGGTGGAGGTCCACCGCCCAGTCGTAGCCCAGGCGGCGGAGCGTCTCGAAGAGGATCTTGAAGTGATACTGCTGCTCGCTGCCCACGACATAGATGAGGCGGTCGTAGGGCCAGGCCTCGTGGCGCATGATAGCGGTGCCGATATCCTGCGTTATATAGAGGCTCGTGCCGTCCTTGCGCAGGAACACCTTCTTGTCGAGGCCGATGTCCTCGAAGTCCGCCCATACGGAGCCGTCGTCCTCGCGGTAGAACACGCCCCGCGCCAGGCCGGCGAGGACGTTCTCGACGCCGAGGGCGTAGGTGTCACTCTCGAAATCGTAGAGGTCGAAGCTCACGCCCGTGCGCGCGTAGGTGGCCTTGATCCCCTCGATCACCCAATCCCTCATCAGGCGCCAGAGGGCCCGCAGCTCCGGATCGCCGGCTTCCCATTCGAGGAGCATGTCCTGCGCCTTCCGCTCGGCGTCGGGATCCTCCTCCTTCAGTTTGTTGAAGAGGACGTAGTACTTGCCGACGAAGTGGTCGCCCTTGAGCCCCTCGTCCTCGGGCGTCCGCCCCTCGCCGTAGGCTTTATAGGCCAGCATGGACTTGCAGATATGCGCTCCGCGGTCGTTCGGATGGTTTATCTTCCGGACTTCCGCTCCCGCTGCCGCCAGGATCCGCGAGAGGGACTCGCCGAGCACGTCGTTGCGCAGGTGCCCGAGGTGGAGGGGCTTGTTCGTGTTCGGGCTCGAGAACTCCACCATCACCTTCCTCCCCGAAAGCGCGGAGCCTTTGCCCCAGTCCGGAGAGGCCGCCTCCCTGAGGGCCGCGGCCGTCGTCGAGACGCGACTGAGCCGGACGTTGAGGTAGGGGCCCTCGGCCGAAGCCGTGCCGAGGGCGGCATTCTCCGGGTCTCGCGCGATCATGGCCGCGAGCGCCGAGGCCAGCTGAGCCGGCGCCGCTCGGAGGATCTTCGCGTAGGGGAACATGGGAAAGCCGAGATCCCCGAGCTCCGGCTTCGGAGGCCGCTCGAGGACCACCGCCTCCGCGCCGGGCAGCCGGGCCTCGAGACCCTTCTCGGCGGCAAGGACGGTCAGGGCCCCTGCGACTATCCTCTTCCATGCGGTCTTGGTCTCGACCATGCCTTGTTCCCTCCGACTGGGTTTCGGAGGAGGAGTGTATCGTCGAGGGATCGCGTCGATCAACGGGTCGGGCGGCCGAAGCCGGGACTCGACCCTCGCGACGCGCACGGTGCCAGTTCAGCCCCGGGTATCCGCGATCCGCCTCAGCGCCGGTTCGGCCGATCGGGGCAACGAGAGGGTCTTTCGCCTCGAAGCCTCTCCATGGACGACGACGATTTCGGATTTCGCGAGACCCAGCTCGCGCGCGAGCAGGGCGCGCAGCTCCTCGTTGGCCTTGCCCCTCTCGGGCGGAGCGGCCACGCGCACCAGGAGCGCTCCGTCGCGCAGGCCGCCTATCAGGGAGCGCGAGGCTCCCGGGATCGCCTTGACCTCGAGGAGGAGCCGTCCCGACGATGGCCTGAGCCACTGCGCGTCGTCCATCGGAGCCGGCGTCAGAAGGAGTCGCCGTCCTTTACGCTCAGGCCGCCCGATTGCTCGACCCAGAGCGTAAAGTCGTCCCCGGTCTTGACGCCTCGATGCACCGCGTCGCCGTAGAGGCTGCGGACGATGCCGGCTCCGCGGGCGGCCTGGTCGGTCCTCATCGAGTCCATGAGCTCGGCGAGGCGGGCGTCGTAGGCTGTCGGGCTTATGCCGTAGAGCTCGTCCGGGGAGCGGCGATACATTATGGGCACGCCCTTCTCGTCCACGAGCGAGAGGGCGACGCCCTCGGCTTCCGGGACCTCGTCGCTGAAGACCTTGAAGGGAATGGCGAGATTGACGGTCTTGCCCGCGGAAATCGCCGAGTAGTCGAAATTGCAGACTATTGCGTCGATGAACAGTTCCTTGCCGGCGATGTCTATCGTCTGGGTCCTCGCCGCCGCCGAGGGGTTCCTGTAATCGAAAAAGGAAAGGGTCGCCTTTATCCGCCCCGCGCCGGCCTCGTCGATCCGCGCCTCGACCGCCTTGTACCTCCGCTCGACGTTGAGGACCGTGGCGGTGAGCTCCTCGAGCTTCTTGCGCCCGGCGACGTAATCGTCGACCGACCGAGTCGCGTCCGCGATCCCGACCAGGAGCACGAGGGCCGCGCCGAGCCCGGCGAGCGCGGGCAGGGCACCGGCAGCCTTGACGCCGAGGCCCGCCAGCTCGCGCAGCGCGGCGCCGGCCGCGGCCGCGAGCCCGAAGCCCTCGCCCGCCGCCATGGCCGCCAATCGACGGTTCGACAGCGCAGTCCACAGCCTGGCGGCCGCAGCCAGCAGGAGACAGAAACCCAGAAGCAGGATGCCCAAAGGCTTCGTGAACAGGAACACCGCGGCGTCGGAAAGCGCGAAGAGAATCGATTTGAATGCGTTCAGCCTCTCGTCCATGCTTTTCAGTCCTCCATGATCTCTACTCCGCCCTTTATCCGGCAGACGACCTTATAGACAATTCCCGGCTCTAGCCTGGACAGCTCGGAGACTTCGTGGACCGCCGAGCCGAAAGCGCCCTTCGCCGCGGCGGTCGCCGGGCTTCCCCCCGCCGCGCTCTCGCGCGCCGACGCGAAGGACGAGACAATGTCGGCCCTCTCGCCGGGGCTCAGCCCGATCCCGCCCAGCACCTCGGGAAAGCCGCCCCGGTCGTAGGCCTCGAAAAGGACGCTTCCGGAGGAGGCGGCCAGCCTGTCGGTGAAGATCCTATAAGGAAGGGCGAGCCAGGAATCGGCCTTGACGCCCACATTCTCCGATCGGAAGGGAAGGAGGAGGATATCGATGTAGAGTTCGGAGCCGGGCCAGGACCTCTCCAGGACCGCGATTTCGCGGCCCGAAAGATCGTACATCCTGATCCGCGCCCTGATCTCCCCGCCGTCACGCGAGAGCACCATGAATTTGAGGGGGACCGTCTCGGATCGGAGCCGCGCCGACAGCTCCTCGAGGCGGGTGATCTTCTGCTTCTGCGAAGCGGCGCTGTACTGGAACCAGAAATAGCCGCCCGCGGCGAAGCTGGCGAGCACAAGGAGGGCCCCGATCAGCGGGGAGCCTCGCCGTGCGCCGCTTCGACTCCTCATTTCGCCCCGACGATGGAGAGGAAGGCCGCTTCGTCCAGGATTTGGACCCCGAAGGAAGCCGCCTTCTTGTTCTTCTCGGATCCCGAGCCGGGATCCTTGGTCACGAGATAGGACAGCCCCTTCGTGACCGTGGATTTCGGCTGGCCGCCCAGCGACCGAACGAGGGCCTCCGCCTCGGGTCGCTTCATCGACGAGAGCTCGCCGGTGAAGCAGAAGCTCTTGCCCGAAAGGGGCCCGGAGGAGGAAGGCGGCGATATTCGCACCGCGCCGGTCGCGAGGAGCGCGTCCATCTCGGGGCCGAGCGCCCCGAGGCCTTCGGCCAGGGTCTCCGCGGTGATTTCGCCGAGGCCGTCGACGACGGCGAGCTCGGCGACCGTCGCGTCCCGAAGCCGCTGGAGGCTATCGAAGCCCGCCGCTATCGCCTTCTCCGCGTTGAGTTCCCCGATGCCTTCTATGTCGAATCCCGCGACGAAGCGGGCGAGGCTCACCTCGCCCCGCGAAGCGAGGTTGCGGAGGATCTTGCGGGCCAGGGTCTCGCCCATCCTCTCGTACTCGGCGAGCTCCGCGGGCCCCAATCCGTAGAGGTCGGGAATGGATGCGACGCGCCCCGAGGAGACGAGCTTGCCGACGATGGCGGAGCCGAAGTCCCTGACATCGAGGACGGACAGCCATTTCTCTATCCTGTGCCGGATCTTCTTGGGGCAGTCGGGGTTGGGGCAGTACAGTCGCGTGCCCTCGTCGACGAGATCGGCCCCGCAGGCGCAGCTCGAGGGAGCGGCGATCTCGGCGGCGTCGGGCGGGTTCTCCACCAGGCTCTCGATCTTGGGAATGATCTCGCCCCGTTTCGTGACTACGACGCGGGAGCCGATCTTGAGGCCCAGGGCGCGGATCAGGTTGGTATTGACGAGATTGGCGCGCTGGACGGTGGTGCCGGCGAGGCGTACCGGATCCATGACGCCGATCGGGGTGTAGTTGGCGCCCGACTCGCTCCACTCGACGGAGCGAAGTGTCGAGACGGCCTCCTCGAGGCTGAATTTGAAGGCTATCTGTTTCTCGGGCCGCGGCCGGGCCATGTCGTCGAGGTCGATGGCCCTGCCCTTGACCACAAGGCCGTCGATGTCGTAGGGAAGCCGCGCTCTCATGTCCATGACCCGACCGCGGTAATCGACGACCTCTTCGGGCTTCGATAGCAGGACCTGGGGCGCCGTCTCGAAGCCCATGCCCGCGAGCCACTGGGTCTTCTCGACCTCGTCGGCGAAGGGCGCCGACCCGTCCGCCGAGACGCCGCTCGCGTCGTAGCACAGGATGCGGAGGTCTTCGCTCCCCTTCCCATCCTTGCGCTTCATGAGCCCGTTGGCGGCGTTGCGGCAGTTGGCCTTGTCGGAGTACTTGCGCGCGTGGACCTCGCGCGGCATGAGGACTTCTCCGCGCACGCCCCCCGTGAAGGCCTGCCGGAGCGAGGCGATCGCGCCGACCATCCGCGACGCGTTGGGCGTGATATCGTCGCCGACCTCGCCGTCGCCGCGGGTAACCGCCCGCGCGAGACGGCCCGCCTCGTATTGCAGCTCGATGCTGGCTCCGTCGAGCTTGTACTGCACGATGAACTCCGCGAGCCCGACCTTGGCGCACCAGGCCAGGAAGGCCTCGGGATCGGATGCCTTCTCCTGGCTGCCCATCGGTATGAGATGGCGCACCTTGGGCCAACCGTCTGCCGAATCCTCGCCGACCTCGGAGAATATCGCGTTTCCGGGGTCGAGCCGTGCCAGTTCGTCCCAGATCTCGTCGAACTCCGCGTCCGAAAGCTCGGGCTGCCCGTTGTAATAGAGATCCTGATGCTTCCTTATTAAACGCTCGAGCTCTTTTACCCTCGCATCGATCTTTCGCGGCATTGCCGGTATATAGTACGACGAGCCTTGCGGCGCTGTCAAACTGGGGCGGGTCCTTCCCCTACCCTTCCCCCCGTCGCCTGGAGGAAGAAGGGGGCGTGGCTCGATGTGAAGATCGGCGGAGTCCTCCTCAGAATCGCCCGGATTTCCGGAGGCGCTTCGAAATCCCCGGACAGGAAATCCCTTATGGCCCTCCTGTCCCAGCCTAACGGATGGCGGAACTCGCGATAGAGCGACAAATCCCCGTCATAAAAGGACTTCGTCCGGAGCGAGAGCGCATCGGGACTCGCGGCGGGGAGGTTGAATACGGCGACATTGAGGAAGTCAATCGAGGACGAGTTCCGAACGATGAAATCCCGCGTCCTCATGGCCGCCGCGCGGTCCTCGGCCGGCGTCCCGAAGAGCACATAGAGGTAGACTCCGATGGCCGCCTTCGAGAGCAGTTCCAGGGCCTCCGATATCTCGTCGATGCGCGTGCCTTTTCCCATCGCGTCGAGGACGTCCTGATCTCCCGATTCGAGACCGAGCTGGAGCATCGCGCATCCCGAGGCTGCCAGGCTCTCGCAGAATCCGGGCTCGAGCAGTCTCCTCGAGAAGCGGGCGAACCCGTACCAGGGAACGCCGAGCCGGGCCTTGGTGAGGGCCCCGAGGTAGGCGGGGGATATTTCGTTGTCGGTGAAATGGAAGAGGCTCGGCTGATGGCGCTCCGAGAGAAAGGCCAATTGCGCGATTGCAGTATGGACGGCTATTCCGCGGTAGGGCGCGTCCTCCGCCCTCTCGGGGCAGAAGCTGCACCGCTTCCAAGGGCAGCCGTAGGAAAAGTTGTAGGGCAGGATCCTCTTCGGCGAAAAGTACCGAAGATCGGAGAAGTCGTCGAAGTCCGGCGGGACAGTCAAGGCCGTCAGCGAGGCGACCCTTCCTTGGGTCGTGGGCATCCGGGTCATCGAGTACTCGCCCGGCCCCGGCGACAGCTCGTCAACCAGGCCTTCAAAGGCCTCGGCGCCGGCCAGGGTCCCGCCCGCCATCCACGAGCTGATAAGACTGCCGCCGAGGATGACCCTTGCTTCGGGAAGTCTCGCCTTGACGTAGCCCGCGAGGGCGAAGCCGCAGAGGGCCTGGCTCAGGAAGCATATCGATAGCCCGACAAGACCGTCCTCGAGAACGCGCAATTCCGGCCCGACGCGCTTCTCGAACAGAGGGAAGAATACGCTGGACTCGAAATCGCGAGCGGATTCGATCAGATCCGCTCGCCTGAGCGGGGAAAGGCGGGAGTCCCTGTAATCGGCCAGCGAGGACGCCGTTCCGGAGCCCGCCGAAACGGCGCGCAGCGCCCAATCCACATCGCTCACGGCCCGACGATAGCGATCCGGCTCTTCATAGGTCGCGGCGTCGCGCAGCGCAGCGGTGGCGCTCGCTCTGCGGCGGAGAGCCCCGCGCGTCCTCGGATCGGCGCTCTCGAAATCCAGACCGAGGAGATATTCCATCCCCTCCTGGTTTAGATCGAGACAACGAGCCTCCCGGCCCCTATTCCGCAGGAGGCCGGCCAGCCTGGCTATCCCCAGCGGCGCTTCGGCGCTGCGCGCCGCCGGGGGGTAGATGAGGAGCATGCCCTATAAGCCCGGGATTCGACGCCGGGCGGCTAGCTTCCCTGCCGGACGTAGGCGTCCCTGAAGCCGAGAGAACGGATTCTGATGAGTACCACTCCGCTTTCGTCCCTGCTCAAAGGACCTACAAAGAGGCGATAGGCGGCGCCGGCCTTCGTCGGCAGGCGCTCGACCGCGAGCGGGTAGGTCGACTTGAAACCGGCAATCGCGGATTTCAGCGAATCGTTGGTTCCGTACACTCCGATCTGGACGTAGAAGGAGCCCTTGGCCAGACCCTTGATCATCGGGATCGAGGCAGGAGGCTCGGCCGCGCCGGAGGGACTCGGTCCCCTCACGGTCGCGACGGCTGCGGGCTGCACCGGCTTCGTCCCCGCCGCGGGCGCGGCATTCGGGGCGTTCGCGGTCGCGGCATTCGCGGCCTGAGGAGGCCGCGGCTCGGCCGGCTCCAAGGCGACTATCGCTTCACCCGGCTTGGGCATGGCGGGCTTCTCGCCCGACAGGCTTTCGGCGGGGCTGGGCACCGCGGGAGCCGCCAGCTCGGCGGTCGGCGAGGAGGCCAAGGCGGGCTTCTCGGCCGCGAGAGCGGTCCCCGTCTCGGGGCCGGCTGCAGCAGGGGAAGCCGCGGCGTTCGGCTCGGCCAGCTCGGCGATCGCCTGTCCCGGCTCCACAGCCTCGGGCCTTTCCGTCGTCAGGCTCTCCTGCGGGGTGGGAACGTCGGGTTCGCCGAGTTCGGCCTCAGGCTCTTGGCCGGGGCTCGGTTGCGCGTCGGCTATCGCGACAGGAGCCGCGGAGCCCTGCGTCGATGGAAGGGCGCTCGGCTCGTCGAGCTCCGCTACGCCCCCCTCTTCGGAGCTTTGAGGCTTAAGAGCGGCCAGACTCTCGCTCGCAGTCGGGACGTCCGGATCCTGGAGAGCCGTTTGGACCGCGCCCGTGCCGACCGATCTTCTGTAAGCGATGGCTTCGGGCGTTCCGGGCGGAACAGCCTCGTCCAGCGCGACGGCAGCCGAGGCCCCCCCGGCCTTGGATGGCGCCTCGCCTACCAGTGCCTCCGGATAGCCCGGCAAGGCAGCTTCGTCGAGGGAGAGCGCGGTACCGGCTCCTACTACTTTCGAAGGACTTTCATCGCCGATGGCCTCGGGCGTTCCGGGCGGAACCGCTTCGTCCAGCGCGACTGCGGCCGAGGACCCTCCGGCCTTGGATGGCGCCTCGCCTACCAGGGTCTCCGGATAGCCCGGCAAAGCGGCTTCGTCGAGTGAGAGAGCGGTACCGGCCCCTTCTACCCTCGAAGGACTCTTCTCGCCGATGGCTTCGGGCGATCCGGGGGGGAGAGCCTCGGCCAGTTCGGCCCTTACGCCTTCGCTGCCGGTCTTGCCCGGGTGTTCGGCCGAGTAGGCCGCGGAGGGGGCGACGGGAACGGCCTCCTCGAGAGCCGCCGCTTGAACGGCCGCCGCGTAGCTCGGGCGTTCGAGGGCTATCGCCTCGAGGCCGGCCTTGGATGCGAGCGCGGCCGGAGGCGCCGCTTCCGCCAGCGCGGGCGCCGGCGCCACCTTCGACGGAGCCGTGACGCGGCTGAGGATCGTCTCGGGCAGCTGATCGGGCGCGATGGCGGGCTCGGTGAGGGCTAGCGGCGTCGGGGAAGGAGAAAGACCCGGGCGCGCCAGAGCCTCGACGGAAGCCTTCTCCGGCGGAACGACCTGGCGGGCCGCGGCCGCAGGGACGGAGGGCTCGGCTATCGCGAGTCTCGGAACCGCGGGCTTCCTCGGTTGAGGCGCGGAGCCTCCCAGAATTTCGGGCGCCTGGGCGAGATAGCCCCCCCTCGTCGTCGGAGAGACCGCGGTCGGAATCGTGGGCTGATCGGGGGATGGCAGGCTCATTCCGAGGGGGGCTGGTTTCGGCGAACCGGGAAAGACGGGAGAAGCTTCGGGAATGGGTAGAGTGTCGGCCGGAATTTTCGCCGTCGGGCTTGGGGCTATGGATGGCGCGGGCGCCTGGGCGACCGCGGCAGGGGGCGTAGCCGCCACTGCGGGGGGCGTCGGCGTCACGGCAGGGGGCGTCGGCGCCACGGCAGGAGGCGTCGCCGCCACAACGGGAGGCGTCGCCGCCGCTGGCTCGGTCAGGGTAGGCAGGGTAGAGGGCGCCTGCTTCTCGGGTTCGTTAAGACGGGCTATTACTTCGGCTTTTTCCGGCGTTTCGGCTTTCGGAGCCTCGGCCGCGACGGGCGCGGGCGCGGGCGCCGCGGCGACAGCAGCAGGCGCCGTAGCAGGCGCTGTCGCGACAGGCGCGGGCGATGCGGCAGCCGATCCGGGCACTGCCGCCACCGGCCCAGGCCCCGCAGCCTGTGCCGCCTTGACCGCCGCCTTCTCCCTCTCGACGTAAATTTTGGGGTTGTAATCCGGGTCGGCCGTCTCGCCCGCTCTCGTGGGCGGCAGGCTTATCTCCGCCTGGGAGGCAGTGAGCGCGACCGCGCGAATCCTGGCCGCGGATCCCGCCCGCATGTCGAGAGCCCCGGCCGCCATCGGCGAAAGCGCGATGAAGACGCCGGGATTTTCGACGCCGTTGGTTATGGTTATCGTGACGGTCTTCCCGTTTTCGAGATTGGTCACCGTCACCGAAGTGTCGCGCGGAAAGGAATTGCAGGCTCCGAACAGACCGTCGCCGGGGAAGTCCCCCGCGACGCCCGCGACTGCGCTCCCGTCCCAGACCGCGGCGACGAGACCGAAGGCGACGAGGACCAGCATTCCGGCCGTGGCCGCGAATCGTTTCATCATTCCCCTCCCATTGCAATGGCCGAAAGCTTCCTCAGACAGGCCTCGGCCGCGGAAGCCCCCGCCCTCGACGCCGTCCTCGCCTCGTGCGACGACGCGTCCTCCGAGTCGGCGCTTCCCGGGATAGAGCCCTCGGCGACGACCTTCCCGTCGAGGACGCGCACGAGGCGGTAGTCGACGGAAGCGGGCAGCAGCGTATCTTTATGGATGGACGAGGGCGTCCACCCCACATAGAGCGCGATCACGAAATCCACCGAGCCTTCCCTCGCTCCGGATAGGGCGTAATCGCCCGAGCCCCAATCGTCCCTATCCACTCTCGCGGGACTCTCGTCCGTTGCTACGTGGCCCGCGTCGAAGAGACCGCCCATGCAGCCCGAGACGAGATAGCCGATGGGCGAGCCCGTCCCTCCGGCAGCGGGCGCATAGGCCTTCGCTTCCGCGGGCGCTACGCAGACAGTGAGGGCGTAGGAGCCCGCGGCCAGCGAAGCGAGGAGCGCAGCGAGCGAGAGTCTTCCGACCAGGGTATCCGCTTTTACGGCCATGCCTACCTATTCCTATCCACCTTATTCTTCCTCTTGACTATCGGAAGAATCGGGTCCCCTCCTTAGGGACTTCCATTGCGCCCCCGAGGGCGCGCGTGCTACTATCCGCCGGTCCAACGATGCAGTATTACACGATCCACGTACTGACCTCCTGCGAGGACGACTTCGACCGGCGACTCCTCCCGGTCCTCGGTCGAGGCCGGCTCATCGTTCCCAAGAAAATGATGCCGATCCGCCGTCGAGGCAAGACGACGCAGGAGCTGTCTCCCGTCTTCCCCGGCTACGTGTTCATCGAGTCGGAAAGCATCCTGGGCGAGCCGGACGCGTATTGGACCATCCGCAGGACGCCCGGCTTCGTGCGCTTCCTCCGCGAGAGCTCCTCGCCCACCCCCCTCTCCCCCCGCGATGTCCTCCTCCTAAGGCACTTCATTTCCTTCGGGGAATACGCCGATACATCGAAGGTAACCTTCGACCAAGACGACCGCATAGTCGTCCTCGAAGGGCCGCTCAAGGGCTTGGAAGGACGCATCGTCAAGGTGAATCGGCGCAAAGGCAGGGCGAAGGTCCTTCTCGACATGTACGGGGAGCAATTCCCTATCGACCTGGGCTTCGAGGTCGTCGAGCGGGTCAAGGATGGAGGCGGTGGTGGCGATGAGGAACCCGGAGCGGGACGGCGGTAGGATATACATCATCGGCGCGGGCTTCGCGGGGAGGGCCATCGCCCGCGACATCAGGAATAAGGCCGTATTCGGCACGGTAGTCGCGTTCCTCGACGACGACGCGGCCAAGATCGGCGACAAGGTCGAGGGCGTCCCCGTCCTCGGCCCCATCAGGGACGTCGTCAACCTCCTCAGGCGAACCCCCGCCGACGAGGCGATCATCGCGATACCGAGCGCCACGAAGGAGTTCCTCCGCGAGCTCTATTTCCTCCTCAAGCGAGCGGGCTTCGTGCGGATCCGGATCGTTCCCGGAATCGCGCAGATAGTCGAGGGAGACGCCCACCTCATCCAGGCGAGGGAGATCGAGAGCCAGGACCTCCTCGGACGCAGCCCCGTGGCCGTGGGCCTCCGGGAGAGCCTCTCCTATCTCCGCGGCAAGCGTGTCCTGATCACAGGCGCGGGCGGCTCGATCGGCTCCGAGCTGGCGCGCCAGCTCCTCTCCGCCGGGGTCGCGCGGCTCTACCTGTTCGGCCACGGCGAGAACTCCATCTACCAGATCGACCGGGAGCTCAGGCTCCTGCGGGAAGAGGGAGTAGGCGAGAAGACCACCATCGTCCCCCTCATCGGCGACCTCAAGGACGCCGACTACATGGGCTTCGTCCTCGGGCGGCTGAAGGCGGAAGCGCTCTTCCACGCGGCCGCCTACAAACACGTCCCGATGATGGAGGAGAATCCGGTCGCCGCCGTGCACAACAACGCCCTCGGCACCCGCAACCTCGTCGCAGCGGCGCTCGACTCGGGCGTCCGCCGCTTCGTCCTCGTCTCCACCGACAAGGCGGTCGACCCGGTGTCGGTCTACGGCGCCTCGAAGCTCCTCGCCGAGCGCATCGTCGTCGAGGCCGCGTCCCGCGCCGCTCCCGGCCGCGATTTCATGGTCGTGCGCTTCGGCAACGTGCTGGGCTCCCGCGGCTCGATCGTCCCCCTCTTCCGCCGCCAGATCGAGAAGGGCGGCCCCGTCACGGTCACCCATCCCGAGGCGAGCCGCTACTTCATGACCATTCCCGAAGCCTGCTCCCTGGTCCTGAAGACGGGCGGCGTAGGCCGCTCGGGCCAGACCTACCTCCTCGACATGGGCGAGCCCGTGCGCATCCGCGACCTCGCCGAGCAGATGATCAGGTTCTACGGATACGAGCCGGGAAGGGACATCAAGATCGAGTACATAGGCCTGAGGCGGGGCGAGCGCGTCGAAGAGAGACTCTACTCTCCGGACGAGGTCCTCGTGCCCACGGAATACCCGCGGATCAACAGGCTCGAGAGAAGGGCCGGGACCCCGGCTTCGGTCGACGGGTCGCTCGCGGAGCTGGAGGCCTTCTGCGTCCCGGTGCCGGGCCGGGAGAGGGACTACCGCAACCGAAGCGCGCTGAGAGCAGCCTTGAAAAAATCGGTGCCGACGCTTATCGTTCCCGACAATGAGCCCGAGTACTGAGTTCGTCCCCTTCGCCCGACCTTCCATCGGGCCCGAGGAGGAATCCGCCGTCCTCGAGGTGCTCCGCTCGGGCTGGCTCACGACCGGCAAAGTAGCCCGGGCCTTCGAGGAGGAATTCGCCGCCTTCCTGGGCGTGCCGCGCGCCCTCGCGGTCAACTCGGCCACCTCGGGGCTCCTCCTCGCCCTGGAGGCGCTCGGCGTCGGGCCTGGCGCGAAGGTCGTCACCAGCCCCTACACCTTCGCGAGCAGCGCGGCCGTCGCCCGTCAGCTCGGAGCCGAGGTGGCCTTCTGCGACATCTCGCGTGAGGACTACAACATCGATCCGGCCCGACTCGACGCGATCCTCGCGGGCGATCCTTCCATCAAAGTCATCCTGCCCGTGCACGTCGGCGGCTTCCCGTGCCGCATGGGCGAGATCCTCGAGATCGCGCGCCGCAGGCGCGTCGCGGTCGTCGAGGACGCAGCCCACGCCTTTCCCCTCCGATTCCCGGAAGGCGCTGCCGGCACCCTGGGCGACGCCGGAGCCTTTTCGCTCTACGCCACCAAGACCATCACGTCCGGAGAGGGGGGCATGGTGGTCGCGCGCGACGAGTCGGTCCTCGGGCGCATCGAGACCATGCGCCTCCACGGATTCGATCGCGCCGCGTGGGACCGGTATACGTCGAAGACCGCGTCGTGGCGCTACGACGTGGTGGCGGCGGGCTACAAATGCAATCTTCCCGATCTCCTGGCCGCCGTGGGACGAGAGCAGCTCAAGAAGGCGGACCGCTTCCTGGACGAGCGGCGGGCCATCGCCGAGCGCTACCTCGCCGCCTTCTCGGGCAATCCGGCGCTCGAGCCTCCCCCCGGCCATCCCGCCCATGCCTGGCACCTGTACAGTCTGAGGATCAGACCCGAATCGCTCAGGATCGGGCGCGACGAGTTCGTCGAGCGCCTCCAGCGCGCGGGGATCGGCGTCTCGGTCCACTTCATCCCGCTCCACATCATGAGCTATTGGTCCCGTCGCTACGCGCTCTCCCCCGATGACTTCCCCGAGGCCTACGCCAAGTACTCTAGGACGATCTCCCTACCCATCTGGCAGGGCATGACCGCAGCCCAAGTCGACCGCGTCGCGAGCGCCGTCCTCGAGACCGCCGAAGGGGCGAGGTCCTGAGCGAAAGGCGCCGCGACGCCGCGGAGCGCAGCTTCGCCACCGTCACCGATTTCAAGGTCGAGGGCATGCTCTACGTGGCCACCGTCCGCTCGCCCTCGGCCCGCGGCTCTGTCCGCTCGATCCGCTTCCCCGCCCTTCCCGCCGGGTACCGCTCCATCCTCCCCGCGGATATACCCGGAAGGAACGCCATGGTCTCCTTCGGCGCCGAGGTGCCGATCCTGGCGCAGGACAAAGTCTCCTACGTGGGGGAGCCCGTCGCCCTCATCGCGGGTCCGGACCCCGCCCTCCTCGAAGAGCTCGCCGCGGCGACGAAGGTGGTCTGCGAGGAGGAAGAGCCATTCCTGAATTGGGAGAGCTTCTCCTCGGACCAAGTGGCCGCCAAGCGAGTCGCCGTGGTCGGCGATCCAGATCTCGCCTTCTCGATCGCGTCCAACGTGCAGGGCGAAGTCTACACCAGCGGCGCCATCGAGCATTACTACAGCGAGCCCCAGGGCGCCGCCGCGGCCTACGACTACGACAAGATCGCCGTCTGGTGCGCCACGCAATGGCCCTACCACGTCAGGGACTCGGTAGCCCTGGCCCTCGGCTGCAAGGCTGACGAAGTCTCCGTGCGGCCCACGCGTCTCGGCGTCCACCTCGACGGGAAGCTCTGGTACCCCTCCCTCCTCGCCTGCCATGCCTCCATCGCCTCGATAGCCTGCGGCAGGCCCGCCAAGGTTCTCTTGACGAGGGAGGAGGACTTCCGCTACACGCCGAAGAGGGTGCGCAGCTCGGTCAGCGTCAGGGCCGCGCTCGGCAAGGGCGGAGAGCTCTCGGCCCTCGACGTAAGGATAGCCGTCAATGTCGGCGCCTACGGTCCCCTGGCCGACGAGATCCTCAGCCAGGCGGTGATCGCCTGCACGGGAGCCTACGCCTGCCCGAATCTCAGGGTCGAGGGCTACGCCGTGGTGACGAATACGCCCCCGGGGGGAGCCTTCGGCGGCCTGGGCGCCTCGCATACGCTCTTCGCGATGGAGGCGCACGCGAACCGCGTGGCCATGTCGGCGGGCGAGGACCCGATGGACTGGAAGGCGCGCAACGTCCTGCGCAAAGGCTCGCGGCTACTGACGGGCGAGCTGCTCAAGGAGGAAGTGCCCTACGACGCCATAAGCGCGCGCCTTGCCTCGGCGAGCGACTACCGCCGGAAGTACGCGGGCTACGAACTCGTCCGCAAGCGCAGATCCGGCCGCTCCGACGGGCCCTTCCGCGGAATCGGCCTCGCGTTCGCCTACCAGGGGGCTGGGCCCTTCCTCTCGGGCGAAGCCTCCAACACCTACACCGTCGAGGCCACCCTCGACAAGGATCTCCGCGTCAGGATCTTCACGAGCGCCGCAGGAGGAGCCGGAGCGGTCATGGACATCTGGCGGCGCTCCGCCTCGGGCATACTCGGCGTCGGGCTCGAGAGCGTGTCCATCGCCCCTCCCGAGACCGACCAGGTCCCCGATTCCGGGCCGAGCACCCTCTCCCGCAACGTCTCGGTAGTGAACCGCCTCGTCGCGAGAGCCTGCGAGGCCATCCAGAAGCGCCGATTCCGCGATCCGCTTCCGCTCACCGCGCGCGCGGCCTACCGCGTCCCCAAGCCGATCAAGTGGGAAGGAGGCCAGGTGAGCGGCTCGCCCTTCGATACCGCGGCATGGGCGGGCGCCGTCCTCGAGCTCGAGCTGGACCCCTGGACGCTCGAGCCCCGCACGCTCGGAGTCTGGATCTGCGTGGACGGCGGCCACGTCGTCGCGCCGGACCGCGCGGCCGCAGCCCTCCGCTCGGGCGTCGCCGACGCGCTCGGCGCCTGCCTCAACGAGCGCTTCGACCCCTCGGGCGGCGGCGCGGGGAGCCTGGACTACTTCCGCTACGGCCTCTTGCCCCTGCACGAGCTGCCGCCGATCAACGTGGACTTCGTCGAGCCGGAGCGCCGAGCCCCGGTCAAAGGCATCGGCGAGCTGCCCTTCGATACGGTTCCGGCCGCCTTCCTCTCGGCCCTGTCGCAGGCAGCCGATGCGGCCTTCTCGAGCCTCCCCGTGCCCTCGGCCCGACTGATCGGCGCCCTGGGGGGGCCATGACCATCTCCTTCATACTCAACGGCGAGGACGTCAGCGCCAATGCCCGAACCGTCGACCGCCTCTCGGACCTCCTGCGCGACGCCTTCGGCCTCCTGGGCCTGCAGTCCGATTGCCGCTGCGGCCGCTGCGGCCGCTGCTTCGTGTTCCTGGACGGCCGCCTCGTGCCGTCCTGCATCCTTCCCGCGTTCAGCGTGCGGGGGAAGGAGATCGTCACCATAGAGGGCTTCGCGCAAACCGAGGAATACCGCGATGTCGTCGAAGGCTTCGAGACGGCCGGCCTGGAAACCTGCGGATTCTGCAAGGGCCCGAAGATACTGGCCATGGCCGACCTCCTCGAGCGCGTTCCGCGGCCGACCCCGCGCGAGGTCCTCGCGCACATGTCCTCGGTGCCCTGTCGCTGCACGGATCCGGTCGCGCTCGTGGAGGCGGCCCGGGCGATCGTCGAGCGAAGGGCCGGGAGAATCTACCGCCGTGCTGGTCAGTGAGATCCATTTCCCGAAGGACCTCGCGGAGGCCCTGGAACTGATCCGGAGACCCGGCATACTGGTCTTCGCGGGGGGCACCGGCATACTTCGGGAGCAGGGCGGGCGCGGCATATCCCTGCCGGGCGAAGTGCTCTTCGTCCGGGAGATACCGGAGCTCAGGCGCACGAGTCTCACCGAGCGCTTCCTCGAGATCGGGGCGGCCGTGACCCTCTCGGAGCTCCTCGAGCTGGGCGATTCGGCCCTGCCGCCCCTCCTCGCGGAGGCGGCTCGCGGCATCGGCACTCCCGCCATCCGCAATCTCGCGACCCTGGGCGGCAATATCGCGGCCCGGGACCGCTTCATGGACTCCTGGCCGGCCCTCGCCTGTCTCGACGCCCTCGTCGAGCTGCGCGACCGGGGCGGGGCGACCTGGATGAACGTCAACCGCTTCATGGGCGATGACGGGAAGCCCGCCTTCCCGGAAGGCGGCCTCGTCACGCGGCTGCGCGTGCCGATCGAGCGATGGGACGCCTTCCTCCTCCGCAAGGTCGGGCCGAGCGATTATCCCGCGCCGGAGACCGCCGTATTCGCCTTCGCGGCGAGGGCCGAGAAGGGAATCCTGGCGGAGGCGCGCATCGCCTTCGCCGGCGACATCGCGCTGCGGTCGCGGTCCCTCGAGTCCTCGATTATAGGCCGGGGACTCCCCCTGTCCTCGCGCGAAGCCGCGACGATAGCCGAGGGCTACAAGTCCCTGGCCGCCGCGCTTCCCGAGGGCTTGGCCCTGCAATTCGGCGTCCTCGTCGACGGCGCCCTCGGCATGCTCTCGAGGTGAGCATGGGCGGGACTCGCGGCGCGCTCTACCTCGTCCCCAATCTCCTCGATCCGCTCTCGACTCCCGAAGCCTCGCTCCCCGCGATCGCCATAGAGAGAATCAGGACCTTGCGCCGATTCGTCGTCGAGGGCGAGAAGGCCGCGTGGCGACTGCTCTCGCGCATCCTCGATCCGGAGCGCGCGGCAGGAGTCATCATGGAGAGGCTCGACGAGCACACTCCGCGCGATCGTCTGCCGGCCTTGCTCGCTCCTCTGGAGGACGGGGAGGACCTGGGCCTCGTCTCCGAGGCGGGCATGCCCTGCATCGCGGACCCCGGCGCGGCCCTGGCGGCCATGGCGCACGATCGGGGCTTCGCCGTCGTGCCCCTCGTCGGCCCCTCGTCGGTGATACTGGCCCTCGCCGCCTCGGGCCTCGACGGCCAAAGCTTCAACTTCCTCGGCTACCTCCCCCAATCGCCCCAGGAGAGGAGATCGGCCATCGCGGCCATCGATCGCGGGGCGCGATCCGACGGCGCGACCCGCATCTTCATCGAGACTCCCTACCGGAACGCGCGGCTCTTGGAGGACTGTCTCGGGGTCCTGTCGCCGGGGACTCGGCTCTGCGTCGCGGCCTCGCTCTGCTCCCCGTCGCAGAGGATCCGCTCCGGCCCGGTCTCGTCATGGAGATCGACGCCCTGGCCCCTCGGCAAGGAGCCGGCGATATTCCTCGTAGGGATGTCGGCGCCCATCGGCCTTGACCGATCCCGGGCTCGTCGGCAATATTGAGGCATCGTGCAAAAGCAGGAGACTTTGAGCTACGAGGAGCAATACAAGGACGTCGTCGTCTCCTTCAGCCCCTTCGTCATCCGCGCGACCGGCATCATCCAATCCCAGACGAGCCTCAAGGTCGACACCTATACCCTGGCCTGCGTTCCCTACCAGATCACGATGTCGAAGGCGATCCTCATAGGCTCGTTCACGAAGGAGGAGATCGTCTTCTTCCAGCGCTTCAAGGGCGCCCTCGCGGGACTGACGCTCATGGTCCAGGGCGAGACGTCCAAGGAGCCCGAGAAGATATTCTGCCGTTGCCAGATATCGACGGTCGGCCTCATGAAGGGCAGGGACAGGGTCGGGCTCCTGGTCTGCGACTTCAAGCCCATCCCGCCCGCCCTGGCCTCGCTGCTGGGCGATCACCTCCTCGGGCTGGAAAGGCTCCGCACGCAATGGGGGGACCTCCGGGACAAGGCCGTCCAGGTGAACCCCGAGAGCTCCCGCAAGCTCGGCTACAACAACTACGCGGTGATGACCTTCGGCCCCGCGCAGCTCAAGCTGGCCCTCTTCTCCGTCGCCGTGAACCGGCTCGACTTCCTGATGCCGCTGAGCTCGCCGGATATTCCCGCGGGCGCCGCGGTCAGCTTCAGCCTCTTCTTCCGGAAGTTCCGTTTCGGCGTATCCGGCAAGATAGAATCCGCCATGCGCCTGCCGACGGGAGTGCAGAAACTGGTCGCGTCCATAGATTTCTCTCCCGAGCTCTGCGATCTTCTGTCCGATTACTTCTTCGCCGCGAACATCGCCGCCAAGCGGGCCTAGTCCCGCTCGGGCTTGATTCCTAAGCCTTCTCTATCCGCAGCACCGATCCGTCGTAGATGAGCACGGCCTTGGAGGGCCTGCCGAGCTTTTCCCAGAACTTCGGGCTCAGCTCCAGGCTCTCCTTCGGGCAATCGTTCAAGAGATGGAGCTCGGCAGTCCCGCCCTCGCCGATGTCGACGGAGTAACGCGTCAACATGAGGCCGAGATCGGCTCCCTCGTTGGGGTGGAGGTTGAGCCGATTCTCCGGCAGCCCCGTCGCGCAGAGTATCCTAAGCGGCGTCGTGCTCCTCATTCTCGCCTCCCGAGGCCCGGGAACTTCCTTATCCTCCGGCGCTCTTCTGCTCGATATACTTCTTCAGGGCGGAATCGTCGATATAGCCCTTCTCGATCGCTATCTCCCCGAACATGCGCGGCTCCTCGTCGTCGTCCTCCGACTGCGCCTTGAGCACCTCGTCCACCTGGTCCCGGGTCATGGCCCCGATCCGCAGGAGGAAATCGCCGATCCGCTCAGTCATCGAAAACCTCCGAGCCGCCTTCGTCCTTATCCATATTAGCGGATGGGCCGTCGCTTTTCCATACGATACCGCTCAAGACAGGAGGGAGGCGAGCCTCTCGCGTATGAACTCGCTCTTTTCGCGCAGGCCTATGCTCCCCGTCGCGATGACGAGGACGTTGGGCCGGTGCGGATCGAGCTTGATCCGGTCTCCGCCCTCGCGGATGAGCCTGAGGAGCCTGTCGACCGAGACCTTGGCGACCTTCGAGAACTCCGCGATCACGCTGCCGCCGCGCTCCTTGAGGCTGGCTATGGACAGGCGCTTGCAGATGACCCGGATCTCCGCCAGGGAGAGGAGGGAAAGGACTTCCTCCGGCAGCGGGCCGAAACGGTCGGCGAGCTCCTGGTACAGCGTGTCGAGATCGGCCTGGCTCATGATCGAGGCGATCTTCTTGTAGACCTCCATCTTCATGGTAGGCAAGGACACGTAGCTGTCGGGGATGTAGCCCGCGTACTCCAGCTCGAGGTAGGTATCCTCCTCGGCCTGGTAGCCCGCGTCGGAGAGCCGGGCCACCGCGTCGTCGAGGAGTTTCAGGTAGAGGTCGAAGCCCACGGCGTAGATATCGCCCGACTGTTCGCGGCCGAGGAGATTGCCCGCGCCCCTCACCTCCAGGTCCTTCATCGCTATCTTGAAGCCCGAGCCCAGCTCGGTGAAGTCAGAGATGATCTGCAGCCGCTTCATCGCGAGCTCGGAGAGCGCCCGCTTGTCCGGATAGAAGAGATAGGCGTAGGCCACGCGGTCCGAGCGGCCCACGCGGCCGCGCAGCTGGTAGAGCTGGGAGATGCCGTACATGTCCGCGCGGTCTATCACGATCGTATTGACGTTCGGGATGTCGATGCCGTTCTCGATGATGGTCGTCGAGACGAGGACCTGGAAGCCGCCGTGGATGAAGCGATGCATGATGTCCTCGAGCTCGGCCGAATCCAGGCGCCCGTGCGCGGTCTCCACGAGGACCTCGGGCACGGTGGCCCGGAGGAAGGCCTGGATCTCCTGGAGGCTCTCGATGCGGTTGTGCAGGTAGAAGACCTGGCCTCCCCTCGCCACCTCCTTGCGTATGGCCTCGGCGATGATGGCCGGATCGAACTCCTCCACGACCGTCTCGATGGGATGCCGGTTGACCGGAGGCGTATTGAGGACGGACATGTCCCGGATCTTGAGGAGGGACATGTGGAGGGTCCTCGGGATGGGCGTGGCCGTCAGCGTGAGACAGTCCACGCTGGCCTTGATCTCCTTGAGCCTCTCCTTGTCCTTGACGCCGAAGCGCTGCTCCTCGTCCACGACGAGGAGGCCCAGGTCCTTGAACTCGACGTCCTTCTGGAGGAGCCGATGCGTGCCGATGACGACGTCGACCCTCCCCTCCCTCATGGCCTCGAGCGTCTTCCGCTGCTCCCGCTTCTCGACGAGGCGCGAAAGCATGGCCATCTGCACGGGATAGTCGCCGACGCGCTCGCGGAAATTCTCGAAGTGCTGCTCCGCGAGGATGGTGGTCGGGGCGAGGAAGGCGACCTGCTTCCCCGAGACGGCCGCCTTGAAGACCGCGCGCATGGCTACCTCGGTCTTGCCGTAGCCGACGTCGCCGCAGATCAGCCTATCCATCGGCTTCTCGCTCTCCATGTCGGCCTTCACCTCCTGGATGCAGCGGATCTGGTCGACGGTCTCCTCGTAGGGGAAGGCCGCCTCGAAGGCGAGCTGCCAGTCGTTGTCGAGGGGGAAGGCGTAGCCGCGGGCGGCCTTCCGCCTCGCGTAGATGCGGATGAGGCGCTCGGCGAGCTGCTCGACCGACGCCTTGACCTTGGCCTTGCGGGTCTCCCAGGACTTGGAGCCGAGCCTGTCCAGCCTGGGCTCCTCGCCCTCGTTGCCGATGTAGCGCTGGACGAGATTCGCCTGCTCGATCGGCACGAACACGACTTCGCCCTCGGCGTATTCGACCTTTATGTAGTCGCGCTCGAGACCGAGGACCTGCATGCGCTCGATCGAGGCGAAGCGCCCTATGCCGTAGTTCACGTGGACCACGAAATCGCCGGGCGAAAGCTCGACGAAGGTGTCGATGGCCACGGACCTGGTCGTCTTGAGCGATTTCGGCTGGCGCTTCCGCCGTCCGAAGATCTCGTTCTCCTGCACGACGAGGAGCTTCTGGGCGGGGACGACGAAGCCTGCCGAGAGGGGGGCCACCTCCACGTCGATGTCGAAATCCTTGAGCAGCGAGGCAATTCGCTCTGCCTGGATCTCGGTCTCCGCGAAGACGACCGTCTGGTAGCCTGCTTTGATGAGGGTGGCGAGCTCTTCCTTGAAGTACTGCACGTTCCCGAAGAAGGAGCGCGGCAGCTCGGCTCCCATGGCGATGCGCCCTGCCGTCTTCGAATCCCTGAGGGCGAAGCTCCGCGCGACGCGGCCGGCGGAGGCGCGAGCCTCGGCAGGCCGCGAAGGCGCGAGCGCCATGGCTTCGAGGGCGGCGAAGGAGTGGAGAAGCCGGTCGGGAGGAGGGACGGGTCCTTCCTGGAGCGCCCGGTGGTAGAGCCCCTGGTATTCCATCCGCGCCGCTTCCTCCTGGGCCTCGAGCCGCTCGTGGTCGATGAAGAAGACGGTGGCCCCCGCGCCCAGGTACTCGAGCACCGACCCGGGCCGCTCGAAGGCGAGAGGGTAGAAGAGCTCCTCGCCCTTGGCCTCCCCCTTCTCGGCCAGCTCCTCGAGGAAAGCCTCCCCGCGCCCGTCCAGCCCCGGCAGGAGGCTCATCCTCGATGCGAGCGCGGCGAGCCTGCCTGAGTCCCACAGCAGCTCCTTCATGGGCCGCGCCGTGACTCGATCGAGGACTCCGGAGCTGGATTGAAGGCCCGGATCGAAGCTCGCGATCTTCTCGATCCTGTCGTACTCGAATACGACGCGCACGGCCTCGTCGTCGCCGGGCATGAAGAGGTCGAGGACCTCGCCGCGCAGCGCGAACTCGCCCGGGAGGGATACCCGCGGGACGCGGAGGTAGCCGTAGGCGGACAGACGGTCCCCCACGGTCGTGGGATCGATGGATCCTCCGAGTTCGAGGAGGAGGGCGAGGGGAGAGTAGTCCTCCAGCGGAGGCACCGGCGTGACGAAGGCGCGCTGGCTGGCCACGACGACCTCCGCGTCGCCGAGGCAGAGCCGCGAGAGACAGGCCGCCCTCTCCCCGAAGACGCGGCTGCGGGGAGAGGCCGGCCGGTAGGCCGCGGTCCTCCACCAGGGGAGGAGGGCCGTCCGGACGCCGAGGAACGCGAGGTCCCCTTCGAGGGCTTCCGCCTCCTGATCCGTGGGCACGACGGCGAGTATCGCGCCGGTCGCCGCGGCCTTCCGCGCGGATCGAGCCGCCTCGCCGATGACGACGGCGGCGAAGGGCCCCTCCGCCTCGACCATGTCGACGGGATAGGGGCCCTTCTCGAGCCTCGAGACGAGCTCGACGAGGGGGGCGTGGGTTCGCAGACGCGCCAGCGCCTCTTGCGGACGTAATGTATTCATCGTAACATTCCGACAATAATTTCGTAGGTCGGCACGTAGTATACGCGACCCGATGCTCTTGATCCAGATCGAAGGAGCAATACGCCGTGATCCGCAGATCCATCAGCGCCGCAGCGCTCGCGGTCTTCCTGCTTGCCGGGACCCACGCGGCCGCGGACGTAAAGCTGTCGATACGCTTCTTCGACAAGCGCATATATTTCCCGGGCGGCGAGATCCCCCTCATGGTCACCATATCGAACGAGAGCGACGCGACCTATCGTTTCAAGCTCGCCGACGATCGCGTCTACAGCCTCTCCTTCGAGGCGCGGACGCCCACCAACCGCCTCCTCGACCTATCCGACGAGTTCAAGATCTCGATGAGCCAGTCGAAGCCGGTCTTCTATCGCGAGCTCGCCATAAAGCCGGGCGAGGAATACTCCTTCAGGGAGGCGCTGGAGCGCTTCGTGCGCGTCGACCAGCCGGGAAACTACTCGGTTAGGGCCACCTTCTACCCCGAGCTGGCCGCCTCGTCGGCGGCCCAGCCCATAAGCTCGAATATCCTGAGCCTCTCGGTCAGACCTTCCCCCGGCCTGCCGCCCGCCTCCGAGGTCATCCAGTCGATCACCGGCGAGGTCCTGAAGGCCGAGGCCCTCCCCCCGGACGAAGTGGTCCGGCGCACCATCGTCGCGAGACAGAAGAGCCTCTGGAACGATTTCTTCCTCTACCTCGACCTCGAGGCCCTGCTCTCCCGGGATCAGGATAGGAAGCGGCAATACGACGCCGAGTCGGACGAGGGCCGCAGGGCCATGCTTGAGCACTACCGCGCCGACCTGCAGACCGACATAGTGGACAACGACATCGTCGTCCAGCCCTATTATTTCGAGCTCCTCGAGACTCGGTATACGGATGCCAAGGGCTTCGTCAGCGTGCTCGAGAAATTCCAGAGCGGTCAACTCCACGTGGTCAAGGAATACACCTACGAGCTCGAGCGCCGCGAGGGGGTCTGGTACATAGTGGACTATACGGTCTTCAACAAGGGTACCGAATGAAGGCCCTCCTGATAATAGAGAGCGACCGGATAGCCGACATAGCGCGCTTCTATCTCAGGCCCCTGGGCTTCGAGGCCATCCGCTACCGCAATCCCGTCAAGGCCATCGACAACCTCGAGGAGCTCGAGCCCGACGCGATCGTCATGAGCGCGAGGGACTTTCCGAGACACTGGAAGGTGCTGGCTCAGGCGGTGCGCGCCGAGAAGGACAAGGACGAGTGCGTGATCATCCTCCTCAAGGGCGAGGGCTTCCCGCTGGAGGAGGCCGCCAAGGCCACCCATCTGGGCGTCAACGGCGTCGTGATGGACAGCCTCGACGATCGCCGCGAGCAGAGCCGCTTCCAGGCCTTGCTCAAGCGCTACATCGTCGTCGACGACGAAAGGGCCGCGGAGAGGATCATGCCCTCTTCCTGGGACAGGCTCGATTTCATGTTCGCGCACCCCTCGAGCCTCGCGCCCATATCGGGCAGGCTGGAGGCCATTTCGCCGACCGGGCTCTCCTTCATACCCGACGTGCCCGCCCTGGCCCACGACATCTCCGGCGGCGAGATCATCGAGGACTGCTCGATGCGGGTCGGCGCCGACATCATCTCGCTCTCCTGCAGGGTGGCGCACTCGGGGAGGGTCCTCGGGCTCGAGTTCGAATCCATAGCGGACGACGACCGCTCCCGGCTCGAGGACTATCTCGAGGCCGAGCCCGAACGCGAGATGCAGGCCATCCTAGGCCGGGGCGGAGCTCCGATCGACGATTAACTAGCCCTAATATATGAGTTCTTGCAAAAACATCGAATGCAAGGTATTCTTCCTTTATGTCCAGCACCGAGCAAGCATGCTACGACGAGGTCATCGCGGATCACGCCCAGAAACTGAAGGCGGTCGGCCACCCCATCAGACTGAAGCTCCTCTGTCTCATCGCCGAGGAGGAGGACCCCTGCGTCACCGACCTCTGGCGCTGTCTCCAGCAGCCCCAGCCTGTCATCTCGCAGCACCTCGCCATCCTCAAGGAAAACGGCATAGTAAGCGCCGAGGTGCAGAAGACCAGACGCGTCTACACGATCGTGGATCCCTTTATCAGGGACATCGTCGCCAAGGTCAGGGCCGCCGAGGATCAATCGGTCAAGGCGAAGGCCGTCCCGAAGCGCTCCGCTATTTAGCCCGCGCTCTGGCGAACGATCCAGCGAAGTCCGCGGCGGCCCTCCGCTGCCAGGGATCGGCGCGGCCGGGGCCCGCCTCGACGGCGGACCAGAGCTCCCGGGCCGTATCCCTGTCCCCGGCCTCGGCGAGGGCCTCGCCCAAGCGCACCATGTCGCGCCACAGACCCGAGTCCGAGGCGTAGCGGCTCATCGCCTGACTCGCGTCGATCCTGGCGACTAGGTCCGCGAGGCTCTTGTAGGCATAGTCGGGCTCGTCGGCCTTGATCTCGCCGATCTCGCGGGTCAGGACCGCGTCGACAGCAGCCGCGAGGTAGATCACGGCGAGCGGCCTCCCCGCCTCGAGATAGAGCGAACCGAGCTCGGAATAGGCCGCGGTCGCGTAGTCCGCCTCCACGCGGTAGAGGGTCATGAACTTGTCGACGCCCTGCGTGGCAAGGGTCCTCTCCATGGCGTTCCGGTAATAGTCGTCCTTGACGGCGAAGAGCTCCGAGGAATCGGCTATCCGCCTCAGGGTCTCTTCGTAGTCCTTCGAGTCCCCCTCGGCCTTGTAGATCCCGGCGAGGACCTCGAACATGGCATAGCGATCCTCGGGCAGCTCGAGCGAGTCGCCCATGTCGCAGGCGCGGAGGATCTGGAGCTCGGCGAGGCGCGACTCTCCCTCGGCCAGGTATATCCGGCCGATCCCGAACTCCGCTTCGGGATAGCGCTGGAGATCGGCCGAGGCCTTTCGCAGGGCCTTCATGGAATCGCCAATCCGGGAGAGCCCGCGCTCCTCGACGACGAGAAGGGTCGCGTCGATGAGCCCCCGAAGCGGGCCGGAGGGCGAGCGCTCGCGCAGGAGGCCCATCTCCGAGACGATCGAGCCGGCAGCCCTCGCCTCGATGCCCTCGAGGTCCCGGCTGATCAGGTCGCGGGCTGCGAGGAGCTCGACGAGGGAAGAGATGGAATCCCTGGCCCTCGCGGCCTCCTTGGCCGCCATGGCCGCGTCGATGTCCTGCGACGCCCGCTCGAAGAGCGAGGCGCGGGTGTCGATCGCGTCCTTGAAGGAACCGAGGGCTTCCCCGAAGCGTTTTTGGCCGAAGAGCCTGAGCCCTTCCTCGTACTTGAGCCAGGAAGGATCGGCTTCCCTAGGCGGCAGCGCCTCGGGCCGGAAGGGATAGACTACGCGTGGCTGGGGGGGGCCCGCCGGCGCGGTCTTCTCGTCGGCAGCATGGGCGGAGAGGACGAATGCGAGGGCGGCTGTCGCCGCGATCGCGAGGCTTTTGGGCTTCATTCGAGCTTGTCGAGCTCCTCTTCGAATACAGTATCGGCTTCCTCGGGAGAAATCGTTCGCGCTATCTCGCCCTTGCGGAATATGATCACCTTGTCTCCCGCTCCCGTGATCCCGAGGTCGGCGTGGCGGGCCTCGCCGGGCCCATTGACCACGCAGCCCATCACCGCGACCGTGGCCGAAGCCTTGCGGGAATAGAGTCGCCCGGCCCAGCGAGCCGTAAAGGCGTGGGTATCGAAGGAGGCGCGGCCGCAGCGCGGGCAGGATACGATCGAGACGCCGGCGCGCGCCTTGCCGGCGCAGGCGAGGATCTCGCGCCCGGCCAGGACCTCGCTCTCCATCGTATCCGAGAGCGAGACCCTGATGGTCGAGCCGATCCCCTCACGCAAAAGGGGCACCAGGGCCGCGGTGTTCCTAGCCACCCCCGCTATAAGGGGACCGGCCTCGGTGACGCCGAGGTGGAGGGGGAGCTCGTGCCGCGACGCGAAGAGTCTGTTCGCCGCCACGGTCCCGTCGACCTCGGATACCTTCATCGAGACCACGAGGTCGCGGAATCCCAGGGCTTCGAAGGCTGCCACCTCGCGCTCGGCCGCCTCCACGATGGCGAGGACCCTGTCCTGTTTGTCTTGAAGGTCCCGGGGCAATGAGCCGGCGTTGACCCCGATGCGGATGGGCACGCCCGTGGCAGCGGCTTTGGCCGCCACTTCGGCGACCTTCCAGGCCGCTCCGATGTTCCCCGGGTTGATGCGGATCTTGGCTATCGGGAAATCGAGGCATCGCAGCGCCAGCCGCCAATCGAAATGGATATCCGCCACCAGAGGCAGGGGGCTCCTTTTGGCCAGCTCGCCGAGCGCCTCGGCCGCGGCGGTATCGGGGACCGCGAATCTCAGGATGTCGCATCCCAGGGCCGAGAGGCTTCGGATACGCTCCAGAGCCTCCTCGAAAGCCGGGCTTCCCGGGATGGGAAGGGGATCCTTCCACATGGTCTGCACCGAGACCGGCCAATCGCCGCCCAGTATGACGTCCCCGACCTTTACCGCGTGAATATTTCCCATATTGCGATAGTACTCGGCGAAGGGGATCATGCAAAGCCACGAAGTCGTCGCCCTGTCGGATATGGGGCCGAAAATGAAACTTTCTTTGATTTAGAACGAAAACTTCTTAGTCTGAGAATGAAGTGTTTTCAGTCTGAGAATGAAGCGTTTTCAGTCTGAGAATGAAGTGTTTTCAGTCTGAGAATGAAGCGTTTTCAGTCTGAGAATGAAACGTTTCCAGTCTGAGAATGAAAATTCCTGAGTTCAACATGTCGATTGTATCGACATATTGGATCTTTATTGATACCCTGAAATAAACGCCATTCGCCGACCACCGATAAGGCACAAGCTTGCTTTGGCGGGCTAGGGAGGCAATGGCAGTCAAGATGGTCTTCGGCCCCGAACTTGCGAAGTCTATCATGACTGCTGTTGTTATGCGCTTTCACTTCAGTCTCGAAATGCTATCCGAAAACTAAAGCCCCGTCATGGGGCCTTCAACATTTTGCGCGAATTATTTTATTACGGTTCCCGTGATCTTCACCAAACTGGGCGACCACAGACTCAGCGTTATGCCTTCGCAGATCAGATCCAGGAACGAAGCACGATGCTCGATCGTGATATTGACCGCGCCCGTCCCGCCCTTCTGCCTGACGGCTCGAGCGATCGCGTCGCCGACGGGACCGTCGGTCGCATCGGCCGAGATGTTGAAAAGCTTGGCGCCGGCAGAGGCCCCTAGAAATTCGTTGACCCATACGTCGGTTTCGAAATTCCCGAGAACGGTGTATTTTGCGTCGCTGGGAGCCATGGCCAGCCCCGATGCCTTGAACGTGGTGCAACCGAACAAGAGAAGACCAAGAGCGACGACGAGAAGCACGAGCCGTTTCATAGTACCCCCTAAAAAATATTTTATCCAATAATACCGCCGCGTGGGAGGCTGTCAACCCCGCACTGGCGCTCTCTATGTTAGGATTTCAGCAATCCGAAATCCTCTTGCCCTTTACGGGAAAATCATATATTATATATGTGTTGATCGACCGATCGATACACCCGGGCCCCACTATCGGAAGGAATTGGGGTAGAGGATATGAGCATGTCTAGGACCATGATTTTTGTGTCGCTTCGAGTCGGAGCGTAAGCGCTTGTTGTCGGAGACTTTTTACGCCGACCTCGACGGCAGGACGGATTTCATCCTCTGGGGCCCGAAGCTCGAGCTGGGAATACCCGCAATGGACGCCCAGCATCGCGGGCTCGTCGATCTCGCCAACCGTCTCTACCGCGAGCATCGAATGGGAAAGAGGGGAGACGAGGCGAGGGTTGCGGTCGCCAAGCTCTTCGAGTACGCCGACAGACACTTCGTCGACGAAGAAGCCTATTTCGCGCGTTTCAATGTCCCGGCGTTGGAAGAGCACCGGGCGGCCCATGCCGCCTTCATAGCGCGCGCGAAGGAGTTCGAGGAGCGCCTCGCGATGGGTTCCTCCGGAGAGGCTGCTGAGCTCCTGGGTTTCCTGGATTTCTGGATCAAGCGCCATATCGGCCGCGACGACCGCGAGCTTCTGCGGATCGCGCGCCGCGCCTGCATCGAGACCGAAGAGTTCCGGGGAGACTGCCACTAGACTCCATCAGAGTATTTGATATTAATAGAATTACTTTTGATAAGCAGTATTCCTCTTCATATATTATATGTGGAGATGCATATGCTGCGTTTATCGTCGATCCGGATTTTCGGCAAAGAGCTTCTGCTGATCATCGTGTCGATCCTCGCGCTGCTGATAGTGAGCGCCGCGGGATACCTCTATCTCGACAGATCCAGGGTATCGATGCATCAGATGTACGAAGCCAACCTCCTTCCGATCGAATGGCTCGTCGACGACCGAAACCAGGAGCGCGCCCTCGAGGCGGATCTTTTCGACTTCATGATCACGACGGACGCCGACGAGAACAAGCGTCTCGCCGACGACATCGCCACCCATATGAAGACCGTCGACGACAATCTGTCGCTCTACGAGAAATCCAATCTCGATCCCTTCGAAAAGGACACGCTCAAGGACCTCGAGCCCGAAATAAAGAGCTACGATGACGCCCTCAAGCCAGTCATGGTTCTCGCCGGGCAGAACAAAAACGCCGAAGCCTACGCGCTTTTCAACACCACTGCCCGGCAGAACGGCGAGGACATACACAATATAATCCAGACACTATCGGACTACAGCCTCAGACAGGCTGCCGAGCTCGATTCGACCAATCAAGGCAATTTCGCAAAAGCGGTGACGATCTACATCGCGATCGCCATCGCCTTGCTCCTCGTGATCCTCTTCCTCGGTCTCGTCATCGCCCGCTCCATCAGCGTCCCGCTCGCTCGCGCCGTCCGTATAGCGAATGGGATCGCCTCGGGCGATCTCTCCCTAGACGTCGTGGACGGAACGCTCAAGAGGAAGGACGAGATCGGCGATCTCGGCCGCTCTTTCGACGGCATGCTCGTCAGCCTCCGCGATATCGTCGCTTCGGTGATAGCCTCGGCGGGCAATGTGAGCTCGGGGAGTCGGGAAATCAGCGGCACCTCCCAGATCCTGTCCCAAGGCGCGACCGAACAGGCCTCGGCGGCCGAGGAGGTCAGCTCGTCGGTCGAGGAAATGAGCGCCTCGATCAAGCAGAACGCCGACAACGCGGTGACCGCCGAAGGCATCTCGAGAAAGAACGCCGGCGATGCTGAGGCGGGGGGCGGCTCGGTCGTCCAGACCGTGGCTGCGATGAAGAATATTGCCGGGAAAATCGGGATCATCGAGGAGATCGCCCGGCAGACGAATCTCCTCGCCCTCAACGCGGCGATAGAGGCGGCGCGCGCGGGAGATGCGGGCAAGGGCTTCGCGGTGGTGGCGAGCGAGGTTCGCAAGCTCGCCGAGCGCTCCCAAAGCGCGGCCCAGGAGATCTCGGATCTTTCCCGCACGAGCGTCGCGGTGGCCGAGGATGCCGGCAGGCTGATCCAGGCGGTCGTGCCCGAAATTCGGAAGACCGCAGAGCTCGTCCAGGAGATCACGTCGGCGAGCAAGGAGCAGAGCGCCGGCACCGAGCAGATCGGGAAAGCCGTAAACCAGCTGGACAACGTAATCCAGCAGAACGCTTCCTCGTCCGAAGAGCTCGCGGCGATGGCGGAAGAGCTCAATAGCCAAGCGCAAGGGCTCACCGAGACGCTATCGTATTTCAAGCTTCCGAACGAGGGCCCAGCGCAAAACGACGAACCGGCGGAACTCGAGGCGCCGAAGCGGGTCCCGAAGGGGAAGCCTACGGGAATTACGCCGGCCCGCGACGATGTCGACGGCGAGTTCGAGGAATTCTAATGGGAAGCGCCCTCGCTACTTCTCGGCCTGATTGGTCGCGTATTTCATGATGATCTCCTGACTGGCCTCTTCCCGCGGCAGGTCCTTCAGCAAGCGGCCTTCGTGCATGACGAGCACTCTGTCGGCCAGGGTCAGGACCTCGGGGAGTTCGGAGGAGATGAAGAGTATGCTGACTCCCTTCTTCGCGAGCCTGTCGACGATCCGATAGATCTCGGCCTTGGCGCCGACGTCGACGCCGTGGGTCGGCTCATCGAGGAAGAGAATGCTCGGATCGTTCATGAGCCAGCGCGCGATGATCGCCTTCTGCTGATTGCCGCCGCTGAGGAATTTCACTCGCTGCTCCATGCCCGGCGTCTTTATGCTCAAGGAGTCGATGTACTCGCGGGCTGCCGCCCGCTCGCGCCTGAAATCGACGAAGGGCCCGCTCGCCATAGCCGGCAAGTGGGCCACCGAGATGTTCTCCCTTACGCTCATCTCGAGGAAGAGCCCCTGGTCCTTGCGTCCCTCGGGCACGAGGCCGATGCCCAGGCCGATCGCGTCCCGCGGGCAGCTTATCTTTTGCCGCTTTCCGTTCACGAGCACGTCCCCGGCATCGATCCTGGCGAGCCCGAAGATCGCCTGCACGAGTTCCGTCCGCCCCGACCCGACGAGGCCGGTGAGCGCCACGACTTCGCCGCGGTGCATCTTGAAGGACACGTCCTTCAGGAGCTTGCCGGAGGCGAGGCCCCTGACCTCGAGGACGGGCTTTTCCTCCGGAGAGCGGCGGCGGCGCTCTCGATCCAGCGCGCGGTCGAATTCCCTGCCCACCATCAGGGAGACCACTTCCCCGATGCTCGCCTCGGTCGTCGGAAAGGTCATCACGTGGCATCCGTCGCGGAGGACGGTTATGCGGTCGCTGACTTCGAAAACCTCCTCGAGGCGGTGCGAGATGAAGAGGATGGAGACGCCCGAGGCCCTGAGGTTCCGCATGACGGCGAGCAGCATCTTCGTCTCGGCGAGGGTCAAGGACGATGTAGGCTCGTCCATGACGAGCACCTTCGCGTCGAAGGAGAGAGCCTTGGCGATCTCGACGAGCTGCCGCTGCGAGACGCTCAATTCCTCGACCTTCTGTTCCGGCGAGATGGAATCGATCCCGAGGCGATCGAATTGGCTCGCGCATGCCTTGCGCATCCCGGCGTAGTCCACGAGCCCGAAGGCGTTCTTCTTCAGCCTGCCGATGAAGACATTTTCCATCACCTTCAGGTGCGGGGCGAGCGAGAGCTCCTGGTGGATCATCGATATGCCCAGTTCTTGAGCCTGTCTGGGGTCCTTGAGCTTGACATCCTTTCCCTGGAACAATATTCGTCCTCCGTCCGGAGGGAAGACCCCGGAGAGGATGTTCATGAGAGTGGACTTTCCGGCTCCGTTCTCGCCGACGATCGCGTGGATTTCTCCCCTCGCGACGGCGAGGCTCACTTCGTTGAGCGCCTTGACCCCGGGGAAAGCCTTGGTAATGCCTTCGAGCCTGAGCACGGTGTTGTCGGCCACGTATATCTCCTCGTCCGCGCTGTGTCGAAGCGATCCCAGGCGCGCCGGGGAGTCGGCCGCGAGCCCTCGGACGGCCCGCCTCCCCTTCTCCCCGGCGCGCGATTTCGTCTAGAATGCAGCCAGAGCTTGTCTCCGCCCGCTTCCTTTGCCCTCGACCAGCAAAGCCTGCGAAAGACAAGCTCTACTTATTGGGATACAGGGCATTGACGTTCGCCGGCGTCATCACGTCCAGCTTGACCGGGATGAAATCCTTGGCCGGTTTCTGCTTAGCGACCAGGTAGTTGTAGAGATAGACGCAGGAGTCGAAGCCCTGGCCGAAGGGATCCTGGGCGATGGCCGCGACGATCTCCCCAGTCCTCGCGTAGGCGATATTCTCGGGGATATGGTCGTAGCAGACGACGCCGACCTTGCCGGTCAGCCCCAGGTCCTTGACCGCCTTGGCCGCGCCGAAGGGTCCGCCCGCCGTGACGTAGACGATCTTCAGGTCAGGATTCGCGGTCAGCATGTCCTTGGTGAGGGAATACGCGGTTTCGGCGCTGTCCCTGTTTTCGTACTTGCCGACGACCTGGATGCCGGGAACGCTCTTCTTCAGATAGTCCAGCGCGCCGTTCATCCTGTTCTCGTGCTGCGTCGCGCCGAAATAGCCGGTTATGACTCCGACCTTGCCCTTCCCGCCCGTGAGCTTCTCGATCGTCTGCCCGGCGAGCTGCCCGGCCGCGTAGGCGTCCTGTCCGAGGAAGGCCAGCCGCTTGCTGGGCTTGGAGCCCTCGGCGATGAAGTTGAACACCGGGATGCCCGCCGCGACGGCCTGGTCGATAGTCTTCTCGGTGCCGTCGAATATCGGCACGACGGCGATGCCGTCGTACTGTTTGGCGATGCAGGTCTCGATCGCCGAGATCACGCGGTCGGCGGTGAGATCGTCGCCCATCACGATGTAGTCCACCGTCGTGTTGTAGTTCTTGAGGTAGGCGGCGGCGGCCTGGGCGCCGTCGCGGACGGGGAACCAGAAGGGATTGTTCTGGAACGACAGAAAGGCGATGCGCAGGGGCTTCGCGGGGAGTTGCTTCACGGCCGCGACGTTGCCGCCCTTGGGCAGAGCGACGTTCGGCCCCTGGGCCGAGAGCATGCCGGCCAGGGCGCAGGCCAGGGCGAGCGACGCGAGGACTTTGACGATTCCGCTCCTTTTCATCTTCTCATCTCCTTCGAACTTGAACGTATGACTATCCGCAGAACCTGCGGAGCTTTCGGGGATCAGGAGCGCTTCCGCTTGGCGCCGAGACTATCGAGCGAGACGGCCGCTATTATGACCACGCCTATCGATACGACCTGCCAATAGGCGGAGACTCCCATGAGGACGAAGCCGTTGCGGAGCACTCCCATCAGGGCGGCGCCGAAAATCACGCCTACGATGGACCCGACGCCTCCGGACAGGCTCGCCCCGCCCATGACCACGGCCGCGATGACGTCGAGCTCGTAGCCGGCTCCCGCGGTCGGCGCCGCGGAGCTGAGGGTGCCCGTGAGCACGATGCCGGAAAGGGCGCAGAGCCCCCCCATTATCATGAAGACCATGAGCTTCGCGCGCTCGACTCGTATGCCCGAGAGTTTGGCCGCCCGCTCGTTGTTGCCCACCGCGAAGACGTTCCTCCCCGGGAGCGTCCTCGTGGCGAAGACCTGTCCGATGATCGCGACGATGAACATGAGTATCACGGGGAAGGGTACGGGGCCGACGTGGCCGTCTCCGAGGAAGTTGATCGGGTTCTCCACTGAAATCGGCAAGCCGCCCGTGATGAGGAGGGCGCTGCCGCGGGCGATGCTGAGCATTCCCAGAGTCGCGATAAAGGGGTTGATCCCGATCCTGGTCACGAGGAGCCCGTTGATCGAACCGAAGGCGCAACCGCAGCCGAGCACGAGGAGGCACAGGATGACCGGAGGGATTCCGGCATTGACGAAGACCCCGGTCATTATGCCCGAGAGGCCTACGAGGGATCCGACCGAGAGATCTATGCCGCCCGTGATTATTATGAGCGCCTCGCCGACGGCGAGAATCCCGATGATCGAGAACTGGCGCAGCACGTTGAAGACGTTCTTGACCGTCAAGAAATACGGACTAAGTATCGAAATGACGGCGCAAAGCAGCACCAGGGCGACCAGGACGGAGAACTCCTTCTTCGCCACCGCCGCCTTGGCCAGATCCGTCCCCCAGCCAAGCCCTTTTCCGACTCGTTTCCCAGCGCTCGCGTAACTCACAGCTTTCCTCCTGCATCGATGTCGTAGGAGGCATCGCGGATCGCCCTCAGTCGGCGTTCCGCCGAACGCAGGGCGGCTTGCGGCTCGAACTCCCCGACGAGGCATCCGTGGACGGCCTCTCCCAATATCCTCTCGTATATCCTTTCCGAGACGATCCCGCCGTCGGCCTGGCGAATCGGGGATCTGCAGCGCGAGAGCGGGAAACTCTCCAGGGCCTTCGGCAGCCATGGATAGATCGTAAGGAGCTCCGAGCTCTTGTACAGGCTGACGGAAGGGGTCGCGCCGCCGAGAATGGTGTGCGGTATGGCGAGCTCTTCGCAGGTCAGCCATTGGATAAAGCGAAACGATTCGTCCTTGACCGCGCTTTGGCTGTTTATCCCGAGCGACCAGCCTCCGAGGACGGGCGCCCTCCCGGGAATGAACTCGTAATCGATTTTGCCCACTACCTTCGAGATTTTCCGATTAGTCAGCTCGGTCGCGTGAGCGACGAACAGGATCATCATGGCGGCGTCGCCTTCGGCGAACTCCCGTACCTGCTCGTCCCACCAATGGTCCTCGGACCCGGGAGACGCGTAGAGAAAGCTTTCCATGTAGTTGGCGAGAGCCTGGATCGTCTCATGGTTGTCGAGCGAGAGCTTGTCCGCCTCGTGCCCGCCGTCGTATGCCCATTTGCGGGGAAGGAACTCGCAGACCGCGCCGCTCGAGTTCCTCCCGCCGAGCGTCGTTCCATAGGCTACGGGCGACGCGGGATTGTACTCTCGCGTAAAGAACCGAGCCACTGCGTTGAACTCCTTCCAGGACTGGGGCGGCCTGAGCTCGGCCCCGTATATTCCCTGGAATTTCCTCCGCATCGCGCTGTCCTCGAAAAGATCCTTACGATAGAAGAGAAGCTGGGCGCCGAACATATGAGGCAGGGCGTAGTAGTGATCGGAGTAGCGGGCCCACGCGTCGAGGACCCCCGGGATGAAATGCCCTATCGAATTCGGCTCGGCCTCGATCCATCGATCGAGCTTTTCCAGGTATCCCAATTCGACGAATTCTTCCATCCACGGAACGTCGATCTGCAGGACGTCGAATGCCTTCCGGGAAGCGGGTTCGCCGAGGGCATCGTACAGAGCGTCGTACTCGAAGCTTTCGATCTCTATGTCTATCCCTCTCTCCCGCGAGAAGTCGCCCAGGAGAAGATAGGTGGCCTCGAGAGCCGAGCCTTTCAGCATCGCGGCGCGGACGAGTCCCCTCCCCGCGGCGGAAATGGCTCCCGACCTCGGAGCCGAAGATTGCTCTCCCCTCTCGAGGCTCTTGTTCTTCAGCTTGATCCGCTTCGGCTCGGAGAAAGCAGGCGACTCGATGCGCTCCAAAAGGAGCTCTGCGGCGATCTCTCCGAGCCGGATGGCCTTTCGGGGAACGCGCTCGATGTCTCTGTACGCGTTCGCCGTCCAGGACTCGTCCCCCAGGATCACGATCGAGGAGTTCCAGGCGTGATACAGACTCGAGAACCTCGCCGCAGTCAGCAGGCCCTCCAGGATCTGAGTCGACGTCACGATGATGGCATCGGGCAAGCTCGCGGATTCGAATATCCGTATCGCCGATTTGAATGAGCTTTCCTTGTCGAAATTTGTTATCGCGAGGAAATGGGGATCGAAGGCGATCGAATGCTTCTCCAGAGTCTCGCGGTAGGCCTCGATGCTCTCTTTCTCGCTCGAGTATTCGTCCGGACCGGTGAATAGCGCAATGCTTCTCGCCCCGTCGCGGATCTTCTCCTCCAACGCGGCCCGCACCGACTCTCCGTTGTCGTATCCGACGAAACTGAAATGCCCATCGAAGGGCTCCCGCTCGACGCAAATGACGCGCATGCCGGAAGTCTCGAGCTTCGAGAATAGCTCCGCATTGGCGGGCTGGCAGGTCGCGATGATGAGACCGTCGGCCTTCTGCTGCTCCACCTGCCCGAGAATGCCGTTTTCCTTCGCGGCAATCTCCGAGGTCGTGTAGAGGCTCGCGGTGTAGCCGCTCTCATTGATGACTCGTTCGATCCCCGTGAATATTTGAGCGAAATTCTGATCCACGATATTCGGCAAGACGACGGCGACATTGTGGGTCTTGCTCGTCTTCAGGCTCCGCGCGGTCGCATCGGGCACGTACTGGAGCTCGTTGATCGCCTCGATCACTCTCTCGACTTTTTCTCGACTTACGCCTTTCACGCCGTTGATGACATTGGAGACAGTCCCTCGGGAGACCTGGGCACGCTTCGCGACGTCATTGATGGTTGCCATAGGCTTCTTATAGGTATTTACCGTTCATTGGAACGTTCCAGTACGCATGAGGCATCCTAATACAGCTTTTCCAATCTGTCAAAGGTTTTTCTTCCGTGGATTGAAAGGAAGGATCGGGAATCCCGGAGCAGCGCTTAAAGATAGTCGCTTAAAGCAGTTATGCCGCTCCCTGCCCCACTGCTCAATTCTTAATTAAATACATCTTGACTATCGCATATTCGGATCGAAATATTCATTACCAGGATCTGGTCTCCCGACTGAGAGGAGGTGATATGGATAACAAAAGCGATATATCGGATGCCTGTATTCATGTTGCGCGCACTTTGGTGGAAGCGGCGGAAGCCCTCGCCATGATCGATTCCAGGGAAGATCGGGCATCCTTGTTGAACGAGTTCCAAGCCCTGGCCGATGCAATATCGAGAACGAGATTCTTTACCAAATACTGCCTGGATCCGGATAAGGACAAAATTCAATTAGGCGATTTCCAGCATAACTGAAGCCCAGGAGACAGAAGATATGGCTAGCAAAGGATCGTCTCTGGATCCATGCGCATATATAGCTCTCAAGATGGCGACCGCGCGCGATGTGCTGGCAAAGAGCAACTCGCAAAAAGAACTGATGTCGGCGGCGAGGGAATATGAAGACTTGCAAGAATCCCTCACCGAGTTGCATCTCTTCAGCTCGGCATGCCTCGACATTACCGAGGACGTCAGTCTTTCGAGGGATTTTCGTCGCGATCTATACGGACGAAACAGGATCTAGCTTCCCGTCCTCAGCCGCGATGCATGATGTCGTGAAACTCGGGGAAGGTAATCATCCTCTTGATCTTGCCTTTTCTGGGTCCTTCGTACTGATGGCACTTCGGGCAGGCATTTTCGTTCTGGCCGCCGGCCTTGGGGTCGATACCCGTACCATTGCACTGGTCGCACTCCTCCCAAATTTCTATCCATGGTCCCTTGCTTTCGCTCATGGTTCCTCCTCCATGGAAATTACTTCTCTTTTCTCTTTCCGGCCGCATCTCCCCGAAACATTTTCCGCTCGACGGCGCGGGAGAGCGAGGAGTCAAAGGGCCTCTGGGCTAGCGCTGTTTAGTCCTCGAGCGCTCCGACGAGCGAATTATCGATGGCATCTCTCATGAGGGGGAGGATGCTCGTACGCTCGAGCAGGCGCCGCGGGCTGCCCCTGAGGCCCTGGAACCTGATATCCCCGCCCGAACGCTTGACCGCCTGGAGGACGGAGATGATCACGCCGACGCCGGTACTGTCGAGGTAGTTGAGCCCCGACATATCGATGAGGATATGCCTGACTCCATCGTCAAGTTTCTTCAAGAGCGAGACTTTCAATTTCGGCGCGCTATAGAGATCGCAGTCGCCCTCGAGATATACGACCGCGCGGCTTGCCTCGACGGAATCCCCGAGTTCTTCTGTCATCGTTTGCCTCCTAATGAAATCCCCTCTCTCCGACAAATACCGCGACGAGGTGGATTCATGATGAGGGAAGCGTTAACAACCGATGAACCGCGCTGCTTAAGCGCCGAATGGGAGTCGAACCCACGTCTCCAGCTTGGAAGGCTGGGGTAATAGCCGTTATACGACCGGCGCGCTGAAATCGCATACGACGTTAGCAGATAGCTTCCCGAGCGTCAATCCGGCCTGGCGCTTCAGCTTCCCTCCTGTCCGTCGACGCTGTATATTTCCGAATAGGATACTCGAATCCGATATCTGGAGAGGCGAAATGAAAGTCGGGATAGTCGGTAGCGGTTTCGTGGGCGCGACGGCGGCATACGCGATAGTGATGCGCGGAGTCGCGCGGGAGATCGTCCTCGTGGACGCCGACGAGCGCAGGGCCCTGGCCGAGGCCGACGATATCCTCCACGCCGTGCCCTTCTCAAATCCGGTCGAGGTCCGCGCGGGAGGCTATTCCGACCTCGAAGGAAGCGGGGTCGTCATCCTGGCGGCCGGCGTCGGGCAGAGACCGGGAGAGACGCGGCTCGAGCTCCTCGACCGGAACGCGGCCATCTTCAAGGTCGTCGTGGCCAAGGTCGTCGCGTCCGCCCCCCGGGCGGTCCTCCTCGTGGCATCCAACCCCGTGGACGCGATGACGCATCTCGCGGCGCTCTACTCCTCCCCCTCCGGCCTGCCGGCCGGCAGGGTGCTGGGCTCGGGCACGACCTTGGATACGGCGCGCTTCCGCTCCCTCCTCGGACGGAGGCTCGGCGTCGACTCGCAGCACGTGCACGCCTATGTCCTGGGGGAGCATGGCGATTCGGAGGTCTTCAACTGGTCCCAGGTCTCGGTAGCGGGCATGCCGCTCGCCGACTTTACGGTGCCAGAGGGCTGCGCCCGCTTCGAGGAATCGGAGAGGGCGGGGATCGAGGATCTCGTCCGCGGCGCCGCGAACAACATAATCGAGGGGAAGAAGGCGAGCTATTACGGTATCGGCTCCGCCCTGGCGCGCATCGTGGAGACGATCCTCTACGATCAACGATCCATCCTGACCGTCTGCTCGCCCGTGTCGCCCGACCCTTGCGGGGAGGAGAACGCGGGGATAGGGGAATTCGAGGGGACGACACTATCCCTGCCGAGGCTGGTCGGCGGCGCTGGCGTCCTCCAAACCATGGCGCCATCGCTGGACCTCGCCGAACGGGAGGCGCTGAGGGCCAGCGCCCGCGTCATCAGGGAGGCGACGGACTCCATAAAAGCGTAAATTATACCTTCTTCGCCTCGAAGCGGCGCTGCGGGTGGGCGATCCTCTCCTGGGCGCGGATCAGGCGAAGCTCGCTTTCGCGATCGGCGTAGGTCTGCTCGAATACGGCGAAGACGGAGTCCGCCATCAGCTCGAGGGCCCGCACGGGATCGCGCTCGGGCAGGTAGCGCGCCAGGAAGATGGCGCAGGTCAGGTCCCCCGCGCCGCCTATAGGCGGGTCCAGCGGAAGCTCCGGCGTAGAGAGGATGTGGAATCCCCTGTCCGACGACAGGAACATGGAGATGGTCGTGTCCTGCGCCTCGCTCGGCTTGAAGCTGGTTATAAGCACGACCGAGGGGCCCATCTCGTGGATGATCCCGCAGGCGGCCTTCGCGTCGTCGACGCTCGCGATCACCGAATCCGAGATCAGCTCCGCCTCGTACTGATTGGGCGTGATGATGTCCGCGCATCGGACGGCCTGGCCGGAGATGAACTCGGATATCCCCTCCGAGACGAAGACCCCTTTGCCGTAGTCGCCGATCACGGGATCGCAGCAGTAGAGGGCGCCGGGGTTCGCGGTCTTGACGTCGTCGACCGCCTGCAGGACGAAATGCCCGACCTCCGCCGCCCCCATGTAGCCCGACAGGACGGCCTCGCATTCGCCGACGCGTCCTCTGGCCTTCACTCCGCTCCAGACGAGGGCGAGGTGCGCGGAGGTGAAGACCTCGCCCGTGCATGAATCGTAGCCGGCATGGTTCGAGAATTGCACGGTGTTGATCGGCCAGACCTCGTAGCCTAGGCGCTCCAGAGGGAAGACGGCCGCCCTGTTGCCGACATGGCCGTAGGCTACGTGGGACTGGATGGAAAGAATGGCCACTCGACACCTCCGTGTTAGTATATCGCGCATCCCCCGAGACGCAATTCGCATCACCATTTTTCCGGGACGAAATGGGTCTTTGTCCGATCCATCTCCGCCAGGCAGTCTCCCAGGAAGCGATTGAGGATATCCATCCCCCGGCTCGTCAGCGCCGGCCCGCCGCTCGCGGCGCGTCCCGGCCATGGCTCCCCGATCGCGAGCCATGCTTCCCATATTCGCAGCGTCTCGCCGATGAGATCGCCCGGGTCTATCCCGAAGCGTCGCCGGAAGGAGGCCAGATCGAGCCCGAACGAGGTCCGGAAGGCCATCATGATCGATTCGAAGGCGGCGTCGGGCAGTTCGATAAAGGTCTCGTCGGCGTTCGAGGCTGCGTCGCGGTAATCGGCCACTAGGCGCGGCTCCTCGACGCGGAGGGATGCGCCCGATTCCAGCGCGATGGTCGAAACCGCTCCCGGACCGGCTCCGATGTAGGAATCCATATGCCAATACGCGGTATTATGCAGACATTCGTCCCCCGGGGCGGCGTAGTTGGACACCTCGTAGCGCCGAAGCCCCAGGTCGCCCAGCAAGGCCTCTAGCCTCCTGCGCGCCTCCCAAGCTTCGTCCTCGTCGGGGAATCGGAGGGATCCCCTCGCGGCGGCCAAGGGGCTGCCCTCCTCTATCGTCAGGTCGTATACGGAGAGATGGGAAGCGCCCGCGCTCTTCGACTCGCGCGCGAAGGACGCGAGCCTGTCCGCGTCGAAGAATTGGCGAGGCGCCCTCTCCGCGGTCGGGATTCCCGCAATCAGATCGGCCGATACCTTCAAGCCCGACTCCGCCGCGAGACGCAGAGCGCCCAGGGCCGCATCGGCGCCATGCCTCCGCCCCAGGATCTCCAGCTCGCCGGGATCCAGACTCTGGACGCCTATGCTCACTCTCGTGACTCCGTGTCGCTTCGCGATCTCGAGGACGCCGGGGCCGAGGCTGTCCGGATTGGCCTCCATCGTCCATTCTCGCGCCGTCTCGCCCGTGCCGCGAGAGGCGAGGTTCTCGATTCCCCCCAAGAGTCTCTCGAGGGCAGGGAGCGAGAGGAGGCTGGGCGTGCCGCCGCCGATATAGACCGTATCGAAGCCCGCGGCCCCGAAGCGCTCGGCCAGGACCGCGGCGCGGGAGAGGGTCGCCTCGACGAGTTCCTTCTCGAAGCCCGGCGACAAGGACGGTGCGCATACCGAGTAGAAGTCGCAATAGGAGCATTTGGAGGCGCATACCGGGACATGGATGTAGAGCGAGGCCGGAGGGACGAAGCCCGACCTCTCGCCGCGCCCGCCTCGCGGCCCCCGGCTCACAGCGCGCCGAAGCTCTTCGGCGGCCAATAGCGCACGAGGGCCTTGGCGCTGAAATGGCCGACTCGGACCGGACCCCAGAGCCTCGAGTCGCTCGAGGAAGAGCGAGCGTCCCCCGCCAGGAAGTACTCGTCGTCGCCCAGCACGAGGAGGTCCATGTGCCCCGAGCCGGGGAGGTCCGCCCTCCACGATTCCGGCGCGTTCTCGTGCGAGATGTCGTAGGGACGGGAGGAAAGCTCGAACTCGGTCAGGAATTGGTCGCTGCCGGCCGGCTTGACCTTGAAGACGAAGTCGTCCATCTGGATGGAGTCCCCGGGCAGCCCCACGACGCGCTGGAGGGTCGCGGCGGGAAGCGTGCCGTCGGTCCCGCTCCGAGCCGGGGATACGAGCTGGAAGGTGACGAAGCGGAGGAAGGAATCGAAGAGCATCTCCCAGAATCCGAGCCGTCTCGCGTAATTGGCCTCGACGACGACTATGTCGCCGCGACCGGGTCGCGCGAAGCCGGGCAGTTTGCCGAACAGGGTATTCGGCCCGAAGGCCAGAGGGGTCGCGATGATCCTGTCTCCCGTAAGCACCGTCGGCGCCATCGCGGAGGAGAGCATCGAGTAGGTCTGGAGGAAGATGCCCGAAATCAGCTCGTAACATAGGAAGACGAGGACGAGGACTCCCATTCGTCTCGCCAGCCTGCGCCTGCCCTGTACGGCCTCGGCGTAGGATCTCCGTCTAAACAGCATAACGGGAGGAGACTAGCACGACAGGCTGGCGCAGCGCTAGCCGGCGGGCGCAGCGCCGGCCGGCGTATGCCTGCCGTACGGCTCTCGCGTTGACAAGCGCGGGCGCGATTCCTATAATTCCTGCGCGTGAGCATACCCGAGGGCGTAAAGGTCGTCGCCGTCAACAGGCGCGCCAGGTTCGATTATTCGATCGACGAGACCTTCGAGTGCGGCATCGTCCTCCTCGGGACCGAGGTCAAGTCCATAAAGGACGGCAAGCTGTCCATCCCGGACGCCTTCGCCGAAGTGCGCGGCGGCGAAGTGTGGGTCAGGAATTTCCACGTGGCCGAGTACGTCTTCTCGTCGGCGGCCTTCCAGCACGATCCCGACAGGCAGAAGAAGCTTCTCCTCCGGGCGCAGGAGATCAAGCGCATCGATCGCCGGGTACGGGAGAAAGGCTACACGCTCATCCCGCTGTCCATATACCTGAAGCGAGGCCTCGTCAAGATCGAGCTCGGTCTGTGCAAGGGAAAGAAACAGTACGACAAGAGAGCCGACCTCCGGGAAAAGGATATGGACCGCGACATGCACCGCGCCTTGCGCCGGCGCAACGAGGGCTAGTCGGTGCGCATCACCGGCGGCAAGTACAGGGGCCGCAGCGTCGATGTGCCCAAGGGCGGTCTCGAGATACGACCCGCCATGGACAGGATGCGCGAGTCGGTCTTCGCCGTCCTCGGCGATCTCGCCGGCCTATCCTTCCTCGACCTCTTCTCCGGATCGGGGATACTAGCCTTGGAGGCCGCGAGCCGAGGCGCGTCGCCGGTCGCCTGCGTCGAGAAGGATGCTGCGAAATTCGCCCTCCTCCTGGACAACGTCTCCTTGGCGGAGGAGCGCATCGAGTGCAAGTCGATGCCCGTCGAGCGTTTCCTTTTGCGCAACAAGACGCCCTTCTCCATCGTCTTCTGCGATCCTCCATTTCCCTACCGATACAGGGTCGAGCTCCTCGAGCGCCTCGCGGAGAGTCCCTCGACCGCGCCGGGCGGACTCGTCCTGATCCATTACCCCGCCGAGGACCCCGTCCCCGACGCGGTCGGGACTCTCAGGGCCGAGGATATGAGGGAGTATGGGAGGTCTCGCGTGATGTTCTATAGGCGCCTGGCCGCGGGGGCGTGATGGTCGTGGGCTCGGGAACTCCGGCTATGCCGAGGGCTAGGGACGAAGCTCCGCTTTCGCCCGTAGAAACCGCGTCCTTCGTCCCCTGATTTCGGCACTAATATATCACATTACAAGGAATAAAACACCTTTCCCGGCGAAATCGCGGGTTGATTATTCGGGGGTTTCCATATATATTAATCGGGTACGGCGATATTTTATGGATAAAAACCTATTTGATCGCTTCCCGGCCGACGGTCTGATCAAGACTGCCGATCTACCTACGCCCGGCGTCGAACCGGACCGCAAGGCAAAGCTCAACAGGAAGGGGAACGAGCTCTTCAATACCGGCGATGTCGAAGCCGCGAGGCGCGTCTTCCAGACCACGGGCTATTCCGACGGGCTCATCCGGGTCGGGGAGAGGTACATGGCGGAGCGCCGCCCTCTGGACGCGCTCAAGATGTATCGTCTCGCGCGGGACGACAGGCGCGCGGAGGAGCTGATAAGCAGCGCCGCTCTCGTCATACAATTTCTACTCAGCGAAGAAGAGGAATCGAAGTGAGCGACAGCAACATTCCCGAGTCCCTCCGCAACGACGGCGATCGTGAGCCTCCGAACCAGGAGCTGGCGGAGATCGCCGAGCTCTCCAAGAAGGGCTATCAGTACCTCAAGGAGAACCGGATAGAGGAAGCCGAGGAATGCTTCGCCCGAATACTCGAGCGGGACAGGGAGAACAATTACGCCCTCGTCGGCCTCGGCGACGCCGCCCGCAAGCGGGGAGCGTTCCGCGAGGCGGTGGACCATTACAAGAAGTGCCTGGTCTACCATCCCGGCAACAACTACGCGCTCTTCGGCCTCGCCGATTGCTATAAGGCGCTCAATCAATATCAGAAGGCGATCGAGATCTGGGAGCAGTATCTCCTCCACGACAACAAGAACATCACGGTCCTGACCCGGGTCGCCGACGCCTACCGCAAGGTTCGGGACTTCCGCAAGTCCAAGGCCATCTATCTCCGCGTCCTCGAGATGGAGACCGACAATCCCTACGCCCTCATCGGGCTCGGCCACCTCCACTACGACTTCAAGGAATACAAGGACGCCCTCGGCTATTGGCAGAGGATGGTCGATCTCCAGGGCGACGACGTCGACATCAGGGTCCTGACCTCGATCGGGAACTGCTATCGCAAGCTCAAGCAGTTCGAGATGGGCGTGCCCTACTTCGAGAAGGCCCTCGGCAAGGAGCCCGACAATTTCTACGCGCTCTTCGGTCTCGCGGACTGCTACCGCGGCACCGGCACCCCGGAGGGCTCGCTCGATTTCTGGAACCGCATCCTCGCGAAGGACCCGAAGAACAAGGTCATCCTCACCCGCGCGGGCGACGCGTACCGGAGCATGGAAGACTACGACAAGGCCGCCGTCTACTACGAGCGGGCGCTCAACATCGAGTTCGACGTCTACGCGGTGCTCGGCCTGGCCGTGATCGCCAGGATGCAGGGCAAGGTCCAGGACGCCATACTTTCGCTGCGCAAGCTCATCCAGAACGATCCGAAGAACTACCGCCTCTACCTCGAGCTGTCGCAGTGCTACCAAGCCGCGGGGGACCGCCAAAAGGCCCTCGAGGTCCTCTCCGACTACCAGCGCCTGGGCATCCGGAACATCTACGTCCAGGACGCGGCCGCCAAGCTCCAGCGCTCCTAGCCCGGGCCTAGTCGCTCCGCGCCCGCCGGGAAATCCTCCGCTCCAGCCTGTCGATCCGCGAGAGGGCTGTGTCCCTCTCCGCGTCGCCGCGCGCGAGGCGCAGGGCCTCCCGGGCCCAGCGCGCGGCCTCGACGAGGTCGCCGACCGGGCGCTCCCAGGTCTTGGCCCTCTCGACCGCGCAGCGGTAGGTCGCCGGCAGCGCCGCCGCGACGCGGGCGCATGCGTCGGCGCGCCCGGCCTTCCTGTAGCGCCGGGCGAGGAAGAGCCCCGCCGCCTCGTCCCCGTCTCCGGCCGCCGCCTCGAGCAGTTCCTCGCCCTCCCCTTCCCTGCCCGCGGCGAGGAGGCTCCGCCCGAGCCCGGCTCGATCCATGTCGCGGCGGGCGAGCTGGGAGCGGGGATCGTCGAAGGCGGATTGGGCCTTGGCGAGCAGCCGAGTAAGGCCGACTATGTCGTCGGCGTTGTGCGACAGTACGAGGCGCATGACTGGACTGTCGCCTTCCCTGGCGAAGGCGAGCCAGGCCTCGGGGATCATGGCTCCGGGAAGGTCCTCGGGCCGCTCGATTCCCAGGACCTCCCGCTCGAGGAGACCGAGGGAGGCGCCGCCGTGCACGCGCCTCCACAGGCGCCTCGAGGCGAAGAGCGCGTCGATGTGGATCTCCGGTTCCGGAGCCGCGATGCCGTTCAGGATGCAGCGGGTGCGGAGCAGGGGCATGTCGAAGGACCTGCCGTTGTAGCTCACGATCGCCCCTCCCTCCAGGAGCGGCAATAGCGCGGACAGGAACCCGGCCTCGCCGGGATAGTCCTCGAGGAAGATTTGCGTCAGCGAGAACTCGCCCTCGACGAGTCGTCCGACGGCGGCGAGAAAGGCGATCGTCCCCGCGCCCCCGGACAGGCCGGTCGTCTCGAGGTCGAGGAAGCGAAGCCGACCGGAGACGATCCGCTCGGCGGCCTTCCCGGCGGAGGCCTTTCGCGATTCGATTCCCCGGCCCCTGCGGCGCAGCGGAGCGAAGACATCCGGATCGATGCTCTCCGGCAGATAGTCCGGCAGGCTGAGCGTCCTCTTCCAGGCCAAATCCCCCGCGCGCTCCCAGGCGCCGAGGAAGGAGGGCGTGCCGCGCGAGGCGACCGCGCCGCCTCGCTTCTCCCTCGCTCCCGAATGAGGCCCCACCGGGTTCGGCGCGCCGGATGCGGCGGCGGCGTCGATCTCGGCCGCTCTGACGAGTCCGAGCCTCCGCAGTCCCGCCAGCCGGCCCTTGAGACTACCCGCCACTTCCGAAGGCTCCGAGGAGGTCCAGGACGCGCGACTTGATTTCGCCGGCATCGGCTCCGCCGGGCTCGGCGGAATCGACTCCGATGCAGGAGGGGCAGCCTCCCTCGCAGGGACAGGAGAGGAGGCGTTCCCTCGCCGCGGATACAGAGGGAGCGAGCAGGCGCGCCAGGCCTTCGGCGAGGCCGGTGCCCCCCGGGTAGCGATCGAAGAAGTAGAGGGCCGCGCAGCCGAAGTGCGGGTCGCGAATCCGCTCCGACCTGCCGAGATCCCGCGGATCGCACATGAGGAAGGCGGGGGCGATATCGTGGAGCAGGCGTCCCGCGCCCGCCAGCACAGCGGCCTTCAACGCCTCTCCCTCGCCCGAGGCGAGGGCGTCGCCGGCCTCCGTTCCCGGAGGGAAGAGTATCGCGATGGCGCGGGTCTGCATCTCCTCGGGCGGGAGGCTTATATCGCCGTAGCCGATATTCTCGTGGCTGTGGAAGCGGAGCTTCTTGAACTTCTCGGCTTGGCTCCTGACGAGCACGTCCCCGAGGACGCATTCGGCCGACTTCCCTCCGATGTAGAACCTCTCGTCCTCGGTCAGCACCTCGATGTCCGTCTTGACCACCGAGTCCGTCCAGTAGTCGACCTCCTTCTCGACGACGCGGCAGGTCCTGTTCTCGATGTCGAGCTTGCGCACGAGGTATTGGCGGCCGAGGTGCATATAGACGGCGTTGTCGAAAATCAGTTCCTTCGCGCTCGGCCTGTCCATCTCGCCTATGGCCCTGGAGCCTCCCCCCGTCTCGTCCACGATGACCACATTGTCGGCGGTGGCCGAGCGAAGGGAGATCCTCTCGCTCGGATAGGCCTGATCGGACCAATACCAGCGCCCGCCGGTCCTGCGGACGATGCCTTCCTCCTCGAGCATGGAAAGCCCCTCCTCGGTGGCCGCCGCGTCGTCCGCGCCCGGGCCCCCCGGCCCCGCGCCGAAGGCCGAGCCTTCGGCGAAGGGAAGCTCGAAGACCGCGCACTTGAGGTGATCGACGAATATGTAGGGGTTGTCGGGGTCGATCCTCGCCTTCTCGGGGCTCTTCCCGAAGAAGTACTCGGGGTGGGCGATGATGTATTGGTCGAGGGGCGAGGAGGAGGCAACGAGGATCGCCAGCGAGATCGAGCCCCGCCTCCCCGCCCTGCCGGCCTGCTGCCAGAAGCTCGCGAAGGCCCCGGGAAATCCGGCGACGACGGACGCGTCGAGGCCGCCGATATCGATGCCCAGCTCGAGGGCGTTGGTCGAGACGACTCCCCGGATCGAGCCCTCGCGCAAGCCCTTCTCTATCGCCCTCCTCTCGCTGGGAAGGAGGCCCGACCTGTAGGGGCTGACCCGTATTCCCCCGTCGCCGTTGTAGGGATTAGCCAGGGCCTCGGCGATGTAGGAGGCGATGAGCTCCACCTTCAGCCGCGAGCGGGCGAAGAGGATGGTCTTCACCCCCGCCTTGAGGAGGCGCACCGCGAGGGATTCGGATTCGGTCGCCGTGCTTTTGCGGATGCCCTGCACCGGATCGACGAGGGGAGGATTGTAGAAGACGACGACGCGCTCGCCTCGGGGCGCTCCGTTCTCGACGATCTCCTCGACCTCCCGCCCGACGAGCGAGCGGGCGAGCTCCCCGGGGTTGCCGATGGTCGCCGAGCACAGGATGAAGCGGGGCTTCGCTCCGTAGAAGGCCGCGATCCGCAGGAGACGACGCAGCACGTTGGCGACGTGGCTGCCGAAGACGCCGCGGTACGAATGCATCTCGTCGACGACGACATAGCGGAGGTTCGAGAAGAAATGGATCCATCTGGCATGGTTGGGAAGTACTCCGGTATGCAGCATGTCGGGATTGGATATGACGATCCGGCCGGTATCCCGGGCCGCGACGCGGAGGGAATCGGGGGTGTCGCCGTCGTAGGTGAATACCCGGAGAGGGAGCTCGCCTCCCAGGGCGACTTCGTTGAGCTCCGACTGCTGGTCCTGGGACAGCGCCTTGGTCGGGAAGAGGTAGAGCGCCCTCGCAGTGGGCTCCTCGAGGAGGGTCTGCACGATGGGAAGATTGTAGCAGAGGGTCTTGCCGCTCGCGGTCGGCGTGACGACTACGATGTCCCTGCCCGAGCGCGCGAGCTCGTAGGCCTTCGCCTGGTGGGAATACAGGCGCTCGGCGCCGCGGGACGCCAGGGCGGCGACGAGCGAGGGATGGAGGTCCGGAGGCAGGGGGGCCCAGACGGCCCCGAGGGGCGGGATCCGCTCGACGTGCGCGACGCAGGGGCGAATTCCCGGATCGGATAGCAGATCGTCGATGAACGAAGTGGCGGAGGTCGGTGCCATGGTCTATACTGTATCCGTTAACGCGACCCTTCGTAAACGGCGCCGCGTGAGAGGAGAGCTCAATGTACAAGGTCCTGTCAATCGTGCTCGGCGGCGGCAAGGGTTCTCGCCTCTTCCCGCTCACGAAGGATCGCGCGAAGCCCGCGGTTCCCTTCGGGGGCAAATACCGCATCGTCGATATCCCCATATCCAACTGCATCAACGCCGGCTTCAACCAGATATACATACTTACGCAATTCAACTCCGCGTCCCTCCATCTCCATGTGTCGAGGACCTACAGCTTCGACAGCTTCTCCAAGGGATTCGTCGAGATACTGGCGGCGGAGCAGACGCTCGTGCATTCCGGATGGTACGAGGGCACGGGGGACGCGGTCAGGAAGAATCTGATACACTTCAGGCCCCAGGACCCCAGCCACTATCTCGTCGTCTCGGGCGATCAGCTGTATCGGATGGACCTCGCGGACATGTTCCGCCGGCACATCGAGTCGGGATCGAGGCTCACGATCGCCTGCACCACGGTCGGCCGCGAGGAGGCCAGTTCGCTCGGCATCATGGCGGTGGACAAGGATTCCCGCATCGTCAACTTCGAGGAGAAGCCGGGTCCGACCAAGGATATCGCCGAATTCAAGATTCCCTCGGAGCTCCAGGACGAGCGCCGTGGCGGGAAGGACTATCTCGCCAATATGGGCATCTACATATTCGATACCGATCTCATGGAGAAGGCGCTCTCCGGCACGGAGAACGATTTCGGCAAGGAGATCATACCCACCATCCTGACCGAGGAGCCGGTGAACGCCTACGTCTTCGACGGGTACTGGGAGGATATCGGGACGATCAAGTCCTTCTACGAGGCGAACATCGACCTCACCTCGATAAACCCAAAATTCAATTTTTATGAAGAGGACCGGCCCATCCACACGCATAAGCGCAACCTTCCCGCGTCCAAGCTCAACTATTGCAGCATCAATCTGGCCCTGACCGCCGAGGGCTGCATCATCACCAACGCGTCCATCACGCGCTCCATAATCGGCATTCGAACGGTGATCGAGTCGGGCGCGAGTCTCGACGGCGTGGTGTGCATGGGCGCGGACTACTACGAGACCGCGGCGGAGAAGGCGGCGAACCGAACGGCCGGCCGGCCCGACGTCGGCATCGCCAACGGCTCGATCATCAAGGGAGCGATAATAGACAAGAACGCGCGGATCGGGGAGAACTGCCGCATCGGCATCGATCCCAGGGACAGGCCGGACGGCGACTTCTCGACGCACTACGTGGTGGACGGGATCATCATCATCCCGAAGAACGGAATCCTCCCCTCCGGCACCGTCATCTGAGGAAAAGCCGGATCGGCCCGGGCACGGCCTGGTAGGTCCATCCCGCGACGATCCAATAGGTCTTTCCCTTCTCCATGTAGGCCGCCGCGCGGGAAGTCGAGCCGAGCTCGTCGATGCTTGCCGCGAGCTCGCGGCCGGCCTCGTCGTAGATCGCGACGATCGCTCCGTTGCTGGCGGGCTCGGCGGCGAAGCCTCGCCTCGCGCTGGCCGGGGGCTCGTATCGGAAGGCCGTGAAGGCGATGTCGACGTCGACGGGCATGCCCTGGATGAAGAGGTCGAAGCGGAGGTACCGCCCGGGCTCCACGCCATCCCCGGGCTTGAACCGGCCCAAGGCAGTGGCGATGGCCGAGGCGGTATCCTGGGGAGGGGCAATGGCCGCATCGAGGGCGGATGGGGCGGCGACGGGCTCCCTCCGCCTACCCAGGAGGTCGAGTGATCCGTCCATCAACAGGACGAGGAGGCCGCCTCGAGCGCCGCTTACCGCCAAGGGCGAGTCGAAGGGAGGGGAATCGAGCTCCGCTATGCTCAATCCGGCCTCCCCTGCCCGCGAGGCGAAGAATATGCCTTTGCCCGCGCGTCCATAGAGGCCGGCGAAGACGCTGTCCCTGTCGGCGGCGATGAACGAGGCGCCTCCCTCCCACGACCAGGCCCTCTGAGTCTGCCCGCTCCTGACGTCAATCTCGGCGGCCCCGCCGCCTCTCAAGCCCACGATGGCCAGGGTCCCGTCCGCGACGGGACGAAGCGCCGGGTCGAAGGGCCCCGTGGCGGCGCCGATGCCCTTCCCGTCGGCCAGGGAGAACGCCGACAGGCTTCCACTGTCGGCGAGGACGAAGGCGGTGCCGTTTCCTGCGGATATCGTTCCGGCGTTCGCCGTCAGCGAGGCGGTCCAAGCGGGAGCCCCCGTCGATTCGTCGAAGGCCAAGAGGCTCGATCTCGAGGCCGCGAGGACCAGGCCGGGCGCGTAGGCGATATCAGCGGCCGGCGCCTGAAGCACCTTTCCCCATATCTCGGCGCCGGTCGAGGCGTCGACGATGTACAGTCGCGCCGCATCGTCCGCAGCCGCCATGCGGCCGCCCGGGACCGCCAGGAGCCGCTTGATGGGAGGGCAATACCTCTTCCAGGCCATCGCGAGGCGCTCGCCCTCGCCTTCCGTCTTGAAGCAGTCGAGGGAGGCTCCCTGGGAGGCGCCGCTCTCGGCGCAGGCTACGGCGATCCGCTCTCCCGGCGCGGCTATCGCGAGGGCGGGTCCCGGCAGCGGGGCGCGCGCTCCGGACGCGAGCACGAGCTCGTGGTCCCTGCCCTGGCGCCGGGCGATGGCCGCGGTCGACAGCGCCCCGCCCAGGGAGAGCGCGACGCCGGCCTCGGGTATTCCCGATGCGGCGATCAGGACGATCGGCGACTCGGGCAGGGCGGTCATGCCTCCCAATAATCCCGAGCTCTCGAAGGCCGAGCGAGGATCCAGGCCTTTGGACTCTCCTGCGCTCTCGGCGGCCGCGGCGCCCGGCGCGCTCGTCTTGATGGAGGAGTCGCGCTCCGTGCAGGAGCAGAGCGCGAAGGCTGCGGCGAGCGCGCACATCGCGAGTCCGACTTTCATGGCCGCCTCTCCCCGAGCAGGGCGAGCTCGAGATCCATCGCGCCGAGGAGCTTTCCCTCCTGCTCGGGGCCCGTCGCCTTCGGATAGATATCGACGGCCAGGGAGGCATACGAGCCCTCGGGGTCGTATGCGGTGACTATGAATTGCCGATACCTGGCGAGCGCGGCGGCCGGACCGGCGGCGGCTGGGCGGAGTCCGGCAGCCTTGGCGAAGGCTGCCGCGTATTCCGTCCCTGCCTTGTCCGCGGCCAGAGGAATCGAGACGGAATGTCCGGAGGCATCCTGGGCGATAGCGAAAAAGGCGATTTTCCGTCCGGCCTCTCCCGGCGGCATCTTCAGATCGATGGATCGGACGCTGATCCCGGCGGGGGAGCTTCCCAGGGCCAGCGCCGCCGCCTTGGCGATCGAACCAGAGGCTTCGAGCCTCGCGGAAGCGCCCTCCGCGGCTTGCTCGTAGATCGCGCCCAATCGGTGGGCGGCCTCGGCGTAGAGGTTCGCGTAGCGCGTTTCGCTTCTCGCGACCGCCGCGAGCTCCGGCCTCTCCAGCAGGACGAGGATCGGCTCCGCCTCCCGGGGGACGAGGCCGGCGGAGGCGCCGGTAGCGCCATCCCCGCTATCCGAGCTCGCGCGGGATTCTTCTTCGGCTATCGTCGCTTCGAGCCCGTTCAGCGAAGTCAGGATCGAGAGCAGGTCCGAGGCGCCCGGCGCCTTTATAAGGGCCGGCGATGGCGTCGGCAAGGCCACGTTCGTCAAGGAGACGGCCGTGGCGAAGAGAGCCAGATCGGACTCCTGAACGCCGCAGAGGGAGGAGAGCGCGCTCCGCCGCGCCGCGGGCGAGCTTTCCCAAAGGCCGGCGAGTCTGCGCGCGGCTTCGGCGGATGCGGCGTCGCGTCCGTCGCCCTGGTCCAGGGCGGCCAGAAGGGCGGACGCGCGCCCGGGGGGCAGGCCGGCCACCGTGCGTATACCCGTCGCGAGAGCTTCCTTGTCCGGGCCCGGCCCCGCATCGAGGTCCCCGGGATATGCCGCGGCCGCGGCCGCGGCGATCCAGGAGCCGTAGGCCGTCAAGACGGTCTCGAGACGCGCCAGGGAGACCGCGGAAGCGGGGGCCAGGGCGACTATCCGCGCCTTCGAGGCGACGAGGGACCGAGCGATGTCCGCGGCTCCTCTATGGGCCATGGCGGCGGCCGCCGCGCGGGCTCCCGCCGCCCCTGCCCTCGAAAGCATGCTCGCCACATCCCAGGCTTCGGGAAATTGCTTCGCCAAGGACCTGGATCTGCCGGCGAGGAGCCTCTCCAGCCCGCTCGCGGATTTCTGGCCCATTCTCGACGCGAGGATCAGACTCGCGAGAGAGTCGGCGGCCGCTTCGCGCGATGCGACCAGGGCCGGAATCTGGTCCGGGACGGGAGCCTCGCCTTTGGCATCCTCTCCCGATGCGAGGATATGGGCCGCTTCTTTGGCGCGAGCGCGGGCCGAGGCATACGCGGCCGGGGCGCTCGAGGCAACGGCCGATCCGTCGGGCTTGGCCCAGAGGCCGCGCCCTTCCCTGGAGGCGGCGATCAAGGCGTATTGCTCGACGGTGTCGGCCTCGGCCCGCAATTGCTCTCCTCGAGCCGCCGCTCGCTTCGCGTCGATCGCTTCGGAGATTTGGTCGATCGAGGCGAGAAGCCGCGTCGCCTTCGGGATGTCGCTCTCCGGCAGGAAGGAGACGAGCCCCTCGGGGGCGAGGGGAGCGGCGAAAATGATCGAGGCGATGAGGAATAGGGCCTTTCTCGGCATGATGGGACCTAGCCGTCTAGCTCATCCGCGCCGATATCGGGCCCGGATTTCCCGGGAGCGGGAAGGCCGGGGCGCGGGTGTCCGCTGAAATCCACTTCGTAGCCGCCTTCGAGGGGCAGGGCTCCGTTGACGCAGGCCGAATCCGCTCGCAGGGAGGCCTGGCTCTTCAAAGGCGCGGCGAAGCTGCGTTCCGGAGGCTCCGACACGATGGGTTTTGAAGAGTACAGGGCCGAACCGGCATTGAGGCCGTTGAGGGCGGCGATGTCGCCGGCCTCGCTCGCCCCGGCGAGCACCTTGTCGAAGCCCCAGACGCAATCGGCCACCAGGACTCCGGAGCCCGGAGCCGAATCGGAGCGCAGCAGCTCCGAGCCCTGCCCGGAGCATTCCAATATGCTGTTCCATACCTGAGGCGGGGTTCCGCTCGAATCGAAGAAGCGGAGGCCGCCCTTCGCCGTAGCCGCCACTATCGTGTCGAAGCGGAAGGCCGGCCCTCCCCCCGATTGCTCGAAGAGCACGCCCGGCCCGTTCCACGAGATGAAGACCTCGCTGTTCTTCACCTCGCCCTTCACGGTCTCGAAGGAGCCGAGGCGGAGGAAACCGGAGCCGCCGTCCGCGCGTATCAGGCTGCGGTCCACGAGGAGCGAGGAGGAGCGGAGCGAAAGGAGACTGAGGCCGAGGTCCGCGCCGCTCGCCAGGAGCGATTCCTGCAGCGAGAGTGCGCCGCCATCCATGTCGAAGGCGCCGAATATCCTGACTCCGCGCGCCGCCGAGATCGAGCTGCCGGCGACCGAGATGTCGCTTCCGTCCGAGGAGAAGGCGGTGAAGGCCATCGCCCGGGAGGCCGCGATCGTCGAGTCCTTCAGGTCGATTCTCGATCGGTCGGCGGAGACGAGGACGAAATCCCCGTCGGCCCCGGCGGAGATCGAGCCATTCTCGATCGCGAGGGAGGCCCCGCCGACCGAGATGAAAGGCCCAGGGCCGGCGGAGTCCACCGAGACGTCGACGCGGCGCAGTATGAGGGTGCCGCCTCGCTGGGTAAAGGCCGTCTGGGAGCGGGGGATAGCGACGCTCAGGACAGCGCGAGCCGAGGAATCCTTCGTCCAGAGCTTACCGAACCCGCCGTCGAGGTCGATTTCCGTCGATGCCTGGACGGGGACGAGCATCTCGAAGGAGCCCCTCATGTTCACGTTGCGCTTCCCTTCCTTGATCGCCGCGGCAATGGCCGCGTCGAAGCTCCGGTATGGCCGGTCCGGCGACCCGTCTCCCTTGTCGCTGCCGTCGTCGGCGACATATACCGAGGATCGATCCACGACGATCGAGAGGCTCTTCATCTCCTGGGAGCGGTTTCCCGCGATATCGACGTCGTAGGCGCGCACGACGTAGCTCACCGGCCCCAGGTCCGAGCCGGCCAGAGCGAGAGGGCCGGTCACGGAGGCGAAGGGTGCGTCCTCGCCGTCCACCGACACGGATGCGAAGAGGTCCTTGGCCCCTTGTCCGGGCTCCAGGCTGATTTCGACGGGCCGATCGGAGTAGGCCGCTGCGGGCGCGCTCGGTCTCGGAGCCTCGGGCGGCTTGCGGTCGAGCGTGAATCGGAGTATCCGTCCCTCGCCGGCCGCGTCGCCGGCGAATGCGCGGTAGCGAAGCACGACCGAGAGCTCTTGGCCGGAGGGACAGGGTATCGAAAGGGATTCGCCCACGAGAGGCGATGAGGAGCCCGGCTCCGGAGGCATCGAGCCGTCCAGTCGCAGTTCGTACCTGAGGGTTCCTTTCGCGAGAGGCTTCAGCGTGACGCCGCCCCCGATTATCGCCCCGTCGGCGATTCCGGCGAGCGCAATGTCCGGCACTGACAGCGGCAACGGGAAGATCCTCGAGCGCTGGGCCGACCGGCGTCCCGTGTCGTCCTCGCCGTACCAGGATATGGTCGTCGAAGGCTTCCCCGGCGGCAGCGGGATCGGATCCGCATAGAGAACCGGCGCAGATCCTTCCACGGAGATGTAGAGCGCTCCGTCGTAGGAGGGAAATACGGCGAAGGCGCCCCGTCCGGCGGGGTCGGTCGAGACGATCGGAGCATCGGGGGCCGCCGGCGCCGCGAGTTCGTCCGGCGGGTTGGAGATATGGACGCTTACGGGCTCGGGGTTGTAGGAGGCGATGCCGTCCTTCATGAGGCCGTAATAGATCTTGAGATCCTCCGACCAGGCATAGGGGCAGGGCACGCGCAGCGTGGCGAAGCCCCCGTCGGGGTCCACCTGCTCGAAATCGCCCACCGATGCCGGAGGAGAGTCGGGGTTCACGTCGACGAGGAGGCTCGCGCCGGGCGTCAGGGCCATCTTGAGCGCCGAAAAGCCCCGCTCTTGATCGACTATCGGTCTCGGGATCGAGGCGTCGACCACTATCGTGCTCGAGTCCGCGCCGGGGGCGGCGGCGGGCAGCCCCGTCTCGGCCAATCTGTAGACGAAGCGCGCCGGATATCCCCTATTGCCGGACTTATCGACGGCATAGGCCAATAATGTGTAGGTCTCCGTTCCCGCGGAGGGGGGCGCCAGGCTGGGTCGCGATGCCTCGTCGTATCGCGAGAACGAGGGCATGGCTCCGTCCGGCCCGATGAGGGCCCAGAAGATATCGGCCCCCTCATCGCCCGACAGGCTCGGCCGGATCGCTCCGCTGTAGAGGCCGGTCCCGGGCTCGGCTTTCGGGGCGCCGGGTCTCCGCTTGTCTATCGCGTATCGGACGACGGTCGGATTGGCTTCGCCGTCCTTTCCGGCGGCAATCTGGATGAGGTAGACGCGCGATTCGCCGGGCGCGGCCGACAGGCGAAGGCTGCGGTCGAAGGGGATATAGGAGCCGCCCGGCAGGTAGCGGAAGGAGGAGGGCCCTCGGTCGGGAGGGGATACGACGAGGTCCTTCCCGGAGACGAAGGATTGATCGGGCGGCGGGAGGTCTTGCGCCCCCGCCGCCCCGCAAAAGAGGACCGCCATCGCCATGAGCGCGGTCATGGCTCGCCCCGCGTCGCGGCTCACAGTAGGTCTCATTTCTTTATCGGGCCGAAGGCCTCGCGAAGTTCGGGATCCTCCGCGAAGTAATGGGTCTCGAGCTCGGCCTCGGACAACCCCACCAGCTCGTGGCTCATATAGTGGATCCACACTTCGTCGGTAGGATTCTCGATCACGTGCTTTCGGCACCAGTAATCCGGGACGATGGCCGGCCGATCCCCGCGGTATTTGCAGACCTTGTAGTCGTGCACGGCGATCTTGACGTCCGGTCTGGGCAGGCCCTTGGCGAGGATCACCTCAGCCAGATGGTTGATCGTGCGGCCCGAGTCGTAGATATCGTCCACGATCAGCACCTTGTCCCCGCTCCGCAGGTACTCGGGGCTGTAGGTCCACCCGTCGATCCTGATCTGCTCGCGCTGATTGACGCCCTCGTAGGACCGGGCCACGACCGCGGCGTAGAAGACCGGGCGAGCGGCCTCCTTCCGCACTATCTTGAAGTACTCGCTCAGCACATTGCCCATATACGCTCCGCCGCGCAGCGAGACGTAAATGACATCGGGGATGAAGCCTTCGCTGTAGATTCTGTATGCCATCTTGATCGCATTGTTGCGTATGACGTCATACGTAATGAATTCCTTATTCACGGGCCACCCCTCTCGCATATGTATCGGCTTCCGGAGCGGGAAAAAATAGAGCCCGCCCCGGCCGGGACGGGCTCCGGTAGTCTTCGGCGACCAGCCGCGGACGACTCGCCCGCGATGCCTGGCCTTCCGGCCAGCCGATACCTCAGACTATAATTTCACTTCTTCACATAGGCAAGCGTCGAAATGGTCTCTCCGTCGCGATTCACCGTGAAGGCGAGCTTTTTCGCGCTGGCATCGTTGACGGCCGAATAGAAATCCTTGACCGACGATATCGGCTTGTCGTTCACCTCCGTGATGATGTCCTGGGCCTTCACCCCTACGACCGAGCTCGGCGACTTGTCCGCCACGCTGAGGACGAAGACTCCCTTTACGCCTTTGGGCAGCTTGTCCGGGTCGAGATCGTCGAATTTGAGGGACCGCACTATCAGGCCCGGGAAATAGTTGCCGTCGTTGGCCGCGGCGCTGTCCTTGCGGACCTCGATGTCGACCCCGACCGGCTGCTGCTTCCCGTCGCGCAGCACGAGCAGGGAGGCCGTCTTCCCGGCCGGCAGGTCCCCGACGATGCGCTGCAGCTGCTCCATGCCCTTTATCTCCTCGCCGTTCACCTTGAGTATGACGTCGCCCGGCAGGACTCCGCCCTTCTCGGCGGGGCTGGACTTGAACACCGAGGCCGCGATGACCGCCTTCTTGGGGTCCGCCCCGATCTCGTCCGCGCTCGCCTTGTCGAGCGCGTCGAGGCCGATGCCCATCCACCCGTACTCCACCTTGCCCTTGGTGATGAAGTCGTCGATCGCCTTCTTGACGTTGTTGATCGGGATGGCGAAGCCCAGGCCGATGCTCCCCCCCGTCGAGGAGGCGATCCAGGTATTCATCCCGATCACCTCGCCTCGGATGTTGACGAGGGCGCCGCCCGAGTTGCCCTTGTTGATCGAGGCGTCCGTCTGGATGAAGTCGTTAATATTGCCGTCCGGTCCGCCGGAACGGTTGACCGCGCTGACCGTGCCGGTCGTCACCGAGGATACGAGCCCTAGGGGGCTGCCGATCGCGATGGCCCAGTCGCCGACGCGGACGCCGGAGGAGTCGCCCAGGCTGGCTACCGCGACGTCCGGCGATTCGCTCTGGAACTTGATCAGCGCGATGTCCTTCCGCTCGTCCTTGCCGACCAGGGTGGCCTTGTACTCCTTCTCGTCGTGGGTGATCACGGTGATGTCGCTGGCCGATCCCGCGACGTGGTTGTTCGTCAGGACATAGACGGTCTTCCCGTCCTGCCTGACGATGATCCCTGATCCCAGGCCCTTCTCGGTGTAGGGCTGCTGCTGCTGGCCCGAGCCGTCGTCGGGACTGTTGAAGAAAAAGCGCCAGGGAAGCTGATCCTGCGGGTTGGCCTGCGGGGCCTGGGCCTTCTCGACGACGTTGACCTCGACCACCGAAGGCTGGACCTTGTCCGCGACGTAGCGGAAGGCGTCCTGGACGGCCTCGGCCTCGGCGAGGGCAGCCTTCACGTCGGCCGGAGCCGACTCGGCCGGCGACTCGGCGCGGAGGACGGCGGACGGAAGGGCCGCGCTCCTCGCCCCGCGCGAGACGCCGAGATAGGTGAGCCCGGCGCCCAGGAGCACGCCGACGAGGATCAGATTGAGGATGAAAAAATTACGCGAATAGAGCTTCTTCACGAACGACATGATACGCTCCTTATGCATCGTGCTCATAGCATGAATATAATAAAGCCGCCCGCCCAAGGTTACGAATTCGGTCCGACCTTCGGCGCGCGGCGCGCTGATTTAATACTGGCTTAAGAAATTAACCCGGCATCTTCCATTCGGTCAGGACCTCGACCCCCTCGGGCAGGACCGCGACGGTGTGCTCGTAATGGGCTGATATTTTCTTATCCAACGTGACGACGGTCCAATCGTCGTCCAGTACCTTCACGTCCCCCTTGCCGAGATTGATCATCGGCTCGATCGCGAGAACCATCCCGGGGACGATGCGGGGATTGGGGCCCGGGCTCACGTAGTTGGGCACCTGGGGATCCTCGTGCGCCTCGAAGCCGACTCCGTGGCCGCAGTACTGTCTCACGACGCCGTAGCCGTTGGCCGTCGCGTGCGCGAAGACCGCCCGCGAGATGTCGTGGACGCGCGATCCCGGCGCGATGGCCGCGATGCCCCTCTCCAGGCACTCCCTGGTGACCCGCATGAGCCGCTCGGCCTCCTCGGAAATCCGGCCTACGGGCAGGGTGATGGCCGAGTCGGAGTAGTAGCCCTCCAGGTCTATCCCGCAGTCGAGACCGACGATATCGCCTTCCTTCAGCCGACGCTTGCCCGGGATTCCGTGGATGACTTCCTCGTTCACCGATACGCAGATGCTCGCGGGATAATCGCCGTAGCCGAGGAACCACGAACGGGCCCCGCGCGCCTCTATGAAGCTCCGCGTGGCATCGTCGAGCTCGCCGGTGCTCACGCCTTCCTTGACCATCGGAACGATATGGGCAAACAGCTCCGACAGCATCGCGCAGGATCGGCGGATGCCGTCCATCTGCTCCCTATTCTTGAGTCGAATCAATGTGTTCCCTCCCTAACAGGTTGTTGAAATACTCGAAGCATTTCAACAACCTTTTTCAACACCCTAGTATGGCGTTTCATTTTCCCGAGCCGCCACGCGCCAGAATCGCGGCCTCGGGGTCCGACGGGTCCGCGTCGGCCGCGGACCTGAAGGCTTCCGACGCCCCGGCGCGGTCGCCGGAATCGCCCAACGCGCGCCCGAGCGCCTTCAGGGCCGCGCAGCGCTCCTTCGCGCCGCGGGCGGCGGATACGGCGCGAGAGAAGGCCTCCGAGGCCTTGGCCGGATCGCCCATGGCGCCGTAGAGCGAGCCGAGAGCATAGGATGCCGCCGGTCCCCGGCTCCCGGCATCCCCGCTCCCCTCTCCGGCGGCCGATTCAAGGATCTCGGCGGCGCTCTTGAAATCGCCCCTGGCTGCCAGGACGGCGGCATCATAGTACCATCCGTAGGCGACCGGGAGACTCCTCTTGGACGATCCTTCCCTCAGCAAGGCCACTTCGCCGTACATCCCCCGGATCGCGAGCTCGCGCAGCGCCGCCGCCTGGACTTCGGGGTCGTCCGCCTTGGCGGCCGCGAGCCGTTCGAAATCGGCCGCCAGTCTCGCCTCGGGCTGGCTTCGACCCTCAATGACGAGGGCTAGCGCGGCTATGGGCCCCGAGCCGGCCCCGCCGGCCAATACGCGCAGGGCCTCGTCATCCCGCCCCGCCCGCGCTAGATGGGCGGCGAAAGCCCCGAGGGCGCCGTCTCGAGCCGCGGAAGGCGGTCCCGAGAGGAAGGCGGCCTTCAGCCTGGCCCAGTAGCTGTCGGCGGCCTCGCCCCGGTCGCCGTCCACCAGCGCCAAGTCGACGTAGGGTTTCCAGGAAGCCTTGGGTTCGAGGGCGATGGACCGCTCCCATCGGCGCCTCGCGAGAATCGGATCTCCAGACAGCCAGGCCGCGTCGCCCATGAGGGCGAGCTCGGCCGGACCCGAGCCGAGATCAGACCGCGCAGCGAGGTAGGAGTAGAGACCGCAATCCCAGAGAAGCCCGGATGGAGCCTGGGCTCCGCCCGCGATGCCCTTTTCCAGCCAGGCGCGCGCGGAGACCGGGTCCCCCGCGGCGAGCGCGAGGGCCGCCGCGCCGAGATAGGGCCGGGCCTCGCCGGTGATTTCCGCGAGCCTGCCGTAATCCGCGCTCTTCGGGGCCGCCCGGGTCCCGGCCCCGCGCGCGGCCAGGAAGGCTTCCGCCCACAGGTTCGGTCTCGCATCCGGCGAGATCGGCCCGCCGAACAGGCTCAGCGCATCCGCCGCCCTGCCTCCCCGCATGTAGGCCAGGGCGGCGGCCGCCGCGATGGGCTCGGACGAAGGAAAGGCTTTCCTGGCCCGATCCGCGGCATCGACGTAGCGCCCCGAATCGCCCGAAGCCTCCGCGGCCCTCGCCCGCTTGAGGATGGATAGCCAGTCCGAGCTTTCGCGGGCCCTCTTGAACGCGAGAGAGAATGCCTTTCCCATATCGAGAGTCCGTCGGGAGGCCATCGCGGAATCCAGGCTGGAGAGGGCGGACGAGAAGGCCGAGGCGCTTCCCTTCCCGAGTCCCGCTCCGCAGGAAAGGATCGATGCCGCGCATAGCGTCGAAAGGAGCGCCACGACGGCGCCGTGCCTGGCCCCGGTCTCGCCGCGAAGCTCGCAGGGCCTAGCTCTTCGCGCTCTCGGTCTTCCAGATTCCATCGAGCACTCCGTTTACGAAACGGTAGGAGTCCTCAGAACCGTACTCCTTGACGATCTCGATGGCCTCGTCGATGGTGATCTGGGCGGGAATGTCCCTCTGGTGGAGGAGGGAATACGCCCCGATTCGCAGCACGGCGAGGTCGACGCGCTTCAGTCTCTCGAAGGACCAATTCTGCAGGTGGGACTTTATGGCGGCGTCGACGGCCTCTATGCTCTCGAGCGTGCCCGCGATGAGGAGCCTGGCGAAGGCCGCGACCTCGTCGTCGAGGCTTTGGCGCTTTTCGTCGTCGAGCCAGTCGAAATCGAGGATCCCCTGGGCCTGCCCACCGGAGGAATCCCATGCATACATCGCCTGGAAGGCCAATATACGCGCCTTTCTCCTCGATGCCACGCTTCAAGTCCTACTGCAGTATGAGATTGTAGCCTTTGTCCTTGAGCCCCTTGAGCGTTTCGATCTCCGGTGCGTCGAGCAGGCCGGATAGGTTCGCGACCGTCAGGGTTATGGTTCCCTGCTTGCGCAGCTTCGCGTTTACGGCGTCGCGGGTGGTCTTCTGGAGCTCGGAATACTTGGAGGACTGGAGCTCGTTGATCACCAGGGCGAGGACGGTGGCCGAGGGGTTGGCCGTAGCGGCCCTGGCGTTCGTCAATCCCTCGATCAGGTCGTCGAAGCCGAGCTCCTTCTCCGGAAGGAAGGTCCCCGTCCTCACGATGCTGTAGCCGGTGTCGTCCTCGATCAGGTCGCTGACCTCGCCTTCCTTGAGATTGAATATCGTGTCGTAGAGGCCGGGATACTGCTTCTTGGACTCCGCCGTCTTGGCGATGACGAGGTTCATCATGGTCTGGTAGCCGGCGCCGTTGGGATCGACGGCTCCCCGAACCAGGTATTGATCGAAGGCCGCGGGGTTGACCTTCAGCTGATTGGCGATGGCGCGCATCGCGTCGCCGGCCTTCTTCCTGTCCGCGTCGCTCTTGCCCTGGGTCCTCGCCAGGAGCATCGTGAAGCGATAGGAGGTGGGGCGGCGCAGGTTGAACTTCATGTCGTCGTAGGCCTTAAGGACGTCGGCGGCGCTCGGCTGGCCGATCGCCTTTACGTCGTCGGGCTTCTTGGCCCTCAGGTAGCTCGAGAAGAGGAGGTCCTCCTTGACATAGGTCCTCACGTCGGTGAAGACCCCGTTGCGCCTGAGGCTGGCGTCGACCGTCGCGTCTGTGGCGCCGGGGCCCAGGCTCGCCTTGTATTGGGCGATCTGGTTCGTGACGTCGGCGTCCGAGACCTTGATGCCTTCCTGGTCGCAATACTGGCGGAAGAGCATCATGTCGATGGTATCGAGGAGTATATTGAGCCTATCTTTCGAGGCGAGCGTGATCTTCTGCTGAGAGAGCGAGTTGATTCCCGACTCGAGCCTGTCGATGTCGCCCTTGAAGGTCTCGACATAATAGGGCTCGTTCGCCTTGAGGTTGACCTGGACCAGGGGGTGTCGGGTCGGCAGCGGGGTCGCGGCCTGGGCGGCGAGGGCGCCTGCGGAAAATCCGGATACCAATGATACCGCGAGGGCCAGCCTCGCCAAGGAGTGAGTTCGCATCGTGCTTTCCTTTGGCATGAAATTCAAACAACTGCCGCCCAAGAAAGTAAACGAAAAATGGGCTTTACGCAAGCCTGGCCTTCTAGGCTTGTATGCCGGCGCGCCGCTTGAGAGCCGATAGTCCGGCGAGCCTCGGCTCGAGCTCCGAGGCCCGCCTCAGGGATTCCATCGCGGCCCGCGCGTCGCGCATCCGAAGCTGCACTTCGCCCTTCTTCCGCAAAAGCTGGGCGACGTCGCGCTTCGGAAGCCCGAGACCGGCCGCCTCCTCGATCCTGTCGATGTAGTCCTCGTCGTCGAGGGCCTTCTGGAGCTTGAGAAGGACGAGACTCCTGAAGCGGAGGACGACCACCTCGAAGAAGTAGCGGAACCAGGGCTTCTCCGCCTCCATCGCGATGAGCCGCTTGTAGATGGAGTAGGCCTTGAGCCAGCGCTCGCGCTTCTCGTACTCTTCGGCGATGCAGAATTCGGCGTCCATGGCCTCCCCCCTCTCGAGCCAGCGCTCGAGCCGGAAGTCGCCGAAGGACTTGGCCCTCTCGTACACTTCCAGGGCCTCGTCCTCGAGTCCGTGGAGGAGGTCGAAGACCACGAGCTTCGCCCGGCTCTCCGGATCCCCTTGCCGGGCCTTGAGGAATCTGCGGTAGTCGAAGCCGCCCTCCTCCGCGGCCCTCCTCCTGAGGCTCCGGTCGTAGGCTCTGCGTTTCTCCGGATCGCAGAGTATCCGGTAGGCCTCGAGGAGGAGGCGCATCGCGGCGTCGGCGGCCCGCGCGCTCGCGGCCGGGGATCCGTCCGAGCGCCTCGTATCGGGGTGATGCTTCTTGGCTTGGCGCCTGAACGCGCTCTTGACTTCCCTCGATCCGGCCTCGGGGGCTATGCCGAGGACCTCGTAGTAGGTATCCATGCTTCAGTTCCGTTCGACCGGCGCCCCGCGGGCGGCCGCGGAAGCGCTCGCCTCGCTCGCCACCACCTCCGCGCAGTTCACGATCATCCCCTCGGCTTCCATGACCTTCATGAGCCTGGAGAGGGCCTTCTCGGGCCTGAGCCCGCTCCTGCGCAGGAAGGCCATGCTCCGCTTGCCCGAGACCATGCCCGCCTGCGCGAGGAATTGAGCCACCCGCTCGGGGATCTTGCCCATGGCCGTCGAGCTTTCGGTGCCGACGATCACGTAGTCGTAGCCCGTCAGGCGCGGCGACTCGTCCGCCCTCGCCTGGGCGATGTCGACGAAGTGTCCGGCGGACTCCAGGGTGCGGGCCATTGACTTGGAGAGGGCGGCCAGGGCCTCCGGCCCCTTCGCCGGGATATAGACGAGAGCGACGCGCATGTACCCTCCGGTTAGGGGGGATTATATCCCGAAAGGCCGCCTTGTTCTCCCACCCTGCGAGGTTCCCGCCCGGCTTTCCGCCTCCCTCTCCTTCCTTTGCTTGAGCCGCTTCGTGGAGAACACCGCCTCGCGCTCCCTCTCCTCGAGCGAGGCTTCGATGAAAGAGCGGATGGCCTCGGACTCGGGAATGACCATCTTCTCGAGGGCGTTGACCCGCCGCTGAGTCTTGCGCACTTCCTTTGCGAGCCTCCATACGATGGCCCGGAGCCCTGCCATTGCCGCGACCAGCTCGAGCAGGGCGGCGAATTCCGCGGCCGTCTCGTCCGAGTCCGCCGAGGAATTCATGAAGGAGGATTGAAGGCGCCGCTGGGGCGCGACGGCCTCGAGCGAGGGCATGGAGATGCCCGAGACCTGCACCCTCCTCTCCCGGGCCGAGAAGTCGGTCCTGACGCCGGAGGCGAGCTCGCGCGCGTTGTCGCGCCCGGCCGCGAGGAGCATGCGCCTCAGCGCGGGATAGGCGGAGCCGGCGCGCTCCCGCATCTTCCTGTCCAGGGCCTTCGCCTCGTCGATCCTCTTCATGAGCTCGAGCATCAGTATCTCGCGCTTGCGCTCGAGGAGGTCGTAGCCTTCGATCGCGAGGGCGAGTCTCTCCTTCTCGCGGAGGAGGTTGGATTTAGTCGGGGCGACGTTCTGGATCGGCACCGCCTTCCTCCCCGCGCATGTACTTTTCGATCATCGCGCGCGACGCGCGCACGAGCTCGTCTTTCGGCAGTATCGACAGCAGCTTCCAGCCGAGATCCAGGGTCCGCCCTATGCTCCGGTCCTCGTCCTCGGCCTGCGATACGAACTCGGACTCGAAAGCCTCGCCGAAGCGCAGGTACTTCCTGTCGAGCGGGGCGAGTTCCTCCTCGCCGATTATGGCGGCGAGATTGCGGACGCTCTTGGTCCTCGCATAGGCGGCGAAGAGCTGGCTGGAGACCTCCTTGTGGTCCTCGCGGGTCATGCCCTCGCCGATGCCGTCCTTCATGAGCCGCGAGAGCGAGGGCAGGACGGCTATCGCGGGATAGGCGCCGCGCTGGAACAGCTCGCGATCGAGGACGATCTGCCCCTCGGTGATGTAGCCCGTGAGATCGGGGATGGGATTCGAGATATCGTCGTTCGGCATCGAGAGGATCGGGATCTGGGTTATGGAGCCCGTCGAGCCCTCGATCCTGCCCGCGCGCTCGTACAGCGAGGCGAGGTCCGAGTAGAGGTATCCGGGGTAGCCCTTGCGCGACGGGACTTCGCCCCTCGAGGCCGAGACCTCGCGGAGGGCCTCGCAATAGTTGGTCATGTCCGTGAGGACGACGAGGACGTGCATGTCCAGCTCGTAGGCCAGGTACTCGGCCGCGGTGAGGGCGCTCCGCGGCGTCACCAGGCGCTCTATGGAGGGGCTGTCGGCCAGGGAGAGGAACATGACGACGCGGGACAGGACGCCCGAGCGCTCGAAGGAGTCGATGAAGAAGCGCGCGACGTCGTACTTGATGCCCATTCCGACGAAGACGATCGCGAAGGACTCGGCGTCTGCCGAGCCGGAGAGGATCCTCGCCTGCCTGACTATCTGCGCCGCGAGCCTGTTGTGGGGCAGGCCGTTGCCCGAGAAGATCGGAAGCTTCTGCCCGCGGATGAGCGTGTTCATTCCGTCTATTGCCGAGACTCCCGTCTGGATGAAGTCGCGCGGATAGACCCGGGCCGAGGGATTGATCGGCGAACCGTTCACGTCGCGCTTATCCGAGGAGATGATCTCCGGATATCCGTCGGAGGGTCTGCCGAGGCCGTCGAAGACCCGGCCCAGGAGCTCGGGCCCGACGCGGAGCTCGAGAGGGCGCCCGAGCAGCTCGAGCCGAGTCTCGTCGAGCGACAGACCCGCGTTCGAGCTGAAGAGCTGGACGGCTATGGCGGAGTCGGAGCTGTCGACGACGCGGCCGGTCCTCCTCTCGCCGTCGCGCCCGTATACCGCGACCAGCTCTCCGTATCCCGCCGTTTCGCGACTCCGGGCTATGACTATCGGCCCCTCGGCGTGCTCGAGGCCGACGTGCTCGAGCCCCCTCATCGCGCTTCCTCGCGCGACCGAGCGCGGGCCAGATCGTCGAAGGCCGCCGCTATCTCGCGCTCCGCGGCCCGGATCGCGTCGATGCCCTCGTTGGGCACCTCGCTCTTCAGCCGCGCCAGGCGCTCCCTCGAAGGCATGGCGACTATATCGGCGAGCGTCGAGCCCTGCCGGATCGCCTCGTCGGCCCGGCGGTGGAAATCCAGTATCGCGTGGAGGATCAGCACCTGCTTCTCGGGCGCGCAATACTTGTCGACTTCGTCGAATGAGCTCTGCTGGAGGAATCCGTTCTTGATCATCTCCGCCGTGACCAGGATGAGGCGCTGATCTTCGGGCAGCGCGTCGGGACCGATGAGCCTGACGATCTGCTCGAGACGCTGCTCGCGCTTCATCAGGTCGAGGGCCCGGGCGCGGAGAGTCCTCCATTCCGGGTCCTTCCGGTCCCACCAATCGCCCAGCTCGTCGGCGTACTCCGAGTACGAGTCGATCCACGAGATGGCGGGGTAGTGCCTCGCGTTGGCGAGGTCGCGGTCCAGGGCCCAGAAACAGCGGGTGAATCGCTTCGTATGCTGGGTGACCGGTTCCGAGAAATCGCCGCCGGGAGGCGAGACGGCGCCGATGATGGATATCGAGCCGCTTCCGCCGCTCAGGGTCTCCACGCGGCCTCCCCTTTCGTAGAACTCGGCCAGGCGCGTCGGGAGATAGGCGGGGAATCCCTCCTCGGCCGGCATCTCCTCGAGCCTCCCGGACAGTTCGCGCAGGGCCTCCGCCCAGCGCGAGGTCGAGTCGGCCATGACCGCGACGTCGTATCCCATGTCGCGGTAGTACTCGGCGAGCGTGATGCCCGTATAGATGGAAACCTCCCGCGCCGCGACGGGCATGTTGGAGGTATTGGCTATGAGTATCGTCCTCTCCATGATCGAGCGTCCGGTCCGCGGGTCGACGAGCTTGGGGAACTCGGTCAGGACGTCGGTCATCTCGTTGCCGCGCTCGCCGCAGCCTACGTAGATGATGATGTCCGCGTCGCAGAACTTGGCTATCGCATGCTGCGTCATGGTCTTCCCCGTCCCGAACCCGCCCGGTATGGCCGCGCAGCCTCCCTTGGAGAGGGGGAAGAGGATATCGATCGCCCGGAGCCCGGTCATCAGGGGCTCGCTGGGCGGCAGCCGCCTGCGCGACGGCCGCGCCTTCCTCGCCGGCCATTCCTGCGCCAGCCCGAGAACCCGGCCCGAATCGGTCTCGACTATCGCGTCGCGCAAGGTGTATTCGCCCTCGGGAGCGGCCCTCAGGACTTTCCCGGGCTCAGTCAGCGGCGGCGCGACGATCCTGTGCTCGACGAGCTCGGATTCGCGCACCGAGCCTATCAAGGTTCCCGGGCCGACGAGATCGCCCGGCTTGAGCGAGGGGACGAAGGCCCATTTCTTGCCCATCGGCAGACTCTCGCCTCTGAGACCCGCTTTTATGAAGGAGCCCGAAGCCTCCTTGAGGCGCTCCAGCGGCCTCTGGATGCCGTCGTAGATCGTACCCAGGAGACCCGGCCCCAGGCTGATGGAAAGGGGCTTGCCCAAGGATAGGACCGGCTCCCCCGGCTTCATGCCCGTGTTCTCCTCGTAGACCTGGATCGAGGCGCCGCTTCCGTCGACCCGGATTATCTCGCCCGAGAGCCCGGCCTCCCCGACCTCGGCGACGTCGTAGAGCCCGGCGCCCCCCAGTCCCTCGGCCAATACCACGGGACCGGAAACGCGCGTTATGCGGCCTTGCATGACTCCCGGACCGGCCTTCATAGCGAGAGCGCCTCCGCGCTAAGGGCCTTCGCCAGCTCGCCCCTGCTCCGATCGAGGAGTCTCTCCTCGATCAGATCCATGGTGGCCCGGAGGACGACGCTCCCGTCCAATACCCTGGCGACGAGTCCGGGAGCCGGGATCGAGGGATCTTCGGAGAAGATCACGGAGGCGGCGGCCGAGAGGACTCGCCCGGCCACCGCCCGGGCCGTTGACTCGGAAATCCCCTTTCGGGCGAGAGCGACGTCCCTGCCCGCGAGGAAGGATGCGCCGGCAGCGAGCATCGACTCCGAAAGCCCCGCGATGCGGGCTTCGGGCAAGGCTTCGATGAAGGCCTCCAGCGCCTCTCGGAGAGCCTTGTCCACGAATACCGCCCTCATCCGCGTCCTTTCCAGGGGGAAGCGTGCCATCGTCTCCATCCGGTAGCGCAACGAGCGGGCTTCGCTCGCGCGCATGATCTCCTCCACCATGGAGACCGCCTTGCCCTCGATCGCGGCCGCCGTCCTGGCCGACTCCTGTTCGGCCTCCTCGAGCAGACTCGCCGCCCTTTTCCGGGCGTCGTCCAGGATCTCGCCCTTTATTGCCTCGGCGCTGACGATCTCTTCCATCTCGATCCCCCTAGATGCCCACGCCCACCGCCTCGCGCACAAGGGCGACGAGGCTCTTGCGGCCCGGCCTCGGCCGGCCCTGGGAGGGAATCTCGACGATGAGGGGAAAACCTCCCGCGAGCTGCCATTCCAGGGCCTCGGACTCGAGCATGTCGGCGACGTCCTCCGTGAGGATGAGGACCTTCACGCCCCTGCTTCTATACGGCCTGCCCGAAGGATCGGCGCCCGTCCCCGTCGCGGACCTAAAGGCGTCAAGCGCCTCTTCCCTGCCGGACGCGGCGCGGCCGTCCACGCCCACCATCCTGAAGGCGAGGACTATCTCCTCCTCGGCTACGACGAAGAAATCGGCCACGATCAGAGCATCAGGATGAGGAGGGCCACGAGGAAGCCCCATAGGCAGATCCCCTCGGCGAGGCCCAGGTAGGGAATGGCCTTGCCCGCGAGGCTGGCATCCTCGGCAATCGCGCCCATGGCGGCCGCGCCCAGCTTGCCCACGGCGATACCCCCGCCCAGGCAGGCCATGCCCACGGCGAGGGCGGCGCTGATGTACTTCCAGGCCGCGGCGGACGGCGCGGTCTGTGTCTGGGCCGTCGCCTGGGCGACTGCAGCCAGGCCTGGCGCCGCGAGGAGGAGGAAGAGGACGATTCGCTTTTTCATGGCCGCTCCTTGCGAAATCGGAATTCGAAGGGGACGAAGGGCATGCCCGTGTCGGTGAGGAATTTGGAGAGGAATTCGTAGTACTGGAGGCGCACAATCTGGATGGCGACGATGAGGCCCTCGAGGAGCAGTATTATAGCGTTGCCAAAGATCACGATGACCAGCTGCCAGACGAGGCCGGCGGCGGAGCGGCGGCCGATCATGTCCCCCATGGTGAAGACGATGAAGGACAGCACGACGTGCGAGAGCGCGAAGGCGCCGACTCTGAGGAAGCTGAGACTGTTCGACAGGTAGTACGACAGGGGCTCGAGGACCGAGACGAAGCCCTTGACCCCCGCGGCGAAGGCGCCGTCGCCCCCGTCCCGCGGGGCATCGCCTCGCTCGCCGCTCTCCACCAGCGCGGCGAGCCTCTCCTCGAATATCAGCCCCAGGAGCGGCAGGCCCAGGCCTAGAGCGTCGAACCAGGCGGGGCGCGAACCGAGGACGGCGCGGAGGCCCATGCCGACGGCCCACCAGAAAAACAGGGCACCGGCGAGGCCCGTCTTCGCGAAGAGGGCCTCGCCGGGCTTCCCGGCTCGAAGCCTATCGACGATGTTGATGACGAGCCCCGTCGAGTTGACGACGACCCCGAGGGCGAGCGTGAACCCGAAGAACAGCAGTATCTTGCCCGAGCCCCCCTCGGGCATGAGGGACAGGAAGCGGTCCACGGGCCTGCCGAGCAGCGCGCCGCTGACTGCCCGCGTTACCGGAACGAGGGCATCCTCGAAGGTGAAGCAGGAACCGGTCAGGATGCCCATCAGCGCCGAGCCGATCCCGCATGCCATGCCTATAGGGGCGAAGACCTTCCATCCGGCCAGCGCCGGGACGAGACCGAGATACAGGGCGAGCGAGGCGGCGAAGATGAGCAGGCCCTGTCCCAGGTCCCCGAACATGATCGCGAAGAAGAGGAGGAAGGACCCGCACACGAAAGGAGTCGGATCGACGCTCCCGTATCGCGGCGTGCCGAAGGAGAGCACCATCCGCTCGAAGCTCGAGACGAAGCGGCGGCGCTTGAGGAGGACGGGCACCTCCTCCTCGCCAATCCGCACGCTCTCGATTTCCCTCGGGGCGAAGGACCTGAGCGCGACCCTGCCGCCCGTCCCGGCGACTATCGTTTCCGCGAGTCGACCCACTTCGCCCGCGGGGACCCAGCCTTCGAGGCGATAGGCCTGTGCGGAGGACTCGAGGCCGTGACGAGCCTCTTCCACGGATGCGGCCACGGCGAAGGATCCGGCGAGCGACAGCCAGGGCCCGTGCAGCTCTTCGCGGAGATCGGCCTTCTCGGCCTCGAGGAAGCGCCTCGCCTCGTCGAGCTCGGCGAGCTCGCGCCCGAGGGCGGCCGGAAGCTCCGCGGGGACGCCCTTGAAGTCGGGCGAGAACTGCCTAGGCTCGAAGCCCGCGCGGGTGAGCTCGGCGTCGAGCGCGAATCGGCCCTTCCTCGAGCTCACCGCCACGATGTCGCCCTTGCCGCCGACGGCGAAGGCGATGACCCCGTCTCCCAGCGATTCCCGAATCGCGGGAAGCCGCTCGGGATCCACTCGCCCGATCCGGACCGCGAGGAAGGAAAGCCTGTCGAGCTCCCGAAAGGGCAGCTCGAGACCTTCGAACACGCTCGCTTCCTCCAACGCCTCCCTCGCCCTGGCCGCGCGCTCGGCGTTCGACTTGACTGCGTCGGCGACCGACGCGGCCCTCACGCGCATGGCTTCGAGCGCCACTGTCTCCTCGGGACCGGGTAGTCGGACGCCTTCCGGGACCTTGTCGGGATACTCGAGGTCCAGGCCGAGGCGCAGCTCCTCGAGCGCGCGAAGCGATGCTCTGTAGCGCGAGGCGCCCTCCCCTTCCGAGGGGGGTTCCGCGCCCCGCCTTCCCGCGCCGGCGCTCGCGGCGATCTGGAAGCATCCCGCGCGTCCCAGGCGCTCGAGAAGGGCGTTCATGTCGCGCTTGAGCGCCACGAGCTCGAGCTTGCGCATCGCGACGGTGCTCACCGACGGTCTCCCGTCGTTTCCACGGCGAAGGCGCCAATCTCCGCGGCCGGGGCCTCGAGCTTGATCCCCTCGATGATCCCGTGGAGCGCGGTCGTCTCGAACTCCTTGATGCGGAAATAGGAATAGAGCGGGACAAAGCTGTCGATATCGAGGTGGAGCCGTCTGTAGAGCCTGCGGTACAGATACCGGCGCGCCGCGGACTCGAAGCCGCGGACATCGAAGCGCCAGTCGCCGCCGGCCTCGCGCCGGACATCGGGCACGAGGCCTTCCCATTTCCAGCCGACCCATTCCGAGCGCGAGTCCGCGCTGCGGCCTAGGGCCTCCAATGCGGGCGATTTGACGTCCGTCCCGTCGAGCGCGATGAGGAGCCCCTCGATCTCGGCTTCGCCCATGGAATAGTAGAGCCTGAGCCTGAGCCCCCAGGCGAGATTCGTGAGCTCGGCTTCCGAGCGCAGCAGATCGGGGATGCTGGCCCTGAGCCCGGGCGGAATGGTCTCTATCGAATCCCAGAGCTCGGAGTAATACTGGCGGTCGAGTCGGTTCTTCACCGCGGCGAGGTCGTCCAATCCCGATTCCAGGACCCAGGAAAAGCGAGAGTCCCCCAGCATCCTCTCGAGGTCGGGGTAGCCTCGCGTATCGAAGCTCGGCTCGAGGCTCCGATCCCCCGGGACAGGAGCCTCGGGCGAGCGCTCGATGACCGCGGCGAGCAGGCTCTTCAGGTAGGCGACTTCCCATTTCCGCGCCAGAGCCGCGAAGAAAGGCTCGCTCTTCAGCAGGGTCCCGGCTATGCCGTCGAGGGCCAGTTTGGCCCTAGCCCGCACGCCCAGCTCGGCGGCGGTCGCGAGCTCCCCTTCGGGCAAGGCGGGCGGCGCCTCGCCGAATATGGACCTCCAGGCCTCTCCGACGCGATGGCTCGTCGCGAGACTCGCGGCCCTGCCTCCGAGGAAGCTTCGAGCGAGCGATCCGCAGACTCTCGCGTAGATATACGCGGGCTCGAAGCCGTCGGGCACCTATCGGCCCCCCGCGAGGACGGCCTCGCAGGCGGCCGCGAAGGCCGCCTCGTCCAGGCGGGAGGACTCGAGCTTCTCCCGAAACGCCCGGATAGCCTCGTCGTACTCGGCGCGCGCCGCCTTCTCCGAGCTCTCGCGCGCGGAGAGGGCCTCGGCCAGGGCCGAGTCATAGGCTTCCGAATAGTGCTTCTGCGCCCGCGTCTTCGCGGCGTCCACGCGCTTGCCGGCTTCCTCGCGGGCTTCGGATACTATCGCCTCGGCCTCGCGCTCAACGTCGAAGAGTTTCTCCAAGAGATCCTTCGAAGCCATGCTACGCTCCGATTCGGCGTTCCTGCCGAGCCTTTCCGCTCCCGGCGGCCGGAGTGGACTATCTGCCGGGGTTCAAATCTATCAATCTCGACTCGTAGTTCCTTATTATGGAGTTGGCTCTGTCGGGCGAGTCCGCCCGCAGGAGGTCGGAGAAGAATTCCGGATCGTCCAAAAGGATCGCCAGCCGCTTGAGGGCCGCGAGATGAGACTCGGAATCCTGTGGGGCGGAGACGAGCATGAAGACCAGGTAAACAGGCTCTCCGTCCAGGGACGCGTACTCGATGCCCCGCGTGGAGATGCCCAAAGCGCCGCTGAGCCCGTCCAGGCCTTCCGCCTTCCCGTGCGGCAGGGCGATGCCCTTCTTGATTCCCGTCGACATCTTGTCCTCGCGCTCCCTGACGGCCGCGAGCACCGAGGCTCGGGGAAAATCGCTTCCCCCCTCCCTCGCGAGCATGTCGACGAGCTCCTCGAAGAGCTCGTCCTTGTCCTCGCTCGACAGGCCTATCTTGATGCTGCCCGGAGCGAAGACCTGATGAAGAAGCATTAAGGCCTCCTCCTATCCCATCGGGGACACCAGGAGCCCCATCGAGCGCGGCCCGCGAGGCGCGGGCCCGGCACGCCTATTTCCCGGTCGCGGGAGCCGGGCTCGGCGAGACCGGAGCCTGAGAGGTCCCTTCGGTCGCGCCCTGCAGGGATTGAGGCGCGGAGGATTGGGGCTTCGCGTTCCACCACTCGGTGGCGGTCGAATCCTTGGTCTGACCTTGAGCGGCCTTTTCCACGTTGCCGACCGACGACTTGTTTATTATGGCCAGCGAGAAGGCGCACACGAAGAAGATCGCGCCGAGGGCATAGGTGAATCGCACGACGACATTGGTGGACCGCGATCCGAACGCGCTCCCGCTGCCGCCCGCGAAAATGCCGCCGAGGGAATCGGAATCGGAGTCCTGGATGATGACCATGAGGACCAGAAGTATGCACGCGATAATGAAGATCACGAGCAGCGCGACGCTTAGTATACCCATATAATCGACTCCACGTTGTCAGTTCCGGCCATCGTCGCGGCGCGACCCGTACCGGGCCCGAGCGCGGGAAGCCATATAATCTTATCCTATCCGCAATACTCCGCCTTGCGCAAGTCCCGGACGGGAACGGCCGCCCGGAAAAGCCGCGACCGCGCCGTAAGGCGCGGCGCGTCCTCTATTTCCGGAAGAGCGCGATGGGGACGAATGCATCGGCCTTGAGGCTCGCGCCTCCGACCAGGGCCCCGTCGATGTTGGGCTTGGCCATCAGCGCCGCCGCGTTGTCGGCCTTAACCGAGCCGCCGTATTGAACGCAGGTCGCCTTCGCCGCGGCTTCTCCGTACAGCCCCGCGAGGACCTTGCGGATGTAGGCATGGACCGCGTCCGCGTCCTCGGGAGTCGCCGTCTTGCCGGTGCCGATAGCCCACACGGGCTCGTAGGCGATGGTGACCTTCGCCATGGCGGCCCCGTCCACGCCTTCGAGTCCTTCGCGGAGCTGAGTGCCGATCACGGTCTCGAGACTGCCGGCCTCCCTCTCCTCGAGAGTCTCGCCCACGCAAAGGATGGGCTCGAGTCCGTGCTTGAGCGCGAGGAGAGTCTTCCTGTTGATGAGCTCGTCGGTCTCGAGATAGCCGTGACGGCGCTCGGAGTGTCCGAGGATGACCGCCTTGACGCCCAGGTCCTCCAGCATGAGGACGGAGACCTCTCCGGTATGCGCCCCCTGCTCCTCGGGTCCCATGTTCTGCGCGCCGAGGATGATGTTGGAGCCCTTCAGGACTTCGGCCACGGCCGGGAGGGCGGTGAAGGCCGGGGCCACGAGGAGCTTCTCGCCGCAGCCGGAAAGCTTGACCCTGAGGTCCTTCGCCAGCGCGACGGATTCCGATACCGTCTTGTGCATCTTCCAATTGCCGGCGATGTAGTACGAGCGCATTTTTCCCCCGTCTCGGGCCGCCTCGGAAAGCACGGCCACGCTCAAGATTATGCCCTCATACTAGTTGCGGGCCTCGCGAGAGTAAAGGGGGGATTCGGGGCGGCGACACGTCGACTATTCGGCCATCATGCCCTGGAGCCTCCTGCCTCGTATCGCCTCCAGGCAGAGTCGCACGGATTCGCCGATGGCGGAGTCGATGCCGTCCTCGCCGACGCCGAGCTCGTCCCTTATCGCCGCGGGGTCGACGACGAGCTCCGCCGCGGCGGCCGAGCCCAATAGCCCCGTCCCTCCGACTATGAATACCCTCATGGCCGGAAAATACGCGCAACGGGACCAGGAGGCAAGCGCGGCCTCAGCCTCGGCAGACCTCGATTCCGGGAAGCTTCTTGCCCTCGAGGAGCTCGAGGCTCGCGCCGCCGCCGGTGGATACGTGGCTCATCTTGTCGGCGAGCCCGAACTTGTTGACCGCCGCCACGGAGTCGCCGCCGCCCACGACGGTCGTCGCGCCTCGTCCCGTGGCCTCGGCGACGAGCTTCGCCACCTCGCCCGTGCCTTTGGAGAAGGACTCGAACTCGAACACGCCGACGGGGCCGTTCCACACGACACTCTTGGCCGTGGCTATGACGGCCTTGTACCTGGCGAGCGTCTTGGGCCCAACGTCCATGCCCATGAGTCCGTCGGGGATGTCGATTCCGTCGATCGCCCTGGGCGATGCGGCCGCGTCGAACTTGTCCGCGGCGACGTGGTCGATCGGCAGCACGATCTCGACCCCCTGCTTCTTCGCGGCCCCCAGGACGCTCTTCGCGGTCTCGAGCTGATCGTCCTCGACGAGGGAGGTTCCGATCTTGTGCCCCTGCGCCTTGAGGAAGGTATAGGCCATCCCGCCTCCGATGACGAGGGCCGACGCGTTCTTGAGCAGCGACTCGAGGACGGCGATCTTGGAAGAGACCTTCGCGCCGCCTATGATGGCGACCATGGGCTTGGGAGGGTTCGTCACCATGGGCTCGAGGTACTGGACCTCCTTCTCCATGAGGAATCCCGCGACGGAGACCTTCATGAACTTCGCGATCGACGCCGTGGAAGCGTGATCGCGGTGCGCCGTGCCGAAGGCGTCGTTCACGAAGACCTCGCCGTAGGTGGCCAGTTCCCTGGCCAGCTTGTCGCGCTCGGCCGGGTCCTCGCTGGTCTCTTCCTTGTGGAAGCGGGTATTCTCGAGCATGACGATGGATCCGTCTTTCTGGCTTTCGATGAATGCCTTCTTGCCGAAGCAGGAATCTTCCCCCGCGAAGACCACGGGCCTGCCGAGCTTTTCCGCGAGGTAGGCGGCCACGGGAGCCATCCTGTGCTTGCCGGCGATGTACTTCGCCTCGTCGAAGGCCTTGCCGTCCTTCTCGGCCTTCTCCTTCGCCTTTTTCGTGTCCTTCTTGGGATCGCCCAAGTGGCTCATGAGTACGAGGCCCTTCGCGCCCTGGTCCATGACGTACTTGATCGTGGGGATGGCGGCCGTGATGCGGGTATCGTCCTGCACCTTGCCGTCCTTCATGGGCACGTTGAAGTCGACGCGCATCACGATGCGCTTTCCCTTGAGCTGGATGTCCTTGACCGTCTTGATCATGCTATGCCTCCGCCTGCGTCCTTCCGCATCAATGAAAAAGGCTGCCCTGGGACAGCTTCCCGGACAGCCTCCTCTCTCATGTCCCTAGCTTACTTCTTGGAGCCCATGTACTTCAGGAGATCGACCACGCGGTTGGAATAGCCCCACTCGTTGTCGTACCAGCTGACCAGCTTGAAGAAGCGCTTCTCGCCAGGCAGGTTGTTCTGCTTCGTCGCGAGGCTGTCGTAGATCGAGGAGCGGGGGTCATGGACGAAGTCGGTGGAGACGAGTTCCTCCTCGCCGTAGCCGAGGATTTCCTTGAGGTAGGTTTGCGAAGCCTTCTTCAGGAGGCCGTCGATCTCCTCGATGGAGCTGTCGCGGGCGGCCGTGAAGGTCAGGTCGACGACCGATACGTCGAGGGTAGGGACCCGGAAGGACATCCCCGTGAGCTTGCCCTTGGTCTCGGGCAGCACCTCTCCGACGGCCTTCGCGGCCCCGGTCGTGGAGGGGATGATATTGATGGATGCCGCGCGCCCGCCGCGCCAGTCCTTCTTGGACACGCCGTCGACCGTCTTCTGGGTCGCCGTGGTGGAGTGTATGGTGGTCATGAGCCCCCTATCTACGCCGACGCCTTCCTTGAGGAGGACGTGGACGAGGGGCGCCAGACAGTTGGTCGTGCAAGACGCGTTGGAGACTACGTCGTTCTTGGCCGGGTCGTACTTCTCGTGGTTGACCCCGACGACGAAGGTCGGGATCTTCTTGGCCTCGTCCTTGGACTTGGCGGGGGCGGATATGATGACCTTCTTGGCGCCCGCGTCGAGGTGGCCGTAGGCCTTCTCGTCGGTGAATAGGCCGGTCGATTCGATCACGTACTCGACGCCGAGCTTGGCCCACGGAAGGTTCTTCAGCTCTTTCTCAGCCATCAGGCACTTGACCTCGTGCCCGTTGACGACGAGCGTGTCGGCCTCCGCCAGGGACGGATTGCTCTTCTTGGCGGAAATGGCGGCCTTCATCCGTCCGTGGACGGAATCGTACTTGAGCTGATAGGCGAAATACTCCGCATCGGTCGAGATATCGACCACCGCCACGACGTCGATCTTGTCCTTGCCGAGCAGGCCCTGGTCGACCATGGCCTGGAAGACGAGGCGGCCGATCCTCCCGAATCCGTTGATTGCGACTTTCATCAGAATCCTCCTAAAAATGCCAACTGAATCTATATTTTTATATTGAAACATTACTAAAAAAGCCTCTGGCGTGTCAACGACTCAAGAAATATACGGACTTCGCGCCCGCCTATCAATCAGTCTACCGATGTTCAGTGGTCCATCCCGCGGAGGGCTTTAAAACCGGAGCGAAATATAGTAACATTATAAGAGCCCGGTGCCGATAGTAGTGATGTCGGATCCGATCATAGTTCACCTCCCAGTCTACTATGGTACGTCCGACACCCGTTACGGGTGGCCGGTTTTCCCCAAAACCGGCCTTTTTTATTATTAAGGCGCGAGGCGAGGTTATCGCTTAACTTGACCAAGTCGTCGGGCATGGCGTAGGCTGGCTTATGTCGCCCGTATCCAGGCCTGTAAAGGCGGCTCGAATCCTCCTGATAGTCGCCATCGTCGTGGCTGTTGTCCTCGGTGTGAGTACCGGAGTCGCCCTCGCGGCGACGAGCAACACCCGCAATTCGGAGAACTTCACCAATACGGAGCCGCATCTGGGCTCGAAAATCTACGATATTAAAGGAAGGCTCATCACCGAGTTCTTCTCCGACGAGAAGCGCGAGATCGTATCGATCAAGGATCTGCCCAAGCACCTGATCGACGCCGTCATAACCCGAGAGGACCAATCCTTCTACAGGCATCACGGCTTCACCTTCCGCGGCATAATCCGGGCGGCGTGGGGGGTGATCACGCGCACGAGCCGCGGCGGGGGATCGACCATCACCCAACAGCTCGCGGGCACCCTTCTCGACATCCGCGGGGATATAAGCCTCAAGCGCAAGATCATCGAACTCTGGAACGCCCTTCAGCTCGAGCGGCGCTATACAAAGGAAGAGATCCTCGAGATGTACCTGAACCGCATGGTGATGGGCCCCGGCGTCTACGGGGTCGAGGCCGCGAGCAAGTACTTCTTCGGTCATCCCGCCAAGGAGGACACCTTGGCCGAGTCGGCCATCCTGGCCATCCAGCTGTCCAGCCCCGCCAAGTACGATCCCTACAAGAATCCGCAGAACGCGAGCGCGCGCTCGCGCGAGATACTCGATCAGATGGTCCGTCTCGGCTACGCGACCAGGGTCGAGGCGGAATCCTCCTATCACGAGTTCTGGGACAATTTCGACTATACGCGGACGAATGCCAGCGCCTACAACCGCCGCGTGGAAGACGACAAGGCGCCCTGGTTCAGCGAGTACGTGCGCCGCCAGCTCGAGGACATGCTCTACGGCTCCCTGGATCTCTACAACGACGGCCTCATCATCAATACGACTCTCGACCTGGACCAGCAGGAGAGAGCCGACTACTGGATGGCCAAGGGCATAACGCAGGTAAACAAGACCTATCAGGCGGAAAGCACTCAGAGCCTCGGGGGCGCGGAGCGCACCTACATCCCCATCGTCGAGATGCTCGGCCTGGGCTTCGACCTCGAGGACCTCTTCGTCTCGGGCACGAAGATCAAGAGCAAGACCTTCGATTACTACCAGAGGCGCATCAACCCGACCATAGACGCCGCGGCGATGCTCTTCGGCCTGCCGAGTCTCAAGTCGATGGCCAATGCGGGCTCCGGGAAGATAAAGTCGGACCTGGCCAAGACGACCGTGGAAGGTACCCTCGTCACGATCGAGCCGGAGACCGGGCACATCACCGCCCTCGTCGGCGGGTCGAAATTCGACGAGGCCAACCAGCTCATCCGCGCGACCCAGGCCAAGCTCATGCCGGGGTCGAGCTTCAAACCCCTCTATTACTCGGCGGCGATCGATACCCGCAAGTTCACAGAGGCTAGCCTCATCTACGACGAGCCGGTCGTGTTCCACAACGAGGACGGTACGCCCTACACCCCCCTCGATTACAAAGGCAAGTGGGTCGGACCCGTGCTGATGTGGAACGCCTTGGCCCAGTCGATGAACGTTCCCTCCCTCAAAGTCCTCGATTCCATCGGATTCGACGCGGCGATCGACAGGGCGGCCCTCCTCCTCGGCATCTCCGATCCGGACGAGATCCGCAGGACCTTCCCTCGCGTCTATCCTCTCGGCCTCGGGGTCATAGGCGTTTCGCCTCTCAAGATGGCGAGGGCCTTCAGCGTCTTCGCCAACCAGGGCCGCGAAGTGACGCCGATCTCGATCCTCTCCATCGAGGACCGCAACGGCCGCGTCATCCTCGAGCCCGAGAAGGACCTGCGGACTCAACAGAAGAAGAAAGGCTCGGGCCTCCAGATCATCAGTCAGCAGAACGCCGCCGTCATGGTGGATATGCTCGGCAAGGTCGTCAAGTACGGGACTCTGGAAGGGTGGACGAACAGCGGGACCTATTTCACCTACACCGACGCCCAGGGAAAGAAGTACACCATCCCGGCCGCGGGCAAGACGGGCACGACTCAGAATTGGGCCGACGCCTGGACCGTCGGATTCACTCCCTATTATACGACCGCGGTCTGGTTCGGCTTCGACAGGCCCGGAAACTCCCTCGGCACGACCCAATCCGGCGCCGCCGTGGCGGGATACTACTGGGCCAACTATATGTACGACATCAATAAGGGCCTCCCGATGAAGAGCTTCCAGCGTCCCCAGACCGGCCTCGTGGAAGCTACTGTATGTTCCGTGACGGGCCTGCTTCCCACGCCCTATTGCGTCGACGCCTCCGGCGCGCCCACCACTACCTCCCTCCTCTTCTACGAAGGCACCCAGCCCGACAAGCTCTGCGATTGGCACAGCCTCAGCGCGGAGCGCGACAGGGCCTTGATCGGCAAACTCGGCGGCCAGATCCGAAGCCTCGGCGACGGCACCCGGGTCGACTCGACCCTGAAAGTGAACATCCCCGGCCTAGACTTGGGAGATGCCTCCACTCCCGGCGCCGCGGCGAATTCCCAATCCGGCCAGGGCGCCGGCCAGACAACGGAGACCCAAAGCGGTATCCTTAATTAAGCGACGCCCCAGGAGGAACCGATGCGCGGTAGTCGACGGCTGCTCGTCCTTTCCCTAGCCTGCCTAGTCTCCGCCTTCCCCTTCGGCGCCGGAGCGCAGGACGCGCCGAGAGTGCTCCGCGTCGCCGAGTTCGGCGGCGACGGCTTGGAGAAGGGGGAAGCCTCCGCCCTCAAGGACCTGGTGACCAGCTATGTCATCGAGCTCAAGATGTTCAGGATCATCGACGACAGCGGCCAAGAGCTCTCGCTCAAGGAAGAGGAAACGGCCGTTCAGCTGGGCGTGGCCAAGGACCTGAAGCCTCTGGCGGCCGATTATATACTATCCGCCGAAGCCAACCGGGTGGGCGCCCTGCTGGTCTTCACGATGAACGTCACCAAGGTCACCAGCGGCGAGAAGAAGAACATCGCCGAGCCCTTCTCGTCCGTGAACGATCTCATCCTCGCCTCGCGCAGACTCACCAGGTCCCTCTTCGGCAAGCCGGACGAGGGCCCGAACCCCTCCCAGACGGGGTCGACGACGGCGGCGGCTTTACCTCCTGCGCCGCGACCTGCCGCGAATCCCTCGCCCAGCCTCGGCCTCGTCGCGGGGACCTGGAAGGGCGACAAGAACGTCGATCGGGTCTCCATTCTTCCGGACGGAAGGGGATTCGCGGTCCTCGCTTCCGGCACTCGCATGGCGCTGAAGGCGGTAATCGATGGGGGGAACGTCCTGATTCTCCAAGATCAGCCGAATTCGCCGGATTTCTATCGCCCCAGCTTGGATCTGAAGTCCGCGCGGATAGTCTCCGCGTCGGCGAGGCCCTGGCGATGGGTATTCTCGCTGTCGTCGGACGGCAACAGCCTCAACGGCGTCAAGGAATCGGTCTTCGTCAATGTGAGCGACAAGGGAGTCGTTTCGCTCGACAATAATTACGTCAGGGACGCGGTCTGGACCAGGCTTTATCGCTGAACCGCCAACGAAGGTTCGCGCGCCTGCGCGAAGCGGCGGATCTTCGCGGACGCAGGAAAATGGCCATGATCGCGAGAATGGCCCCTATGGATATCTCCTTTATCTCTAAATCGCCCAAGGCCATGGGTTCTGCATAGGGTAGGATTTTGCCTGCGTTTATCGGGCGCACGTTTTCGGCCTTTTCGCCGAGGATTATGGCCGTCTCGTCCTTTCGGAGATAACCTAGGCTCCGGGCTTCCAGTGCGGCCCGCTCCGGGTCCGACTTGAGCGAGTCCAGCTCGGCGTTGAGGCCTTGCCGAATGGTCCCGAGATCCTCGAGATTTGACTCCATGGCGGCGTTTCTCGCCTCGAGCCGGCGATAGGACTCCACGCCCGCCGGGCCGAAGACCAGGGACAGCGCGCAATAGAGGAAATAGCCCGCGTACAGGGAAATGGCGAGACAAACGCCCAGGCGCGAGGCTCCGCGCCGATCCTTCGTCGACGCGTCCCTCGCGCCGGACAGGTAGTTGAGGCTCATCGACCTCTATTTACGGCCTCCGCGGCCCCGGTCTTTATCCGTATCCGTCTTCCGCCAAGCGATTATTGACAACCCTTACCTCGACGCTTAGAGTGGTTATCGGCCAGTGAATGCCGCTTGTCTCGGGATTCGGCCCGCGAACCAGGCTAAGCTTTGCTGTGAAGCGAAGCTCCGTTAATGGGCGGAGCCGAAATGCCGATATTGTACTAACGACCGCCCGTAACGGAGTAACCATGGCCATACGTCCCGATCCCGATCCGAAGAGCGCATCGCCGCGTTCCGGGGCACCGAAGGGTGAGCTGGAGCAATACGGCGTTTGGGTCAAGGCGGAGCCGCAGGATGTCATCGAGGAAGTCGTCGTCCCCGGATCCGAGGACGTAGATTTCGATCTCCCCGGCGGTTCGGCATCCCTGCCGGAAGAATCCTTCCTGTCCGAGGACGAGGAAAAGCTCCTCGGCTCCTTCGACTCCGAGTTCGAAGCGCCATCCGCTTCCCTCGCCGATGAATCGGGTCCCTTGCCGGACATCGAGGATATGCCCCCCCTCGAGGAATCCCTGCTCGCGCCGGAGCCGAAGCCAGATATGGAAGAAGTCGACAATATTGACTCTCGCAGCATTGACATCTCCCTCGAGGATATCGAGAGCTCGCGAGGCCCTTCGGCCATCCACCCCGGCATCGAGATCGATATGGACAGCGTCGAGGGTCTGGGCGAAGACGCCGGAACCGAGGATGCCCGTTCGGACGCGATCGAGGACGTCTCCTCCGAATTCCTCGACATGCCGGAGGAGCCAGCGCCTTCGGAGGGTCGGAGCTCCGATCTCGGATCCGGGCTAGACGACGTCACCTCCGAATTCCTCGATATTGAAGGGGCTCCGGCAGCCCCGAGGCTGCCGGAGCCCTCAGTCGACTTCGAGCCCTTGGATATAGATCTCCAGTTCGACGACGGCGCGACGTCGGTCTCCGGCATCGAGGCCCGGCCCGTTTCGGCGGAGTCGGGCTTCGAGGCGATCACCGAATTCGACGACTTCCTCGCTTCCGACGGCGCCTCCCCTCCCCCCTCCGAGGAGGCCCCGAGCGACGGCTTCGACGACGTCTCGGCCGTGGAGCGCGAGCTCTCCGCCCCCCCTTCCCCGCCGGCTCTCGGCGCTCGGCCCCCCGATAAGCCCGATCTCTCCACTGAAATCCTGCTCAAGATCGCCGACGAGCTCTCCTCCATCCGCGGAGAGCTCATCTCCCTGAAGACCCAGATCGGCGACGTGATGAGATCCGCGGAGCCCGCCGCCAAGAAGGCCGCGGAGGCGGTTCCGGAGGAAGGCGAGGATTCGGGCCCTTCCGGCGGATTCTTCGACGAAGAGGAGGACGAGACGATCGCCCTCACCGGCGACGAGCTGGACAACATATTGAATACGGCGGATTTCACCGAAGAGATCGCCGAAGCCGAAGAGCCCCTCGACCTCGAAGCGGAGACTATGGCTCAGGAGCCTGCCGCGCTCGAGGATACCGGCCTCCTCGACGAGACCCTCCTACCCGAGTCGGGCGACTATACAGCGGTCGAGGAGAGCGTCGCGGCGCCTCCGGGGATCGAGCCCGCGATCGAGGAAGTTAGGCTCGGACAAGCCGACAGCATAGACGAGATCGGACTCGAGCCCCTCGAGCCGGAGACGGATGAGCTGAGCCTCGTCGTCGAGGAAGGCGTCCTGCCGATGACGCCGCCGCCCGAAGATACCAGCTATCTCGAGGCCGGACCCCTCGGGCTCGGAGGCGCGCCCCTTGGAGACGAGCCCCTCGTCGAGCCCGATCTCTCGGAGTTCGACCTCGAGCCCGAAGAGCAGGAGCCCCGACTCGAGATCGACGAGGAGTTGCCTCTCGCTTCGGCCGAGCAGGATTCCTCCACCGAGGAGCTCACCCTCGGGATCGAGGCCGGCCCCGGTTATGCCGCCGAGGAATCCGTCGTCGACGCCGAGTTCCTCGAGCCTATCCCCGAGGTAGAGGAGCCTAACTACTCGGAGATAAACCTCCACGATGAGGGCCTGGAGTCGCTCTCCTCCTTGGAGCCGTCGGAGCTCGAGGAGATAGACGCAGTCTCCGATGCCGGCCTTTCCGCCGCCTTCTCTCCCGAGCCTCAGCCTTCCCGGGGCGCGGCTCTTCCCGTCGAGGAGGAGGAGGATCTCATCCTCGAGGCCGAAGAGGAAACGCTTCCCGAGCTCGAGGAGACTGGAGCTCTTCCCGCGACTTCCCTACCGAAGTCGGAGCCCGCCGCGAGGAAGTCTCCGGAGCCTTCGGGCGACGGAGACCGGCTGAAGGCCGAGATCAGGAGCGTTCTCTCCTACCTCGACAAGCTCCTGGATTCCCTTCCCGAAGAAAAAATCGAGGAGTTCGCGAACTCGGAGTATTTCGATACCTACAAAAAGCTATTCGAGGAACTGGGCTTGGTGTGAAATGAGCCTCCTCGAGAAGGCGATACGCGGATCGGGAACCAGCGGCGGTCGCGCCGGCACCAGCCTTTTCGCGCGGGCCATGGCCGTCCACGCGCCCGAAGGAGGGGAAGGCCCCGCCGTCGTCGAAGAGCTTCCGATCGAAGAGCTTCCGATCGAAGAGCCCCCTGTCGAAGATGAGCCCTCAATCGAGGAAGAGCCCCCCATCGAGGCCGAGTCGGTCGCGGAGCGGGAAGCCCTTCCCGAGACGCCTCCGAGCGCCGAGTTCCGGTTCGGCGGCGCCGACGAGCTGGAGCGCAGCCTCGCCGCCCTTCCCCACTACAGCGATTCCATCCTGGCGGCCTGGAGTCTCGTTTCCGAATCGATTCCGCTCTCGGCTCTCTCGCTTTTCCTGCCGAGCGGCGATTTCCTCGTGCCCGCCGCCCTCAACGGCTTCCCTTCCGGCACCATGGACGGGATACCGATGTCCTTCGCCGGGGCTTCGCACAAGGGCCTCGAGCCACTGGGGACCGAGGCCAAGGCCCAGCTCGCGCCGATCCTGGGAGTTCCGCTCGCCTTGAGCCTTCGCGCTGCGGCCATGCGGCCCGAGTCGGACTTCGTCGGCCTGTGGATCTATCACGATCCTTCCCTCGACGCATCCTCGGCCGAAACCCGGACAATGGTCGGCTCCCTCCTCGCCCGCGCCGGCGATGCCCTGCCGTCCTCGGCCATCGCGGCTCCGGTTCCGAATTCCGCGCGGTCCATCATCGAGGCTTCGCGCAAGTATCCCTATGCCTCGGCCTTCTCTTTCGACCTCGCCGCGCTCTGCCCGCCGGAGGAGCCGCGCTTCCGCGGCCTGAAGCCGGCCGCGATCCGCTCGGCCTTCCTCTCGTCCTGCGTCAAGATACTCTCGAAGGGCGGGGCGGCCTTCGCGAGCGGCGAGTCCTCTGTCGCCGGCGTGCTCGGCTCCGCTTCGCCCGTCGATCCGGACCTCGTGCTCTTCCAGCTCGAGAAGACGCTGCGGCGCATACTTCCCTTTCTCGCGTCAGCAGGATTGCCCGAGGGACGAGCCTTGGGATTCGAGCCCTCATCGGAGCTGGCCCTCGGGGAGCTGTCCGCCTTCCTCTCCCGATAATGGATTTCTCCATCGGTCCTTCGCGAAGCGGGCAGCCGACCGTCGCCGTGGCCGGCGTCTGGCTGCACTCCCTCTACGATCCCGTGAAGGAGGCCTTCCGCTTCGCCGAGTCGGAGCTCGCCTCGTCCAAGCCATCCCACGTAGTCCTCCTCGGTCCCTGTCTCGACTACCTGTCCCCGGCCGTCCGGAGCCTCCTCCCGGGCGCCCGCATCGTGGCCGTGCAATACTCCGCGCGATTCGCGGGCGCGGCTTTCGGCGGCCCGGACGCGACGTGGAACCCGGATTCGGGCGCGTCCCTCCAATCCTTCCTCGACGCCGTCCTCGACGAGGACGCGATCTCCGGAGTCAAAGTGCTCGAATGGGAGCCCGCGTCGCGGGCCTTCCCCGCCGAGGCCCTCGCGGCGAGGGCCGCCGTGAAGGACTCGCTCGATCGGCTCGCGTCCTCGGCCGCCACCGTCAAGACCTCGGGGCGGAGGTGGATCGCGAACGCCTGCGCCTCCTTCGTCCTGGCCGAGAGTGCGTGGATCGCCCGTCCCTCGGAGCTCCCGATCCTCGTCGCGGCGGCCGGCCCCAGCCTGGAGCGCTCCTTGCGCGGCCTCTCGAGATGCAAAGGCCGATTCGCCGTCATCGCGGTGTCATCGGCGCTCTCGGCCTGCCGCTTCGCCGGTTTCGAGCCGGATATCGTCGTGGCCACCGACGGCGGCTATTGGAGCCGGCTCCACCTCTATTCCCTTGTCTCGCGACCCCTCCCCCTCGCCGCGCCGCTGACCGCTTTGCCCTCATCCTCGATCCTTCGGCGCGCGGGCCTCCTCCTCGTCGACCAGGGTTCCTTCGCCGAGACCGATCTCCTGCCCCATCTCGGCCCCTCGCTCGCGATTCCGCCGCACGGCACGGTAAGCGGCTCGGCGCTCCACCTCGCCGCGAGGATTACGCGGGGCCCCATTATCGCGGCCGGCCTGGACCTCGCCTCCTTCGACGGGCTCGATCATGCCCGCCCCCACGGATTCGACGCGTACATCGCCTCGACGCCCACGCGCCTCGACCCGCTCGAAGGAGGGACATGGGCGAGGAATATCGCGGCCGCGCCGATCGCCCTCGCCGAAAGCCCCTGGAGGAGCTCGCGCAGTCTCGCCGCCTATGCCTCCGCCCTCTCCCTCGATTCGGCGCAGTTCGCCGGGAGGCTCTATCGACTGGACCCGTCGCCCATAGCCCTGCGGGGATTCCACGATATCGAAGCCGCGGACGTCGAGGCGCTGGCGCGCGGACGCGGATCGGGCGAGGCCGCTCTCCGCCTCGAGGCCACGCAGCTCCCCGAGAGGGGCGAGCGCCTTTCGATCCTGGCTTCGCGCATCGCGCATTGGCGCGCGCTGGCGGGTCGAGCATCCGCCGACCTGTCCGCCGGCTGCCTTCCCGCGGACAGCCTGGTCGGAGAGCTCTTGCGATCCATGGATATTGTCGACTACGCGGCCGCCCGGCGCGCGATATTGGCCGGCGGCGAGCCCGGCCCGGCCGCCCGGGACCTCGCCTCCCGCTGCGACGGCTTCCTGTCGGCCTTGGAGAGGAGGTTCTCCCCGTGAGCGATCTCGTCTTCCGCCGCAACCTGCTGGCTCTCTCGCGATCCGACCAGAGTCTCGGCGACAGGCTTCTCGACGCGGACCGCGATCCCTCCCTCTCGATACGCGCGGCGAGGAGCGGGGCTCCCGTCCCCGTCGTCCGCCGCGAAGGGAGGGAAGCCCCGCTGCATTCCCTCGTGGATCCGGCGCGCGAGGCGGAACGGCTCGAGCGGGCGCAGCCCGCCGACGGATTCATCGTCGCTCTCGGCCTCGGCGCAGGCTACCTCCTCAAGCGCTATCTTGCGTCCAGCTCGACGACGGGACTCTTGGCGGTCGAGTACTCGGCGCCGATGCTTCGCGCCCTCCTCGAGGAGATCGACCTCTCGGAGCTCTTCATCGACGAGCGTTTCTCCCTCCTCCTCGATCCGAGCCCCGAGGAACTCAGGGAGGCGATACTCTCGGTGTACGTCCCGCCGCTCTCGGGGGACATCAGGAGCCTGCCCCTCCGCGGCCGCGTCGACCTGGCGCCGGAGGCTTTCGGCGGCGCGGCCGACTGTCTCAAAGCCGTCCTGGGCAGCATATCGGACGACTACAGCGTCCAGGCCTTCTTCGGGAAGCTGTGGTTCAAGAACGCGGTCCGCAACCTCTTCGCCGCCGAGCGCCATTCGGCGCCCCTGCCTCCCGTGCGGCGCGCCGCCGTCGCCGCCGCCGGCCCTTCGTTGGAGGACCAGATCCCCGCCCTGAAGGATGCCAAGGCGGGCGGCGCCTTCCTGATCGCCACCGATACGAGTCTTCCCGCCCTGGTCGGAAGAGGCCTCGTGCCCGACGCCGTCGTATCAATAGACTGCCAGCATATCAGCTACTACCACTTCCTCGGCGGCATCGCCGATGGGCTTCCCCTGATTCTCGACCTGGCCTCCCCTTCGACCCTCTGCCGCCTCGGCGACTCGGTGCGCTTCTTCTCCTCCGGCCATCCCTTCTGCGCCTACGTCTCCGCCAGATGGAGACCCTTCCCCGCCCTCGACACCTCGGGGGGCAACGTCACGCACGCGGCCCTCTCCCTCGCCGAGGCCCTGGGCGCCGAATCGACGCTCCTGGCGGGCGCGGACTTCTCCTATCCCGAGGGCAAGAGTTACGCGCGCGGCACCTATATCTACGGCTATTTCGGTCAGTCCCAATCCAGGCTCTCCCCTCTCGAGGCGCTCTTCTCGGGATTCCTCTTCCGAGGCAGCGACATGGAGGTGGAGACGGGGGAGGGGCCCTCGGGCGAGTCGTACTCGCGCTACCTCACCAAGCCCCTCATGGCCTACCGCGAGCACCTCGAGCGCTTCGCCGCGCGGTCCCCCATGGAGATCATCCCCCTCCCGGGCAAGGGCGTGAGGATCAGGACGCCCCGAGGATTGCCGAAGAGGGATACCAAGCTTCGCCGCGTGTTCGCCGCCGGGAGGGCTCCATGCCCGGCCTCCGATTTCCTCGCGCGATATGCGAAGGACCTGCGGGACCTTCCCCCGCCCCGCGACCCCGCTATAAGCTACCTGGGATCCCTCGGCCCCGAGCAGAAGGATCTCTGGACTACCCTCCTCCCCTCGGCGAGCGCCTTCCAGCGCGAGGCCGGGCCCGGGGGCATGGACGCGGCCTCCCTCCTGGAGACGACGCGCGAGTGGGCGATCGAGACCGTCGAGGAAGCGCTTTCGGAAGAGTCGAGGACATAGCGGGTCTTCGTCGGCGCGGCCGACTGGAGCGATCAGCCTCGGTCCCTCGTCAGGAAGGCCGTGCGGCCCGCCTCGACGCCGTACTTCGCGTACAGCCAGTCCTCCAGCCGTTTCGCGCGTTGCGCGAACGAGGATCCGAACTCGCCCATGTAGGCGTCCATCCTCTCCTTGAGCTCCGGGTGCTTCGCGAGGAGCTCGGCGCTCTTGCGCTTAGCGAAGTAGTCGTCGGCGGCGGCGACCGGCTGCTGGAGGAGGTAGGCCTGGAATTCGTTGCCCATGAGATAGTCCGAGCCGACATCGTAGCCCGCCCAGCCGAAGTAGGTTCTCCAGAACCACCTCTCGCGGGAATCGACCGACGACCAGAGCGAGGTGGCGAAGCTCCTGTAGTCGGGGTCCGAGAAGAAGATCGCGTGGGCGGATTCATGCGTGGCGAAGGTTCGGCGCAGCGCAGCTCCGGACTCGCGCGAGATCGAGATGATCGCGCCCTTGCCCGGCCCGATCCTGCCCCCGTCTTCCTCGAGGACGCCCGCGCGCAGGAGGAGGCCCTCGAGCTCGGCCTCCTCCGCCCCCAGGGGAAAGGATCTCTCCTCGGCGGCGCGGAAGAAATCCGCGAGCTCCTCCGGCCTGTAGTCGTGGGCGTTCCATCCGCGCAACGCGGCTATGTCCTTGTCCTTCGCCAGAGTCCCCCTGAAGCCCAGCTTCTCGGCGAAGAAGGCGAGGCGCTTGAGGTACTTGTCCTGCGTCGCGTAGTCCTTGAAGTCGAAGATGAGCACCGAGGGCAGCATGTCCCAGCGGTAGACCAGGTAGCCGGGGTCGGGCGCCTTCGAGAGGAGGACCCGGCCCAGGTCGGCCAGGGCGTAGTCCTCCGTCCCGAGTTCGGAAGAGTAGAATGCCTTGATCTCGATGCCCGAGGGAACGCGGAGCCTTATGGTCGCTGCGTCCGGCGGCAGCAGGCCCGCGTCGAGGACCGTCCTCGCTCCGGCCGGCTGCGCGCGGAGCGTATAGTCCCGGACTTCCCCTCCCTCGCCCGCCGCCTCGATCCCGATCGAGGCACCCCTCGGGGAGGGACCGTAGGCGAGGAGGATGCCGGAACGCTCCGGCTGCTGTCCTGAGAAGGGCCGATCTATCGAGAGCTCCTGGTATTCCGCGGCCCTGGCCAGGACGAAGCCGGTCGAGACCCTGAGCTCCGCGCCTCCGCCGTCGATGCCCTTGAAGGCAGAGCCGGAGGCGATCGACTCGATGGAGAACTCGGCGGTCGCCCCTTCCGCGGACAGACGAAGCGAGGCGATGCGGGCGTCCCGCTCGAGGGATGCGACCAGCGAGACGCGCTCGCTCAACAAGGGAAAGGAAGCGCTGAGGGAGGGCGAGGATCCGTCGGCCTTCGGGCTGAGCTCCAGCCTCACCCGCCCGGCGACGCTTCCGGAGGAGCTCCGGCGCAGCGTCACCGCGATCGTCGAGCCGGCGGGAGCCGAGAGGCCCTTCTCGAGCGCGTAGCAGTTCGACTGCCGTCCCGCCCCGAAGCGGCCTTCCTCGCCGGCCGGCCACGCCGCCTTCTGCGAGAAGGCCAGCCGGACTCCGGAGGAGTCCCTCCACGGGAAGCCGCTCGCTTCCCGGACCCGGCACGAAACCGCGACGAGGAAGGCCGCCGCGAGGCAGGCCAGGGCGAACCGCGCGGGCAGCCCGGCGCGAGCCGCCCTCATCGAAGCGCTAGCACGCTTCGCGCGATGAGCTCGGCGACTTCGTATTTCTGGTTTCGGCTCAGATCGAGATCGGAGCGCAGGAGCGTCTCCCATCGCCCCATGAAGTCGTCGGGGAGCGATTTGAGCTCGCGGAGCTGGGCCGATACGTAGCGGTGCGAAGGCTCGAAGCGCTTGTTGGAGGTCAAGAGGGCCGCGGCCGCGTAGCGGACGAAGCCGGCCATCGAGACGCTGTAGAAATACCCGTCGCCGCTCACGGACGCCGCGCCGAGGTCGGCGAGATAGTGCTCCATCTTGGCCCGGCAGGCCTCGCCGAGCCCCTCCCAGAAAGGCTCCGGAAGCTCCGACAGGTCGCGCCTCACCTCCTGCATCCAGTCGCTCTTCCGGTACAGGATGCGGGAGTTGATGAGCCTGTAGAACATGTACGTTCCGGAGTTCTTGAAAATCCACACGATCTGCGAATCGGGTCCCTTGCATCGGCCCACGACGTCGTCGACCATCGCCACGCTCTTGTACTCGACGCGCACCGGCAGGCCCTCTATGAAGAAGCGGTCCTTCGATCGCGAGGCCGAGCTCTCGAAGGCGCCCGGCTGTCCCACGGCCTTCGCGAAGGCGTTTTGACGCTCCTCCGGGATGGGAGGCGCGGCCCGGAGGTATACGTCGATCACGAGGGCGAAATAGGGGTCGAGTACGTCCGACTCCGAGTGCTCTCCCAGCGTGACGCACTCGACCGAGTCCCAGGCGGAGATGGCGCCGGTGATGGACTGCGCCAAGCGCTCGACTTTCCGCTTCATCGCGTTCGATTGTATCATGGTTTCGTGCGAATGCAAATGATCGCCCTCGAGCCGCCGGGCAACGTGGCGAGGGATCTGGCCCTGTTCCGGCGGGAGCTCTTCTCGCGGCTCGGCGAGCCCTCCGCCCTCGCCTTCCCGGAAATCGTTCCCCTCGCCTTCGCCGCTACGGCGGTCGGCCTCGCCGCGCGCGAGCTGAGCGGGTGCTGGAAGGGAATAGGCGGATCCTTCTCCTCCGCGGCCCCCGTCCTGTCGGGCGGCCTCCTGTATCTCGCGCTGAGCGGGCCTCTCGAGGAGCTGCGCGCGCGCGCCCAGGCCCTGCTCGCGCGGGGACTTTCTCCCATCGCCGAGCAGCCCCTCGCAACGGGGATCGGCGTCTTCCTCTGCCGCCCCGTCGACCCCGGGCGCGCGCTCGCCGAGGCCGAGTGCGCGCCGCCTCCCCGCCTGTCCTTCCGCGATTGCTCGCTGACGCTCTACGGGCTAGGGTTCGGCGCGGCCTCCGGCCGAGGGCCCTTCGCCGCGCTTCGCTGGCGGGAGCTGGCGAGAGCCGGGCGCCGCTCCCGAGACCCGGGCAGCCCGGCAGAGTCATGAAAGGCTTATAGCCTTTGAGGACCCCGCTAGGAGCGCGAGGACTCCACGCTCACCCGGTCCCGGCCGCCGTCCTTGGACCTGCGCAGCGCGCGATCGGCCGCTTCTATCATGTCCGCCGACCCGACGAAGTCCGGATAGGACGCTATCCCCGCGGAAAGCGTCAGCGAGAAGGAAGCCTCCTCGAAGCGATGCGACAATCTGGCGAAGCTATCGCGAAGCTCGTCGATGAGCCGCGAGGCGCAGCGGCTGTCCGCGCCCGGGAGGATGACGCCGAACTCCTCCCCGCCGTAGCGCCCGATTATGTCGGTGCGCCGGAGCCTTTCGGACAACAGGCGCGACAGGCTCCGGAGGATCCGGTCGCCGGTCAGATGGCCGTAACGCTCGTTCACGCCCTTGAATCTGTCGATGTCGATCTTCGCGAACGAGATGACCGCGCCCGAGCGCCGCGCCCTGAGGACTTCGTTCGAGAGCCTGTCGGTGAGCGTCGTGTGGTTGAGGAGGCCGGTGAGGTAGTCGCGCTCCATGTAGAAGCGGATCGCGCGCGTGCGCTCGGCCCGCAGGGCGACGCTGCTCACGAGGTGCTCGGGCTTGATCGGCTTCTCGAGGAACTCGTCCCCGCCGCGGCGTATGGCGGAGATCTGCTTCTCCAAGTCGCGCTCGACCGAGAGGAAGATGATTGGGATGGGGGCGAAGGCCTCGTTCTGGCGCACGATGCCCGCGAGCTCCGGGCCGGTGCATCCCGGCATGTACATGTCCATAAGGATGATATCCGGCTTGGTCTCGACGAGGAGGGGAATCACCTGCGCCGGGTCCGTGGCCGTGGACGTCATCATCCCCGCGCGCTTGAGCACCGCGGAGTTGTAATCCACCTGCTCGGGATCGTCGTCGACGATGAGGACCCTGAAGGGCTCAGCGTCCTTCTGGTTGAACAGCGCGTCGATCTTCTCCGCGAGGCGGACCGCGTCCACGGGAAGCTGGAAGAAGGCCTCGCCGCCCGCCCGCACCGTCTTGAGCCTCGATTCGAAATCGTCCTTGTCGGCGTAGAAGAGGATCCTGAGCGAATCCCCCAGGCTTTCCTTTATCCGCCCGATCTCGGCGACGAAGGCGGGCTCCCGCTCTATGCGGGAGGCGTCGACGAGGAAGAGGCCCCGCCCTATGGAAGCCGTGAGGCGCGCAACGTCGCCGAGCCCCTCGACCTCGCGGACCGTGATCCCGTAGATCCGCAGCTGATCGAGGAGCTCCGAGCCGATCCCCCTGTCGCCCGCGGGTATGAAGACGTTCTTCATCGCATGTTCCTCGCGATCTCGATTTTCAGGCCATACTATACCCGACGGCGAGACAAAGCCAGAGGCGTAACCTGGAGGGCTCCGGCGACTTTTCATTGTGTTCCCTCCATGCTATATTTCGGCGTTCACGAACGGAGGCATCATGAAGCCACACAGTGCCGCGGCCCTCGCCGTCGCGGCGCTCCTACTCCTCTCCCTCCCCTCCTTCGCGGCGGACGCGCCGGGAGCGGCCAAGAGCCCGAGCCCGGGCTCTCCGCCCGATACGGGGAGCGGCGCCTCCGGCGCGCAATACTCCTCCAATCCCTACCTGCCCGGCGACCAGATGATCGGCCTGGCAGCCGGTCTCCACATTCCCCTCTTCCTCGCGCCGAGCATGGAGGGAGGCGTTGGCAACCTCGACCTCGGCGGCTCCTTCACCTTCTCGTACCAGTATTTCGTATTGAGGGGACTGAGCGTCGGCGGCAGCCTCGCGGGCGCCTTCAACAGCACGATAGGCGGTCTGTCCCTCTTCGTCGCGCCGCTCGGCGCCACGGCCGCGTACTGGTGGGCCAGGCTCCCCTTCGAGTTCACCGTGGGCGGCGAGGCCGGCGCCTATCTCATGCGCTACAACAACTACGGGATGATCGATCCCTTCGCCAAGGCCGGCGGCGGAGCCTTCTGGCGCGCCACTCCGGGATGGAGCTTCGGCCTCCAGGCCTACCTTTGGTTCGTCCCCGAGATCCATTACGGCGATTCCTCGAACCTCAGCGAGTACGGGGGCTTCGTCGAGACTTCCATAGCCGCCGTGTACCACATCTAGGAGCCAGCATGCAAACACCATGGCGCGCCGTCCGCGCGATGTCGATACTCCTCGCTTCCCTCGTCGCTTTGTCCTGCAACAACGGCTATGGCATCTTCCAGACAATACAGGGCGAGAAGAAGCAGGTCGGCACCCTGGTCTTCCAGGAGACCAGCGTCTCCAACGTCTTCGGCCTGGGCGGCAGTTACTACGCCGCGACGGGCACGCTCAATGCCAGCCTCGTGGGAGCGGACAGCTGGTCCGCGGTGGCGATCGGCAGTCCGCCCTCGAAGGGCTACGTCCTTCGCAGCGCGGTCCTGACCGGAAGCGCCGGAGCGGGGACGATCTACGCCCTCATCGAGGTCGGCACCGAGCCGAACATGACCATCCAGCTCTTCTCCAGCACGGACGGAGCGAATTGGACGGCCATCCCCCTGCCCGCGCAGACCATCACCGGAGCCAATGCCTTCACCTTCGACGCCCTTTTCGGGACAAGCACCAACGGCCTGATCTTCGCCGAAGGTCACGCCTATAATACCAATCAGAGCGACCCGTCGAACCCGGGACCGAGCACCTACACGCTGTGGTACTCGCTGGGCGGAGCCGCCTTCCAGCAGGTGACCAACTTCGCGCCTGGCGTCAATAGCAACAAGACCATCCGCGGGGTGGTTTGCGACACGAGCGGGAATTACTACTTCGCCTCCGAGAACCTCCTCCAGAAAAGCCCCACCTACAGCGACGGCGGCAGCGATTTCTCCTCGACGCTCGCTCCCGGCACCTTCCCCAATGCGGGTACCGCGGCCACGACGGTTTGGGATATTTCCTTCACAGGCGGTTCCATCTACGTGTCTCGCCAGGATGGAGTCCTCTTCCAGTACTCCTTCTCGGGACCGGCTTCCAGCAACTCCCTCGGTTCCCTTCCCCTCACCCAGGTCATCCAGGTTCCATCCGCGATCACGACCACCACCCTCCTCGTCGGCAGCGACGCCATCGGCACCACCGCCGCCGTGGGCTACTTCGAAGGCACCTGGGGGGCCTTCGCCATAGGCTCCACCAACAGCGAGGTCGCGAGCAATTCCTCGATCTTCTCCACGACCGTCGCCCCCTTCCCCGTCCACGCCTTCTATTACGATGCGGTGGCGGGTAATCTCTTCATCGCCGTCTCTCCCGGCTTCTCGAGCACCTCCTACTATGGCCTCTACAAAAGCATCTGGACCGGTACCTGGTCGGGATGGGCCGCCCAGTAGGCGAGCCACGGACGATACGCTCTTTTCATCGGCCCGCGGCGGCGCCTCGGCCGCGCCCGGCGGCTCCTCCTCGGAGCCCCTCGCGTCGCGGATGCGGCCGAGGAGTCTCGACGAGTTCGCAGGCCAGGAGCGCATCGTCGGGCCCGGCCGACTCCTCAGGCGCGCGATCCAGAAGGACCAGCTCTCCTCGATCATACTCGCGGGGCCTCCGGGCACGGGCAAGACGACACTCGCTCGGGTGATCGCCAACACGACGGCCAGCCGCTTCGTCACCCTCAACGCGGTGCTCGCAGGCGTCGCCGACATCAGGATCGCCATCGACGAGGCAAAGAAGCACCGCGAGCTCTACGACCGCAGGACCATGCTCTTCGTCGACGAGGTGCACCGCTGGAACAAAGCCCAGCAGGACGCCCTCCTGCCCTGGGTAGAGAACGGCACCATACTCCTCATCGGGGCCACGACCGAGAATCCCTTCTTCGAGGTCAACAGGGCCCTCGTCTCGCGCTCGCGCGTCTTCCGGCTCGAGGCCCTCGACTCCTCCGACCTCCGGCGCATCGCGGACGCCGCGCTGCGCGACAGGGAGCGGGGCTACGGCGAATGGAAGGTCGAATTCGAGGAGGGCGCCCTCGAGCACCTCGTCGAAGTGGCCGACGGGGACGCGCGCAGCCTCCTCAACGCACTCGAGCTCGCCGTCGAGACCAGCGCCGAGCCCTGGCCCCCCGCCGCTGGCTCGACCATCCGCGTCGGGCTCGCAGCCGCCGAGGAGAGCATCCAGAGGCGCGCCGTCCTCTACGACAAGGACGGCGACTACCACTACGACGCGGCCAGCGCCCTCATCAAGAGCCTGCGCGGCTCCGATCCGGACGCGGCCCTCTACTGGCTCGCGAGAATGGTCTACTCCGGCGAGGACCCTCGCTTCGCCTTCAGGCGCATGCTCATCTCCGCCTGCGAGGACGTGGGCCTCGCCGACCCGGCGGCCGTCCAGGTAGTGCTGGCCTGCGCCCAGGCCTTCGACCGCGTGGGCATGCCCGAGGGACAGTACCACCTCGCGCACGCGGCCCTTTATCTCGCCACCGCGCCCAAGTCGAACTCGGCGCTCGGCTACTTCGACGCGCTCGCCTCGGTCGAGGCCGAGGCAGCCGACGTTCCATCCGCCCTCAAGGACGCGAGCCGGGACGCCAAGGGCTTCGGCCACGGCGAGGGCTATCTCTACCCCCACGCCTACCGCGACCACTGGGTCGCCCAGCAATACCTGCCTGATTCGCTTCGCGGCCGCGTGTTCTACCAACCCGGGGCCCTCGGCCTCGAGGGCGAGCGGCGCCAGGCTGTCCTCGAGCGCAGGGAAGCCCAGCTCGCCGGCCTGTACGAGGCCGGCTTCCGCGAAGGCCTCCCCCTCGAATCCCCGGCCTCCGACGGTCGCGGCGAAGAGGCCTTCGCCTGGTCGAAGACGGGCGAGGGCAAGCGCGAATGGCGGTCCAGGGCCGAAGGCTCCGCCCCCGCGAGGCTTTCCCTCCTACGCCGCGCCCTCTACGACATCGCGTCCCCCCTGCGCGGCGATCGCGTCCTCGTGCTCGGCGCCCGCGAAGGCTACCTCGTCTGGGAGGCCCTGCGGCGATGCCCCGAGGGGACCGTCGCGGCCGCTGCCCGCAGCGTCGAGGAAGCCGGGCTCATCGAGCAGTACTCCTCCACCCTTCCGGCGCTCGAGCGGCCCCTCGTGGCCGTCCTCCCCGTCGAGGCCCTGGACGCCCCGGCCCTGGAAGCGGCCTTCGGCTTTTCGCGCTTCGACCGGGCGATCGGCCGCGACCTCCTGGTCGACCCGGCCACGGGCGCCAAGCTGGGACTCGCCGACCTCGCGCGCGCCTTGCCCGGGACGATGGTGACCCTGGCCCAGTCTCTCCCCCGCGAGGGCGGGAGGATCTCCGAGCTTTTCGCCGAGGGCCTCGGGCCCGCTCTCGCGGCCAAACTCCGCGATTTCGAGGAAGGATTCTACGCGAGGGGCGACCTCGCCTCTATGGGTCCCGGCCGGGCCGCGATCGAGTCTTCTCTCGGCGAGACGGGTCTCGAGATCGAGGTGCAGGTGAGGCGCGAGACCTATCCCCGCAGCCTCTCGGGACCCGAGCTCGAGTCCTGGCTCTCGCCGGCCTCCCCCTACGGCTCGGCACTCGCCGAGCGGCTATCGGCCGATGAGATCTCGCGCGTCCGGGCGGCCATGGCATCGGGAGCCTCGGTCGATTGGCCCGTCGCGGCGCTCTACGCCAAGTTCCGCTGTCCCACTTGACCCGCCTCGCATCGGGAAAGCATGCTGGCGCGACCATGGCTCTGCGCTTCGTCGACACGGACACGTTGTACGCATTCCTCCTCGGCTTCGTGAACGTCGAGAAGGGACAGAAGACCGTCTTCAAGCTCGACCGGATGCGCGCCTTGTGCGAGAGCCTCGGCGATCCCCAAGCCGCGTATCGCGCGATTCACGTCGCCGGGTCGAAGGGCAAAGGCTCGGTCTCGACGATGATCGCGCGCGTCCTCGAGGCATCGGGGAGGAGGGTCGGCCTCTACACGAGCCCCCACCTCCTCCGATGGAAAGAGAGGATCAGCCTCGCCGGGAACGAGATGCCCGAGGAGACCATCCTCGCGGCCGCCTCCGAGGTCCTCTCGCTTGTGGACGGCAGGGGGCCCGAGGATTTCCCCGGGGGCGAGCTGCCCACCTACTTCGAGCTCACGACCCTCATCGCCTTTTGCGCTTTTCGTCGGGCAGGATGCGATCGCGCCGTGATCGAGACGGGCCTCGGCGGCCGGCTCGACTCCACCAACGTGGTGCCCTCGGCGGCCAGCGCGATCACGCCCATAGAGCTCGAGCATACGGAGTGGCTGGGGGACAGCATCGAGCTGATCGCCGGGGAGAAGGCCGGCATCATCAAACCCGGCGCGCCCTGCTACCTGAGCCGCCAGCGTGACGAGGCGAGGGAAGTCTTCGCGCGCGTCTGCGCCGAGCGGGGCAGCCCCCTGCGCGAGGCGCCCGAGCTCGCCAGGACGGGGGATGTCTCCATCGGCCCCACCGGGACCCTGGCCCGGATATCCTTCGCGAAAGGCTCGCCCCTGGCCTCGCGCTTCCCCGGCGGCGTAGAGGCCCGCACGCCCATGATAGGCACGATCCAGGCCGAGAACATGGCTCTCGCCCTCCTCGTCGCGGGCGAGACCGAGCCCGCGCTCATGAGCCCGGACGCCGTTCGCGGACTCGCGCGCTCCTTCCTGCCCGCCCGGTTCCAGCTCCTCGGGCTGGATCCGCCCGTCGTCCTCGACGGCGCCCACACGCCCGCCTCGATCGGCCTCTCCCTCGAGAGCCTCGAGACCCTCTTCCCCGGGCCGAAGGCCCTGCTCTTCGCCTGCGCCGACGACAAGAAGCACAAGGAGATGGCCGCGCTCCTCGCTCCGAACTTCGACAGAATCACGCTGACGAAGCCCGGCGCCTTCAAGCGCGGCGACCTCGCCGCCCTCGCGGCGAGCTTCGGCATAGCCGGCGCGCGATTCCGCGCGAAGGAGAACTACGCCGAGGCAATCGCCTTCGCCCGCGAGGAGGCTGCCTCCCTGGGCATGCCCCTCCTCGTCGCCGGCTCCTTCTATCTCTGTTCGGAATTCGCCCGAGTCTTCCCGGCCTGATATCGCCCGGTTTCAGCGATAAGCCGCCGCGGCCTTCTCCGCCTGGGACTGCGAGCTGTAGAGGTCGAGCCCGGATGCGAGGACCCATCCCTTGGAACCTTCGGACTCGATGCCGTACCACAGCTCGAGGCCGCCCGGCTTCGTCGCGTCGTCGCCTGTCCCGAAATCGCGGGCCGCGAGGCGGAAGACGCTCCCGCGCCGCAGGTGGTCCAGGTCCCGACTCGAGTCGGACGGAGCTTCCTTGAGCCGGACGTAGGCCTCCCTGACCACCGCCCAGCCTATGCCGCCGGTTAGTATCGGATTCGCCTCGAGCTTCAGCGATCCTTCGCGCAGACGCGAGCAGGAGACCATCCCGAAGACGGCCGAGGCGAGGAAGGCGAAAAGCAGGATTTTCGCGATTCGGAATTGCGTTTTCATCGCACAGGACCCCTCATCGCCCTTGATTTTATCCGAAAGCCGGGACATGTTAAATACATGGGCCGGAGCCTTGCCTTGCTGCTGCTGTTCGGGCTTTCATCGGGCTTCGCGGGCGCGCAGGGCCGAGTCAACTCCTTCGACGCCGACTTCTCGGCATCGGGCCTCCTGCCCGTCAGCTGGGCGACGGACAGCCCGACCCTCTCCCATCTCGGCTTCGACGCGATCGTCGGGCTCGAGTACGATTCGTCCATCTCGATTCCCCTCCGGCTCGAGGCGGGCTATATCCGGATTTCTGCGTCGCGCATCGCGCCGACAGGCGAGCTCTACAGAGCCTGGGAAGGCGCGCGCTTCGCCCTCCTCAGCGGATACCTCTTCGCCCCGATCCCGGTCGGGAAGCTCGCGCAGCTAACTGCGAGTCTATTGGCGGGAGGAGGGCTGACGGCCGCCGACTTTACGGACACGGCCCTCGCATACGCCTATCCTTCCCTGATTCTGGAGCCGCGGCTCGCCCTTTTCATCATGGGCGCCGGAGCCTCGACCCCGGTTCAGGGCCCCTGGCTCGCGCTTCCTATCGAGCTCATGTTCCGCGCCGGCACCTACACCCTCTCCCCAGGCCTGAGCCTGGGCTGGAGCTATCGATTGGGAGCCGCGCGATGAGGAGGGGGGTAAGGCTCGGGGCCTCGGCAGCCGTCGCGGTCTTCGTCGCGGCCGCGCTCTCCTCCTGCGCCCAGAGCGTCAAGATCACGGCGCCGCGTTATGCGCTCGTGTACGGGATTCAGGCATACCAGTTTGATGCCCTAAAGTACACCGTCTATGACGCAAGAAGCATGGTTTCCGCTCTCCAGGGCGGAGACGCGAACATGATCGTCCATGAGAGGGAAGATGCAGCGGTGACAAAATCTCAAATACAGACTGATATCCTTTCGCTCGCCGACGTCTCTTCGGACTCTACAATTGTGTTCTATTTTTCTGGGCATGGTGTCTCGAATGCCAATGTAAGCTCGTTTGGCGTGACTCCAACCAGTGCGGGACCTTATATCGTGCCATATGATGCCGTCGTCCCAATTTCCGGAATTACCTCCGCGACGGTCAACAATCTCATAACTCCATCCGAGCTGGAAAGTTGGCTTGCCCAGACAGGCACGAAGAACGTGATCGTCATACTCGACTGTTGCTACTCCGGCGCCTTCGTCGGCTCGAGCAGCTCGATCGATGCCTCCCCGCAGGACTATTCCTCCATGCCTTCCTTCTCGGCCTTCTCGACCGCCATCTCAAACTTCGGCAGCCTTCTCTCGGCCAACGCCTCGGCGAGCGGCCAGAAATCGCCTATCGTCCTCTCGGCCTCAGGTTCGGAGGAGTCCTCCTACGACGGCACGACTGCCATGCAGCATGGCGTATTTACATATTACCTGCTCCAGGCCGCAACGAACGCGGCAAGCGACGGGGTCGTGACCATGACCGAAGCCTACGCATACACACAGAAAGCTATCATGACCTGGGGAGCTTCCTTGACCAATGCCGATTACCAGACCTACGGATACCTGCCCTTTCTCCCCCACCTTTCCGGCGGGGTGCGGGACCTTGTGCTGTTTACTGATTGATCCAGGAGAAAAATTCGCAATTTCTTTAGATTTTGCCATTGGCGCCATGACTATAATGACCGGATGGAAAGGGAGGAGGATTGAGCAAGGCTAGAGGAAGCATCGCGGCCTGCGCCCTTGTCCTGCTGGCTCTCGGATTGTCGGGCTGCATGCAGGCCATAAACGCAAACGCCGGGTATAACATTTTTGCGTTTGGGCATCTGGTAGGTACGAATTACGGATCCAGCAGCAATTACCTCTACTACCCCCGGGGGATGGCGGTCGACTCGGCCGGCGATGTCTTCGTGGTCGACGGGGGGAACAACCGCATCGTTGAGATCGCCGCTCCGAATCCGATCACGAAAACCTCGACATGGCTCACTTTCCCGAACACCTCGACGCCCTCCGGCGATTTTTTCTATGCACCCGAAGGAATTGCGATTGATTCAGCGGGCGACATCTGGGTCTCGGATACAGGCTACAACAGGAACGGTGCGGCTCCCAACGGCAGGATCGTCCATTTGACCACCGCGACTTGGCAGACTGCTACTCCGAAATTCGACGTAAACCATTCCATCACGATCGGCGCGAGCAATTACCCTTTCAAATACCCATTGGGGCTCGCCGTCAACGCAACCGGGACCGAACTCTATATCGCCGATCCCGACACAAGCTTCCCGAGCAACACTCCATATGTATTCGCGGCTGCGGTCAGCGGTTCCAGTTTTGCCGGATCGGCCGCGACCAGCGCCTTCGTCGCCGGCGCCGCCAACGCCTCCTTCCCCCGTGGTCTCGCCGTGGATTCTAACGGCAATGTCTACATCACCGACGAGACGAACTATCACATCGTCGAGATGGACTCAGGCTTGACCACCGTAAAGGCCACCCTCGGGACTCGCGGCAGCGCGGCGGGACAGTTCATATCCCCTCAGACCATCGCCATAGATTCGTCGAACAACATCTACGTAGTCGACTCCTCGAGCTATTGGATAGTGAAGATGAGCGATATGTTCGGGACCGGCTGGACCAGGTACGGCGTCCAGACCGGCACGCCCTCGACGTCTGTCTACCCCAATTGGGTCGCGGTATCCCCGTCCTCCCCTACCGACATCTATGTATCGGACGACACCGATTATCAAATCGCCGAGTTCCAATGAGGCAGGCCATGTACATACGATCCAATGGCGCGCACCGAACACTCGTAGTCGCGGCGATGGCCTTCTCGATCCTCATAGGCAGCGCGCGGATCGCCGCGGCGCAAAACGAGGAGAGCTCATCGCTCTTTTCCATTGCGACCACGACCGGCGTCCTGTCCGGAGGGGCGACCGAGCTGGTCTTCGACTCCGGCTACAAGATGAGCGAGCTCGACTGGGCCTCGGTGCCGCTCGGCTACTGGGGGCTCGAGGCCTCCTTGAACCTGCCCTCGGGCTGGTACTCCCGGCTCGGCATCAAGTCGGGCTTCAGCGGCAAGACCGGCTACATGACCGATTCCGACTGGCAGAACTGGGACGGCGTCAAGACCAACTTCAGCGAGTCGGACAGCTACACGGACCAGGCCTTCATCCTGGATTTCGAGGTCGGCTACGATTTCGGCCTCACCGACAAGCTTTGGATAAGCCCCTTTTTCGAGCTCGGCTACCTGAACTTCGAATGGTCGGCGCGCGACGGCTACATTCAGTATCCGGCCGAGTCCTACCCCACGGATTCGAGCGGCAACCAGATCTACGGCCCCTATACGCCAATTTCCCCCAACACGCCCACCGTGAACACCTATGGCATCGGCATCGTGTACCAGCAGACCATGATCTATCCGAGCCTCGGGCTCCGCGTCGTCTTCGAGCCCCTCGACGCGCTCAAGCTCACGGCCTCCTTCGCCTTTTCCCCGGCGGCAAGCATGACCGAGACCGACAATCACGTCGCGCGGAGCCTCGTGTTCAGCTCGACGATGACGGGCGGCATCGTCCTCGAACCGCGCCTCGCCGCCGAGTATCGCCTATCGCGGCTCCTGAGTCTCGCGCTCGATGTGTCGTATATTCGAATCCAGGGCCTTAGCGGGGATCTGAACCAAACGGACCAGTACGGGAACGTCACCACCGACCCCAGCGGGGCGGCCGCCAGCTTCGAAGCCTTCGAGGCGGGAGCGAAGCTGTCGATCTACCTTTAGGAAGACCGGCGTGCCGCCCAATCGCACAGCGCCGGGCCGTCGAGGGGGGCGAGCTCGAGCCCGCCGAGCTCCGAGACGCCGAAGTAGCGCCACGCATCGTGGACCGATAGCGTGAAGCCCCCGCTCTCGAAGCGGCTGGGGAACACGATGAATACGAAGGCCCTTCCCCCTATCGCGGCTTCGTAGCGCCGGGCGGGGCCCACGATCCTGATTCCGACGCCGAGCTCCTCGGCAATCTCGCGGGCGAGGGCGGCCTCTGGCGTCTCCCCGGGCTCGACCTTGCCGCCCGGGAGCTCCCATCTGCCGCCGTGGCCGGCGCTCTCCGATCGGCGCGCGAGAAAGACCCTCGCCTCGCCGATCGGACCTGCACCCTCCACTCCGGGGGCCGCCTCCTCTTCCACGAGGGCGGCCGCCACGATCGTCGCCCGAGGCCGCGATTCGGCCGGATCAGGTGCTAAGGTAACTTTCGAGATACTCGTGGAGCATCGCCCCTTCCTCGCGCGTCATCGTGACGCCCTTGCCCATGCGCGTGTGGTCCTCGTTCCATTCGCGCAGATCGAGCTTGGGCTCGCGGTCGTTCCACGCGACCAGATTGAGCTCCTTGCGCCAGGACCTGTTCCCCTCGGACAGGGCGCCGAGCCTGCGGACGATATCGAACTTGATCTCTCTCGAATCTTCCATATTACCTCCGTGCGAGGATGTAACGCGGAGGCAGGTGGCGCTCGATTGAAATCTTGTAATCATGACAAGTACTACAGGAAATAATCCGATCGGATTATGCTCATCAGACCGCGAAGTCGTTGTTGCCGTCGCGTGCGAACTCGGGGAAGTAGTAGACGACGACGCCGCTGGTGCGGACGCGCATCTCCGCGTTGCCCGAGGCCGCCATCTTCTCGAGGAGCTTGCGGGCCTGGTCGACGGTGAAGTCGCCCTCGAGCGCCGCCTCGCCCGGGGTCACGAAGCCGCCGTTCTTGCGCGCGACGCGCAGCACTGTCTTCTCCGGATTCTCGCTCCGCGTCGCGCCCTCCCCCCCGCCGTAGCCGTAGAGGCCGCGGGAGCCCTCGTTGGCGATCTCCGCGCGGACGCGCGCGCCGATGTTTGCCTCGTGCACCTGGCGAGGGAGGGTGATCACGTCGTAGATGCAGCCCAGGCCCGCCAGGCCGCCGGTGAAGAGCCACAGGAGGCCCGTGCCCACCTTGCCCAGATAGAAGCGATGGAAGCCCAGGGCGCCGAAGCCCGATACCAGCCAGAGAAGGTAGGCGACGCCGACGTTGTATCGCACCGTTCTTTACCCCCGTGAATCCGCCGATAATGTACTACGAAGCGCCACATTCCGTGAAGGCCATTTGACCCTGCGCGCCTCTTCGTGATAAACCATGTCATTCCGGAGTATCGGGCGAGGAGATGGCCCTCATGCGCTTGACGATTAAAGAGATATTCGGGCTGCCCGCGGACGGCCGCCTCGTGACCGTTAAGGGCTGGGTCCGCACCAAGCGAGAAACCAAGTCCGCGGTCTTCCTCGAGGTGAACGACGGCTCGCGCATGGGGAACATCCAGTGCGTCTTCGACGGGGAGACGGCCCGGGCCGCGGCCTCCGAGCTCGCCCGCGCCGGCACGGGCGCGAGCGTCGGCGTCGAGGGCAGCCTCGTCCCCTCCCCCGCCACCGGCCAGAAGCTCGAGGTCAGGGCCTCCTCCCTCTCCGTCATAGGCGAGGCTCCCGCCGACAGCTATCCCCTCCAGAAGAAGGCCCACTCGCTCGAGTTCCTCCGCGAGATCGCCCATCTCCGCCCGCGGACCAACACCTTCGGCGCCGTGGCCCGCGTTCGCAACCGCATGGCCTTCGCCGTGCACCAGTTCTTCCAGGAGCGCGGCTTCGACTATGTCCACACGCCGCTGATCACCACCTCCGACGCCGAGGGGGCCGGGGAGATGTTCCAGGTGACGACCCTCGACCTCGACCGGATCGCGAAATCGGGCGAGGCCGTGGACTACTCCAAGGACTTCTTCGGCAAGGCCGCCTCGCTCACCGTCTCGGGCCAGCTCAACGTCGAGACCTATTGCCAGGCCCTGGGCAGGGTCTACACCTTCGGCCCGACCTTCCGAGCCGAGAACTCCAACACGACGCGCCACCTCTCCGAGTTCTGGATGATCGAGCCCGAAGTCGCCTTCAACGACATCGTCGACAACATGGACCTCGCGGAGGACTTCCTCAAGCACCTGGCGAGGGTCGCCCTCTCGGACTGCGCCGAGGACCTCGCCTTCTTCGACCAGCGCATCCAGAGCGGCCTCGTGGACATGCTCTCCAAGATGATCGCCGCTCCCTTCGCGCGCCTCTCCTACACCGACGCGGTGAAGGAGCTCGAGAAGACGCCCGAGGCCTTCGAGTTCAAGCCCTACTGGGGCTGCGACCTCCAGAGCGAGCACGAGAAGTTCCTCACCGAGAAAGTGGTCGGCGGCCCCCTCGTCGTCACCGACTACCCGAAGGAGATCAAGGCCTTCTACATGAAGCTCAACGAGGACGGCCGGACGGTCCGCGCCATGGACGTCCTCGTCCCGCGCTTCGGCGAGATCATCGGCGGCTCGGAGCGCGAGGAGAGGCTCGACGTCCTCGAGAGGAGGATCGCCGAGCTCGGCCTCGACAAGTCGATCTACTGGTGGTACCTCGACCTTCGGCGCTTCGGAACCACGCCGCACTCGGGCTTCGGGCTCGGCTTCGAGCGCCTCCTTCTGTACGTCACCGGCATGGCGAACATCCGCGACGTGATACCCTTTCCCCGCGCGCCCAAGCTCGCGGATTTCTGAGAGAAAGGAAGGCCTCGGAACGGCATGACGCTCACGGCACTGATCAAGAAGACGGCCTCCGCGGCCCTCGTCGCGGCGCTCTTCCTCGCGGGGAACAAGCTCTTCGCCTCGCCCGGCACCCCGACCGAGACGAGCGCGCCCTTCGGCGTCGTCGCGCCCTCCGTCGGCGCGCGGGCCGTGGTCGTCCTGGACCAGGCGACCGGCACGGTCCTCTACGGCAAGAACCCCGATCTCGTCATCCCTCCGGCCTCCCTGACCAAGCTCGTCACCCTCCACGTCGTGTACCAGGAGATCGAGGCGGGGCGGCTCTCGGAGGACGAGCTGGTGACGATAGACAAACGGGACTGCTCCCCCTACATTCCCTACGGCTCCTCCCTCATGTACCTCAGGCCCGGGATGCGGGTGTCCGTCATCGACCTCATGCGAGGCGCTGCCGTGGTCTCCGGCAACGACGCGGCCTTCGCCCTCGCGCGCCGCGTCTCGGGCTCCGTCGAGGCCTTCGCCGAGCGCATGAACCAGGCGGTGCGCGCCCTCGGCATCGCCGACCTCTACTTCGTCGAGCCCTCGGGCCTCTCCGAGCTCAACCGGGTCACGGCCCGGAGCTACGCCGAGTTCTGCAGGCTCTACATGGAGCTCCATCCCCGGGCGATGACGGAGCTCCACTCGCTCCGCTTCATCGAGTTCCCGCGGCCCGAGCACGCCACCGAGGACTACCATCCCGTCGGGCGGATCATCCAGTACAACCGCAACAACCTGGTGCTCTCCTACCCCGGCTGCGACGGGCTCAAGACGGGCTATATCCGCGAGTCGGGCTACAACCTGGCCGCCACGGCCGAGCGCGGCAGCACGCGCTTCGTCATCGTGACGCTCGGGGGCAGCGGCGAGGGCAGCCCCTTGGGCGGCTCGGCCCAGCGCTCCCACGACGGCGTCGCCCTCCTCGACTGGGCCTTCGCCAACTTCGTGACGCTGAAGCCCGATCTGGGCCGCCTGCCCTCTCCCCGCGCCTGGTTCGGGGTCTCCGAGCGCGCGGCCATCGCCCCCGCCTCGCCCCTCGCGGTCACCCTGCCCCGCTCGCTCGCCTCCTCCCTCGAGGCTAGGGTCGACCTGCCTTCGACGGTCGACGCGCCCCTCGCGGCCGGCGCCCCGATCGGCGAGGTGGTCTACTCGGCGGCCGGTCAGGTCCTTCGCCGCGTCGACCTCGTCTCCGCCGAGGCCCTGCCCAGGGGCAACGTGTTCATCATCGTCCGCGACGCCGTCGCGAAATTCTTCTGGAGACTCTTCGATGGGGCCTGAGCCTCACTCGCCGAGCCGATAGACTCCGCCCGTCTCCGCCACGAAACCCTCGGCCTCGAGCTCGGCCAGCGCTTCCTCGACTCTCTCTCGCGCGAAGGGCAGACCCGCCGCGAGTTCGTCCCTGTCCTTCCCCTCACCCTCACCCAGGGATTTCAGGAGCGAACCCCTGATGCGCCGCTTCGAGTTCGCGAAAGGGCTCTGTCTTGCGTAGTGCGCGCTGCGCCTGTTCGGGTTGTCTTCGCGCTTCTTCAGGTCGGCGCCGTAGTCCATGAGCGCGTAATACCAGGTTCGAGGATCCTCCCGGACGAGGGTGGCCTCCACGAGGGGCGCTACGCGCGAGTCGCGCACCCCCTCCTCGCCTGGGTAGAAAGCGTGGAGGAAGACCGACCTGATGTTCGTCTCTATGAGGACGACGGGCTTCCCGAAGGCGAAGGCGAGGACGGCCCTGGCGGTGTAGGGACCCACGCCCGGGAGCTCGAGGAGGGACTCCTCGTCCTCCGGGAAGCCTCGGGCCGAGGCGATCGCGGACGCGGCCCCGACCAGGGCGAGGGCCCTGCGGTTGTAGCCCAGACCGCTCCACAGCGAGAGGACCCGGGCCAGGGGGGCCGAGGCCAGGGCCGCGGGATCGGGGTAGGCCTCGAGCCAGGCGAGGTACTTGGGGATCACCCTCTCCGTCTGGGTCTGCTGGAGCATGACCTCCGAGACGAGGATCGCCCAGGGGTCCTTCGTGTCGCGCCAGGGAAAACTCCGGCCCGCCTCGGCGTAGAAGCCCAGTACGAGCTCGCGGAAGTCCCCGATTTCCCTGTCGCTCAGCTTCCTCGGCGGGGCGGCCACCAAACCCTCAGCCTCCGCGCCCGCTCGAGAGCGCGGCCGTGAGCTCGCTCCCCTTCGCCGCGAGGTCGCGGAGCTCGCCGACCGCCGCGACCAGGCCGGCGCCGTCCTCCACGATCGAGCGCGCCGAGCTTCGCGCCTCCGCGGCCGCCTCCGAGATCGAGGCTACCGAGCCCCGCACCTTCTCGGAGTACTCGGCCTGGCGCCTGGCCTCCTCGCGGATCGACGCGCCCGCCGCGGCCAGGGCCACCATCGACGAGCTTATGCCCTCGCTCGACCGCTTCTGCTCGTCGGTCGCTCGGCGGGCCTCCTCGAGACGCTCGGCCGTCTCCGAGGAGCCGGCCGAGATGTCGCTCAAGGCCTTCCTCACGCTCTCGGCGTCGCGCGCCCCCTCGACGACCCGGCTCGAGATGTCGCCCACGATCTCCTTGATCCTCGAGGCCCTCTCCGCCTGCGCCTGGGCCAGCTTCTTGACCTCGGCCGCTATGATCGCGAAGCCGCGCCCCGCCTGGCCGGAGTGGGCCGCCTCGATGGCCGCGTTCATCGCGAGGAGATTGGTCCTCTCCGCGAACTCGTTGACCGCCGCTACCACCTCGCCTATGCCCTCGGAGGCCGAGGACACCCGCTCCATCGTGCCCGCCAGGGCGGAGGCCGCCTTCTCGCCCGAGCTGGTGAGGACTGCCAGCCGGCTCGTGAACTCGGCCGTGCGCCCGATGCTCCGAGCGACCGAATCGGCGCCCGCCGAGAGCGCGGTGGCGGCGGCCGCCGTGCGCTCGACGCTCTCCGTCTGCGAGGCCAGGCTTCCGTTCACGCGATCGATCGAGACGACGAAGTCCGCGACCAGCCTGTCCGCGGCGCGGGCCTCCTCGGCCTGGCGCTCGGTGTCCTCGCCGATGCGCTCGCTCCGCCTGGCCGCCTCCTCGGCCGAGGCCGCGGCGTTCCCCGCCGCCTCGTCGAGACGGAGCGCCAGCCTCGCCGCCGCCTCCCCCGCCTCGCCCAGGCGCCCGAGGGAAGAGGCTAGCTCGGCCTCCTTCGCCTCGACCTCGTGGGCGTAGGCCTCCAGATCCGACTTGAGCCGGGCCTGCCTCATGGACAGCGAGATGAAGATCGCGATGTTGAGCGCGAAGAAGGCGATGCCCTCCAGCCAGGCGAAGGGGTCGGCCCCGACGATGGTGTAGTAGGAATCGTAGCCCGCCAGGATCAGGCCCACTGCTACGGCCGCGAGCACCGGCCAGGCCTCGGGGTTCCGGGCGCGGGCGGCGCGCACGGCCATATAGGCGCAGAGCACGATGGCCGTCATCACCGGGAGAAGGGATAGATTGAAAATGAGACTCAGCGTCGAGTCGTCGCCGGAATTGGCGAGGAAGGCTATCCCGAATGCGGCGCCCACGCCGACGCTCGCGTAGCTGATCGCCCGCTTCTGGAGAAAGCCGAAGAAGGTCGTGAAGAAGGGCACGAGGAAGACCATCGAGATGACGAGGCTCGCCCGGGCCAGGGCGCGGCACCAGACCGCTTTGAATATCCAGGTGTCGGCGCCCAGGTCCATAAGGTAGAAGGCCATGAAAAGGAGGGTGGCGGCATAGTAGAGATTAGCCTTGTCGCTGGGTTTGAAGGCGAACTGCGCAATCGCATAGAGACAGAGAAAGAGGCAGAGTGCCGACAGTATCCCGTAGAGGCTCCCGTTCCAGAAGTTGACCGCCCCGAGCTCGAAGGCCTGGGCGGCCTCGTCGCCGAGTTCGTAGACCGGCAGCGGGGCCAGGCTGCCGCGATAGGCGCAGCGGAGGGCGAGGACTACCGTGGAGCCCGGCGCGGTCGCGGAGTCGGGGAGCAGGATGGCCGCGCAGTGGGTGGCGCGCAGGTCGAAGTCCGGCGGGAGCCTCCCCCTCGAGCCGGCGTACTGGCCGTTCACGTAGAGTTCGAGCGCGACGCCGCCCTTCTGCGTCAGGAACCAGAGCCGCGCGGGTGAGCCGGCGGGGATTCGGACGCTCGAGCGCAGCCAGAACACCGCTCCCGGCCTGCCCGGCCTGATGCCCCCCGGCAGCGCGATGGGGGCCCAGGACGAATCGTCGTAATCCGCGGCGGCCTCGGCGAGGCCCCCTCCCTCGGCCGCGACCTTCCACTTCCAGTCCTTGACGGGAAGCCTCTGTCCCTGACAGGAAAGGGCCGCCGCGACGAGGATCATCGCCGCGGCGATCGAGAGTCTCGGCCCGTATCGATGGCGCATGGGTCGAATGGTAATGCGCCTCTCGCCCCGGGGCAAGGTCTTTGCCGAAATCTAATCGCCGTAGATGTGGGCGAACTCGTGGAGGAGCTCTTCCGCCCTGGGCTTGCAGGAGCCGCAGACCGTGCCGATCTTCGTCGCCGCCTGGAGCTGTTCCCAGGTCCTGGCCCCGTCCTTCGCCGCGCGCTCGATGTCCTTGTCGGTGATGTTGAGGCAGTTGCAGACGACGACCGAGTCTTCGCCCTTGAACTCGCCCGAGCGGCCCTTCTTGTCGAGATAGCCGTCGATCGCCGCCCTGAGCGCCTTGTCGCCGAGCACCGAGCAGTGGATCTTGTTCTCGGGCAGGCCGCCGAGGCGCGAGGCTATGTCCGAGGGCTTGATCGAGTAGGCCTCTCGTATCGGCATGCCCTTGATCACCTCGGAGAGCATCGAGGTGCTGGCTATCGCGCTGGCGCAGCCGTAGGTCTTCCACCGCACGTCGGTGATGAGATCGTCCTTGATCTTGAGCATGAACATCATCTGGTCGCCGCACTTGATGTTGCCGACCACGCCCTCGGCGTCGCCTTCGAAGGTCTCGTCGGGATCGAAGACATTCTTGGGATTGGTGAAGTGCTCCTTGACTATCGGGGAGTACAGCCACTGGAAGGTATCGCTCATTCCCTCTTCCTCTCTAGTCCCGGCAGGCCGCGAGCGTCGCCGTCGCGGACGACGACGGCACCGTGGACATGCGCCGCAGACGCTTGATAATAGGCGGCAGCTTCTCGAGGACGTAGTCTACGTCCTCTTCGGAGGTGGCGCGCCCCATGCTGAACCTGATCGAGCCGTGGGCCAGCTCCGGCCCGACGCCGGTCGCCATGAGCACGTGGCTCGGCTCGAGGCTGCCCGATGCGCAGGCCGAGCCGGTCGACACCTCGATGCCCTCCAGGTCGAGGGAGAGGAGGATGGCCTCGCCCTCCGCCCCCGGGAAGGACGCGTTGAGCGTATTGGGCAGTACCTCGGTCGGGTGCCCGTTGATCCTCACGTCGGGCACTAGGGCGACGATGCCATTCTTCAGCCTCTCGCGGAGGCCCGAGAGCCTCTTCGCGAAGCCGCCCAGGTCGCGGAGCGCGAGCTCGGCAGCGAGCCCGAAGCCGAGGATGCCCTGATTGTTGTAGGTGCCGGCGCGGAGCCCGAGCTCCTGGTGACCGCCGCGGATGAGGGGCTCGACCGGCGCTCCCTTGCGGACGTAGAGCGCGCCGACGCCCTTCGGCCCGTAGATCTTGTGGCAGGAGAGGGTGAGGTAGTCCACCCCCCAGGCCGCGACGTCCACGGGGATCTTGCCTGCGGCCTGCACGGCGTCGCTGTGCGTATAGGCTCCGGCGGTCTTCGCCGCGGCGGCGATCGCCTTCATGTCCTGCAGGGTCCCGATCTCGTTGTTGGCGGCCATGACCGAGACGAGGAGGGTCGGCCCGCCCTCGGATCGGGCCGGGTCGAGCTCGCGCTCCAGCTCGTCCAACCGGATCCTGCCGTAGCCGTCGACCCCCAGGAAGACGACGTGGAAGCCCTCGTCCGCCAGGCGCCTCGCCGAGTTCATGACGCAGGGGTGCTCGATCGACGTGATTATGATCTTCCGCCGTCCCCCGGCCCCCCTGCCCAGGTCGTACATCGTGTTGAACACGGTGTTGTTGGACTCGGAGCCTCCCGAGGTGAAGAAGACGCTCTCCGGGTCGCGCGCCCCGACTAGGGCGGCGACCTGGGCCCTGGATTTCTCCACCCGGTCGCGGGCGCGCCGGCCCGCCTCGTGCATGCTCGAAGCGTTGGCGAAGACGTCGATGTCCTCGATCATGCGCGCCTTCACCTCGTCCCGCAGTGGAGTCGTCGCGTTGTAGTCCATGTAGACGAAGCGCTTGTCCATCCTCTCTCCTCAGCCCTCTATGACGTCCGACAGGGTCCTCGACCCGAGATAGCCGTCTATCGCGTCCTTCAAGCCCACCCAGAACACGCGGGGCAGGCAGCAGTCGCCCTGGGCGCAGACGCCGACGTCGTCGAGGCAGCCGACGGGCTTGACCTCGCCCTCGAGGGCCTCGACGATCTCGATCATCCGCATTTCCGAAGCGGGTTTCGCCAGCCTGTAGCCGCCCTTCTTGCCCCGCTCGCTCAGGACGAGCCCGGCCGTCTTGAGCTGGACCAGTATGCCCTCGAGGTACTTGGAGGGGATCCCCTCCGCCCTGGCTATCTCGGCGCTCGCCTGGCTGGCCGACGGGGCGGACGAGGAGGCGTCGATCCTCGCCATGTGCACGAGGGCGCGTATACCGTATTGAGTCTTGGTCGGCACGGAAAACATCGCTACTCCGGTATTCCTATCGGTTTAATGGGAATATACATCCCGATCGGAAATCGGTCAAGGGGCCGGCTTCATCTCGCTTTTTTGAGCTTCCCGAGAAGGAGGAGCCGGTTCTCCGGCTTTTCCGACCATTCGCGGAACTGCTCGAAGCTCTCGGCGCCCTCCGAGTCGGCCCCCGAGATCATGAGGAGGCTGTGGTTCCACCTGAACCAGAGATAGTGCTTCTGCGCGACGCTCGAGATCCGCCTACGCTCGCACTCCGACTCCAGGTAGCCGTGGAGGGCCTGATGGTTGTCCTCGCCCGTGATGAACCAGAGATCCCTCGCCCCGATGAAAATCACCATGCGCTTGAAGCCCTCGGCCACCGCGGCGTCGTTCCGGAAGCCCTTCACCGAGAGCTCGAGCGCCCCCAGACTGAGATCGTAGCCCTGGATCCTGAGCGAGGCGCGCAGCTCGATCAGTTCCTTCCTTATCTCGCGGACCTCGCGGTCATCGTCCTTCGACGACGAGAGCCTCCGCCGGAGATCCCGCAGCTGCGATTCGTACTGTAGGAAGACGGAAGTCCGCGAGAGGAAGTTGGTGGTATCCGAGAGGAGTACCCAGGTGGAGGCCAGGCGCTCCGCGATGCTCGTCGTGATGCGCCGCGCGAAACCCGGCATCAGGTCCTCCCCTCCCGCCCGCGCTTCGCCCTCCTCCAGGCGACGAGGGCGATGGCCGTGGCAGCGTAGGGGACGGCCTGGAGGAGCTCTGCCCCCGACGCCGCGCCGGGAAAGCCGATTCCCTGGGCCAGATTGGCCAAAGCGAAGAGGAGGCCGAAGAGGAGGCTGGCGAGGAGGGCCCCGCCCGGCCTCCTTCCCCCGAGGAAGACCGCGACGAGGGCTATCCAGCCCCTTCCCGTGCTCATGCCCGGGACGTAGGCGCCGATGCCCGCGGCGAGGGCCGCTCCGGCGAGGCCCGAGGAGGCGCCGGCGATGAGGTGGGCAGCGTAGCGATAGGGCCCGCTCGCAATGCCCGCGGCCTTGGCGACCTCGTCGCCCGCTCCGGCCACCCTGAGCCTCAGGCCGAAGACGCTCCGCGAGAGGAAGAAGGCGAGGAGGAGGGCCGCCGCCGCGAGGAGGGCCAGGATCCTGAGCTCCCCCGCGCGGAGAGCCTCGGCCGAGAGCACGCCCTTGGTCCCGTAGGCGGCCTGCGAGACCATCGACACGGCGCCGGGCGCGAGAATGTTGACCGCCAGCCCGACCACGAAGACGTCGGCCCCGAGGCCGAGGGCGAGAGCCCCGACGAGCGAGGAGAGGAGGAGCCCCGCCATCGCGCCCGCGGCCATGCCCAGGGCCGCGTCGCCGGTCGCCCTGCCGACCGCCGCGGCCGAGAAGGCTCCCGCCAGCATGCAGCCCTCGAGGGCGATCGAGAGCGAGCCCGCCGATTCGGTCGCGAAGCCGCCCACGGCGGCCAGACCCAGGGGGGCGGCCGAAGAGAGGGCGGCGAGACCCAGAGAGGGGAGCGTGTCTAGGCTCAAGACCCGGCCTCCCGCCTCTTCCAGAACTTCCCTCCGCCGATCCGCGGCCGGCGATAGGGTCCCGCCAGCTTGGCGGTAATGAGGAAGAGGGCCACAGCCTTGAGGACCGAGCTCGCGTCGGGGGACAGGTCGGCGAGGATCGAGGCTTGCCGCGCGCCCGCGTCGAGCCAGGCGAAGAAGAGGGCCGCGGGCAGGGCGCCGAGACCGTCCGATCCGGCGATGAGGGCCACCGCGAGGCCGTTCCAGCCCACGCCGCCCGTCATGCCGACGATGGCCCTCCCCGCCTGGCCGAGCACGAGGAAGGAACCCGCGACCCCGGCCAGGGCCCCGCTGATGCCCATGGCCCAGGCTCCCAGCCTCGGCGACAGCCCTATCGCCCGGGCGAAATCGGGGTTCTTGCCGAGGAGCCGGATCTCGCTCCCCGCCCTGCTTCCCTTGGTGAAGAAGACGGCGCAGACCGCGAGGACCAGGGCGATGGGGAAGGCGAAGCTCAGGGGGGAGGGAGGGAGGAGGAGGGGGAGGCGCAGGCCCCGCGCTATCAGAGGCATCGCGAGGAGGTTCGAGCCGGGATCCCGCAAGGGGCCGCCGATAGCCCAATCCACCGCAATCGAAGCCGCCTGGGCGAAGAGGAAGCTCGTGAGCATCACCTGGGCTCCCGCGCGCCGCCAGGCGATGGCCGAGAGGAGGGCCAGGGCGGAGCCCGCGGCCGCGGCGGCGAGAATCGCGATCGCTATCCCGGCGAGGGGAGGCAGTCCTCCCATGCCCCCCAGCGCCCCTCCCGCGAGGGCCGCGGCCAAGGTCCCGACCGAGACCTGGCCCTCTCCTCCCAAATTGAAGGCTCCCGCCCGGAAGGCGATGCAGGCGCCCAGGGCGCAGGCGAGGAGGGGAGCCGACGATTCCAGGAGGGAGTAGAAGGAGTAGCGGCTCGAGAATGGCCCGACGAAGAAGGCGGCGAGGGCGTGGCGCGGGTCCGAGCTGGCGAGGAGGGCGTAGAGGGCCGCGAAGCCGAGCGAGGCGCCGAGAGCGGCGATCCGCGGCAGCGCGCGCTCCGCCAGGGAGAGCGAAGATCGGTCGCTCATGCCGTGGAAGCCCGGGGGAAGCCGGCGCCGGTCATCGCGGCGATAAGACGGGCGGCGGTCGGAGCTCCCTCGTTGGGACCTTCCCAGGCGACCTCGCCGCGGTAGAGGGCCACGAGGCGATCGGCGACTCCGATGGCCTCCTCGACGCTCGAGCCGAGGAAGAGCAGCGCGCAGCCCCGGGCCGCCAAGTCGCGGATCAGGGAGGCCGCCTCCGCCTGCGAGGCCCGATCGAGACTCTGCAGGGGCTCGGCGAGGACGAGGACGGTGTGCCGGCCGTCGAGCTCCCTCGCGAGGAGAAGCCGCTGTCTGTTGCCACCGGACAGCGAGGCCGCCGTCTGCCGGGGGTCGGCGACCAGGCCGAAGCGCCCGGCCGCCTCGTTCGCCGCCTCGTCGCGGCGCCGGGCGACGATCCAATCGCGGGCCGGGAACTCCCTCCTGCGCAGGGCCAGGATGTTGTCCCTCGTCGACGCGGGGAGGCAGAGCCCCCGTCTCTCCCGGTCCGAGGGCACGTAGCCCAGGCGCCGAGCCCGGAGCTCCCCGCGCGGGATGGAGTCGAGCCTCGCTCCTTCCACGAGGACTTCGCCCGCCGGGGGAGCCTTAGTCCCCGAGGCGTAATCCTCGAGGAGCCCGAGACCATTGCCCGCGAGGGCGGTCACGGCGAGCACCTCGCCGGGATGCACCGCGAGGCTGACCGGCCGGCCGCCCCTGGCCAGGGGGACCCCGCGAAGCTCAAGGACGGGCGGGCCCCAAGGCCTCCTCCAGGGAACGGCCGTCCGCGCGGATGCGCCGCCCGACCCCCTGCGCGCCATCAGGCCCGAGAGCGCCGCTTCGTCGGCCTCCCCCGCGCGCAGGTCGGCCACGACGGCCCCGTCGCGGAGCACCGTGATCGTATCGGCCGCCCCGAGCACCTCCGAGAGCCTGTGGGTGATGAGGAGGATCGCCTTTCCCGCCTTGGCCAGCCGCGCGAGGAGCTCGAAGAGGCCGGCGGACTCGGCCTCCGAGAGGATGGAGGTCGGCTCGTCGAGGACGAGGAGCTCCCCTCCCCTGGCGAGGGCCTTCGCTATGTCCGCCTGCCTGCGCTCGGCCGCGGTCAGCGACGACACCAGAGCATCCGGGTCGAGCCTGAAGCCGAAGCGCTCGACGAGGAGGGCGGTCTCGACATAGGCCTTCCTCCTCGACAGGAGCCAGCCTATCGATCTTGGCTCCCGTCCGAGGACGATGTTCTCGGCGACGCTCAGGCTCCCGGCGAGGAGGGAGACCTGAGGCACGAAGCCGATCCCCGCGGCCTCCGCGTCGCGCACGCTGCCGGGCCTCACGCGGCGGCCGCGCACGAGGACCTCCCCCGAATCCTGGGCCACGATGCCCGCGATCACCCGCGCGAGCGTGCTCTTGCCGGCACCGTTCTCACCGACCACCGCCCGCGTCTCGCCGTCGGCCATCGAGAGGGACACCCGGTCGTCGGCCAGCGTGAGCGTGTCGCGGAAGTACTTCGTGATCCCGCGCGCGCACAGGAGCTCCATGGCGCCTCAGAAACCCGCTGCGCCCAGGGCGAGGGCTCCCGACTTGAGCTTAGCCACCTGCCCGTCGAGGGCCGCCTTCGCCGCCGCGGGAAGCCCCTGGTAGGAGGGATCGGCGGCGTCGAAGTCCACGTAGCCCTCCTTGGCCCCGACGACGTCGGCCCTCCCGTAGAGCGCGGAGCCCGGGCCCTCGGAGAGGAGGGCCTTCACGCGCTCGTAGACGAGTCTCTCCTGGCGCAGGACCGCGCAGCCTATCACCGTGCCCGGCGCGAGCCGGTAGCCCGAGTCGTCGTCGAACCAGAGGGCGTAGCGCCCCTTCGACGCGGCCGCGCTCACGACGCCCTGCCCCGCTCCCCCCGCCACCGGGAGGATGGCTGCCGCGCCCTCGTCGAAGAGGCCAGCTGCGAGCTCCGAGGCCTTGGTCGCGTCGTACCAGTTCCCGAGCACCCGCGTCTCGAGGACGGCCTCGGGATCTGCCGCCTTGAGCCCCATCACGAATCCCGGCGAGATGAGCTTGTCGAAGGCCGGGTAGTGCTGGGCCACGACGATCCCGGCCTTGTGCGTGGCGCCGGAGCCCGGGAGCCTACCGGAGCTCGCCAGCCCCGCGAGATAGCCGACCATATAGCCTTGATCGAGCTGGTTGTACAGGACGGTATGGATGGACCGGTTGCCCGGGAGCCAGGAGTCGGCGACGAAGAAGCGGGCAGCGGGGAAGGAGGCAGCGGCCTGCGAGCAGAGGTCGGGTATCGAGGCGTTCGAGGACACGATGAGCGAGAACTCGCCGGTGGCGGCCAGGGCCGAGATCTTGCCGAGCCAGTCGGCCTGGTCGTAGCCGCCCTCGACGACCTTCAGGGTCGCTCCGGGCGTCTCCGAGACCGCCCGCTTCGCCCCGGCGACCAGCTGTTCGTAGATCGGGCTGCCCGAGACGACGCCGGGGACGAAGACGCAGACCTTCGGCGCGGGCGCGGCTATGGCGCCCATCGCGGCGAGGACCAGCGTCGAGAAACCCAGTAAGCGCTTTCGCATGGTTTCCAACCTCACTTCTCAATGTACTACCGCGCGCAGTATAGTGGAGAACCGAGGTTTCATCGAGACTCTCAATCCGCCGCCCCGCGGCTTCGCGCGAAAGGTCAGCGCTTGTCCTACCTCTGCTTCGATATTGGCACTTCCTCCCTCAAGGCCGCGGTCGTCTCGGAAGAAGGCGATCTCCTCGGCCTCGCCCGGAGGCCTATCCGGATCTCGCACGGCGAGGGAGGCGCCCACGAAGTGGAGGCCGGCGAATGGATCGTCGCCGCCAAGGCCGCGGGCGCCGAGGCAGTCGCCGCGGCGCGCGAAGGGAAGCGGAGCCTCGAGGTCAGAGCCCTCTCGGTCAGCGGCAACGGCCCCACCCTCCTCGCCGCCGACGCGGACGGGCTCCCCCTCGGCCCGGCGCTCTCCTGGCTGGACCGGAGGGCCGGGGCCGAGGCCGAGGAAGTGTCGGCCCTCGCCGGCCGCCCCATCGACCCGACCTTCTACCTGCCCAAGGCCCTGCGGCTCTGGCGCGCGGCCGGCCCCGAGGCGCGCGCCAGGATTCGGTGGTTCTTCTCCTGCCCGGAGTACCTCCTGTACGCGTTGTGCGGCGTAGCCCTCACCTATCTTCCCCACCCGGGCTACGAGCCCTATATATGGAACGACGCGATGATCGCCGCCCTCGGCCTCCCGCGCGAGCGCTTCCCGCCCTTCGCCGCCCCCGGCTTCCCGGCCGGGAAGCTCCTGCCCGAAGCGGCCGCGGGCCTGGGCCTCGTCCCGGGCATTCCCGTCGTGGCTGGTTTCCCCGATTTCCTCGCGGCCATCGTCGGCTCGGCCTCGGTCGAGATAGGGAGGGCCTGCGACCGCAGCGGCACCTCCGAGGCCATCAACCTCTGCGCCGACCGGCCCTTCCCGACCAGGGCCCTCCTCTCCCTCCCCCATCCGGTCGACGGCCTCTGGAACGTCTCCGGAGGCGTTTCGACGGCGGGCGCCGCCCTCGAGTGGCTCTCGGACCTCCTGGGCCCCGGCGAGCCAGCGTCCTCCGAGTCGGCCGTCTCCGGAATCCTAGCCCAGGCGAGGCTCTGCCCTCCCGGCGCGGGGGGGCTCGTCTTCCTCCCCTACCTCGCGGGCGAGCGCGCCCCCCTCTGGGACGCCGCGCGCCGCGCGGCCTTCGTCGGCCTCTCGATCGAGCACGGCCGGCGCGAGATCGCGAGGGCCGTCTGCGAATCGCTCGCCTACGGCCTCAAGCTGGCCTCCGATCTAGCCCTCGCCGAGGGCATGCCCTTCGAGCTCCTGCGCGTCAGCGGCCAGGCGGCGGGCGAGGACTTCCTCTGCGCCCTCAAGGCCGACGTCCTCGGCGTGCCCGTCGAGGCTCCCGCGATAGGCGACTGCGAGCTCGTGGGCGACGCCGCCGCCTGCGCCCTCGCCCTCGGCGACGCCGCCTCCCTCGCCGAGTCGGCCTCCGCCCTCGTACGGATCAGGCGCCGCTTCGAGCCGCGGCCCGGGCCTGCCTACGGCGAGGCCTTCGCCGCCTACCGGGCGGCCCTCGCCGCCCTCGCTCCGGTGGACCGCGCGCGATGACCCTCTCGCCCTCGGTCGTCCAGACCCTCGTCCTCTTCGTCCTCATGGCCATAGGCTTCGGCGCGGGCAAAGCGCGCATCCTCGACGAGGCCGGAAGCAAGGGCATCTCGCGGCTCCTCGTCAACTTCATCCTGCCCGCCCTGGTGATCGAGTCGATGCAGCGCCCCTTCACCCCCGAGCTCCGCGACTTCGCCTTCGAGATGCTCGGGGTCTCCACCCTCGCCTACGCGGTCGCCTTTCCCCTCTCCTGGCTCCTCGTCCGCGCGATAGGCGCCAAAGGTCCGGCGAGGGGAGCCCACGCCTTCGGCGCCGTGTTCTCCAACTGCGCCTTCATGGGCTACCCCGTCGTCCTCGCCATCCTCGGCAAGGACGCGATCTTCGCCGCCTCGATAGCCAACATACTCTTCCAGGTCCTCGCCTTCTCGGTGGGTCCCTACATCCTGGCCAGGCCGGCGGGCGGCAAGGCCAGACTCGGGCTGTCGTCCTTCGTCACGCCGGCCGCGGTCGCCTCGGTGCTGGGCTTCGGCTTCTTCTTGGGCCGCGTAGTGCTGCCCGCGCCCATCGGCGAGGCGCTGACCATCCTCGGCGACACGACGACGCCCCTCTCGATGGTCCTCATAGGCTCGATAATCTCGCGGATGGATTTCCGCAAGGCCATCGGCTCGGCGAGGCTCTACGCGACCTCGCTCTACCGCCTCGCCCTCTTTCCCCTCGCGCTCTTCGGCCTCTTGCGCGTCCTGGGCTTCAGGGGTCTCCTCCTCTCCCTTCCCGTCGTCCTCGCGGCCATGCCTGTTGCGGCTAACTCGGCCATCCTCGCCGAGGCCTACGGGGGCGACGCCGAGACCGCGAGCTCCCTCGTGCTCGTCTCGACCCTCTTCTCCCTCGCCACGATTCCCGCCCTCGCCGCGATCCGCTTCCCCTCCTAGGCCCCGCGATCCCCGGGCTGCCGGCTTTTTATTGGCGATAGTCCATCAATTGGAGAAAAATACGAAGATATTGGGCGCGAAGCTCCGGATCATTTTGCATCGCCGCGAAGGAAGAGATATACTAAACCAAGAACCATGGATGAGCTCTTAAACGAGATCCGAGTCGTCTATCCCGATGCCGAGATCAATTCGGTGCTGGCCGCCATACCTGAAACGGCGCGGACGGCCTCCGTCGCGGTCCGGTACAACCACAGCGAGGAGCTCTTCCTCGAGCTGGGAAGGGAGCTCACCGTGCCCCGCTTCCCCATCCACCACGACGTCCACTCCGACGTGCCGAGCGCTCCCTACGCCTACGCGCTCCGCGACCTGGCGCGCCAACTCGTCGACATCCTCCCCGAGCTCTTCCGCGGCCTGACCTATTTCTTCGATCCCGCCGAACCCCTGAAGCCGCGATTCTACAGACTGTACAAGGTCGAGAACTCCGTCTATCTCTTTCTCTTCAAGATCGACATCGTATTCCGCCACTTCCAGGGCGAGGTTATCGAGCCGGGCACGAACGACGTGACCCCCGCGTACCGGACCAGGCGGCTCTTCGTGGAGAGCGAGTTCATACCCCTGGAGGCCGTGATGTGGGAGCTCGGCAAGGCCCGCGCCTTCAGGGTCCGGCAGCTCGTGTCCAACACCTGGATCGGCGAGACCGGCCGGGGCTACCTCCTCCACGGGATCTGGATGGACAACGACCTCTCCAAATTCTTCTCGAAGATCCTTCTCCCCGAGGGCGTGAGGACCTATCCCTTCTATCCGCTTTTCTGCAAGTACAAGACCGTCTGCGCCGAGGCCATTCCGCCCGGGCCCGAGCGCCGCAAGCGCATCCTCCCCCTCCTCCACCGGGCCATCTCCTTCCTGACGCCGGAGATGGAGAGGATCCAGAATTCGCTCAAGAACGAGAGCTTCTCCGAGACGATGCCCGACTTCATCGAGCTCCGCAACCGTGTGCCCGCCTCGTGGAGGGAGATTCTCAAGGGGGTATCCATGCGCTCCTATCTCAACGAGCGGGATATGAAGGAATACGCCCTTGACGTCGACGATAGCGCGAATTGAGGATCTGAGCGGCCTCCGGGCCACGGTCATGGGCCTGGGCCTCCACGGCGGGGGCCTGGCCAGCGCTCGCTTCCTGGCCGAGAATGGCGCCATCGTCACCGTCACCGACATGAAGGACGAGTCCGCCCTCGCCGACAGCATCGCCGCCCTCGAGGGCCTGCCCATCCGCTACGTCCTCGGCGGCCACGAGCTCGACGATTTCCGCGCGGCCGACCTGGTCGTCAAGAATCCGGCCGTGCGGCCCGACTCTCCCTATCTTCTGGCCTCCCGGACCGTCGAGACCGACGTCTCCCTCTTCCTCAGGCTGTCTCGATCGCCCATCGTGGCGGTCACCGGCTCCAAGGGCAAGTCCTCCGTCTCGAGCGCCATCCACCACGCGCTCGGGGCCTCGGGCCTCCATTCCTTCCTCGGCGGCAACATCACCCTCTCCCCCCTCTCCTTCCTCGACCGCTGCGGTCCCGAGAGCCCCGTGGTCCTCGAGCTCTCTTCCTGGCAGCTAGCCGACCTCAAGGGCCTCGGCGTCCTCAAGCCCCGCATCGCCCTCCTCACGAGCATCATGCCCGATCACATGAACCGCTACTCCTCGATGGAGGACTACGTCGCCGACAAGCGCCTCGTCTATGCCGACCAGGACTCCGCCTCCTACACGCTCTGCAACTGGGAGGACCCCTGGGGCAAGTCCTTCGCCGCCGAGACCCGGGGCTCGGTCCTCTGGTACTCCGACCGATACTGCGGGCAGCCAGGGGCCTGGCTCCAGCCCGAAGGGAACGGCCGCGGACTCTTCTCGGCCTCCGCGGACTCGGGCGGCGCCGAGGAGATCCTTCCCCCCGACCTCCTCGTCCCGGGCCGCCACCAGCGCAAGAACCTGCTCGCCGCCGCCCTGGCCTGCCGCGCCTACGGCGTCCCCGCGGCTTCCGTCACCGCCGCCATCGGCTCCTTCCCCGGGGTCGAGCACCGCCTCGAGCGCTTCGCCGAGAAGGACGGGATCGTCTGGTACAACGATTCCGCAGCCACGATTCCCCAGGCGGTCGGGGCGGCCCTCGACTCCTTCGACCGACCCGTCGTCCTCATCACCGGAGGCACCGACAAGAACCTCGATTTCGAGCCCGTCCGGCCCGCCTACGCGAAGGCCAAAATCGCCGTGCTCCTCGCGGGCACGGGCACCGACAAACTCCTGCCCATCCTCGAGAGGGACGGCGTGCCCTTCGCGGGGCCCTTCGACGATCTCGCGCTCGCCGTCCGCGAGGCGAGGTCCCGGGCCTCGCCCGGCGACATCGTCATCCTCTCCCCGGGCTGCGCCTCGTTCGGCATGTTCGTCCACGAGTTCGACCGCGGCCGCAAGTTCAAGGACACTGTCCGCGAGCTCCTCAGGTCCTGAACCTCGCGATCTCAGCCTCGATGCGGTCCATCGTCGCCGAGTTGCTCGCGCCGAGCTCCGCGAGTCTCTGCATGGCCTTCGAGATCTCGCCGATTCCGCTCGCCATCTCGGCTATACCGTTCCGGTTCTCGGTCGATATGGAGTAGATACTCTCGACCGAGGCCTCGACTTCGCCTGTCCCCGCCCTCATCCCCCGGCCCGACTCGCCCACTTCCTCGGTCAGGCGGTTGAGCTGGGCGATCGACTCGATGATCTGGGAGCTTCCGGTCGATATCTCCGCGAGTCCGTTCAGGGTCTCGGCCATGCTCTCGGCCACTTCGTCGATCCCGCCCAGCACCTTGCGGATAATGCCGTTAGCGCGGGACGAGAGCTCGGCCGTCCCGCCGATCTTGGCGATGATGTCCTTCAGCGAGGCCGAGATCTCTTTCGAGCTCGCCGCCGTCTTCTCGGCCAGGCTCCGTATCTCGTCGGCGACCACCGAGAAGCCCCGACCCGAGTCTCCGGCGTGGGCCGCCTCGATCGAGGCGTTCATCGCCAGGAGGTTAGTCTGGGCGGCGATCCGATTGATGACCGAGATGAGGTCGAAGATGAACTCGGTCGAGTCCGAGATCTCCCCGATGGCTCGGGCGTTCCTCTCCATGCCCTCCTCGCCCTCCTTCGCCAGGGCCGACAGACCCGCGACGAGCTCGCGCTTGCTCTCGGTCGCCTTCTCGATGTTGCCCAGACTCGCGATCATCTGCTGGACGGAGGCGGAGGATTCGTGGACGGCGGCCGACTGCTCCGTGATGGCGGCCACCACCTTTTCGATGTGCTCGTTCACCTTCCCGACGCTTTCGCTCGTCTTCCCGATCTCCTCGTAGAGATGGCCCGTCCGCTCCTTCATCGAACGCATCGTCCCGGCCATCTCCTCGGCGGTCGCCGCGACCTCGGTCGCGTTGGCGGCGAGCTCGGCCCCGATGGCCCTGCCCTCCCGCCCCGATTCCTTCAGGCTTTCGACGATCGACCGGAGCTTCCCGACGAAGGTGTCGAAGTGGCTCGAGAGCATGACGGTCTCGCCCGTGCCGGCCGCGAGGATCCGGCGGGATAGGTCCCCCTCCCCCTCCGAGATGTCCTTGACGGCGCTCACCAGGCTGAGGATCGGCCTCGATATACTCCGGGCGGCGAGGATGAGGACCACGGCGCCGACGAGGGAGCAGGTGCCGCCCAGGACGAGTATGGCGGCGAGGAGGCGCCCGACGGGGGCGAGCAGCTCGCTCAAGGGCAGGACGACCGAGAGGGACCAGGGATGTCCGTCGGCGCCGACGAAGATCGGCGAGTAGTGGAGATAGGAGAGCGCGCCGTTGTTGAGGTTTTTCTTTACGAGACTGTAGCCTTTGCCGTCCCGGATGGAGGCGATCAGCTGGTCCCGCTGCTCCGGCGTGTCTTCGCCGACCTGCTTCCCGATGAGGCTCTTGTTGGGATGAAGGAGTCTTATTCCCCTGTTCGAGACGAGGAGGCCGTAGGAGTTCGCGTAGGGACGGATCGAATCCATAATCGGCGCGAAGGAGGAGATCGGGACGTCGACGCCGACTGCGCCAAGGAACCTGCCGCCGATCGAGACAGGCATGCAGAGGCTCGCAAGGAAGACCGCGTCCTCCTTCCTGCCGGTGGCGGAGTACGCGCGAGGCTCGAGCAGCGTCTCGGCTCCCGTCTTCTTCGGGATCGCGTAGTAGTTCCCCGCGCCTTCCTCCTCGAAGTCCGTCCTCGGGAAGAGCGCCACCTCATCGCCTATCCTTGAGTACCCGGCCGCGAAGCGTCCGCTAGTGTCTTGGCCCGGGGCCTTCCGATAAACGGCGTCCTTCCCGTCGAAAGCGTTCGGCTCCCAGACCGCCCAGGTACCGGCGAGGCTCCGGTCGCCCTCGAGGGTCCGCCGCAGGATCTCGAGCGCCGCCTTTCGGTCGGGATCGCCCACGCTCCGCAGGGCGACGAAGGCGTCGACCATCTCCCGCGACGTCTCCGACCAGCGCTCAAGCCGAGCCCTGATCTCGCTCGCGTAGCGATCGGAGAGGCTATCGCCCTGCCGATAGGCCATCTCTCTGATGATTTTCGAGGAGATCGAGTAGGTCGCGACGAGGATGAGCCCTATCGTGACCAGGAGGAGGACGAGCGCGGGGAGGATGATCCTTCCCCGGATCTTCATTTTGTTCGCCATTTTTTGCCCTCTCTTTTTGGATGATTCATTATATCAGTATCGTCCGAGTGGACCGCCCGCCTTGACCTTCGTTCCGATAGTGGTAGACTGTAGCCTCGTGGTCGATGAGGAGCCGAGATGAACGTGAGGATCTTCTGGCTGACGATGTTGGCCTTCGCATATTCCTTCGGGGCCTCGGCCTTGGGATCGGACAATCTTCTCATCATCAGCAAGGTGACGGGCGTGGTCCGCCAGCCGGCTCCCCGGCCAGCCCCCGCTCCCAATCCCCGTCCCGCCTTCGTCAATCCTCCCGCGGGCAACAACCGCCCGGCCCCGAGGACCCCTCCGATCGTCGCCGCCCGCCCTCCCGCCTTCAATCCTCCTGCGGCGAGCCCCGGCCCCGCTCCCCGGAATCCTCCAGCCTCGGTCTTTCCTCCGGCCCAGAGGAAGACGCAGGCCGGCCCGCAGACCGCGCGCCCCGGCATCGTGTCCCTGCCGACCGTCAATTCGATCGTCAAGAACGGCATCAGGGACCCCACAGACCAGAAGGTCATCGTCAAAGACATCCGCAAGAAGAGCGATTGGCCGCAGGTCGTGAAGCCGCTGGAGGACCTGCAGCGGAAATACGGCATCAAGCCCGATCGCTTCAAAAGTTGGAGCTCGGACCCAGATTCCGCCTTCAAGCGCAGGGCCGTCCAGATCGCGGCCAAGCGCCACCGCAAAGGCCACGACTTCCTCCTCGATACCATGGAGCTGGAGAGCGAAGGCTTCCTGGACGCCGGCTTCGCCGACAGCGAGATCCAGTACGCCGTGGCCGCCGTGGACGGCCCCGACCCGACCCAGTTCGCGGGATACATCCTCGGGGTGGCCATCAGCGCGGCCCAGGACTACTACAGCGCCGTCGCGAAGCCTATACCCGACGACATAAAACAGGCCCTGGCCATGTCCTTCCCGAATGGCGCGCAGTTGCTGGACGTCGCGAGATACGCGGTGGGCGACGTCCAGATAGCCCTGCCGACCTACGGCCCGGTCGGCAGGCGACAATACCTGGGCGACGACTTCGCCGTCGTCCTCGGCGACATCATCGTCTTCAAACAGGATCCCGTCGCCGCGGAGTACCCGGTCCAGCTCTGGGGCAACGAGCTGAAGCACGTCGCGGACTACGAGTCCCTGAAGGGCGTCGATCTCTACGAATACGCCTTCGCCTACCTCTCCGAGAACTCCACCCTCCCCGATACCCCGCCCGGCCAGACGAGCGCCCCATCCGACGATTCGACCTTCACCCTCTCCGACGGGGAGTTCTACGCGGTGCAGTGCGTGTTCCGCTGGGCGCCCGAGCTCGCGCCCTACAGCGTCCAATACCTGATCACCAATACGGGGAAAGTCGTGGCGAGCGATCCGACCGCCCACGAGAGCATCCAGATCGGCACGGTCAGCCTGCCCGAGACCCAGTCCGACGCCTATGTGTGGAAGTTCGCGACGCCGCAGGGCCTCGTCTTCGAGGTCCTCAAGCACGGCGAGCTCGTCGAGATCATCCCGACGGGAACCGACCAGACCGGAGCGACGGTCACGAACATCCTCAGACTGGTCGGGCACATCAAGGGAGTCGACGCGATACCCGCCTCCATGAAGTAGCTACGGAGGCTTTAGCGAAATTGCGTGGATACTATAAAGCCGCAGCGGCGCTTACGAAACCAGTAGATAATCCTTGATATACCTTCGTCGCAGTTCAAGATCGCCAGTATAGAATAGGGCTGTCTAGGGATTACAACTTAAGCGGCCCCGTCGATAGTCCGATCACCCACTGGTGTAAGTCACGCTAAACGTGGCGCTTTGCCCACTACTATCGTTGGCAGTGGCGGTGATCGTATATGTACCGCTCCCTGCTGCCCCGATAATAGTTACCAGCCCGGAACTATTCACGCCCACTATGCTGGAGGCATTTGATGACCAGGTGACTGTTTGAATTGTTGCGTTGGAAGGGGAGACTACGGCTGACAACTGAAGAGTTGCCCCCTGATTTAATGGCGTCCACGTGCTGCCTGAAATTGTCCCCTCGGAGGCTGTCCCCGGGCTAATTACGATACCCGTCACCGCAAGCGCAGTCGGGGTCGTCGTTGTCGTTATTCCGCTCAGAGCACTTGCTCCCGTTGAATTGACTGCCGCGATGGCAAACTTGTACAGGGTTCCAAGACTCACATTGGTGAGGTATTCGGAAGCTGAAGATGGCGAATAGACTTTGAAATAGTTGGAGGCCGTTGGTGTCGTACCATCTTTCGTGTCATATAATTCGTAGGACGTCGCACCGCTTACGGAATTCCAGGTAATCGTTATTGAATCTCCGCCGGCAATATTGGCAGAGCTCGCGGCGAGGCCGGTCGGAGTCGACGGTGCCGCCGAATTTGCAGGGTTTGAACAACCGACGAGCGCGATAACTGCAGCCAGAATGGAAAAACCTAACCAACGATCCATGACACTTCTCCTTTAATTTTTTTTCGAATCTTCACCGAGCACGACGATAGACTTACGTTGCCTTGAATTTCCCGGATGTAATGCCAATCCGGCCATTTGCATCGAACCGCAGATTTTCGGCCCTCATTTTACATCGTCTGGCCGTTGCGTCAAGGCAATTATGCAATGCTTCGGCGGAGTCGTTTTACGGGAAAGTCCCTCTGGTTGAACGCAGGGGCGAAAAGCGAGATAGAATTCGTGAAATCCTGGTCTAGACTTTCTTCTCTATCCGCTTGTCCGGGATGATCCATACGACCGCCGCAGCGATATAGACGACTGTGAAGATGATCCCCTTGGCTATGTAGCAGACGAAGATCTGGGCATGGAGGGCGGCCAGGTCCTTGCCCGAAAGGATCCTGAGATCAGGACCATGATCGTGATTATGATCGCGATGACCCCGTCGCTGAAGGCCCCGATCCCGCTTTTGTTCATCGAGTCGCCCCCTTTCGGGAGCTTCTCCCTGCCTCGTAGTCCGAGATCTTGCGAAGGCGCTCCCGGTGCCTCCCCCCCTGGTACTCCGACTCGAGCCATTCGTCGACTATGCCGATCGCCGCATCCCGGTCCGTCATCCTCGCGCCCAGGGCGATCAGGTTGGCGTCGTTGTGCTCCCTCGCCAGGCGGGCGGTCTCGGCGCTCCAGCAGAGCGCGCACCTGATCCCCCTCACCTTGTTGGCCGCTATCGCCTCTCCGTTCCCGCTCCCGCCGAGCACGATCCCCAGATCGGCCCTGTGCTCAGCGACGGCCTCGGCCGCCGGGATCACGAAGTCCGGATAATCCACCGCCTCTTCCGAGTCAGTTCCGGCGTCGAGGATCTCGTAGCCTCTCCCCAGCAGATGGGCCTTGATCTCTTCCTTGAGCGCGAAGCCGGCATGATCCGATCCCAGGGCTATCCTGGTCCCCCGAGCGTCGATCATGATCCACCCATCGTTAGATCTTCTCCATGTACAGCTTCAATTTGTCCGAGATCGCCTCGATGATGGACGGCAGCGCGGGGATCAGGTCGCTCAAGGAGAAATCGCCGGGAAAGTCCTTTATATGGTACTCCGTGATGTACTTGCGCAGTTTCTGTCGGTCGAAATCGTTCATGCTCTTGATCGGATCGCGGGAGCCGTAGTTGAAGTTCGCCGAGAGATCGCCGAACGAGAACCCGAACTCGTAGATGCTCCTCTCCCATCCCTCCAAGGTTTCGGCGAACCTCAGGAGCATGTCCTCCGTGATGTACTCCTTCCTGCCGTCCTTCCCGACGATGTACCATTTTTGGCTGTTGATCGAGGAATAGATGAACTGCTTCTTTTCCTCGGGATTGCTGTGCAGGAGGAACAAAAGCCGTATCAGCTGATCGAGCTCCTGACGCATGATGGATATGCAGTTGCCGTAATGCTGGATATCGAAAAGCAACTTGAAGGATTTCATGTTCTCCTGCAGACGATGGCCGATCAGTGTCTTGTATTCCTCGTTTTGGCTGATCATGGCATCCTTCCTTTCGCCGGGTCAGTAAGGATCGGTACCCCCCTTCGATTCCGTGACGACGGCGATCCTCTCGCTCGTCATCGCGATCGATCTCCGAGGACCAAGGGACGCTTCCTCTCGCCCAGATAGTAGAGCCAAAAATAATAGGCGGCAAGGGATCGCAGCGGCCGCCACGTCTCCGACAAGGACCGCAGCTCCCCGTCGCTCAGGCCGCTCTTAAGCTCCCTCGCCGCCTTCATCGCGGCCAAGTCCCCGAAGGGGAATATGTCCTTTTCCTGGAGACAGAACATGGAGTAGATATCGACCGTCCACTGGCCGATGCCCTTGATTCCCATGAGCTGGCTCCTGGTGAGCTCTATATCCTGAGCCTCGAGATCCTCGAGGACTATCCTCCTCTCGAGGACGGCCCCGGCCAATTCGCGCAGGTAGACCGCCTTCTGGCGGCTGATCTGGCAGGACCGCATTTCCTCGTCGGAGAGCCTGGATATCTCGGCCGGGCTGAACTCCTTCACGTAGGAGCTCAGCTTCAGGAAATGGGCATTCGCCGACGACAGGCTCAGCTGCTGCTCGAGGATTATCCTGCTCAAGGAGACGAAGCCGGCCTCCCTTCTCCAGTCGGGCGGGTCGCCGTATTTCTCGCCGATCAGCTCGAAGACGCCGTCCTTCCGCTTCAGGGCCGCGATGTCCTCGCTGTTCACGATGCACCGAGACGAGACGCTCGAGTCCCGCCTCCCATCTCGCCTCACCTGCATATCCCCTATCGTTTCGAATCGGCTTCCGGGATCCCGCCTTCGGTCTTCGCGCCGACCAGGTCCCTGTATTTCTTCTCGATATCCAGGTACTTCCTCTCGGCCCTCTGCAGACGCCTACTGATGAGCATCAACAAGACGATCAATACGAAGATGATGACCAGGGATAGAATCTGCATACGGCCTCCAGTAGATTAAAATGAATTACCCGCTCTGGATCAGTTCCTTCAAGCCCCTGAACATCATCTCATACATCTTGAGCCCTGTCCGTCCTGCCCGGCGCAGTCAGGACTTCTTCGACTTCGCCCTGTCTTCCCGCTTTCTGATATTCTCCTCGACTCTCGTAGCTACGATCTTCTCGATCAATTCCAATGGCATCGGTCTATCCAGGGGAAACTGGACCGATCCTTTACCCTGTTTGTAGCCGGCCAGTTCCTTTTCGTAGGCCACCATGCCGTGCGGAGTCGGATAGAAGCCGACATGTTTCTTGAACGCGGCGAAATACACCAGATTCCCATAAAGCTCGAAGGCCGGCATCTTGTAGCTGATCTTTTCCTTAGCCTGCGGCGCCGCCCTGCGCACCGCCGATCGTATTTCCCTGAGCGCCTTTTGGACCTCCGCGGGGAAAGCTTCGATATACTCGTCGATGCTCCGATAGTCGGATTTGTCCATGTCCACCCTCCGCGCCCTCTAACGATCTTCATTAATGCTTTTACGGCTCCGTTCAGCGTCCCTGCCGGGATCCTCGTCCCCGCCTTCCCCATTACGATTGGTTCAGCTCCATTAAGTATTCCTCTTTTTTTATCCAGAGCTCCTCGATGCGGCTCATATGGAAGGCATCGTGCACTAGGATATGCCTCAGCAATATCTCGAAGGAGTATTTCGTATATTCTTCGTGTTTGCCTTCCTTCGACCAGACGCTCTTTTTTGCCTTCTTGATCAAACTCAATTGCTGGTCGCGGATTTTTCGGAACTCGTGGACCAAATCCATTGCGGTGGCGTTCGCATTCTCGACCTTCGCCTTGTCGTCCGGCGTGTAGGGTTTCATCACGGGCCGCTCTTCGTCGATGAATTGCCGGATTCTCCCCAATAGCATCTTTTGGGTGAGCACCATATGATCGATGTGCTCGTAGATTGTCCAATAGTCTCTGATCCTCCTCTTCAATTCATCCTCCGACATGATCGAGATGAATTGCTCGAGTATCCTTGCATTGTTCGACAGCCCGATCAACAAGTCCTTCTTGAGCATATCCCCTTCCTCCTCTCCGGCTCCAGGCCCAATGACGGCACAGTTCTTAATCCCTCAATTCAAAGTAGACGATTCTCTCGTAAAATCCCATCCTGTGGTAAAAATCGATCACCGAATCATGCCCGAAGGAGACTGCCGCCCTTATGTTTGCACAGCCCATTTCCTTCAGCCATGCGACGTGTCGATTCATCAGTTCTTTTCCGAATCCTCTATCTCTCAGCTCTTCGTCCACGTAAATCGAAACGATCTCTCCATTTTCGCCATCGACGGACGAAATGCAGTAGCCCAAAAACCTCTGGCCTTCGCCGATTACCGAGATTTTTAGGTTTTCGTCGCCGATCTTCATCAATGCTTCGATTCGCTTGTCAAAGGTGAAAGATTCATAAAAATCTTCGAAATATATAGAATCTTCATAATGTAGTTTGTTGAGTTTTTCCCAGAGGTTGCGAAGCCTGTATATTTTATCCTTCGAAATATCGCTTATCTCGATCATATGTACCCGCCTTATCTTGTCGTATAGGAAAAATGTATAATATTTTCCTCGATCCCGCCAGTCGCTCGACAGGACTCGATCGCGTGGCTGTCATTGAGGTCGGCCTCGGGCATGGTTGAGTCCTTCGCTTCACATTCGCTTCGAAATTCGATGGTCGGCGTTCAACTGCAGCAAGTCCCATAAGTTCCCATAAAGGTCCGCGAAAACGGCCACCGTCCCATATGACTCGGTTTTCGGTTCTCGTACGAAATTGATTCCATTATCCCTCATTTCGCGGTAGTCCCTCCAAAAGTCGTCCGTATTCAAAAACAGGAAGACTCTCCCGCCGCTTTGGTTCCCGACAAAGCTCTCCTGTTCCGGCTTCGAGGCTCTGGCGAGCAAGACCGTCGCGCCCCTGGAACCCGGCGGCGCGATCACCACCCATCTTTTATCCTGTTCCGCTTGATACGTATCTTCGATCAAGCTGAAGTGCAGCTTTCCAATATAGAAAGCCAAGGCTTCGTCATAATCCCTGACGACCAAGGCTATATGCACGATTTCCTGTCTCACATCGCCCTCCGCCCGCAATTCCATTTCTCGGCACTAATTGCACTATTCGTTTCCATTGTTTATACCTTTAATCGTCAAAAGGAATATTCTCAATCGTCGCAATAAATTTTTTCAATCGTCGAATATTTCATTTTCAATCGTCGCGCAAAATGTTTTCAGGCTGCGGAACAAATATCCGCAATCATCATTTGGAATGTTTTCAAGTTGAAAATATTTCATTTGACGGCGTCGCACTGACTGTATACAGAAGTATACGGATTTATTCATCCTAAGCCGTATTGCGGTCCAATCCCGCCGATAGCTGCTTGGCCCAACGGCGTTCAAGCAAAATCTCAATTATCGATTCATGGTTTGAAGATTTTTTGCAAGTTTGGCCTTCTTTACTAGGGTTTTCTGAACTTTCACCATGCTAGGCATTCGGATTCATTTCCCTTTCCCCGAGCTCGTCATCGCAAATACTTTGGCAGCCTCTATATCTTGTGCATGAGGCCTATTCCTGTTGAATATGGCGAATCTGCCTTTGCAGCTGAAATGCTCGTCCGAAACGGCTATTCCCTCATCGTTGAACAGCTGGATCAACAGATTAATGGAACTGCCGAATGCGTACGTATCAAATACCTTTACATTTTTTACGCCCTTTTCCTTCAATTCATGGATGAAATCTCTGACTTCCGGGCGGTGTTTATGCTGATAGTCTGCATATACTGCCGCGCCGAAGTATACGTCGTCCGCATTATCAGGAATTTTGGCGTTTTTTATATTCTCGGACGAACAGTTCAACGCATCGGCGATCGCGTCCGCGATTAGTTTCGTATTTCCAGTCCTTGTCGAGTAATAGACTTTGGTAGGCATACACTTCTCCCAAATGTCAAATTACCGCATTCTAACCCCAAAATGCAGGAATGCAATTTTTAAATAGTGGTTATCATTGCGCGAGCCCGACGGCCGCGGACGGTCGCGGGTTTCTATTCCGCTGAAGCGAACGCCAGTTTTTGCCACTTTTCCTTGTTTATACCCCTGACGACAAGCCATACGGGAAAGGCGATCTCCGCGACGGCAGGCACAATATACATGGCCTCAAATGAGGAAACGATTTTCGGAAATTGGAAAAAAAGCAGACTCCCGAGGATATAGACGATTCCTCCAAACGCCAATAGTACGCCCAGCGCTTTGGGAAGGAATCGTGATCTAAATACTAGATAACCAAGGGGGAAAAGCCAAAGACCCCAAAATATCTGCGCTATGAAGACGCCGCTCGTATGCGAATTCAAGAGAAACATCACCTGGGCGTCGATTCGATTGATGTCAAAGACCTTCAAGTAGCTGTCTCCGCTCAACAGTGCAAGGGCCGCGAATTGGTTATTCATGTTTAGGCAGGCTATTGGGACTGGAATCAATGCCAAAACTGCCATAAGCGCCGCATGTTTCTTATTCACGATCTTGAGTAGATGATACAGCGAAAGTATCAAAAAGACGTGACATACTTGGCCGGCCAAATCGCTGACAATAGTGAGTCTAAACAACGAGTCGGATGCCATTATCCTTTTGGCGACGGCGACTGCATCTCCGGATGAAAAATAGCTTGTACGCGAGTAATGCGCGAACCCAGCAAGGGCCGCGATAACGAGATAAAGAGTCCCCGCGATCCGCGCATTGCCTATTGGCGCTTCGTTTCTCTTGGTAGTAGGCATTTGTACTGAACTCATTTCTTCGTCTCCCAGGTGTTTTGAGCTGCCGCCCTCAATTATCCCGTAATTTCCCTTCGTTCACGTTCGAAAGGCTCGGTCGAATTTTCGAATATATGAGGTCTCGCGAAAATCCCGCAATTATGCCGAAAAGAACCACGACAAAACCCAACACCAGGAATATCCAACAAATGTACTGAGTAATAGAAATGTCGTAGACCTTGACTGGAGGTGTCAGGAATATCCAAATCAGTATTCCGACGGCTAACAGACAAAAACCGCTGATAATGCTTTCTTTCCACATTGAGGAAAATCTGAGCCTCCATTTTTCCGATATCCGCTTTTCCCAGAATACCAAAGGTTTTCGGATTTGAGAAGCAGTAATGAACCCGAGGATGAAGCCTGGAACAATGGCTATACCTCCACCTGCGGAGAATTGCAAAAGTGATAATGCGAGATATAAGAGCGGTCCAATTCTCCTATGAATAAGGCAAAACCCGCACCATAGTATTAGTCCACTTATGATTAGGGTTATTAGGCCCGTTAAAAGGTAGTTCGGAATGACGGAAAATGCGCCAATTCTTGCGCCGATATCGATGGTAGGCCTATCACCCTGCAGAACTTCCGCAATACCGTGAAAAATACCGATTACTCCGGTCACCACAGCGATACTCGAGCTGATGGTCCTTGTACACTTATTAAGTATGCAATTCGCCTGGATTGTTTTACCATTTTCCATTTTTCAGCCTTTCTGAACTTTGCATGCGACTCGGAACGGATGCGATTGGTCACCTACAATCATCGGAGCCGCGGCGGCAAAGGCGTTAAAATGAAAGTCACGCCGGCTTTATATTTTTCTCAATTCTTTTATCCGGTATTATCCAGATTATTGCCACGATCACGTACAAGGCAAACGCGACCGCCGAAATGATGAATGAGAATGGAATCGCGGACATATACACGATAATTGATACTATTCCTTTGATGTCCTTTCCCACGGATAAACCTAATAGCGAATCCTTTCCGTTGTGTCGTATCAATGCTTTTGAAAGAATGAAATAGGCAATCGCCGACATCAACAAGACGGATCCGTAAACGGCTACCGGCCATGGCGCGAGAAAATTCTTGCCCATCCAATTCGTGACAAAGGGTATTAATGAAAGCCAGAACAGCAAATGGAGATTTGCCCAAAGGATCTTACCGTTTATATCACGGGCGGCATGCAATAAATGATGATGATTGCTCCAATATATCCCGATGAACAGATAGCTCAGGACATAACAAATGAAGACCATGGAAATTGAATTGAGTGCCGCTAAGTCTTTCCCTGATGGTATTTTAAGATCAAGAACCATAATCGTGATTATTATGGCGATCACACCATCGCTGAAGGCTTCCAGTCTTCCTTTCGTCATTCGGCATTCCTAGGATCACGGAATGGATGTAGTATACTGAAATATTCGCCTGTCGCCTGGATGCCGCTCCATTTTTGTGCTGACGATTCTCGCTCACTACGAGTCTATGTATGCAGTGCTCAATATTCTGAATTCTTCCTGAGTATATCTGTCTTCCTTCGCCATTCTATCGAAGGTATTGTCGTATTGCTCAAATCCCGAATAATCCAGATCAAATACTTCACTTTCATGAAAGCGCCACTGTCCAGTCTCAAACATATCCTCCTTCAGGGGTTTCACCAATAATGCGCATGGATATTTTCCTTCGGGAGTACTTATGCGAAATTTTTTTGAGCCGAAGAAACCGTGCTTACAGTAATTACCAGGATTGCCATGTATTATTATCGCGTTGTAGCCATTTTCCATTGCTTTGTTCATCGAGTATTTTATTAGTTCTGATCCATATCCTTGTCTCTGATATTCTGGAGCGATACTGACCGGCCCAAAGGTAATCGTATCGAGTCTTTCGTTGCGCTCATTGAGCAGATGAGACAGCGTATACATGATATTCCCGATTATTTGATCGTTCTTCAGAATGACAAAATCCAGATCCCTGATAAAATCGCTCGAGTGCCTCATCATATGAACTAGATAATGCTCGACGCATCCCGGAACATGTACGTTCCAAAATGCCATTTTAGTTATTTCTTCCACTGTTCTTTCATCGGCTATTTGTTCATTCCTGATAACGCACTCCATTTTTCTTTTCCTCCGAATACGCGCGAACCCAGACTCCAGAGGGCCCCTTGCCTCCGGCGTTCGAGC
>Ga0181529_10000035_pt1 | contig 160014 bp, 137 predicted proteins | sample PEATcosm2014_Bin_36_FD_119763 | JGI IMG/M metagenome (GOLD analysis project Ga0181529, IMG submission 119763) | Peatland microbial communities from MTU Mesocosm Facility, Houghton, MI, USA - PEATcosm2014_Bin10_30_metaG | ecosystem: Environmental > Terrestrial > Soil > Wetlands > Peat | place...
ACAACGTGCAGTTGACGGTGGACCTGATCACGCCGGTGGCCATGGAGAAGGGCCTGCGATTTGCGATCCGCGAAGGCGGCCGCACGGTAGGCGCAGGCACCATTTCGGAAATTATCAAGTAAGAGGGAACAGTGAACAGTGAGCAGTGAACAGTTTGCGGCTGAAGAGCGAAACTGAGCACTGTTCACTGACAACTGAGCACTGTAGTTCAAGGATGGGCAGGCATGGTAGGACAGAGGATTCGAATTCGTTTGAAGGCATACGACTATCGAGTGCTGGACACCTCGACCGGCGAGATTGTGGAGACGGCCAAGCGCACCGGAGCAACGGTGGCCGGCCCGATTCCCTTGCCGACGATCAAGAACAAGTACTGCGTGCTGCGTTCGCCGCACGTGGACAAGAAGTCGCGCGAAGCTTTTGAGATCCGCACGCACAAGCGGCTGATCGACATTCTCGAACCGACACAGCAGACGGTGGACGCGCTGATGAAGCTCGACCTCCCGGCGGGCGTCGATGTCGAGATCAAGGCTTTCGAAAAGTAGCAACCTGGGGTGGGGCCAAATGCGCCTTGCGGCGCACAAGACTTCGCGGCAAGCACGCGAGGCAATAAAAGGCTCGGAAGAGCCCCGGCAGTGCGATGAGTTCAACATCGCATGATGAGGTGAGGGAAGACATGGCAGTTACGGGAATTCTGGGTAAAAAGATCGGCATGACGCAGGTCTTCGACGAAAAGGGCGATGTGCACCCGATTACGGTGCTGCAGGCTGGTCCCTGCGTGATCACGCAGTTGAAGACGGCGGGCAAAGATGGCTACGACGCGGTGCAGATTGGCCTGGTGGAGTTTATCAAGGCCAAGAATGTGACCAAGCCGCAGGCCGGCCACTTTGCCAAGACAGAAGCTCCGCCGGTGAAAGTGATCCGGGAAGTGGATCTTGAGGCTTCAGCCGAGGGCGACGAGCAGACCAAGGCCGGCGACCGCGTGCTGGTGGACATCTTCTCCAATGCGAAGTTCGTCGATGTGATCGGCACTTCCAAGGGCCGGGGATTTGCCGGCGTCGTGCGTCGCCACGGTTTTGGCGGCGGCCCCAAATCGCATGGTCACATGTTCCAGGTGCAGGGCTCGATTGGCGCCTCCAGCTTTCCGTCGCGCGTTTTTCCCGGGCAGCGCATGCCGGGGCACATGGGCGCGGAGCAGGTGACGGTGCGCAATCTGCGCATCCGGGGCATCGATCTGGAAGAGAATCTGCTGATGGTGGAAGGCGCAGTGCCCGGATCGCGCGAGGGTTATGTGCTGATTTCCAAGGCCAAGAATCCGCCGCGCGAACGCCGTGGCTTTGCCGGGTCCGGTACGGTCGATCCGCTCAAGGCTTCGAAGAAGGCACAGGCCAAGCGCAAGTAACACCTTGCGCGGCCAATCGCGCCCTGTGGCGCATGAGATTGAGAGCCGGAGAAGAGACCGGCGGAAGAAGAAGACGATGGCAAATGTGGATGTATTGAATCTGAACGGTGAAAAGGTGGGCTCGATCGAGCTGGCCGACGCGGTGTTTGCGCCCGACCAGGTGAACGAGGCCCTGCTGTGGGAGGCGGTCAAGCACTATCGCGCCTCGCTGCGCCAGGGCACACACAAGACCAAGAGCCGCACCGAGGTTGCCGGTTCCGGCAAGAAGCTGTGGAAGCAGAAGGGCACGGGCCGCGCCCGCATCGGTTCGGTGCGTTCGCCGCTGTGGCGGCACGGCTACACGGTGCACGGGCCTCAGCCGCGCAGCTACGAGTATGCCTTCCCACGCAAAAAGCTATTGGGTGCGCTGCGTTCGGCGCTGGCCGCCAAGCTGGCAGACGGCAAGTTGACGGTTGTGGATTCCCTGGAAATCAAGGATGCCAAAACCAAGCTCTACCGCGCTGCATTGGACAAGTTGAATGTGACGCGCACGGCCCTGCTGGTGGAGAACGGCAAGACGCTGACCCAGGCCCTGGTGCTTGGGGCGCGCAACCTCAAGGGCGTGGAACTGGTATTGAACAACGAAGTCCATCCCTACGATCTGCTGCGCTATGAGCGGGCCATTTTTTCCAAGGCCGCTATCGAGCAGCTCGTTGAGGCGTTGGAAAAGAGCGTGTCGAAGCGCAAGCTCGCCGCGCAGACGGAGGCCGCGTAATGCCGACTCTCTATACCGTGATTCGCCGCCCGCTGATTACCGAAAAGGGGCTGGGCGTGAAAGAGACCGAGGGCACGCTGGTGTTTGACGTGGCGCCCGAGGCCTCGAAGACCGAAGTGAAGCAGGCCGTCGAGGCTCTCTTCAAGGTGAAGGTAGCCGCGGTCCGCACCGCGAACGTAATTGGCAAGGAACGCCGCCGGGGCAAGTTTACGGGCTTCCGCCCGGATTGGAAGAAGGCGTACGTCCGGCTGAAGGCCGGGGAGAAGATGCCCGAGTACGTGAGCAACCTGTAGGCAGCTGACAGTAAACAGTGGTCAGTTAACAGTTGCAAGCCCGAATTGGTGAAGCAGCGGGTTGATGAAGATAGGACGAGCTGATGGCTGGCAACTGTTAGCAGAATGCTCGTGAAGGACAAAGACAATGGCAATCAAGACATACAGACCGATAACACCGACGCTGCGCTTTCAGACCTCGCTGGTGAACGACGACCTGACGACGGACAAGCCGCACAAGCCGCTGCTGGCGGTCAAGCAGCGCACTGGCGGACGCCGCAACACCGGCGACCTGACCATTCGCCATCACGGCGGCGGCCACAAGCAGAAGCTGCGCATGATTGATTTCAAGCGCGAGAAGTATGGAGTGCCGGGGCGTGTGGCGACCATTGAGTACGACCCCAACCGCTCGGCTCGCATCGCGCTGGTGCACTATGCGGACGGCGAGAAGCGCTACATCCTGCAGCCGGTAGGGCTCAAGGTGGGGGCGACGGTGTCGTCCGGGCCTGAGGCTGACATTCTGGTCGGCAACGCGTTGCCGCTCAAGAATATTCCCTCCGGCACCACGGTGCACGCAATTGAGCTGCGGCCGGGCAAAGGCGCGCAGATGGCGCGTTCGGCAGGCACGCAGGCGCAGTTGGTCGCCAAGGAAGGCGACTACGCACTTCTCAAGCTGCCTTCCGGCGAAACCCGCAAGGTGCTGGCGGAGTGCATGGCGACCATCGGGCAGGTGGGCAATACGGACCACGAGAATGTGGCCATCGGCAAGGCTGGGCGCAACCGTTGGAAGGGCATTCGCCCTGCCAATCGCGGCGTAACCATGAATCCGGTGGACCACCCGCACGGCGGCGGCGAGGGCAAGACCTCGGGTGGCCGTCATCCGGTGACCCCGTGGGGCCAGCCTACAAGGGGCTACAAGACGCGCAACAACAAGCGGACCGACTCATTTATCGTCAGCCGCCGGGCGAAGTAGAAGGACAGCCTCTAGCTTTTAGCTTCAGGCTACTAGCTAAGGCTTTGGGAATAGGAGCTGAGTTTTATGGCACGTTCGACAAAGAAGGGCCCGTTTGTGGATGCGCACTTGACCGTCAAGATCGAGGTGCTGAATCAGGCCAACGACAAGAAGGTGGTCAAGACCTGGTCGCGGCGTTCGACGATCTTTCCGGAGTTTGTAGGCCACACCATTGCCGTGCACAACGGCAGGAAGTTCGTCCCGGTGTACGTGACTGAGAACATGGTGGGACACAAGCTGGGCGAGTTCGCGCCCACGAGGGTGTTCAAGGGGCATACGGCCGGAAGCAGCAAGGCGGCCGAAGTGAGCGCCAAGCCGCGGTAGAGAAATGCAGCGAAGAGCGAAAAGCTGGCAGCTAGAGGCTGGTAGCTGATTTGAGGACAGACCAATGGCAGTGGAGATAAAGGAATACCGGGCCGAGGCCAAGTTTCAGCGAGTGTCGCCGCAGAAGGCGCGGCTGGTGCTCGACCTGATCAAGGGCCGTGGGGTCCAGGAGGCGCTGGAGACGGCAGCCTTCACCAAGAAGCGCATCGCCCCGGTGATTCACAAGCTGTTGACCTCGGCGGTGGACAACGCCAAGTATGTGGCCGGCGAGCAAGGGGTTGATCTGGACGTGGATAGCCTCTATGTGAAGCAGGCTCTGGCCAACGACGGGCCGCGCCTCAAGCGCATCCGTCCGGCACCCATGGGCCGCGCCTTCCGCTACCAGCGCAGGCTGACGCACATTGTGCTGTCGGTTGCAGAGCGCGAAGCGGCCGGGGGCCTGGTGACCAAGGCGGAAGACCAGCCAGCGGCGCCGAAGGCCGGCAAGACGAAGATTGAGACAGGGAAGGCGCCGGCGAAGAAGGCCGGAGCAACCAAGAAGAAGGCCGGCAAGACGGCCTAGAGGGGTTTGAGGGAAACAGTATGGGACAGAAAGTCCATCCTTACGGATTCCGGCTGGGAGTCAACAAGCCGTGGCGTTCGCGTTGGTTCACCGAGCGCGACTATGACAAGCTCCTGGTCGAGGACGTGAAGCTCAAAGCGGAGCTGCGCGACAAGCTGAAGGCAGCAGGGGTCAGCTCGGTGGAGATCGAGCGTCCGGGCAACAAGCTGCGTTTTCTCATCCGCACCGCGCGACCGGGCATCGTGATCGGGCGCAAGGGCGCGGAGATCGAGAAGCTCAAGACCGAGCTTGGCAAGCGCACCAGCCGCGACGTGTTCATCGACATCATCGAGGTGAACAAGCCGGAGCTGGACGCCCAGCTGGTGGCGGAGAATATTGCGCTGCAACTGGAAAAGCGCGTCAGTTTCCGCCGCGCCATGCGCAAGAGCGTGGACTCGGCGCTGCGTTTCGGGTGCAAGGGAATCAAGGTGCGCGTCTCGGGGCGGTTGAACGGCAACGAGATTGCGCGTTCGGAGTGGTATCTGCAGGGACGTCTGCCGCTGCACACGCTGCGCGCAGACATCGACTACGGCTTTGCCGAAGCGCATACCACGTATGGCGTGATCGGCGTCAAGACCTGGATCTATCGCGGCGACATTTATGAGCAGAAGCGCCGCCAGGCTCCGCCCGTAGGGACGTCAGTGTTTTAAGGGCAGTGAACGGTGGTCAGTAAACAGTGATCAGTGATTCATGCCGGGGTTTGGTTTGAGATTTCTTTGAGAAGGTAGGTTGCTGAAGGCGGTTGCGAACAGTTGAGTTCGATGCGGGTGCAACGAGCAAACTGTTCACTGTCCACTGTTCACTGACCACCGAGTTTGAGGTTTTGCTATGTTGATGCCGAAGAAGGTGAAGTTCCGCAAGCAGCAGAAGGGCAAGAGGCGCGGCAAAGCGTGGCGCGGTTCTTCGCTGTCGTTTGGTGAGTACGGTTTGAAGGTCATGGAGTGCGGCTACATCACCGACCGGCAGATCGAGGCCAGCCGTATTGCCATGACCCGCTTTATCAAGCGCGGGGGCAAGATCTGGCTGCGGCTGTTTCCAGACAAGCCGATTACCAAGAAGCCGGCCGAAGTCCGCATGGGTTCGGGCAAGGGCGCGTTGGATCATTGGGTGGCGGTGGTACGGCCAGGCAAAATCCTCTTCGAGATGGAAGGTGTATCTCCGGATCTCGCCGAGGAGGCCATGCGCCTGGCGTCGAACAAGCTGCCGCTGAAGACCAAGTTTGTGATGCGGCCGGGTGCGGTACGCGCTGAGGCCGTGGCCAAGTAGAAATGCAGCTTTTAGTTGCTAGCCTGCGGCTCCTGGCTCTTCATGTTGATTTGAAGAGCTGTGGACAAGCAGGATGAGGCTAGCAGCTAGCAGCTAGCAGCTAGAAGCTAGGAGCTAAGAAGAGATGGAACTCGAAAAGATTCGCAGTTTGAGCGACGCCGAGCTGCTGCACCAGGAGAGAACAGCCTCCGAGCAGTTGTTCCGGCTTCGTTTCCAGGTCTCGCTGGGGCAGAACGACGGGGTGAAGAAACTCCGCGAGTTGCGCAAGGAGATCGCACGGATCAAGACGGTGGCCCGCGAGCGCGAACTGAGCATCCGCGGCGCGGCCAAGGATGCCGCAGCGGCGGATGCCGCAAAAGGAGCCCGTTCATGACGGCGACAAAAGAGGCAGTAGAGGGAGCGGCAGCGGTTTCGCGGCGCAACGAGAAGGTTGGGCAAGTGGTTTCGACCAAGATGCAGAAGACCATTGTGGTCGAGGTCGAGATGCGCAAGCCACACCCCAAGTACAAGAAGATCATGCGCACGACCAAGAAGTTTTATGCCCATGACGAGCAGAGTTCGGCGCGGGTCGGCGACGTGGTGCGTATCCGCGAAACGCGTCCGCTAAGCAAGCTGAAGCGGTGGACGCTGGAAGAGATCGTGCGGCGTTCGTTGCTGGCCCAGATTGAAGACGTAGCAGTCGGGACCGGAATAGAGAGCGGCATTCAGGCTGCCAATTAAGGCGAGCTACAGCGTTTTCTGAATGGCTGTGAGTGAAGCGTTCAAGGCCGATGGATTTCTACTTGAGAAGAAGTCACCGGTCAAGGCGCTTCGTAAGAGTACGCAGATTCGGGAAGCGCTCGGAGTAAGGAGAAGAACCCATGGCAGTGCAAATGAGAACCATGCTCGCGGTAGCCGACAACTCTGGCGCGCGCAAGCTGCAAGTAATTTTGCCCCTGGGCGGCGGGCTGGGCAAAAAGGCCGGTCTGGGCGATGTGGTGACGGCGGCGGTGAAAGAAGCCTCCCCGGACGGCACAGTGAAAAAGGGCAAAGTGGTAAAGGCGGTCATTGTCCGCACGCGCAAGGAGCATCGGCGGCGCGACGGCACGTATATCCGCTTTGACGAAAACGCGGCGGTGGTAATCGACGACGCGCATGAGCCGGTGGGCACTCGTGTTTTTGGACCGGTGGCCCGGGAATTGCGTGAGAAGAAGTTTCTGAAGATTGTTTCGCTGGCCCCTGAAGTGGTGTAGCAGCTAGCAGCGAACAGCTGACAGCTGACAGTCGAAAAACTGAGAACTGTGAACTGACAACTGGTAGCTGCTTTTTGGAGAAGAAATGCCGAGTTTGAACATTCATCGCAACGATACGGTCAAGGTGCTCACGGGCGCCGATCGCGGCAAGACGGGCCGCGTGCTGCGCGCCTTCCCGGATAACGGCACGGTGCTGGTAGAGCACGTGCGGGTGGTCAAGAAGACGGTTTCAAGCAAGACCGGACAGCGGACCAAGGGCGGCATCGCGGAACATGAGTCGCCGATCAGCATTTCAAACGTGGCGCTGGTGTGCCCCAACTGCGGCACAGCGCGCGTGGGTACCAAGATTACGGGCGACAGCAGGATGCGCATCTGCAAGAAGTGCGGGCAGGAACTGCCCACCAAGAAGTAGAAGCAGCTTCCAGCTCATTCGTGGGCAAGCAGAGCGGATTGGCTGGGGCAGAAGAAGAGACTGGAAACTAGCAGCTGGAACCGAATGGCTGCTTTTGAAAACCCTTCCGCAACGGTAAACGGGCCGCCTCAGGCGATCCAATCCGGACCCCGGAAGAAAGAGAGCGAAGCGACATGGCAGCAAGACTGAAAGAGAAGTACTTCAAAGAAATCAAGCCGGCTCTGAAGAAAGAACTGGGCATCGAGAATTCGATGGCGGTACCGAAGCTGGAGAAGATCGTGATCAACATGGGCCTGGGTGAGGCCACGCAGAACACCAAACTGCTTGACCCGCTGGTGGGTGATCTGACGGCGATCACTGGGCAGAAGCCGGTGACCACCAAGGCCAAGAAGTCGATTGCGGCCTTTAAGGTGCGTGCGGGCATGTCGATCGGGGCCATGGTCACTTTGCGCTCTGACAAGGCTTATGAGTTTCTTGACCGGCTGATTTCAACGGCGCTGCCTCGTGTACGCGACTTTCGCGGCGTGTCGACAAAGAGTTTTGACGGGCGGGGCAATTACACGCTCGGGCTGCGCGACCAGCTGATCTTTCCTGAGATCGACTACTCGAAGGTGGAGAAGCTGAAGGGCATGAATATCACGATTGTGACGACGGCCAAGGACGACAACCAGGCGAGAGCGCTGCTGAAGCACTTCGGAATGCCTTTCAGGCAAGGCGCGTAAGGACGGGATAAGAGGATTATGGCAACCACTGCAAAAAGGGTGAAGGACGCGCGGAAGCCGAAGTTCAGCTGCCGCAAGCACAACCGGTGCCAACTGTGCGGACGGCCGCGCGGATTTTTGCGCAAGTTTGGCATTTGCCGCTTGTGTTTCCGCGGGTTGGCGCTTAAAGGCGAGATTCCCGGCGTCGTCAAATCGAGCTGGTAGCAACGCAGTCGTCATTGAACAGTTGTCAGTTGACCTAGTGCAATCTGACGACGGGCACAGGAACCTCAAGAGCTGTGCCACTGACCACTGATCACTGTAGTACGCATTTCCGCTGGTTCCCGCCGCGGCGGGCGAACGGGGAATGAAGGAGAAGGAATGAGTCTGACCGACCCAGTAGCAGATTTTCTGGCGCGGATCCGGAATGCGATCCGGGCGCGCCACCAGAAGCTGGATGTGCCGGCTTCAAAGCTGAAGACCGAGATTGCCCGCATTCTTAAGGAAGAAGGCTACATCTCGAACTACAAGACCCAGGAAGAGGAAGGCAAGCTGATTCTGCGCGTGTACCTCAAGTACGGCGGCCAGGAAGCAGCCATCCGCGATCTGGCGCGCATTTCGCGTCCCGGTTGCCGCGTATACATCGGCCACGACGAGATCAAGCGCGTGCAGGGTGGCCTTGGGATCTCGATCATGACCACACCCAAGGGTGTGATGACGGGCCGCCAGGCGCGCCGCGAAGGTGTAGGCGGCGAGTTGCTCTGCGAAGTTTGGTAAAGACAGCTGACAGTGGACAGCTGACAGCTATCAGCGAAGAACTGAGACTGTTAGTTGTCAGCTAACAACTGTGAGCTGCGATTCGGGCTGCAGTGGAACGAAGGGGCAGCGTGCTCTGTCGGGACTCGCAAGCCAATGAAGGATTGAATCGATGTCGCGTATTGGAAAAAAGCCGATCCCGCTGCCTGCGGGCGTGAAGTATAGGGTCGAGGGCAACACGGTTCTGGTGGAAGGGCCCAAGGGCAAGGTTTCGGCGCTGATCGCCGAGGGCATCCAGCTTGAAACCAAGGACGGAACTCTTCATGTGAACCGCGCAGATGACAAATACTCTGCGGTGCACGGGCTCACCCGCGCACTGGTGTTCAACGCCGTACAAGGCGTGACCAAGGGCTGGACGCGCGAGCTGGATATTGTGGGCATCGGCTACCGCGCGGAGTTGAAAGGCAAGGGCACGGTGGTGTTTACGCTGGGCTATTCGCACCCCATCGAGTTTCCGTTGCCTTCGGGAATCGACGTGGCCGTCGATCCCAAGCAAACACACCTGACCATCACCGGCATCGACCGGCAGAAGGTGGGCCAGGTGGCTGCGGATATGCGTTCGTTGCGCAAGCCGGACCCCTACAAGAACAAGGGCGTGCGCTACTCGGACGAGAAGCTGAAGAAGAAGGCCGGCAAGACGGGCGCGAAGTAAGGGCAGCTGACAGTTACCAGTGACCTGCTGTTGTTTGGTTGTGAGCGGTCAACTGGCAGATGAATTCAACCGAACGGGGCCGCAGGGCGGTTCCGCTGATAGGAAGAGAGAGACCATGATTACGCAGACCAAGAGAAACGCAATCCGCCAGCGCATTCACGCGCGCATCCGCCAGAAGCTTGCGGGCACCGGGGAGCGGCCGCGGCTGAACGTCTACCGTTCGCTGAACCACATCTACGCCCAGGTCATCGACGACCAGAAGGGCGAGACCCTGGTGGCGGCATCGACCCTGGCGCTGAAGCTCAAGACCGGGGGCAATGTGGCCGCGGCCAAAGAGATCGGCAAGGCGATCGCCGAGCAGGCCGTGGAGAAGGGCATAAAGAAAGTGGTCTTCGATCGCGGCGGGTTCCTGTATCACGGACGGATCAAGGCGCTGGCCGATGCGGCTCGCAAGGCAGGCCTGGAGTTCTAACCGCTCCGCGGTTCGACGTTTTGGAGTTGATTTTTTGGCTGATAGACAAGGTTTTCCAGGGTGCGATCTGCTGAGGCATCCGGAAGGACAGACGAGAGAGCAATGACGATCTTGAAGAAGAAACTCGATGCCAACCAGTACAACCTGAAGGATCAGGTGGTCGCCATCAATCGCGTGACCAAGGTGGTGAAGGGCGGCAAGAACATGTCGTTTGCGGCGCTAGTGGTGGTGGGTGACGCTGCCTCAGGCGTAGTGGGCTACGGTTCGGGCAAAGCCAAGGAAGTTCCCCAGGCCATTCGCAAGGGAATCGAATCGGCCAAAAAGAACCTGTTTCGCATCAACCTGACAGACACCACAATTCCCCACCAGGTGGTGGGCCGCTACGGTTCCGGCCAAGTGTTGCTGAAGCCGGCGCCGGAAGGCACAGGAGTGATCGCCGGGGGATCGGTGCGCGCCGTGATGACCATGGCCGGGGTGCAGAATGTGCTGACCAAGAGCCTGGGTTCGCCCAACCCGCACAACGTGATCAAGGCTACTTTTGACGCGCTGGTGCAGTTGCGCGACAAGTCCGATGTAGCCACCATGCGCGGCAAGACGGTAGAGGAGCTTTAAGTCATGGCGGAAACCAAAAAGATTCGCATTCAGTACTACCGCTCGGCCAACTCCACCCCGGTCAAGCACCGGGCGGTGGTGAAGGGCCTGGGCTTTACGCGGCTCAACCAGATTGTCGAGCGCGTGGATACCGAGTCCATCCGCGGCATGGTAAAGGCCGTTCCGCACCTGGTTCGGATCCTGGAGAACTAGGGAACAGTGAACAGTACTCGGCAGGCAACTGACCGCTGACCACTGACATAACGCGAGTCGGCAGAGGATTCAACCTCCGCCGGCGCTAGAGCGAGGAAATTATGACGAAGAATCTATCGAATCTGCGCGCGCCCAGGAAAGCCAACACCGGGCGCAAGCGTGTGGGCCGGGGCATGGGATCCGGCATGGGCAAGACCTCGACCCGCGGCCACAAGGGCCAGGGTTCGCGCTCCGGCTTTAGCCTGATGCGCGGTTTTGAGGGCGGCCAGATGCCTCTCCACCGCCGCTTGCCCAAGCGCGGTTTTATCAACATCTTCCGCACCGAGTACGTGGTGCTGAACCTGGACCGGATCGAGACCGTTGCGGCGGCAGAGATCGGGCTGGGCGACTATAAAAAGCTTGGCTTGGTATCCAACAAGAATGCGTTGATCAAGATTCTCGGTTCGGGGGAGCTGACCTCGGCCAAGACCATTCACGCGCACAAGTTTTCCAAGTCGGCAGTAGAGAAGATTGAGAAGGCTGGCGGCAAGGCTGTGGTTGTAGGCGGCCCCGTTGTGCCCGAGGCCGCCTAGGCGGTTGCATGGATTGGTTCCCCGGGTCTCGAAAGCGAGATCTGGGGCGCCGAACGGACCAGCACGAACCGTGTGACCGTCCGCATATACAGCGTTTCCCGGTTTCTGTACGCTCTTTCCAAATCGAGAAATGCTCTAAGATGGAGTAATTCACAGATTGAGGGGCGGTGAACGCCCTGAAGCGGACAACCAGATATGCTTGAGAAGTTCCTTAATATCTTCCGGATTCCCGACCTGCGCAAGCGGGTGCTGTTTACCCTTGGCATTCTGGCCGTCTACAGGCTGGGGGCCTTCATCCCCACGCCGGGCGTGAACGCCCACCAGCTGGAGTTGCTTTTCAATCAGCAGAGCGGCTCGGCACTGGGCCTGATGGACCTGTTCGGCGGTGGCAACCTGCGCCGCATGACCATATTCGCCCTGGGCATCATGCCCTACATTACCGCCTCCATCATTTTTCAGCTTCTGACCGTGATCTATGAGCCGCTGGCGCGCATCCAGAAGGAAGGCGAGCTGGGCCGGCGCAAGATTACACAGTGGACGCGCTACATGACGGTGGTCCTGGGCGCATTGCAATCGATAGGTATCGCCTTCATCCTGACCCGGGGCGGCATGGTGCTGAATCCGGGCATCCCCTTCATTCTGATGACGGTCCTAACACTGACGACAGGCACCGCTTTCATTATGTGGCTGGGCGAGCAGATTACAGATCGCGGCATCGGCAACGGCATGAGCCTGCTGATCTTCGCGGGCATCATTGCCGGCCTTCCCCGCGGCGTGGGCGACCTTGTTCAGAAGGTCCAGACCAACGCCTGGGGCTCGCTCACCTTTCTGGCTCTCCTCCTGCTCTTGGCCGGCATGATCGCGGTGGTGGCATTCATCGTGTTTGTCGAGCGGTCTGAGCGGCGCATTCCCATCCAGAGTGCACGGCGCATCGTGGGCCGGCGCATGATGGGCGGTCAATCCAGCCATCTGCCTCTCAAGGTGAACTCCGGCGGCGTGATGCCTGTCATCTTTGCCAGTTCCATCCTCTCGGCCCCATTGCTTTTCGGCCAGGTGGAGTGGGTGCAGAACAGCCGCTTCCTGCAGCCCATCATGCAGGCGCTGCAACCCGGCTACCCATGGTACGAGTTGCTGTACATGCTGGGCATTATCTTCTTTGCCTATTTCTATGTATCCATTGTGATGAAGCCGGACGACATTGCCGATAACTTCCGCAAGTCGGGCTCGTTCATTCCCGGAATTCGCCCGGGCAAGCGTACGTCGGACTTCATCAACGACATTCTTACCCGCATCACGTTGGTTGGCGCGCTCTACCTTATTGTTATTTCCCTAGTGCCTACCTTCCTGATCTCGGGTATTCGTTTTGACAAGGTTTGGCTCATCGGCAGGTTCTTTGAAACCTTGCCCACATGGGCGACACACGGTTTGGGGGTCAATTTCTACTTTGGCGGCACCTCGCTGCTGATCGTAGTGGGTGTCGCAATGGACACCGTCAACCAGATCGAATCGCAGCTGATCATGCGTCATTATGACGGCTTTTCCCCGCGCTCCGGTCGCATACGCGGAAGGAAAACCTGGTAATGTCTTCATCTGCAACTGCTGTGGAAAGTGACCGGGTGCCGGCCTCAACCACCGTCCCCGGTCCAATTCTTTTGTTGGGTGCGCCGGGCGTGGGTAAAGGAACCCAGGCCAAAGAACTGGTGAAAATGTGGGGCATCCCACAGATCTCCACCGGCGACCTGCTGCGTGCCAATGTGGCACAGTCTACCGCGCTGGGCAAAGTGGCCCGGGAGATCATGCAGCGCGGGGAACTGGTTCCAGATTCGCTGGTGAACGAGATGGTCGCGGTGCGGCTTAAGGAGCCGGACACTGCCAAGGGCTATATTCTGGACGGTTTTCCGCGCACACTTCCGCAGGCTACCTGGTTGGACGGTCGTCTGGCGGCCGAGACTCAAGGGCTGCCGGTGGTTGCTGTGAGCCTGAATGTCGACTATAATCAGTTATTGCGCCGTATTACGGGGCGCAGGATCTGTCCAGTCTGCCAGCGCATTTATAACATCTATTCAAATCCGCCCCAACGGGCTGGATTCTGCGATGTGGAAGGCGCCGCGCTGGCTCAGCGAGCCGACGATACGGAGCAGGTTTTTGCGGAGCGCATGCGCGCTTACGTGTCACTGACCGCGCCCGTCATCGAGCACTATCGGGCGATGGGGCGTTTTGCTGAGGTGGATGGAGACCGGCCGATTGCCGCGATTGCGGCCGGAATTGTTGCCGCTGTCGAGCGGCTGCGCAGTTGAGGCAGCCGGCGGGCGGGTTTTTTGTGCGTATGGTAGCGGTGGAAGTGGAGTTCGGGTGGCAGTGGTACTGAAGTCGTCGCAGGAAATCGACAAGATGCGCGTCGCGGGGCAGGTGGTCCGCGAAGTTTTGGAACTGCTGCGCAGCCAGGTGAAGCCGGGGGCGACCACGCTGGATCTGGAGAAGGCTGCGGAGGCGGGGCTCAGGGAACGGGGCGCCAAGGCCGCATTCAAGGGCTATCACGGCTATCCGTGCGTGCTGTGTGCATCCGTCAATAGTGAGGTGGTGCACGGCATCCCATCACGCAAGCGGGTCCTGAAGGAAGGCGACATTGTCTCCCTCGATTTCGGGGCGGTGGTGGACGGCTACTTTGGTGACTCGGCTATAACGGTTGCGGTGGGGACGAAGGTTGCACCGGAGACCGAGCGGCTGCTTCGGGTGACCGAGGCGTCGCTGCAATCGGCGATTGCGGTGGTTAAGCCGGGGGCGACCCTGGGCGACATCGGCGCCGCAGTGCAGAGTGTAGTGGAGGCCGAGGGGTTTTCGGTGGTAAGGGATTTTGTGGGGCACGGCATCGGCGTCCACATGCACGAGGATCCGCAGGTGCCGAACTTTGGCGAGGCCGGTCACGGCATGAAGCTGCGTGCCGGGATGGTCATCGCTATCGAGCCCATGGTGAACGCGGGCAAGCCGGATGTAAGGGTGTTGAAAGACGGCTGGACGGCAGTAACTGACGACGGAAGCATGAGCGCTCATTTTGAGCACACGGTAGCGGTAACGCCAACCGGAGCGAGAGTTTTAACCGAGTAGTTTGCTCGGGTCACCAAGCCGGAAGCGCCAAAAGCGGCCGGCAGAAGCAGGATACAGTTTGTCGAAGGAAGACGCGATTGAGGTCATGGCGGTGGTCACCGAGACGCTGCCCAATGCCATGTTCAAGGTCAAACTCGAGAATAATCACGAGGTGTTGACCCATGTTTCGGGACGAATGCGCAAGAATTTCATCCGCATTCTGCCCGGCGACCGCGTGGCCGTAGAGTTGAGTCCCTACGACCTGAACCGAGGGCGGATCGTATACCGCTATAAATAGCCTCTAGCTACTGGCTTCCAGCCTTTGCAATGGTTGATGAAGTGGATAGCGAAGGATTTGGCTAGCAGTTGGAAGCTGAGAGCTTCAAGGAAGGGCAGCAACAATGAAGGTCCGTGCATCGGTCAAAAAGATTTGCGTCAAGTGCAAGGTCATCACCCGTCATGGAGTGGTAAGGGTGATTTGCGAGAACGCAAAACACAAGCAGCGCCAGGGCTAAAGTCCTGGTATTCGCGGGATCCTCCCACGCAGTGGAGAGTGAACAGTTTGCAGTGAACAGTAAAAGCCGCTTGTACCAGCGATAAGAACTGACCACTGATTGCTGCCCACTGACCACTGGCATCGGGGCTAGTTAGCTTGAGCCAAGGCTAGCGATGAACCCCGGAGGAACCGCATCACCCGTGCGAGCCGGTTAAGGCCGGAGGCACACCAACCGAAGCGACAAAGGAATCAGAATGGCACGTATTGCTGGCGTCGATCTGCCCCGCAACAAGCAGGCACGGATCGCGCTCACATACATCTTCGGGATCGGCAACCCGCGTGCGCTCAAGATTCTGGAGAAGGCGAATGTTGACGCCTTCAAGAAGATCCAGGACCTGGGCGAGGACGAGGTAAACCGTATCCGTCAGGTGATCGAGGAGCAGGGTGACGTCGAGGGCGATCTGCGCAAAGACGTCTCCATGCACATCAAGCGCCTGATCGACATCCAGAGCTACCGCGGTAACCGTCACCGGCGGTCGCTGCCCGTGCGCGGACAGCGCACCCACACCAACGCCCGCACCCGCAAGGGTCCCCGCAAAGGCACAGTTGCCGGCAAGAAGAAAGCGACGGGTAAAACCTAATGGCGAAACCAGAGACCAAAGCCGGAGCCGGCAAGGCGGGCAAGAACAAGAAGTTCAAGAAGCGCGAGCGCAAGAATGTGCCGTTCGGCATTGCGCACATTCAAGCCTCGTTCAACAACACCATCGTCACCATTACCGACCAGGTGGGCAATACTCTCAGCTGGAAGAGTTCGGGCTCGCTGGGCTTCAGGGGTTCGCGCAAAGGTACGCCATTCGCGGCGCAGCAGGCGGCTTCAAATGCCGCCAGCATGGCTCGCGATCACGGCCTGCGCGCGGTGGATGTGCGTGTCGCCGGTCCCGGTTCGGGGCGCGAGTCTGCCATTCGTGCCCTGGCTGCCGCCGGAATCGAAGTGCGCTCCATCCGCGACGTAACGCCGGTGCCGCACAATGGCTGCCGTCCGCCCAAGCGGCGCAGAGTGTAAGAAAAGCTGACAGTCGCCAGCTGACAGCTAACAGCAATTGCTAAGAACTGTCATCTGCAAGCTGAAAGCTAAACCGGGCCGGGACGAAGCACCGCTCTGACGAGCATGCGTAAACCGGCCGACATCCGAAGTCAGGAGAAGAAATGGCTCGTTATACCGGAGCAGTATGCCGCCTTTGCCGCCGCGAAGGCACCAAGCTCTTTTTGAAGGGCACCAAATGCACCTCGGACCGTTGCCCGCTTGAGAAGCGCAACTTTCCTCCCGGCCAGCACGGCAAGGACCGGAAGGCCAAGATTGTTGGCTATGGCCTGCAATTGCACGAAAAGCAGAAGGCCAAGCGCATGTACTTTACGCTCGAAGGTCAGTTCCGCGCTTACTATGAGAAGGCCAACCGTTCGCAGGGCGTCACCGGCGAATTGCTGATTCAGCAGTTGGAGCGCCGGCTCGACAACGTAGCCTTCCGGCTGGGATTCGCCATCTCGCGCCGCCAGGCCCGCCAGGTAGTCCGCCACGGCCACGTTCAGGTCAACGGCCGCAAGGTCAACATTCCCTCGTTCCAGGTAAACGTAGGCGACGAGATTGCCATCCGCGACGCTGCCAAGAAGCTGCTCATTGTGGAACAAGGCGCGCAGTATGCTGCTTCCAACCCCGTGCCGCCGTGGCTTGAGGCCAACTTCGAGAATCTTTCGGGCCGGATATTGAGTCTGCCCAAGCGCAAGGACGTGAACCTGCCCATCAACGAGCAGCTCATCGTCGAACTGTATTCGAAGTAAGTTGTCAGCAGGCAGCTGACAGCCAACAGTCGACAGTTTTGAACTGAAGACTGAAAGCTGTTAACTGCCAGCTAAAAAAACCACACGAAGGAGAACTTGCGCGGCCGCCGCAAAATGCATCGCGACGTACATGCCGCGCGGGAAACGAGACCAAGATATGCTTTGGAGAGGATTTCAGAAGCCGAAGCGCCTGGCAGTCGATGCCGAGACGCTCACCGATACATTCGGCAAGTTCAGCGCCCAACCCTTTGAGCGCGGTTTTGGCACCACCATTGGCAACGCCCTGCGCCGCACCTTGCTCAGTTCCATCGAAGGCGCCGCGGTCACCGCAATCCGCATCGAAGAAGTGCTGCACGAGTTCCAGTCCATCACCGGCGTCGTTGAAGATGCGACCGACATCATCCTGAATCTGAAGCAGGTTCCCTTCAAGCTTGCCGGCGACGGTCCCAAGGCGTTGTATCTGCGCGCCGATCATCCCGGCGTGGTCACCTCGGGCATGATTGAGGCCGACGGCGACGTGGAGATCCTGGACAAGAATGTTTATATTGCCACCGTGTCAGAGGGTGGCAGGCTGGAAATGGAAATGCGCCTCAAGCGGGGGCGCGGCTATGTCTCCGCGGACAAGAACTTCGACAGCGACCTGGGTTTGGGCTTTATTCCCGTGGACTCCGTGCACTCGCCGGTGCGCCGCGTGAATTACGTGGTTGAGGCAGCCCGTCTTGGTCAGATCACGGACTACGACAAGCTCACGCTGGAAGTGTGGACCAACGGAGCTGTGCTGCCCGCCGACGCTGTCGGCCTGGCCGCCAAGCTGCTGAAGGACCACATGAACATCTTCATCAACTTCGAGGAGGAGATCGATCCCGAAGTGCGTGGCGAAGAAGGCCGCGTTCTGTTGCGCAACGACAATCTGAATCGCTCTGTGGAAGAGCTGGAGCTTTCGGTCCGCAGCTATAACTGCCTCAAGAACGCCAATATCCAGAGCATTGGCGAGCTGGTGCAGAAGACCGAAGCCGAGATGCTCAAGACCAAGAACTTCGGCCGCAAGAGCCTCAACGAGATCAAGGAGATTCTGGCCCAGATGGGCCTCTCGCTGGGCATGCGGATCGACGAGAGCGGCAACGCGGTTCCGGGCCCGACGAGCATTCCGCCGGCGACTGCCCTGGCTGCCAACTATAGCCGCTTCGATGACGAGGATGAGCCGCTGGATTCAGTTGATCTCCAGTTGCCCACCGAGACCGAGAACTTTTAATGCAGTTGTCAGTGGTCGGTTGTCAGTGATCAGTTTTGGATGAATCGGGTGAGCATACTCTTTTTGCTGCTCCCGAACTCTGATCCCTGGTCACCGATCACTGACCACTGCTCACTGACCACTGTTCACTGAAAGAGAGTTTGCACCATGCGCCATCGCAATGCAGGATTCAAGCTCGGACGCAACACCAGCCACCGCCGCGCGCTGTTGCGCAACCTGGTCACCTCGGTCCTCGTGGAAGACCGCGTGGAGACCACGGTGGCCAAGGCCAAGGCTGTTCGCCCGCACATTGAAAAGATGATTACCCTGGGCAAGAAGGGCGACGTGCATTCACGGCGCCAGGCGCTCAGTTTCCTTATGACCGACGCAGCCGTCACCCGGCTGTTCGAAACCGTGGCTCCGCGCTACGGCGACCGCCAGGGCGGCTACCTGCGCATCGTCCGCACGGGTTTCCAGAAGGGCGATGGCGCCGAGACGGCCTTTATCGAACTGCTGGGCGCCGAAAAGCAGCTCGAGGTCAAGCGCCAGAAGCGTGAAGACGTCAAGGCCAAGAAGAGAGCGGAACTTGAGAAGCAGTTGGAAGAGCAGAAGAAGGAAGAGGGCGGCGAAGCGGCCGCGTAAAGCGACGCTCTCGGTCTGACCCTCCCCTTCGCCTGGAAGGCGAGCATGGGCGCATCCCCACACGGGATGCGCCCGTGCTCGTTTTGAGGCTTGAATGGAGTGGATTCTAAGGCTTGGTAGGGAGGTTTCGCAGATCGTCAACAACAACGTGCGTTTTTCGACCGGACCGGTCCTGCGCCTCTGAGTCGTTTGTGGTCCGGCCCTTCGAATCTGATTTCCAGCTACAGTGGGGAAATTGATGCGGTCCAGCAGCACGGACGCGCCTTCTTCAAAGCACGGCCAGCCTTTTGCGCGACGACAGGCGGAAGAAGATGTAGAAGACGAGTTGCAGCGCAATGGCTCCGCAGCAGTCCAGCAGCACGTCCCACGGCGTGCCGGTGCGGTTGGGCAGCCACGTCTGGTGATACTCATCGGCGCTGGCAACCATGGCTGTGCCGATAAGAGCGAGCGCAGCGTCCAGGGCGAAGCCAGAGCGCGGCAGTGTCATTCTCCAGGCGCGCAGCCAGATCAATCCGATCAGGCCGTAGCCCACAAAGTGTCCCGACTTCCGGATAAGGATGTGCACTTGGCCCCATTGGGCATTGCTGACCTGACCAAAAACTGCCTCCCAGATCCAGCGCAAAGGGTGATCGGTGCGATCGGCACCAAAATACGGGGTCGATTCCACAGCGATGATGACGATGGCCAGCGCGACGGGTAGCCAGGCACTGATCCAGAAGGTGAGTCCTCGTCGATCGTCGTTGTGAGAATCCAAGTGCTGCAGCCTTTCTCGAAAATGTGTCAGACAGCAGATCCCGGTGCACACGCCGAGGCAGATTGTGTGTGACGCACGAAAATGCGGAACTTAATGACAGCCGTGAGAGGCTCAAACAAGCCGCGCTGAAATGCAGCGGCCATTATTCCACGTGGTAATTCGGCGCCTCACGGGTGATGATGACGTCGTGTACGTGGCTCTCGCGCAGACCGGCACCGGAGATGCGTACAAACTGCGCCTTCTGCTGCAGATCGACGATGGACGAGCAGCCGAGGTAGCCCATCCCGGAGCGCAGGCCTCCCACTAATTGATAGATCATTGACTCCAGCGGCCCGCGATACGGAACGCGGCCCTCGATGCCTTCAGGGACAAACTTGGCCAGGCGATTCTGGCCGGAGCGCTCGCGCTGTACTACGCCCTCGCTCCCGGCTTCAGCGGCAGCCATGTCGGCCGCGCTCTGGAAGTAGCGCTCGCCCGAACCTTGGCTCATGGCCGTGAGTGAACCCATGCCGCGATAGCTCTTGAAACTGCGCCCCTGGTAGAGAATAGTCTCACCTGGGCTCTCATCCACGCCGGCAAAGAGCGAGCCGATCATGACCGAGCTGGCACCGGCCGCGATGGCCTTGGTGATTTCGCCCGAGTATTTGATGCCGCCATCGGCAATTACCGGCACGCCACGCTCGAAGGCGGCGCGCGCGGATTCCGCGATGGCTGTGATCTGCGGCATGCCCGCTCCCGTGACCATGCGCGTGGTGCAGATAGAGCCAGGCCCGATACCCACCTTGATGGCGTCAGCGCCGGCGTCGATAAGCGCGAGCGCACCTTCGTAGGTGGCTACGTTGCCGGCCAGCAGGCCCACATGGGGAAACTGCTTTTTGACCGCGCTCACTGCTTCCAACACGCGCGACGAGTGCCCGTGCGCCGAGTCGATAGCCAGCACATCCGCTCGCGCCCGCACCAACTCCGCGGCCCGCTCCAGAAAGTCTCCCGTCGCTCCAATGGCCCCGCCCACGCGCAGTCGGCCTTTCTCGTCCTTGCTGGCGTTGGGATACTTCAACTTCTTCTGGATGTCCTTGACCGTGATCAGGCCCTTCAAATTGTACTGATCGTCGACCACCAGCAGCTTTTCCACGCGATGCTCGTGCAAGATCAGTTCGGCCTCTTCGAGCGTGGTGCCCACCGGAACAGTGATTAGGTCTTTCTTGGTCATCACGTCGCCCACCGGCACGTCGGTGCGCGTTTCAAAGCGCAAATCGCGGTTGGTCAGGATGCCCACCAGTCGCTTGCCCTGGGTAACGGGAACACCCGAGATCTTGTAACGCCGCATCACGTCGAGGGCGTCGCCGATCATCTGGTCCGGCCCGATGGTTACCGGGTCAACGATCATGCCGCTCTCTGAGCGTTTTACCTTGTCAATTTCGCCTGCCTGGTCGGTAATCGACAGGTTGCGATGCACAATGCCGATACCGCCCAGCTGCGCCATGGCGATGGCCATGCGCGACTCGGTTACGGTATCCATGGCGGCGGACAGCAGCGGGGTGTTCAGTGTAATATCGCGAGTCAGCTGGGTTAGCGTGGTTACTTGCGCAGGCGCCACGTCGCTGTAGGCGGGCACCAGCAACACATCGTCGAAGGTCAGGGCTTCCGGGAGAGATTTGGCTAGCATTATGCTCTGATGCGCCTGGCGGACGAGGGAATCAAGTCCCCGGTGCGGCAGGCGCTTTTGACTATTGTAACGGAGGGGGCAGGGGCGCGCCGGGGAACGCTCTGAATCGACACGTCCACACTACCGCTGTGTGCGTCCCGCGGCTTCATATCTCAGTTTGGAGATTGCTCGAGGATTCCCGTTCTGCGCGCCATGCGTTCAGAGGTTCGCATTGGAAAAACAAAACCGGTTGCCTCACACCCCCACCGGGAATGGCTTGGGACTGGATTCTTCGTTGGTGTTCGCTCCGCCCGTGCGCCAGCGCTCGAAGCGCCCTTGCAGCAGGCTCATCAGGCCGGTGTACCAATAACCGATGACAAACAAAATCAGGAACGGCGCGGTGAAATAGTTGCGATTGGAGAAGGTGTAGAGAATGGCCAGAAAGAAGTAGAATCCGAAGGCCAGCTCGATCCACGGTGCTAGCTTCAGGCGCTTGCGATACTTGGCAGCCTGGGACTTCTCGCCTTTTTTTGCCACGCGGTATTTGGGAGTGCGTACAAAAGCGCTCTTGATGCCCAACAACGCCTCCATTACAGCCTTTGTGTTGGTCACCGTGAGGCCGATACCGAGGGCCATCAGAAAAGGCAAATAGAGAAAGGTCTTCATCCAGTTCTTCGGGAAGAGTTCGCGCTCGCTGGCCACGTAAAACACGGCGATTGAGAACGTGGAGGCTGTGAACAACGGAAAGTCGATCAGCAGCATCTGAAACCACCCCTGGTAGAAGCGCACCACCATGGCCGGAATGAGCAAAGCGGACATGACGACCATCAAGGGATAGCTCAGGTTGGCGGTCAAATGGTAGACGGCCTCGACCTTGATGCGGCGCGAGACATTCGATTTGAACATCATGGGCAGGACTTTGATGGAGGTCTGGATGAGTCCCTTGGCCCAGCGCGCCTGCTGTGTTTTGAACGCGGTCATCTCAATGGGCAACTCGGATGGGCATTCTACTTCGGGCAGGTACTTGAATTTCCAGCCGGCCATCTGGGAGCGATAGCTGAGGTCGGTGTCTTCCGTGAGGGTGTCGTGCTGCCAGCCGCCGCCGTCGGCAATCGCCTTGATGCGCCACATGCCGGCGGTGCCGTTGAAGTTGAAGAAGTCGCCGGTTCTGACGCGGGCACCGTGTTCCATGACAAAGTGGCCGTCCAGCAGAATGGCTTCAATCTGTGTCAACATGCTGTATTCGCGGTTCAGGTGGGTCCAGCGAGTCTGCGTCATGCCGATTTCAGGTTCGGCAAAGTGATGGATCACCTTCATCAACCAGTCGGGCGGAGGCACGAAATCGGCATCGAAAATGGCTACATACTCGCCTTTGGCGACTTTAAGTCCGGCATCCAGCGCACCCGCCTTAAAGCCGTAGCGGTTGGTACGGTGGATGTAGGTGATGGGATGGCCCAGAGCCGCGTACCGGGCCACAATGGCGGCAGCCACCTCCGTTGTTTCGTCGGTCGAGTCGTCGAGCACCTGGATGTCGAGCTTTTCGCGCGGGTATTCCATGGCGCAGACTGCCTCGACGAGCCGGTCGATGACAAATTGCTCGTTGAAAATGGGCAATTGCACGGTGACGCAGGGCAGCTCGTCGAAATGCCGGGGCGGGTTGGGGTCGTAGTTTTTGCGGTACCTGAAATAGAGGTAGCACAGCGTGTAGCGGTGCACGCCGTAAAGCGCCAGGATGATCATGACTGCGAAATAGGGGATCAGGAGCGCCGCGTCAAACCAATTCCAGTAGTGGTGCACCGTGGAAAACGGGTCGTTGAACAGCATCTTCACCTGGTGGCGCAGGCTGTTCTGGGGTGCAAAGGCCAGCAATGGAACAACCCTCGGCGGAAGCCCGCAAAGCAGGTTGGCGAAAGGATTCAAACTGGCAGCGAGCGCGGCGAACAGGGCAAAGCCTCCACGACTGGGATACCGGCAATTGTAAGCGATGGAGCCAACACGAGCGCAGGCCGCAGATCGATACCGGGTGCAACAAGCAACGCCTACAATGATCCGCAGAAAGGACTTCGGCCGATGAGCCGCAACCATCTCCGATCGGCGAAGGCACCGCGACGGCGCCGGCGTTGGCTGGAAATTGTCGTTGGCGTCATGATGATTGTGTTCATGGCTCTGTTTGTTTTGAGCAGATTAGACCGGTCAGGAGCGAGAACCTACTTCACGGCGACTGGAACGGTGCAGGAGGCCCGGATCGTGGTGGATCACACTGTAGATAACGAATACGGAGGACAGATCCATTACCGAATCGAGGCACGCGTGCATTACATGGTCGAAGGCCAGGAACAGGATCGGTGGCTGACGGCATCAGAAGCCATGACGGAGCGCGGCTTGTTGGTAGAGGAGCTTGAACCTCCGCCGCAGACTTGCCTGGTCTATTGGGTTCCCAGGCATCCGGAAAACGCCAGATGCCGATTGAAGTGAGGGGCGAGATGCAACAGCCTTTTTTTGTGAGTTCTACGCACTGCATCTAATAATCACAAAGTTTTGATTTCCCGCGTTTGCTCTTCGCCACCGAATTGTCGTAGTGTTCTCAGGCAATTGGAGATATATTCCATGTCCACGTTTGCCGGTTCGTCGATCGTTGCCGCCTCGGGCGGCAGTTTTCTTGTTGAATCCCGCACCCCCGTCGACATATTTACCCCCGAAGATCTGACCGAGGAGCAGCGCCAGATTGCCGCCACTGCTGCCCAATTTGCCCGCGAAGACATATTGCCTGCCGCCGAGGCCATTGAGGCCAAGCAGCCTGGAGTATTGTCCGGGTTGATGCGTAAGGCGGGCGAACTGGGCCTGACCGCCGTCGACGTTCCCGAGGAGTTCGGCGGCATGGGTATGGATAAGGTGAGCTCCACGCTGATCACCGACCATCTGGCCGTGCTGGCCAGCTTCTCCACGGCTTTCGGTGCACACGTGGGCATCGCCACGCTGCCACTGGTCTGGTACGGCACCGACGAGCAGAAACAGCGCTACCTGCCCCGGTTAGCAAGTGGCGAATGCATTGGTGCTTACGGGCTCTCTGAGGCCAGTTCCGGCTCCGACGCCATGAACATCCGCACCCGCGCCACCCTCTCCGCCGACGGCAGCACCTACACCCTCGACGGCGAAAAGATGTGGATCACAAATTGCGGAATTGCGGGGCTCTACACCGTCTTCGCCAAGATCGACGGAGAAAAGTTTTCTGCGTTTCTCGTGGAGCGGGATACGCCGGGGCTCACGGTAGGCGCCGAGGAGCACAAACTCGGCATTCGAGGCTCATCCACATGCCCGCTGGTTCTCCAGGGGTGCAAGGTGCCAGCGGGAAACCTGCTCGGCGAGCCTGGCAAGGGACACCACATTGCCTTTAATGTGTTGAATGTGGGCAGGTTCAAGCTGGGCGTGGCCTGCGTAGGCGGAGCCCGGCACGCGTTGGCGCACACTATCCGATACGCCAAGGAACGGCATGCATTCGGCAAGCCGATTGCGGACTTCGGCCTGATTCAGCGGAAAATCTCCGCGGGCGCAACCCGTCTTTATGCCGCGGAAAGCATGGCTTACCGCACGGCGGGCTTGATCGATGCAGCGCTGGAGCAACAGCTCGGGCCACAGCAGCGGCTGGAGCCGCGTGAGATCCAGCGGCGCATCGAGGAGTACGCCGTCGAGTGCTCGATCCTAAAGGTGTATGGGTCGGAGATGTTGACGCTTGTGGCCGACGAACTGATCGCCACCATGGGCGGCTACGGCTATGTTGAGGAGTACCCGGCAGAGCGCTTCTACCGCGATGCGCGCATCAACCGCATCTTTGAGGGTACCAACGAAATCAATCGCCTGATTATCACCGGATGGTTGATGAAACGGGCGATGAGCGGCAAATTGCCGCTGCTGGGGGCGATTAAGGCTCTGATGGACGAGGTGACGCAGCCTCCCAGCTTCGATGCCGGTAGTGGCAAGGATGAGCCGCTGGCCGCCGAAGCCGAGCTACTGGCGGGGGTAAAAAAGATCGCACTCTTTGCCGCTGGAGTAGCTAGCCAGCGCTTCATGACGGCGCTCCAGGAACAGCAGGAGGTGATGGCTGATCTCGCCGACATCATCATGCAGGTTTTTGTCTTGGAGTCGGCACTGCTGCGGGCGCAGAAGCTTGCGGCGGGGGGTAAGGCGACCGCCAAAGTCGCAGCGGCCATGACCGGTCTGCTGGCCGATGAGAGCCTGGCCCTGGCCGAGCAGGCGGCACGCCGGGTGCTGGCGGCCTGCGGAGAGGGCGATATGCTGCGCACGCAACTGGTCATTCTGCGCCGGCTGGCGCGATTCACTCCGGCCGACACAGTGAGCCTGAGCCACACCGTAGCCCGCCACTGCATTGAAGCAGAAAAGTATCCGCTCTGACTAGGCGGGGAGTGTCTGCAGGGCAGAGTCTCAACCCTCCGGCCTGTTTGCCAATTCTTTAGCAATCAATCCCTACGAAAAATCCTCCACCCTGACGACTGTTTCTTCGCCAGGATGGAGGAGGTTGGGGGTGGATGCGTGAGTGCTGCCGAGGGCGCCTGGGTTGTGGAGCCACTCCAGAGCCTACCGCTGTACCTGGATGACAAGATTCATGTCGACGGGAACCGCCTGCTTGTCGAGCGTCGCGGGGCGGAAGCGGAAGTTGCGGACCGCCGAGAGTACCGGCGCGTTCAATTGTGGATTGAGGGATTTTACAACCTGGGCATCCTGAACAGCGCCCGTCGCGTCGACCTTCAGCTGCAGGACGACTTCCGAGCTGGCAGGGCTCCATGCGTTGAATGTGTTGCTGGGGAGGTTGATGTCGGTGGAAGAAACGAGCTGGGGATAAACCACTCCGGTGCTAACCGGCCGGAGATGGGTTGAGGCAGGGGCGTCGGTCGCGGGCGAGCTGGCGACTGCCGCTGCGGAGAAGAGCAGGGGGGAAAGCAGGATGCTTGCTGCAAGGTTATGACGCATGTATTGCCTCCTTGGATTTGACAGTAACCATCACCACTATGAACTAAACAAAAGACGATTGTCAACTAATTATTTGCACAGTTTTAGTTTCAATGATTTGCGGCGCTGTCTCAACTGTGAATCTCGCATGAATCGAAAAATGCGGAAGACCTCGACGACAGAAAACAGAACCGCGACAGCTCATTCCTGAGGAGCCTCCAACTCCTGCGGAGCGCATGTTTTCATGTGCTCTTTCCGCGAGGAAAGAGCAGCGGGAAAATGCGGCGGATTGTGATCTCAGGGCAGTTTTGGGTTTAGCTTTTCCACGATGCAGTCCAGCGCGTGGCCGTGCCGTCAATCTCTACTGCATCGCCCTCGGCTTTCGACGGAGCACCCTCGGTCCGCGTGAAGTGGAAGCGGTCACCCAGGGCGGCCGGCAGAGAAATTTTCTCCGGCGCCGGACCATGGGCACGCTCATAGCTGAGACGCCATCCCTGCCTGCGGTCAAGCGGCTCGAACTTCAGGTTGAGCGTGCCGAAACGCGTGGGCGTCGCGGAAAGAGCGTACTCTTCGCCGGCGTCGAGCTCCGCGGCCGTGATGCCTGCGAGCAGGCGCAGGTGGCCGCCGTCTTCAAGCGCCAGCATGTGGCGGGCGTAGCGAATGCACTCCGCGCTGGCCCAGTTGTGGGGCATGTCCCCGATATAGCCGCGTACCAGCGCATTCTGCAGGGGCTGCTCCTCACGCCAGCAATATTGGGAACTGGCGTGATTCAGGAATCCGATAAAGGTATCGTGTGCGGCCTGGCGCATGCCCAGCCACAGGTAGACTTCGGCCACAAAACCGGCGTTGTAGTTCCACACCGATTGGTGCTGATTCCAGCCGGTCTCCGCGGGAATATCTTCGCGGGTGACGGCCTGCATAAGCTGGACATGGCCGCGCACGATGGGATCGTGCGGATCGAAGATGCAGCCGGGGAAGATGGCGTGCGATAGCGCCCACTGCGCGGCCTGGGGACGGGGGCGGTCCCAGGAATCCGGCAACTGCCACGCCGGGTCGCTTTTCAAGAGCATGGGAAGATAATCGAAGCCCGTTTCATAACGGCGCATTTCCTGCGGCGCAGCTTTGGTGAAGGCAGCCTGCAACTCGGTGTAAAGCACGCGAGCATCTTTCAGGCTGTCCATCTTCTGCTGCTCGGCGGCTGCGGCCAGGGCCTTCAGGCCGGCCAGCACCCACACTGTGTTGGTCAGCTCGTCGCGGACTCCGTCGATGCCGCCATCGGCGAAGCCCTTGGCCAGCAGCCCATAGTGGCCCAGTGCGCTGCCCTGAGCCACCGCCGCTGCCTGCAAGGAGCGCAGGAATTGGATGGCGTGCACAGCTTCTGCTTCGAGTTCGTGCAGCAACGACCAGTCCTGGCTCAACTCGCATTGGCGAACAATGGTGAACATGGCGATGGCTGTGTCTTTCCAATGTTCATTGCCGCCGAGGGCAACAACCTGGCCGCTGGGCAGTTGGCCCGCCCATGTAGTGCGCAGGCCTTCGTGAGCTTCTTTTTCGAAACCGAGGTAGCGTGCGGCCTCCAGAATGAAATTGCCGTCCACAACCCACAGGCCCCGGTAGCAGGTCGGCCCCACCTGAAAGGTCAGCTTCCCGTCGCGGACTTCGCGGGCCTGCAGGATGTTGCGTCCGCAGGCCCGCACAAACTCCCCCGGCCGGTCCGGCACAACCCAGTCGACGGGAGCGTGGAATGGAGACCACGAGTTCCAAAACTCGCGACAACTTTCAAGAAGCCGCTGAGGATCGGCGAGCCCCGCAGCGAGAGTGGCCGCGTCCTGCCTGGCCTGCGGAAACCGAAAGAATGTGCGATAGGGAGTGGCTCGGGAGGCTTGTCCGCGGTGCAGCGTCAACCTTTGGTGGCGATCATCGTCGCGGGCCAGGACGCCTGCAGGCGCACCGGCCAATGGAGAGCTCAACAGAGCTTTGCCGGCACAAAGCAGTTGGTGCGACCTGTGGTTGAAAACGCTGACAACGCCATCCTTTTCATCGATCTCAATGTCCTCGTTGCAGTCGAAGTCCACCACCGGCTCGAAGTCGACCTTGGTGTCGGAGTCTGAGGTCACTTCGAAGATCACATTGTCGACACGGCCCTCGCCGGTCACGTTGGTTGCAAATGTGGTCAGCACTACCGATGCTCCGGGATACCCAAGCGTTGTGGTGACGATGGGGATGGTGGGGCTCTCGAGCTTCTGGCTGTGCACTTTCGGGGGCCTCATGCCATGAAGCCCGAATCCAACCTTCAACGGGAAATAGTGGACTCCGGCGGCGCCGTCGTACCCATAGAGCAGGGAACCCGACTGGCCCACGAGACTTTTGTGCGGATCGTCAGGGAAACAAAATGCAGTCTGGTACTCGACCGGCGCATAGCGAAAGTCCACGCGGGAGCCAGCGATGTCGCGGGCGGCTTCCGGCGCAGCTTGCAGAGAAGCAGCCGGGGCCGCGATGCTTTTAGCAGCTTCAGATGCAGGAAGAGCAGAGGCAGCGAGAGTCGCGCCGGTGGCCAGCACGCCACCGAGAAAATCCCGGCGATCAAGGGGTACCATGGCGACCGTTATATGCTCGCCGCGCAGGATGCGTCAAACAGCGCGGCGAGCGAATCAACCAGAGTGCGCGCATCGCCGATCCTGCCTGCGCGCCCTCTTTGTTTAGGCAGTGTTGCCAGTCGCGCTCTATAGCAGGAGGGTCGCCGTCACCACCACTTGCATGCTGCCCTTGGTGTCCAGATCGTCTGACTTGAAGGCAACGGTGGGTTTGCCGATGGGAATGATGACTAGGGCGTCCCACTTGTTCTGGCGGATCACGGGGTCTGCTGGATTGGAGGAACCCTGCGGCTCTGCCAGGCTGCTTACCTCCGCGGTGAGGTTCATGGCCAACTGGTTGCCGACCTCTTGCGGATGACGCGCATCCACATTGATCCCGACATCTAGGTATTGGTACTGAAGAGTCTGCTTCTCGATTCCTGCCGTAGTTGCGTTGGCTCCAGTGATGATGGGAACCCTTGATCCTGTGCGTATGGACGCGCAGCAGCCGCTGCGGTCTGTACTAACCGTTGTCCCATACGATCGGCTGTTGACAGGTTTGCCGTCGGCGCCCAGCTCCTGCACCACAACTTCAAGGTGGTAGTAATGCGCAGGCGTCTTGGCGGCTTCCGCAGCCTTGGCCGCGTCGGTGCCTTTTGAGGCATCTTGTGCAAATGCGAAGCCTCCAGATATCGGGACGAAAAGCAACAGGCAGCAGTAAATTGCGATCTTGCGCATGGTGGTCTCCTTAGTTGTTGCCCTCATCGGGCAGTTCAAGTAGCGGAATGTGGATGGCGGCAATGTGGAGAGGTTCCTCGAGTTGTTCTTGAGCCTTGACAAGCGATTCACGTTCAGGTTCTGGAGCCCGCACGGCGAAGACGGCAAGCGCCTGCTCGGCGTGAGTAAGTGGACGAGGAGTAGGGAATACATCGAGCTTCGGATATGGAGCAGGTTTGGCCGCGAGAGTGATGGGTTGCGCTTGCGTTTGGCGAGCTGGCTTTGCGAGTCTTTGCGGCGCTTCGAGGTGGTAAGCCGGCTGCGCTCCAGTGTGCGCTGCAACAAGAGGAGCCACCTGCGCGGGGTGTGCCGGTGCTGCGTGGCCGGATGGCGGATAACGATGCTTCGGCGTCGAGAGGAAGAGAAGAAGCAGGCAGGCCGCTGCTGGCAGAGCGATGGCCCACAACAGCCAGTGTCGCCGTGGCCTAGTTGCGGCTCCAGCGGAGACGCGAGTCAGAATGCGCTGTTCCAGACCGGAGTCAGGTCCAGGGTCTGCGTAGGTGGTGAGGGCCGACTCGAGCAGAAGGTCGAGTTCGTCGCTATTGCGCACAGCGAGTCTCCTGATTTCGAGATTTCTGCAGGCGAATGAGTTTCTGGCGGAGCACTTCACGAGCCCGCAGCAGACGCGTGCGAACCGTGCCCTCAGGGACCCCGAGGATGCAGCCGATCTCGCGGGAGTTGAGTTCTTCAAAGGCGGAGAGCACCAGGGGTAGGCGAAGATCCTCGGGCAACCGATCGATAAGCGAGTGAATCACGGCGTGTTGATTCGCGGAGACTAGAGCCTGCTCAGGCCCCGGGCGCGGCGAAGGTGGATCGTCCGCTGCGGCAACAGCCGAATCAGCGGCAATGAACTGCTGCATGTTTGGACGCCTGTCTACAGCCACTCGCCAGGCGACGCGGGCCAGGAAGGCGCGTTCATTGTCGAGGTGCCGCCATCCGCGATTGCGATAGAGCTTCAAGAAGGTCTCCTGCACCGCATCTTCCGCGTCATGGGAGTTCAGCAGCACGGCATAGGCCACGCGAAAGACGAAGCGCGATTGGCGCAGAACAAGTGCCGTGAACTCCGCCTCGTTGTCTGTGGTCAATGCTGCTGTGCTCCCCTGTCACACGCTAAGACGGCGCGCAGGCAACCAGTGTTCGGATATCTTGGGGTGGCATGGCACAAAACAGCTCGGCCCGCTTCTCGATACGAGGAGCGGGCCGACTTCTGGTTGGTTCTTGTTGCGGCTTTTACGCTTTGGCCGAGGTCAGCGCGCCGAGGTCGGCGGCCAGCCTCTCTGTCGAGAAGGCTTCAATCAGGTCGCCTTCCTTCAGGTCGCTGAAGCCGGAGAGTCCGATGCCGCATTCCATGCCGTTGGTCACTTCGCGGGCGTCGTCCTTGAATCGCTTGAGAGAGCCGATCTTGCCCTTGAACACCTGCACGCCGTCACGCATGACCTTGACTTCCGAGTCGCGGCGGATCGCGCCGTCCTGCACGCGGCAACCGGCAATGGTGCCCACCTTTGGAATGTGGAAGATGTTGAGCACCTCGGCGCGCCCTGCATAGTTCTCCTTGAAGGTGGGATCCAGCAGGCCCATCATCGCCAGTCGCATCTCATCCTGCAACTCGTAGATGATGGAGTGCAGCCGAATCTCGACCGCCTCTTGTTGCGCCAATTCGGCGGCCTTGCGCTCGGGGCGCACGTTGAAGCCGATGATGATGGCGTTGGAGGCAGTGGCGAGCAGCACATCGCTCTCGGTGATGGAACCCACACCGGAGTGGATGACCTTGACGCGCACCTTCTCTGTGGACATGCGGACCAGCGAATCGGCCAGTACTTCGACCGAGCCGGTGACGTCGCCCTTGATGATCAGGGCCAGGTCTTTCACGCCAGCCTGTCGAATCTGCTCGGCCAGTCCTTCGAGGGACACGCGCGAGCTCTTGGCGAGTTGTGCGTCGCGTTCCTTCATCCTGCGGAACTGGGCGATGCCCTTGGCCTTGTCACGGTCGGCCACGACGAGGAACGTGTCGCCCGAGTCCGGCATAGCCTCCAAACCCAGAACTTCGACAGGGGTCGAAGGGCCGGCTTCTTCCAGCGGGCGCCCGCGATCGTCGAACATCGCGCGGACCTTGCCGAAAGTGTTGCCCACAATGTAGCTGTCGTTGAGGTGCAGGGTTCCGTCTTGCACCAGCACGGTGGCCACAGCGCCGCGGCCGCGGTCTAGCTTGGCCTCCAGCACCGAGCCCACGGCTTTGCGGCCCGGGGTGGCCTTGGGAGCCTTGATGTCAGAGACCAGGCAGATCATCTCAAGCAAAAGGTCGAGATGAATGCGCTTCTTGGCCGAGACTTCCACAAAGACCGTGCCCTCGCCACCGGCAGCCCACTCCTCGGGGATGAGGCCACGGTCTGCCAACTGCTTCTTCACCCGGTCCGGGTTAGCGTCGGGTTTATCGATCTTGTTGACTGCTACGATGATCGGCACGTCGGCGGCCCTGGCGTGGTCAATGGCTTCCAGGGTTTGCGGCATCACACCGTCGTCGGCGGCCACCACGATGACGACAATATCCGTCACCTTTGCGCCGCGGGCTCTCATGCGCGTGAAGGCTTCGTGGCCCGGGGTATCGAGGAAGACGATCTCGCGGCCTGAAGCCGGAGAGCCTTCCTTGCTGAAGCGCACCTTGTAGGCGCCGATGTGCTGCGTAATGCCACCGGCCTCGCCCGCCGCCACGTCGGTTTCGCGGATGGCGTCGAGCAGCGAGGTCTTGCCGTGATCCACGTGGCCCATGACCGTGACCACAGGAGAGCGGGGAACCTCCAGCTCGCCGGTGTTCTCGGCTTCCAGAACCTCTTCGATGGACTCGTTGGCGATCTCCTCTTCATAGCTGATCACCGTGGCGCCGGCGCCGAACTTGGCGGCGACATCCTTCACCATCTCTGCATCCAGAGACTGGTTCACAGTGACAAAAACGCCACGCATGAGCAGGATGGCGATCAAATCCTTGGCGCGAATTTCGAGCTTCTCAGCCAGATCCTTGACGCTGATGCCCTCCGTGACGGTGATCTCGCGGGTGATGGGCAGTGGGTCCGTGCTGAAATTTGCCGCTCCGCCAAAGCGTGGCGGCGGCACAAAGCCCTTCATAGGGCCTTCCTTGGTCTTCGGATACTGCGGACGTCCGCCTCGGCCTCTGGGAGCCGCACGCTGCGGGCGAGGAGGAGCCTCCCCGGTGGACGGAGCGCCGCCCGCACCGGGGCGTGCACCAAAGCCCGGACGAGGTGCGCCAAAGCCAGGACGCGCGCCAAAGCCCGGACGTGCTCCCGGAGCTCCAGGTCCTGCATAGCCCCCCGCCGTAGTGCGAGTAGGATGCTTGGGGCGTGGGCCGCCGGCTAACTGACCCTGGCCTTGGGGGCCTCCAGGTGTGCGCTGAGAGTAGCTGCCCGGGCCGCTGGATGGCCTGCGATCGAAGATGGGCTTGCCGCGCTGGATGCCGGTGGGTTGAGAGCCAGGCGCCGGAGCCGCCACAATGGGTGCCTTGTACACCGGACGTGGCCCCGTCTGAGGCATCACGACGCGCCGTGCCGGGACTGCCGGAGGCGTAGTCTGCTCTGCTGCGCGATGATGAGCCTGACGCTGCACGGGTACGGCCGCGGGCGGGTTTGCCGGCACATCAACTGTCGGCGCAGCCGCGAGTGGTTCCTTCTTTAGCTCAGGCGGCGGAGCGTCAACAGTAGGCGCGGCCTGTGCCTGTGGTGCGGGAATGGGCGCAGCTGCAGCTTCCACGCTCACCGCGGGGGCAGAGGGTGTCACGGCTACAGGTGCGGCCGGAGCGGCGGCGGCGGGCACTTGGGGCGCGACCTGCGCTTTCGCTGCGACCACCTCGTGCTCGACCGGTTGAGGCTGGGTCTCGCGTGCGGGAGAAGCCACCGGTGGCTTTACCACCACGGCAATCGGCGGAGGAGCAACCGCTACTGCGGGGCGCTGTGTAACCGTCCCAGCCGGAGCCTTGGCAACCACTGGGCCGACCGGGGGGCGGGAAGCGATGGCTGGCGGCGCGGGTGGCGGCGCAATTACAGGCGGCGCGGGGCGCGGCTGCGGAACAATCCTGCGTGGTTCCGGGTGAGTTGGTGCAGCGGCCGGATGCGCGACGGCCACGACCGGTGGCGGCACGGGTTTGGCTACAGGCTTGGCCGGAACAACCGCGGGGCGCGCCGGGGCATGACTTTTGTGTGCCTCAGCCTCTTCTTCCATCTTCTTGGCCAGAATGGCCTTGGCTGCGTCGCCGGGCTTGGATATATGCGAGAAATCGAATTTTGGCGCAATCGGCTGGGGGCCGCGAGACGCTTGTGAACCGGCATGGCCCGCGGACCGCGATCCACGCTCAAAGTGCGCGCGAACCTTTTCGGCCTCGTGGTCTTCAATTGAACTGGAGTGGGTTTTGCCGGCGCCCAGGCCGAGCTCCGCCAATACGTCAAGAATCTGTCGGCTCTTGACTTCCATCTCGCGCGCGAGATCGTTGATTCGAACCTTACTCATCCGCCTCTTTTCAAAATGTGCTACCCAAAGCCCTTAGTCGCTCATAGCTACCTCATGGCATTGGCTGCAATTCGAACTTACATTATCGCCTGAACGGGAAAAAAGATTGCGGCGCATCTTACGCGCCGTCCTCTTTGTCCGTCGTATCTTCGTCAATCTCGCTTGCTTCTTCCGCTTCCAATTTCGCAGTTTCAGTTTCGTCGGCCGGGGGCACGTTCTCCACGGCTAGTTCTTCCGCGGTAACGCTTTCGCCCTCTACCGTGGCCTCAGCCTCGGCCAGAGCTTCGGTGCTGGTCTCGGTCTCGCTGGTCTCGACCTCGGCAGGCACGCTTTCGGCATCCTCAAGAACGTCGGCAGCGTTTTCCGCCTCGGCTTCAGCTTCGTCTTCCACAGCGGTTGCGTTCTCCACTTCCGCCTCGCCAGCTTCCGCAGTTTCGGGTACGTGACCTTCTTCGCCCTCTTCAAAGTGGCCGAAATAGTGGCGCACGGCGACGCTGATCCGTTCCAGCGTCTTCTCCCCAATGCCCGGGATCTCCTCGAGTTGCTCTGGTGTCATGTCGGCCAGGCCTTCCACCGTGGTGATGCCGGCCGCTACCAGCTTTTGGATGATGCCTTCGCCCAGTTCGGTAACCTGCTCGATGGGTGTAGAGGGTCCGCCACTAAGAGCCTGCATCTGCTGCTCCACTTCCTGGCGCTTCTCCTCTTCACTCTTGATGTCGATCTTCCAGCCCAGCAGCTTAGCCGCCAGGCGCACATTCTGGCCTTTCTTGCCAATGGCCAGCGAGAGTTGCGTGTCGTCGACGATCACTTCGAGCTGCTTGTCGGTCAGGTCGGAGATAGACACGCGGCTCACCTTGGCCGGTTGCAGCGCCTTCTCCGCAAATGTGGTGATCTCTTCGCTGAACTCGATAATGTCGATCTTTTCTCCGCGCAACTCGCGAATGATGGACTGCACGCGCATGCCCTTCATGCCCACGCAGGCGCCCACCGGGTCCACGTCCTTGTCGCGGCTCATCACGGCGATCTTGGTGCGCTCCCCGGCTTCGCGCGCAATGGCGCGAATCACTACCGTGTTGTCGTAGATCTCCGGCACCTCGGACTGGAACAGGTTCTGCACCAGCTCCGGTGCGGCGCGGGAGACAATCACCTGCGGTCCCTTGGCCGCGCGATCCACCTTGAGCAACACCACCCGCAGGCGCTCGCCGATCGTGAATTGCTCCAGACGCGACTGCTCGCGCCGTGGGCAACGGGCCTCGGCCTTACCCAGGTCGAAGATGATGTCCTGGCCTTCGATACGCTTCACCGTCGCGGTCAGAACTTCCTTCTCGCGGTGGGCATATTCGTTGAAAACGGTGTCGCGCTCCGCCTCGCGCACCTTCTGGAAGATCACCTGCTTGGCTAGTTGCGCGGCGATGCGGCCCAGCGGACTGGTGTCCCGATAGAGGCGGATTTCGCTGCCCACCTCGACACCCGGCGCCAAGGCGCTGGCCTCGGTCAGCGTAATTTGATTCACCGGATCCTCGACCGGGTCCTCGTCGGCAACCACGGTCTTGAAGATGTAGGCCGTGATTTCGCCGGTCTCCTTGTTCAGCTCTCCGCGCATGTTCTCCTGGGTCTTGTAGTACTTGCGCGTGGCCAGTGCGATGGCCTCTTCCACGGCTCCGACGACAATCTCGGGCTCGATGCCCTTCTCGCGGCTCAGGAGCTCGATACTCTGGTACAACATGCTGGCCATACTTTGCTTGCTCTCTCGGGTTGTTCTGGCGGCGGAGCCGTTACAAAGCCCTTGCCGCCGAGTTGAATCGTAACTTTTGAGGCGCGGGCTCCAGCCCGTCCCCGGTGCATTGTCTTACCGGGCGCCCACTCTCTCACCTGAAACCTGGGGAACCCCTAAATTTCCGCAATCAACTGCGCCTTCTCTATGTTTGCCAGCGCAATCTCCACGGTGTCCACACCGGCCTTCCGGCTCTTGCTGTTCTGCTTCACGGCCGAAAGATCCAGCGTGATCGTGCCTTGGCTTCCAGTTGCCGCAGTCGCCAGCCGGCCCTGCCAGTGGCGGTTGTTGCGGATCGGCTCAAAGGTTTGCACCTTCACCAGACAGCCGGTAAATCGTTGAAACTCTTCAGGGCGGCTCAACTTCCTTTCCAACCCCGGCGAACTGGCTTCCACCGTGTATTCCGCTCCCGGTACCAAGTCTTCCACATCCAGCAGGACTCCAAAGTCCCTGCTGAACGCGGCGCAATCCTCGTGAGTCACGCCGGAAAGCTGATCAACGCTCAACTTGCCCTCTACCAGTCGCTCCGGAAGCCCCTCGGCCCCGGCTTCAACCTCCGCTTTCAGCCGTGCGCGCCCTTCCGCGTTCTTTTCCAGGAAAACGCGCAAAATCCGTTCCTTAGACGGTCCGGCAAACTCAAGGTCCACCACGTCCAACCCATGAGAGGCAGCCACTCTCTGCGCCGCCGACCGGATTTCGTCCAGCTTTACCGCCATCGTTCCTTTATCGCAGTCACTTCAACGACATACACCCGTCGTCCGGGGCTCCCGCAAAACGCTCAGCTCGCGCGGTGAAATTTGCCACAAATAAAAAGTGGGCCATAAGCCCACTCATCTCTCCGCCAGCCGGCATACCCACAGCAACTCAGGCGGACAAACTCGTCTGCACTTCCTAGCATACGTCGAAACAAGGCGAAATTCAATGCCAATGCTAGACTCAGCATTATCTATGGCAGCCTCCCATTCACCTGCACCTTCCACTTCCGTCGCTGAGACCAGGACAGCTCTACTCAAGCGTGCGGCCCGAGACGCGATCGACTACTTGGAAAGCGTGGACACGCGTTCGGTCGCGCCCACTCCGAAGGCCGTCGCCGCGCTGAGCGCCCTGCGCGGGCCACTGCCGCCAGGGCCGACCAACCCGGAGGCGGTGCTCCACCTGTTACATGATTTTGGTTCACCGGCAACAGTCGCCAAGAACAACGGCCGATTCTTCGGATTTGTAAACGGGGGCTGTCTGCCGGCGGCGCTGGCGGCGTCGTGGCTGGTGAGTGCATGGGATCAGAATGCAGCGTTTTTTGTGCAGTCGCCCACGGCTATCACGCTGGAGGAGATTGCACTGGAGTGGGTGCGGGAACTGCTGGGGCTCCCCGAGGGAACCGGCGGGGCGGTGGTGACCGGGGCCACCATGGCCAATTTCTCGGCGCTGGCTGCGGCTCGTCACGCCCTGTTGGCGCGCGTCGGCTGGGATGTGGAAGCGGATGGGCTGTTTGGCGCTCCGCCGATCACAGTTGTAGTGGGCGAAGAGGCGCATGCATCGGTGATGAAAGCCCTGGTTCTGCTGGGACTGGGCCGCGATCGGGTGGTCCGCGTTCCAGTTGACGGCCAGGGACGAATGCGCGCCGACGCTCTGCCCCATCTGGATGCCCATACCATCTTCTGCCTCCAGGCCGGCAATGTGAACACCGGGGCCTTCGACCCGGCCGCGGCCATTTGCCCGGCTGCGCGCGCTGCCGGCGCATGGATTCACGTGGACGGGGCTTTCGGCCTCTGGGCTGCGGTTTCGCCTGAGTACCACCGCTGGACGAAGGGCTTCGAGCAAGCTGACTCCTGGGCCACCGACGCACATAAGTGGCCCAACGTCGGCTACGACTGCGGCATTGCCATGGTACGCGACCCTGAGCATTTGCGGGCCGCCATGTCTGTTCACGCATCCTATCTGGCGCTTGGCGAACACCGCGAGCCTTCCGACTACAACCCCGAGCTTTCGCGCCGGGCGCGCGGCGTGGAGTTATGGGCCGGGCTGCGTTCGCTGGGCCATTCGGGACTAGCGGAAATCGTCGAGCGGACCTCGAGTCACGCTCGGCGCTTCGCCGCCGGATTGAAGGCGGCTGGATATCAGATTCTGAATGATGTGGTCATTAACCAGGTACTGGTGTCGTTCGGCAGCCCGGAAAAGACAATGCGCACCATTGCCCGCCTGCAAGCCGAGGGAACCTGCTGGTGCGGCTCGACCGTGTGGCAGGGGCATACCGCCATGCGCATCAGCGTGTCGTCCTGGGCGACGACCAAAGAGGATGTGGATCGCGGTCTGGCGGCAATGCTCAAGGCTGCGGAGGAATAGGGCCAGCGATGTCCAATGCATTCTGTTCGCTTGACATCGGCTGCCCGCTCGCCGAGGCTGGAAGCCATGTGTAAATTCATTCGAATAGGTTGGATCACGGTCGTTCTGGCAGTCCTTCTTTCTCCATTCGCACACCCCCTCGAAAAGCAGCCCACATCCATCTACCACGCACGGCGCGTGGCGCTGGGGGCCAAACTGCAGGGTGGCGTTGCGATCCTCTTTGCAGCCCCGGAGCCGGTGCTGGACTTCATGCCCTACCGCCAGGACAGCGATTTCTATTATTTGACTGGCTGGAACGAACCGGGGGCTGCGCTGCTCGTCGTCGGCACGGGCGTCGAGTCGCAGGGCTACAAGGAAATCCTGTTCCTGCCCACCCGCGACCTGCGCCTTGAAACCTATACCGGGGCCAAGATGGACGCGTCTTCGCCGGGTGTGGCCTCAGCCACTGGCGTGGACGCCGTGGAGCCGATGACGGAGCTGCCTGCGGCCCTGAATGCTCTGATCGCCGCTAACCGTCGCCTCACACGCAACCTCTGGACGCAGCCCGATGCGCCGCCTGCCAAGGCGCTGGTGAGCTTTACCGCGACCACGCTGGGTATGGACGCGCCGTCTGCAACCCACGACGTGACGATGCTGACCATGCCGCTCCGAGAGGTGAAGGATGCAGGCGAAATTGATCTGCTGAAGAAGGCCAGCGTCGCCTCCATCACTGCGCAGAATGTGATGATGAAGGCCGTGAAGCCAGGTGCAACCGAGCGCGCCGTGGCTGGAGAGATGATGGCCGCCTGGCTTGCAGGCGGCTGTGAGCGCCCTTCCTACTCGCCTATCGTCGGCTCGGGCATCAACTCCACAACGCTGCATTACGCTGAGAACTCGCGCACCATCGAAGATGGCGACATTGTGGTCGTGGATGCGGCCTGCGAGTATTCGATGTACGCCTCGGACATTACGCGCACTGTGCCCGCGAACGGCCACTTCACCGCGCGTCAGCGCGAAATCTACAATGTGGTGCTGGGCGCGCAGCAGGCGGCCATAGACGCCTTTGTCGCCGGTAAGTCGAAGATCAACGACCGCGACCGCAAGGACCCGGATTCGCTGGACAACGCGGCCTACAACTACATCAACACCCACGGCAAGGGGCTGCACGGCGAGCCATTAGGAAAGTACTGGCTGCACGGCCTGGGCCACATGGTAGGCATCGATGTGCACGACCCGGCGGATTATCCCGCGGTGCTCAAGCCGGGCATGGTGTTTACCATTGAGCCGGGCGTCTACATTCCGGAAGAGAAACTGGGCGTGCGCATTGAGTGCGACTTCCTCGTTGGCGCCGACGGCAAGCTGATTGATTTGGACGGAGACCTTCCGCACACCGCCGACGATGTGGAAGCGGCGATGCGGGCGAAGTGACCGGGGGGAAAAGCATGGACCCGCGCGACGAAATCGAACCCGGCCAGTTGGAGTTGCTGGCGAAGGTCCTCGCGGACCAGCTTCTGGCCTGCCTGGAGGAGTGCGCTCAAGGACGCAGGGGGCTGTTTTCAGATTTCGAATCGGTAGCCAATGAGGATGAGGACCATCCCTGGCCTGAGGCGGCGCGGCTGCGCGAGCTGGCCTTCGCCTTGCAGGCGGTTTTGAATCAGGCGGGCGAGCGCAACGCGCTCTGCGACGAGTTTCTCGATCTGTGCACCATCCACGGCGAGAGCCATCCCGGCGAGCCTCGGCTGGCGCGTACATTTCTGGCCCGCATCGAGCGCGGCGAAGTGGGATCGCCGACACAATCGGAGCGAAAACCGTGGTGATTCTGCGTGCATTTCTGGCTCTGCTGGCGGGTTTTGCCACCATGGCTCTGCTGGTAATCGTAATGACCGCGCTGCTGTCTAAACTGACGCCGAGCTGGGTCGGGGACCGCGGCAAACCTAGCCTTGGCTACATGTTCGTCAACCTGGGCTATTCGTTCCTGGCCGCTGCCGCCGGAGGGTATGTTACCGCGTGCGCCGCTGCCGCCAATCCTCTTGTCCACGTGCTCGCGTTGGGAATCGTGGTGCTGGCGCTGTCGGCGCTGAGCGCCCTGCAAAGCCGCGGCCAGCAGCCTATTCCGTATCAGTTGGCATTGCTGGCTTTGTCACCGCTCGGCGTACTAGCGGGCGGCCTCGCCCGGTTGCGGGTCCTGGGAATTCTTTAGAGCATTTTTGCTTCGAGCGTGAACAAAACTCCGCACGCCTCACTCTTTCTGCGATGTTTTGCTGAAAGAGTGGGGCGCTACAGACGTCCATCTCGACCGTAAACAGGGTCGACTCCATGCCTACCAGCGCACGCCAAAGGTCACTGGCACCAGCTTGGTCCCGCTTGAAACCGCCGCTACTCCCAGACCATTCGGAGAGATTGCCGACGCAGGGCTCATCACGTCAAGATAACGGACCTCGCCGAACAGCTTCATCCGGCTCTCTCCATACATGCCGCCCATCCTGTGCAGGTAGCCCGCGCCTATGTTCCAGCCGCCCTGATTGCTTGAGAAGTGGCCCACCACCACATTCTGGCTGACCACACCGCAGTAGTAGTAGGTGCAGTACTCCGCCGCCTCAGGATCGGTAAAGCTGGTCACCTTGCGGTAAAATCCGCCGCCTCCGGTGACATAGAGATCGTTTGAAGCCTTGGGAAAGAGATCGATCACCGGGTCGAGGGTTGCTGACCAGATATGCGCGTGTCCTCCGTTGGCTCCGGTTTCAGCGATCAGATTGCCGGGCAGCTTATCGTCCAGAAACTGGTACTCGGCCAGAACCGCGAGGTGCGGCGAGAAGTTCAGTCCCGCGCCCAAATTGAGTTGCCCGCCCCAGGTAATGTCGCGCGACGAGTCTCCGGTGGGTCCGTTGAATCCGCCCCCAGCCTCGAATGTGAGGCGGTGCAGCAGGCTGTGGGACTGATACCCGCCAGTCTGACCGGCGCCGGACGCGGACGCAGCGGGCGCAGAAGGCACGGCCGCTCCGTTGCCCGCTTCGATATCAAGCAGCGGCTGCGATGCCAGCGAACTGGACTCTGTGAGTGAAGGAATTGCTGAACTGGAAGGGTTGGGCGAGGACGCAAACTGTGCGTTCGCGGCAGCGGTGAATATCATTGCGGCGGAAAGAATCAAGACATGCCGCATCCGCGACACGAAATAAGCAGGTGACATGGTTATACCTCATATATGTCGAGTTGTACTTGCAGCTTCGGGGGTCTTTCCCTATCCCCCATAACCACTTAGACACGATTGCGGCGCGGAGGTTGCTCTGGACGGGTCAGAAGCAGCAAGGGCCGGAGGATCACTCCGGCCCTTGCTGGCAAATAGGTTGTGGTTGGGCCTTTTCAGCCCCGGATTCTCAGCCCTGGATATCGAATTGTTCGGGGTGGAGCGTGGCGTCACTCTTCACCAGGATGTTCTTCCCCACCAACTCCTCGAATTCGGTCAGCCAACTGGCGTTGTTGGCCTTGAGAACCTTGACCGTTTCCGGGTGCACACGAAGCAAAACGTCCTCACCTTCGAAGTGCTTCTTCATCTTCCGCAACTCGGTGTATATCTCGTTGCAGACGGTGGTTGGGCTCTTCACCATGCCGGTGGCCTGGCAAGTGGGGCAGGGCACGCTCAGGGTGCGTTCCAAGGATTGCTTCACCCGCTTGCGTGTGATGGCAACCAGGCCGAAGTCGTTGAACTGAAGCACCTTGGTGGGTGCACGGTCATTCTTCAGCGCTTCTTCCAAAGCGGCCATTACCTTGAAGCGGTTTTTGCGCTCATCCATATCGATGAAGTCGATGATGATGATGCCGCCCAGGTCGCGGAGGCGAATCTGGCGCACAATCTCAGGAATGGCGTCGAGGTTGGTCTTGACGATGGTGTCCTCGAGCCGCGCCGTTTTGCCCACATACTTGCCGGTGTTGATGTCGATGGCGACCAGGGCTTCGGTCTGGTTGATAACGATGGATCCGCCGCTCTTGAGCCACACCTTCGAGCGCAGAGCTTTGGAAATCTCGTCCTGGATGCCGAATTGTTCAAAGAGCGGAGTCTCCTTGGTGTAGAGCTTGACGCGCCGCACCAGCGTGGGCGAAAAGCGGTTGAGGAAACGCACAATGCGCTCGTAGTCGGCCTCGGAGTCGACCCAGATCGAAGAGAAGTTGGCGCTGACCTGGTCGCGCAAAATGCGCTCAATCAGTGACAGATCGTGATAGATAAGCGCCGGTGACTTCGAGCTGTCGGAACGCTCCTTGATTTCGCTCCACAGATGAATCAGGAAGCGAAGATCGGCGCGCAGATTTTCCTCTGACGCACCTTCGGCGGCTGTGCGGACGATGAAGCCGCCAGAGGCCTCACCGCGTTCGTGGACCAGGATCCGCTTCAACCGCTGGCGCTCCTCGTCGGAAGCGATCTTGCGGCTGACCCCGATCTGCGAAACCGTGGGCATGTAAACCAGGAAGCGGCCCGGCAGTGCGATGTGGCTCGTGATGCGGGCGCCCTTCTTGGCGATGGGCTCCTTGGCGATCTGAACCAGGATCTCCTGGCCGGGTTTCAGCAAGTCGCTGATGATGGGCAGGTCTGATGTCTGTGCGGAGCGGCGCGATGGACCACGGCGATTGCCATGCCCGCCTGGCACGCTGCTGCGTCCGCGGCGTCCACGGCTTCCGCGATCGCGGCGTGCCTGGGCATCCCCGGCCGGCTGGCCTTCTGCCACTGCGGGCTCGTCTCCCTCGTCCTCTTCTTCCAGAACTTCCTCGCCCTCTTCCTCGCCGTTCTTGTCGTCGAAGTTGAGTTGGATGCGGTGGTCGAGGTGGGCCTCCTGCAGCATCTCGCCCAGTTCGCCAGAGCGAATCTGGGTTTGCAGCTTCTCCTCTACCTCAAAGTCCTCGAATTCGTGCTCTTCAGCCTTGTGATGATGGTGACGGGGAGTGTCGAATTCCGCTTCCTCAATCACCTCTTCCTCCACCAGGCCTTTGCCCGGTGCAAATGCCGAAACCGTGGCTACGGCAGGGCGCTCTTCCTCCTTTGGCGGCTCGGGGGCGGACTCGTCGGTCTTCTTTTTCTTGCCGCCGAGGCCGAACAGTCTAAAGCCGCTGGGCGGCAGCGGATCGACGTGGTGTGAGGCGTCCGCATCGGCTTCCGGCTCGGATGTCCCGGTGGCGTCGGAAGGGTGATCGGCAGTCACGTCCGGCCCGGGTTCGGAGGCTACCTCGTCTTGATGCGCCTTAGGTGCAGTCTCAGTGGTCTCTTCAAAGATGTCCGTCTCTTCTGGTACATTCGCGGACTCACCCCATGGCGCACCGACGGTCGGCGTCGCTGCCGCTTCCGTGCCCGATGCGGCCATCTCCACCACAAACTCTTCTTCTTCCACGGCATCCGCGGCAGTGCTGCCGGGTTCGGCGGGATATGGGGTGACTTCCTGGGTCTCGGCTTCTGCTTCCACTTCCGGCTCGGGCTGGCGGCCGCGATGCTTTGAAATCGACTCGCCCGGCAGCAACCCGGTCCCGTCCCAGGCTAGTGGAGCTTCAATGAGCGTGGAAGGTTTGAAGGTCGAGGATTGACGAGCCCGTGCGGTCGATTCCACGGCGGGTTTTTGCGCATCCTCTGCCGGGCTGCCGCCATATTTTGAGAGCGACTCACCCGGAAGGACAAATGGAGCAGGTACGCTGCTTCCGCGAGGTGCAGGCGGCATAGATGCCGAGGCGCGAATCTCGTGCGTCTGCTCCACTTCGGGTTGTGGTGAAGCAGCGGGATGAGTTTCCGCGGACTCAGCAGTCTCCGGCCGGCTGTCGGGCGCATCGGTGGCGCTTCGTCCGCCACGGCGGCGGCGGCGTCCGCGCCAGCGCTTGGCGCCCGGCTCGCCCGTCGATTCCTGGTCGCCGCTGGCCTGCTCTCCGGTTTCAAAGGATGCCGGTGCGGCGAATTCTGTCTCGCCGGTTTCCGAGGTGATCTCAACCGTTGGCCGCCGGTCCCTGCCCGGCTGATCCTGGCGCTGTTCGGGCTTTTGGCTGGACCGCTGGCCGCGGTCGTCTCCGCGCCCTTCCTTGCGGTCCGCGCTGTGATGCACTTCGCGGGGCGGCTGATTGCTGCCGCTGGCCGCGGCCTTTTCCAGTTCGTCGGTCTCTTCCTGGTCTTCGAGCTCAAGAAAGTCAGTTACATATAGAAACGCATCCCTCTCCAGCCCTACGTCGACAAAAGCCGACTGCATGCCGGGAAGAACGCGGGTGACGCGGCCGTTGTAAATTGAGCCCGCAAGTGTGTATTCATTTTCGCGTTCGTAATAGATCTCCGCGAGTTGATCGTCTTCAAGAATCGCTAGCCGCGTCTCATGCGGCGTAGAGGATATGCAAATCTCTTTTGCCATCGTACCTTTCCGCCCGGTAGCGTCTGCCACCCGGGGCCTGCGGCAAGGTTGGATGGAGACACGCGAAACTGGCGAGGATGAGGACGTGAGGAAGGGATGACCTGGGAGTCGCTGGTGTGCCGGTTGCCGCGCGGCGGCCTGCCCCTGGGGGCGGCGAGCCACGGCGGTTATCCTGCCAAACTAGCTGATCGTTGGGGCGATCCGTCTGCAGAGAGCTTGTGGCCAACGTGACAATTGGCAACTCCGGTGCCGTTACCCCGCGGGCGTCTGCACGGCCTGACCGCGTAACTGAAGCAGGGTATGTATACCCCGGTGCTCCTTCGCGTTCCGTGCAACCTTTACGCTGCCAACGGGTGAACCGTCTCTGCGTGCTCATGAACCTTTGTCCTGCCGGGCTTCGCAGTCCATCGCGACCTGGCCGGCGAAATGCATGAAAATCATTCCTCATGGACTCCGGACCATTCCGGGGAATCGCACGAGGTAAACCTGTCGTGATGCGTCGCGGCCCTCCGGCCTGGACGCCCTAGTTTACAAACCTGCGCATGCGCACGTTCATCGCAACGCCCAGCGCCAGGAAGGTAAATAACACCGAAGATCCACCGTAACTCATTAACGGTAAAGGGATTCCGGTGACGGGCATAAACCCGATGACCATGCCCACGTTGACCGCGATCTGAAAGGTCAACACAGCCACAATCCCCATAATAATGAGGGAACCGGGCAGGTCAGCGGCTGTTTGAGCGTTTTGAATCAAACGCATCAATATGAAAAAGTATAGCAGCAGCACGAATAGCGCGCCCACGAAGCCGTGCTCTTCGCCGAAGGCGGCAAAAATGAAGTCCGCGTGGGGAATAGGCAGAAAATCACCCTGGGTCTGGGTGCCCTTGGCCGCGCCTTTACCCCAGATACCGCCGGAACCGACGGCAATCAGCGACTGACGGATCTGGTAGCCCGTTCCTCGTGGGTCATTGTCGGGATTGATAAAGCTCGTTAGCCGCGCCTTCTGATAGGGCTTCAGCACCTTTCCGCTGGACCACGCTCCCACCGCCAGCACTGCTCCGGCGGTGATCAGAATCAGCGACTGGCGCAAGTTGATGCCCCCAAGGAACAGGCCCGCGATCAGGATGGGCATGTAGGTGAGCGCGGTTCCCATATCCGGCTGGATCAGCACCATCAGGGTGGGAATTCCAACCAGCGCGAAGGCCTTGAAGATGTCGGGCCAGGTCAGTCTGCGGGCATCCAGGTTGGCAAAGTACCGCGCCACCGCCAGGACGAGCACCAACTTGACCCACTCCGAAGGCTGAAAGTGCATCGGTCCAATGCTCACCCAGCGGCGTGCGCCCAACACTTTGTGTCCCACCACCCGGACCGCGATCAGGGCCAGAAGACAGACCCCATATGCCCACGGAGCCCAGTCGAGCAGGCGATGGTAATCGATCTTGGCGAAGATGAACATCGCCACCATGCCGCCCGCGATCCAGAAGATCTGCTTGGTATTCACATGCATGTCGGCGTACTTCGTATGCAGGGTGGCCGAGTAGATCTCAAGCACCGAGACGGTGCAAAGCGCCAACACCACGCCCAACAGAGTCCAGTCGAAATCGCGAAAGCTGAGAAATCGGCGCATGGGGGCTATGGTCTCTTCCAGCGTTGCGCAGGCAGGGCAAGCCCCAGCTGTGCCGGGCCGGTTGCGGAGTTTGGAGAATGGGCAGGATGCGGTGCTTGTCCACCGCTCACAACATTTCCATTCCCATCGATGAAAAAGTGCCCCGCAGCAATGTGAGGCGTATCTTCCTGGCGCCGGCCGCCCTTTGCGCCGGGCGCGGGGTCTGGAAGCGACCACACCGCTCCCACCTCGACCGGCGGTGGAGCGACGGGCTTCTCTGGCTGCAGATTGTGCGCCAGCCTGCGCTGCTTTTCAACGTAAGCAGCCACAACCCGGGCACCAATCCGTGCGGGAAACCAACTCTTGTCGCCATTCTGCCAGAGCACAGCAACCACAAGTTCGGGGTTGCGCCGCGGCGTCAGGCCCACAAACCATACATTGGGGAAGGTGGTTCTGGTTTTGGCCATCCGGCTCAGAGTATCGTGGCCCACCACTTGGGCGGTTCCAGTCTTGCCCGCAAAGTCGATGCCGTCCAGGTGTTCCCCGCCGGCGGTGTGATACAAGCCAGGCTGCGTCACCTCGTACATGCCGTCCGTAATGGTTATCCAGGCATCCGGGTCGAGGGGGATATCCGTCTCCCCGCTGCCGGGAAAGGTATCCAGAATCGCCTTGCGAAAATCTCCAGGGAGTTGATCGGGAAAGACGGTGTGAGGACGCACCATGTGTCCGCGTGAGGCGATGCCGCCGATGATGCGCGCCAGTTGCAGCGGGGTGGCCGCAACCGCACCCTGGCCGATGCCCACGGAAATGGTCTCACCCGCGTACCACTTGCGGTGGTAGTTCTTCATCGCCCACTGTGCAGAGGGCATCACGCCCGACTGCTCGCCCGGCAGGTCGATGCCCGTTTTTTGGCCGAAGCCGAATTCGGTGGCATATTTGGCGATGCGGTCGATCCCGAGTCGGTCGGCCAGCGTGTAATAGAACGTGTCGCACGACATGGGAATGGCGTTGTGAATATCTACCAGGCCGTGACGCTCGTCGCAATGGTAGTAGTGGCCATAGAAATTGGCCCCGCCGTTGCACTCCACGCGCATGTTCTGCGCTATTCCTTCCTCAAGCCCGGCCACCGACATGAGGATTTTGAAAGTGGATCCCGGCGCAAGCTGCGCCTGGATGGACTTGTTCATCAACGGATGCGCGGGGTCGGTGATCAGCTTGTTCCAATCGGACCGGCCGATGTGGACGGCGAAGGCGTTGGGATCGAAACTCGGCCGGGACACCATGGCCAGAATCTCTCCGTTGCGAGGGTCCATGGCGACGATCGCGCCGTTGCGATCGCCCAGGGCCAGCTCGGCGGCGCGTTGCAGGTCGTTGTCGATGGTCAAGCGCAGATCCTGCCCGGGGATGGCATGCTGGGTGCGCAAATAGCCAACTTCGCGGCCGTGGCTGTCTACGATCACATCGCGGGAGCCATCCTGCCCGCGCAGCAGTTGATCGTAGGTCTGCTCGATGCCCGCGATTCCCACCACGTCGCCGGGCTCATAGGCCGCATAGCGCGTGTCGTTGAGCATCTCTTCGCTCACCTCACCCACATAACCGATCAGATGTGAGGCGTACCCGTCGCGGGGATAGAGCCGCCGTTCCTCGTCAACCGTCTCAAGTTCCGGCAACTCGTTGCGATGAGCCTCGATAAACGCTTGCTCGTCGGCGGTCACGTCCTGCTTGATCGGGATGGGCTGATACCCCGGCGCGGCGCGAAAGCGGCGCAAAGTGGCGCGCAACTGGTCCAGGTCCAGGTTCAGGCCGCGCGCAATCAGCGGCAGGTCGTCATCCACGTTATGGCCCTGCTCGCGCACCAGGAAGCAGGAGACCGACGGGTAGTTGTCGACGATCAGGCGGTTCTCACGGTCGAAGAGCTTGCCTCGCGCGGCCAGCACCGGCACTTTCCGGATGCGGTTTTGCTCTGCCTGTTGGCGGAAGTCATCGGCTCGCAATACTTGCAGCCGCCACAATCCTGCGGCCAGCGCCAGCATCATCAAGAGAATGCCGTACTGCACGGCCACCAGCTTGAAGTCGGGAAGCTTTTCGCCGCGAATGACCTTTTCAAATCCCATCTGCCTGCGCTTTCAGAATACCGCCTTTTCCGATCTGGCCGGGAGACTCAGTCCTGCATCCGGAACCGGTCCAGCACCGGAAACAGCAGCAGGGCGATGGCCGAATTACCAAGCGCTTTCAGGAACTCCATCAGCCAGCTCCAGTCCACCGTGAGTCCCAACAGAATGTGATAGACGAAGAAATAGACCGCGCTTCCCAGCAGGGAGAGAAGAAAGTTCAGGGCCACGCGGATCGTGTAATTATCCACATCGATGCGCACCCCTACGGATGCCGCCAGGTAGCCGACGATGGTCTTGGAGATGCCGTTGATCCCGATGGCATGGTGGGTCAATGCGTCCTGAAAGATGCCGAGTACACCGCCCATCAGCGTTCCCTGGATGGGGCTGCGCCGTCCAAGGGAAAAATACACGGTTACCACCAGGGGCAGGTCGAACCAGGTATAGGGGCCGAGCAAGCGTGGCAGCCAAGCCTGCAGCACCAGCGCCGCCAGCGGCACAAGTGCGTAGACAAGAAACGGGTAACGGTGAATCTCAAATTCGCGGCGGGAGTCTGCCGTAAGTACCGACATGGCTACTGGTTCCTCCGCGATTGGGGGTCCGCCGGAGGCTTGGTTGCAGTTCCCGCGCTAGGCGCCTTGGCGATGCCCGTTTTTGGCGCGGCGCTCTTCTTCGGCAGGCTGGCGTCGGGTGCGGCTTTGCTCTGTGTGGCCTTGGCTGGCTGGTCCCCTGCCTGACCGGTGGCTTGGCCCGTGCTTTGACCCTCCGCGCCCCCCGGCGTAAATCGGTCGGGATGCAGAGGTTGCGCTGTGTGTCCCACGGGGTTTGGCGGAGTGCTGTCGTTCAGCGGCTGCTGGTCGGGCGGCAGGTTGGGGTCGATCAGCCCCGGCAGCCTCTCGGCCATAATCTCTGAAGCCTTCTTGCGCTGCTCCTCGGCTTCCACTTCAGGGCCCTTCAGCGCTTCGCTGGTGGCCATGTCCTGCTGCTGGTCTGGTGGGAAACGCGGCTCCGTCGAAGTAATGACCAGCACTTCGTCAAGGCGGTCAAGATGCGCCGCGGGCTTGACGATCACGTTGATAAAGGAGTCGCGTTCGGGATCGCCCACCACCTTTTCCACCACCCCCACGGGCAGGCCGCGCGGAAAAATCTGATCGCCCCCGGCAGTCAGAACTTTTTCCCCCGGCTTGATGCGCTGGTCGGCAAGAAGGTCCACGATCTGCGTTCGGCCGTCCGCATTGCCGCGCAGGATGCCGCGGATCCGCGTGGTTTCAAGAATCACGCCCGCGCCGCTCGTCTGGTCGTCGATCACCAACACCTGGGCGGAATGAGGAAACACGTCGCGTACCTTGCCCACGATTCCGTCCGGGGTAATCACCGCCATGTCGCGGCCCAGCCCTTCCGCCGAACCTTTGTCCAGGTAGAACACCCGCGAGTGGTCGCTGCCGCTCGCGCCGATCACCTGCGCAGCCAGTGTCTTGTAAATGTATTTCTCCTGGAATTGGTTCAGAGCCTGCAAGCGCTGGCCCTGCAGCGCATCCTGAAGCAGCGCGGCCTGTTCCAGGCGCAGCCGGTCGATGGTCTGCTGCAGGTCGCGATTCTCCTGGCGGGCATGACGCAGGTCCAGATAGTTTTGCCATAAGCCTGCGGCGCCTAATTTGATTGAGTGGATAAACCGCTCGGGAGGTGAAACCAGGCCATTGGCCCACATCCGGATAAGCCTCACGCTGCGGTCGTCGCGCGTGTCGAAGCTCGACAATCCAGTGCTGGTCCGGCGTACCTGCATGGCAAGCCCAATCATTTGCGCCAACAGCAGAGCCAGCAGCACCAGGAGATTTCGATAGCGGACGAAGAAGGGTTCCATGGCGATTTAGGCTTCAGGATTCAGAGATCGGGATTCAACAAACGGCGGAATGCCGCTCCCGGTCGCCTTTCTCCACCGAAACGAAAGCAGTTTGCCCGGGGCAAGTGGTTAGTTCCCGCGCCTCTTTGCGTGGCGCGGGCCCGCCGAAGGCAGTTGGCCCCACCGCAGGTGGTTAGTCAATCTTGATCTTCCGCAGCAGCCTGAAGTCTGAGAGCATCTTGCCAGTCCCCAGAACCACCGATGCCAGCGGATCGTCGGCCACCGAGACGGGCAAGCCGGTTTCCTCGCGGATACGTTTGTCCAGGTTCTTGATCAGGGCGCCGCCGCCGGTGAGCACAATGCCGCGATCGCTGATGTCGGCCGAAAGTTCGGGTGGAGTGCGCTCCAGGGCTACGCGGATGGCGTTCATAATCACCGCGATGCACTCGCCCAGCGCCTCGCGAATCTCGCTGTCGTCGATGGTGATGGTCTTGGGCACTCCTTCAATCAGGTTGCGCCCCTTGATTTCCATGGTCAGCGGCTTGTCCAGAGGAAAGGCCGAGCCGATTTCAATTTTGATGGCTTCGGCAGTGCGTTCCCCAATGAGCAGGTTGTATTTCCGCTTCAGGTAGTTGGTGATAGCCTCGTCCATCTGGTTACCGGCCATGCGCACTGAGCGCGAATAGACGATGCCCGAGAGCGAAATCACCGCGATATCCGTGGTGCCGCCGCCGATGTCGACCACCATGTTGCCGCCCGGTTCGGTAATCGGCAGTCCTGCGCCGATGGCCGCCACCATGGCCTGTTCTACCAGGTAGACCTCGCTGGCCTTGGCGCGGTAGGCCGAGTCCTCGACCGCTCGCTTTTCAACCTGCGTAATCTCTGAGGGCACGCCAATTACGATGCGCGGATGCACCAGCATCTTGCGGTTGTGGGCCTTCTGGATGAAGTAGTTCAGCATCTTCTCGGTGACCTTGAAGTCGGCGATCACGCCGTCCTTCATGGGCTTGATGGCCACGATGTTGCCGGGCGTGCGGCCCAGCATCTCCTTGGCCTCCTTGCCCACGGCTTCCACCTCACCGGTGTTCTTGTTGATGGCCACGATGGAGGGCTCGTTGACAACAATGCCCTTGCCGGCCGCGTAGACCAGGGTGTTGGCGGTGCCGAGATCAATAGCCAGATCGCTCGAAAACATGCTGAAGAGAGAGCGCAGGCCGTGCGATCGCGAGGAGCGCGAAGGATATCCGTTCAATGACATGAAAGAGTCGAATCTACCTCAAGTCGTATTGTACGGCCAGTGGGCCGAGGCCGTATGTGCAGCCTTGGCGCAGGCCTGAGGCGCCGGTCACGCTGGTAATGGTTGCGATACACTCATTGATTGGTCGGGTGCGACCGGCTGCACCATATCTCGTCCTTGACCATCCGGAACTGAAAACTGGCAACTGACTGCTGTCAACTGCTTTTTCCGAGGTTCTCATGACCCACCCTATCTATCACAATCTAATCGGCGGCGAGTGGAAGCCCGCCGTAAGCGGTAAGACTGTTCTGAACCTGAATCCGGCCGACCACACAGATGTGGTGGGCGCGTTTCCCTCCTCGCATGCTGAGGACGTGGCCCTGGCTGTAGCGGCTGCGAAGAAGGCATTCGCCACTTGGCGGCTGGTTCCCGCGCCCAAGCGGGCTGAGATTCTTCTTCGCGCAGGCGGCATCCTCGTCCAAAATAAGGAAAAATTCGCACGCGACATGACTCGCGAAATGGGCAAAGTCCTTGCCGAGACCCGCGGTGACGTCCAGGAGGCGATCGACGAAGCCTTTTACGTAGCCGGTGAGGGCCGTCGGCTGTTTGGCCAGACCACCCCCAGCGAGTTGCAAAACAAGTTCGCCATGAGCGTGCGCATGCCCGTCGGCGTGGTGGGCCTGATCACACCCTGGAATTTTCCCATGGCCATTCCGAGCTGGAAGCTGTTTCCCGCGCTGGTTTCAGGCAACACCTGCGTCATCAAGCCGGCCACGGATACTCCGCTCTCCACCTATAACCTTGTCAACGCGCTGGTGGATGCGGGCCTTCCGCCGGGGGTGGTGAACCTCGTCAGCGGCAGCGGTTCGGCCACTGGCAACGCGCTGGTGGAGCACCCCGATGTGCGCGCCATCAGCTTTACAGGCTCCAGCGCAGTGGGCTCTCTGGTGGGTCAGCGCGCCGCGGCCACTTTCAAGCCCGTTTCGCTGGAGATGGGCGGCAAGAATGCGCAAATCGTACTCGACGACGCCAACCTGGAGCTGGCTCTGGAGGGCGCGCTGTGGGGCTCCTTCGGCACCACCGGCCAGCGCTGCACGGCCACCAGCCGCATCCTGCTGCAAAAAGGAATTGCAAGCAGGTTTACAGCCGAGTTTGTCGCACGTGCGAAGAAACTTAAGATCGGCAATGGCCTGGACGAGTCAGTCGAAGTAGGTCCGCAAGTAAATCCAAGCCAGGTTGAAACTTCGGCCAGATATGTTGAAATAGCTCTGGCCGAAGGGGCGGAGTTACTCACCGGCGGCCATGCGCTTACCGGTGGCATATTTGCTCACGGCACTTTCTTTGAGCCCACGGTGTTCGCCGGCGTCACCCCCACCATGCGCATCGCGCGTGAAGAAGTTTTTGGCCCGGTGGTGAGCCTCATTGAGTTTGATACCTTCGAGCAAGCCATCCAGATCGCCAACTCCATCGACTACGGCCTCTCGACGGCGCTTTACACAAAGGACGTAAACCGCGCCTTTGCAGCTATTCGCGACCTGGAGTCGGGCATTACTTATATCAATGCGCCCACTATCGGCGCAGAGGTTCATCTGCCCTTTGGCGGCGTAAAGCAAACCGGCAACGGCCATCGTGAAGGTTTGGGCGCCATCGACTTTTTCACCACTTGGAAAGCGGTTTACGTGGATTACTCCGACAAGCTGCAACGTGCGCAGATTGACAACGCGGAGTGAGTCCGGGTCGCCTCCTTTGAGGCGAGTTACCCACCCGCCGCGAGAAGTTATCCGCCACTTAGTGACTTAGCCGTGCATGGAGAACTACCGAGCTTCCGGGGTGAGTCAGCGTGCAGGTTTCATGCTGGTCGCATGAGAAGTGAATAAGCGAACTATTGTTTGCCCAGTCGGCGGCAATAGCCTGTTCGGTTTTCTTGTCGATAAAGAAGCTTCTGCCCGCTTCAAGCGTTCCCGATGGTGGGTCGTAATCGGTGACTCTTTCGTCGCCTTCGATGTAGAAATCCCCCATAGGTTTGCTGAAGGCCTTGCGGCGCGCGGCAGCCTTGCGGCTTGGGCTCTGCCCCGGAGCCGGAGTTTGGGAATTAGTTTCCGCTACGGGTGCCTGTCCGATTCTCTTCCCGTTCAGCAGCGCCTTCTGGTCGTCGAGGTTGGGAAAGTTGGTCGTAAAGTCCCAATAATCGGCCCGCTGGTAGTCCTTCACTGAGCACGGAAGGTCGCCCTGCGCGTTGACGGCTTCGATCAGTCCTTCATCCGTGGTCTGACTGTGAAAGATGTCTTGTCCGTGTTCCCGCTCGACCTCTGCTGCAACCTGGCTTTCCAGATTCGCCCCCTTCGCGCCTGGAGCGGCTTTTGCTGCATCGAAGGGGAAAAGGATCTCCTTGCCGCACAATGCAAAGCCCGTGGCATCCAAGAGTCTGATGTTGATTGAGTACGGTTGCGGTGGATTCGAAACCACACGCGTAAACCCCTCGATCTGCATCGGGTAAATGGGTTCCAGCCGCAATTGATATTTGGCTCTTCCTTCCCATTTCGTGACCAGGTGGCCTCTCAATCCAGGCCCATTCGCAATGCCCGGTCCCAAATCGTCCGACTGCAGATTCTGTTTAGGCCGGCTCTGGAAGACAAAGAATATCACCAGCAAGAGAAGTGCACACCCCACCGCTACCAGGGGAATGAAGGGCAGTTTGAGTGGCGCGCGCACGGGCGAAACTCCGGCGGCCTCTTGCGGCAGGGCATCTGGCGCCGCTTCGGTCCGGTCAGGCTCAGCCTCATTCGCCGCTGCCCCTGCGAGATCCTGCTGATCCGCTTCCGCCGCCTCTCCTAAGAGCGCGTGCTGATCCTCTTCCTTTTCGGCGCCAAATGGATCGTGATGTTCCCCAATGGTTGCGTCGTCGTTCGGATCTTGTCGTTCAGAGTCCGCCATCTGGCCGAAACCCCTTCTGGATTTCTCCGAGCATGCTCATGGAAATCGATGTCCCGGGAGGCACTCCACCTCATCCACCAGGACAAGTTCACTGTAACCCCGAATCCCGCGATACCTCGAAAGTGGTCTTGACTATACAGGTTCGGGCTGCTATCAGTCACATCCCTTTGGTCACTCCCCCTTCAGCACATCCCGCAGCGCGAAACTGGTCTCCAGACGGATCACCCCCGGAAGCCGGGATAGCTCGCTCTGGTGCAGGTGGCCGTAGTCATCAATTCCGGCCACCCGTGCCACCAGCATGTAGTCGTACTGACCCGCCATCAAGTGGCAGCTCACGACCTCGCGGCAATGTCGGACGGCGGCTTCAAATGCGCCCAGAACGGCTGCCGACTGGCGTTCCAGGGTCACACGGATGTAAACCGTCATGCGCTTGCCCAGCAGGCGGTCGTCGATTTGAGCGTGGTAACCGCGGATGGCCCCCGATGCTTCCAGCGCCTGGATGCGTCGCGAGGCCGCGGAGGCGGAGAGACCCACCGCCTCCCCCACTTCATAGTTTGTGGCCCGGCCTTGGCGCTCCAGAAAGCGAAGAATTGCCGCGTCCAAGTCGTCGAGTTCTCCTGAAGGTTGCCCATCAAGGCTGGGTGCAGCTGTTTCTTGCGCAGGAAGGCCATTTTTGTCACGTTTCGTTCCCATAGTGCAGTTTTACCACGAACTTTGCACACATTCGTAGCCGTCTGCGCCGTAGGATGTGTTGCAGTTGGAAGCCAGTGAAAGGCGCGCGCCGGATTCAGCCCTCCCCCAACACCAAATATCCGGCGCGCCAGCTCTCCTGATCCAGCTCTCCCCGGAAAATCAAACCCGGAAAGGAGTACCCGCCATGATCATTGGCGTTCCCAAGGAAATTAAGGACAACGAGGCCCGCGTAGGTGTCACTCCTGCGGGCGTAAAGGCTCTTACCGAGGCTGGTCACACCGTGCTGGTGGAGACGCAAGCCGGCGAGCAATCCGGTTTCCCTGATGCGGAATACCAGAGTGCTGGCGCGGAGATTGTGGGCGAGGCCGGCCACGTTTGGACTAAGTCCGAAGTGGTGGTCAAGGTCAAGGAGCCCATAGAGAAGGAGTATGTCTTTTTCCGCGAGGGGCTCGTTCTGTTCACCTATCTGCACCTGGCGCCGCTCAAGGAACTGACTGACAAGCTGCTGGCATCGAAGCTTATCGGCATCGCCTATGAGACGGTGCGCGACCGCCAGGGCACTTTGCCGCTGCTCACTCCCATGAGCGAGGTTGCGGGGCGCATGAGCGTGCAGGTAGGCGCCACATATCTTGAGAAAGAGCGCGGCGGACGCGGCATCCTCCTGGGTGGAGTGCCGGGCGTGCCGCCGGCCCACGTCACCATCCTTGGCGGGGGCGTAGTGGGTACCAATGCGGCTCGCGTGGCGCTGGGTTTTGGAGCCAAAGTCACCCTGGTTGACCTGAACCTGAACCGCCTGCGCGAGATTGACGACATTTTTGGCGGACGGGTGTATACCCTGGCCTCCAACAGCTACAACGTGGCGCATGCCACGCGCGAAGCCGACCTGGTGATCGGCGCCGTGCTGATTCCGGGGGCGACAGCGCCCCGTGTAGTGACTCGCGCCATGGTCGCCCAGATGAAGAAGGGCGCTGTAATCGTGGACGTAGCCATCGACCAGGGCGGCTGTGTGGAAACGGCGCGGCCCACTTCGCATTCCAACCCCAGCTTTGTCGTGGATGGTGTGGTGCACTACTGCGTGACGAATATGCCGGGCGCGGTGCCCAATACTTCCACTCTTGCGCTGACCAACTCGACATTCCCTTATTTGTTGCGAATCGCGAACTTGGGCGCGCGCGAAGCGCTCAAGCAGGATGTGGGGCTGGCCGAGGGGTTGAATACGTGGCTTGGCACGTTGACCCACCGCGGCGTGGCCGAAAGCCAGCACCGCGTATGCACAGCGGCCGCCAGCGTACTGTCCTGATCGCCTTCTGATGCTCCGTTGGTTGCCCTACAATGGTGATTCACTGGGAGGACATCATGGAACGCCGTCATTTTCTCGCTGCTTCTCTTGCCGCTTCAGCCGTAGCCGTCACACGGGACGCCGTGGCTCAGGCGCCGTCAGGGCGCACGCGCGAGTTCTACCAGTTGCGTCGCTACAGCCTGCAGAACGGCCCGCAGCTCAAGCTGACTGAAAGCTACTTCGCCGATGCACTTATCCCGGCGCTGACCCGCATAGGCATGGGTCCGGTGGGCGCATTCCGGCAGGAAATCGGGCAGGAGACGCCGGTGTTCTTCCTCCTGATTCCGGGCTCCTCCGTCGAGACGCTGGCGGAGTTGGATCTCCGCCTTGGTAAGGATGAGGATTTCCTCAAGTCGGCCGCCCCGTACTGGAACGCAACCGCGGCAGCTCCGGCATACCAGCGCGTAGAGATTTCCCTGCTCGCGGCGTTTGAAGGCTGGCCGAAGCTGACACCCCCGGCTTCCTCGGCAACCAAGGCCAAGCGCATCTTTCAACTGCGCACCTACGAGAGCCCCAGCGAAGGCGACCACGTACGCAAAGTGGAGATGTTTCATGCCGGCGAATTTGATATCTTCGTCAATGCCGGCTGCCACCCGGTCTTCTTCGCGGATTCGTTGATTGGCCCTCGGCTGCCAAACCTGACGTACATGCTTACCTTCGCGGATATCGACGAACTGAACGCCAAATGGGACGTCTTCCGCAACGATCCGGCATGGAAGAAGCTCTCGACCAACCCCCGCTACGCCTCCGACCAGCTTGTCACCAACATCACCAACCTGGTTCTAAGCCCGATGGCGTCGTCGCAACTCTAGGCCCCTGACCTCTCGATGTTGTACCAATCCTTGCGGCGTACTTGTTCTTGCCGCAAGGGTGGGAAACCAAGGAGTCAGCCAGTCACGGATCCGGGGTCTGTGCAGCCGCGCCACCGTTCAATTTCTGCCTCCTTTTCACAGCTCGCTCTATAATCGCCGCATGCCAGTTCCGACCGATTCGCGGCGGCGCGCGGTGGTTCTTATGGGAGCCGGCGTGTTGCTGTTTTTCGCGCTCCTGGGCGCACTGCAGGCCTTCAACTTCTCCAGCGTCCGCTTTCTGAGTCCAGAGACTGCCGGAGAAACGCTGGCCTTTACCGGCCTCACCGTAGTGGTGTTTCTGGCCCTGCTGGTGCTGTTGCTCCTCCTGCTCAGAAATATCCTCAAGCTCTATGCGGACCAGAGCAGCAGTGCTCTGGGCGCGCGTCTGCGCACACGCATGGTGCTTGGCGCGGTGCTGATTGCCCTGGCCCCAGCCGTCTTCATGTTCTTTTTCAGCTACCTGCTGATGAACAACTCCATAGACCGCTGGTTCTCTCCCAACACCTCCGAATTGCGCGAGGACTCCACCCGCGTCGTGCTGGAACTGGCGCAGTACGTCACCAGCAATGCGCGCGGCGAGGCGGAGTCCATTGCAACCTCCGGTGCGCCCGACCGCGGAATGCCCGATCTGCAGGATGTGCTTGGCACTCACCGCATTACGCTGGACGGCGGCTTTGTTGTGGTCTACGGCAAAGACAGGCAGATACTCGCCACCTTTCAGGCCCCGCCGGAGTCCAGTCCAGCCAGCCTGATTCCCTGGCTGCCGGAAAAGACCGATGAAGGCGAGCAGGGAGTTGCCGTTCCGCTTCATGGCCCGCTTTCTCAAAGCCTCTTCACTTCTGCGCAGCGCAACGACGAGCCCGTCATCCGTATTGCGGGTCGGGACTACGCTCTGGGCATGGCGGCCACCGCATCGGGCAAGGTGGTGATCGCGGCATTGCCCATGCCCGAAGGTCTCAGCCAGACCACCGCGCGCATCCGCATTGGGGCCGCCGCCTACTGGGAGCTGTTCCGTACGCGTCACCGCATCCGCTCCACCTTCTTCCTCATGTTGTTGCTCATTACCGTGGTGGTCTTCTTTTCCAGCGTGTGGCTTGCCTTGTTTTTATCCAAGCAGATTACGCGTCCGGTCGAGGCGCTGGCCGATGCTATGGACGAGATTGCCGCGGGCAAATACGACTACCGCGTTGCCCTCATTTCTACCGGAGAAATGGCGGAACTGGTGCGCTCGTTCAACCACATGGCCGCCGATCTTGATGCCAGCCGCCAATTGGCCGAGAGCTCGTCGGCGCAGTTGACCGCCGCCAACTTGGCCATTGAAGAGCGCCGCCGTGAGCTCGAAACCATCGTCGAAACCATTCCCAGCGGCGTGGTCACGCTCGACGGTGCAGGAGCCGTTCTCCAGGCCAATCGCGCCTTTGCCGTCCTGATGGGCCAGCGCGAAGACGCGGATTTGCGCGGGCAGAAGCTCGATGCGCTGTTGCCTCCCGAGTGCGTGGACGATCTGGCCGCAGTCATCCGCCGCGGCCAGCGTATGGGCGCGGCTTCCACTGAGATTGAGTTCCATGCCCGCAACCGTCCCATGCACCTGGCCGTAACCAGTGCCCGGCTTGAGCTCGCCCATGGCCAGACGGGAACTGTGTTGGTGGTGGAAGACACCACCGAGCTGCTGCGCGCCCAGCGCCAACTGGCATGGAAGGAAGTGGCGCAGCGCGTGGCCCACGAAATCAAGAACCCGCTCACCCCGATTGCACTTTCGGCGGAGCGCATCGGCCGCCATCTTGACCGCAGCCAGCCTGATTCGCCCGCCATTATCCGCAAGTGCAGCGAAGTGATTCTGGGCTGCGTCGGCACTCTGCGCACGCTGGTCGATCAGTTCTCGGCGCTGGCGCAGTTTCCCGCGCCGCAACCGCGCGCCTGCGATATGAACCAGGTGGCAGAGGAGGCGTTGGCGCTGTTTGCCGGCCGTCTCAACGGTATCACCGTCCGGCGCGACCTGGAGCCTGGTTTGCCCATGGTTCTGGCCGATCCTGAGTCCATTCGCCGCGCCATCGCCAACCTCATCGACAACGCCGCCGAGGCCATGCAGGGCAGCCTGTTGCGCGTGTTGGGCATCAGTAGTTGCCTCAGTGAAGACGGTGCGGCCGTGGAACTCACCATCTCCGACACCGGTCACGGCCTCACGGATGAAATTCGCGAGCGTCTGTTTCTGCCTTTCTACTCCACCAAGCATCGCGGCACAGGCCTCGGCCTTTCCATCGCCGCCAAGATCGTGCAGGAGCATGGCGGCTCCATCCGCGCTGAAAGCAACAGCCCCAAGGGCGCGTGTTTCCTGGTGAGCCTGCCATTGATGGAGCCTGCCGCACAGTCTGAGGCGGTGGCCGGCGCGGCTGAGCCGGCCAGCGGGGTGCGCTCATGAATCACGTTCTGGTGGTGGACGACGAGGCGGACATTCGCACCTCGCTTGAAGAGATTTTGCGTGAAGAAGGCTACGGAGTGGCCACCGCGGCTACAGCGGCTGAAGCCATGGTCCTCATCGAAGACGCGCCTTATGACGCCGTGCTGCTCGATATCTGGCTTCCCGACCGCGACGGGCTCGATGTGCTGGCCGACATTCACGTGCTTGCGCCGGAGACGCGGCCTGAGGTCGTCATCATCTCCGGTCACGGAACCATTGAAGCCGCGGTAAAGGCCACCAAGCTCGGCGCATACGACTTCCTTGAGAAGCCGCTCTCGCTTGACCGCACCTTGATCGTGCTCAAGAATGCTGTCGAAGCGCGCCGCCTCCGTGCTGAGAATCTCGAGTTCAAGCGCCAGTTCAACGTGGGTTCCGTGCTCACCGGTGAAAGCGTGCCGGTCAAGGCGTTGCGCCAGCAGATCCGCCTCATGGCGCCCAGCAACGGCCGCGTGCTCATCTACGGCGAATCGGGCACCGGCAAGGAATTGATTGCGCGCGCCATTCATGCTGAGAGCCAGCGCAAGGACCGCGTATTTATTGAGCTCAACTGCGCCGCCATTCCCGAAGCACACATTGAGGCGGAGCTGTTCGGCTATCGCCACGGAGCCCAGCCCGGCGGTCCGCCCGAGCAGCGAGGCACCCTCGAACGCGCCGACGGCGGTTCGCTCTTCCTCGACGAAGTGGGCGACATGAGCCTCAAGACGCAGGCCAAGGTGCTGTCCGCCCTCGACGATCAGCTCTTCACGCCCGTCGGCGGCACGCAGCCCTTGCGCGTGGATGTGCGCCTCATCGCTTCCACCAATAAGGATCTCGAAGAAGAGATCGGCAAGGGCAACTTCCGCGAGGATCTTTTCTACCGCCTCAACGTCGTTCCATTCTTCGTTCCGCCGCTGCGCGAGCGCAAGCAGGATATCCCCCTCCTCGCGCGCGAGTTTCTTGCCGAGTTTGGCCGCCAGTACGGCCGCCCGCGCATGGAGATCGGCGAAGACGCCCTTGAAGTGCTGGCCCAGTATCACTGGCCCGGCAATGTGCGCGAGTTGAAGAATGTCATCGAGCGCGTGCTCATCCTCAATCCCCGCACCCTGCGCATTGAGCGCAAGCATCTGCCGCCGCTCACCCACAAAGCCGGAACCCGCTCCACTGAGGAGTTTTCAAGCCTCCAGCAGGCCCGCGACGCCTACGAGCGCGAATACATCCTCAAAAAGCTTGAGGAAGCGCGCAACAACGTAAGCCGCGCCGCCGAGTTGCTGGGCTTGGAGCGCAGTCACCTCTATCGCAAGATGAAGGCCCTCGCCATCAGCGTCCGCGAATAATCGGGTGCCCATGTCTGGATTCTCAAACATGGGAAACCTCAGTACTCACTTATGCAATGGAACTCGGATCACTCAGGTTCCGCACTAAAATAGAGTGTTGAAGGGATTCTCATGCCCGTCATCCTCAACCGCCCCAACCTGCTCCACTTGAATGGCTTCACCCGTGTCGAGCGGCTCAAAAGTGTCGCCGCCCTGCGCGAGGCCATCGTCGGCAGCCACGGCTGGGTCACGGACTTCTACGAGTTCTCAAATCTTTCCATCTGCCTGCAATTCGAAATTCCCATAGAGCATCTGCCCCTGCTCGCCGAGTCGCTGTTAGACGCGGGGGTGAAATTCAGCACCCGCAGCGAGTCAATTCTCTACACCCTGGGGCCGGAGATGGCCACCGGTCCCATTCAGTGCACCCTGCAGGTTCTGTTCATTCACAACGAGCCCGATCTTCGCCGCAAAGTCCTCGCCGTCCCCGGCTAATTGCCTGACGCTCGATAAAAGGGGCGCCTCAGGTCCGGATTCTCGGACCGGGGATATGCGACCGGCACAGAGCCCGCCGGGCAGGCCGCACCGATCACTGAAATTTCAGTCCAAAGAAAAAGCTACAGCCAGTTCCTTGATCACGCTCTCGGACATGGGCGCGACTTTGCCTAAAGGACGGCTGTTGATGAGTGCCTCGGCGGTCGACTCCAGCACTTCCAGGCGATCGAACGCATCCAGGATGCTGGTGCCCAGAACCAGGACGCCATCGTTCTCAAGAAGCGCAATGGGATTGCGCGGAGACATGCGCCGCGCTAGTTCCTCGCCATCTGCGAACTGCATCCCAAAGGGAATCTTCTGCACTTCGCGCAGAAACACATAGCTTTCAGGAATGGTTCGAGAATCACATGGGCTGTCAGTTACGCTGAATGCCGTTCCATTCACAGGAGATGCATTCACGATGGCGGTAATCTGGGGATAACGGCGGTAGACGGCCTGGTGGGTCTGTGTCGCGCGGCTCGGCATCTTGCCGCGCTCTCGTGCGCCTTTTGAGATAAGAACGAAATCGTCAAGTTCTACCGCGCTCCGATCCAGGACATGCGGCGTAATTAGAAACGAGTCATCGTCCAACCGGGCAGAAAAGCTGCCCGCCCTGCTTATCAGCAAGCGTTGCTGATATCCGCGGCGGATAAATTCGGCCAGTTGACGCCGGGCTTCTTTCTCGCGGCTGTCGGCTGGGTCTCGATCAAACTCCGCAAAATTGGGAAGCTCCTTTTGCGAAAGCGCCAGTTGCTCCTCGCCGAGATAATGGACATTGCCGAGCAGGCTCGCCTTGATGATTGTCTTGGCCGTGAATTCAAACATCTCAAACCGTTGGAAAGCCTCTTGCAAATTCGCGCCGCCCACGCAAACTCCGTGGTTTTCGAGAATCACGCAATTGAAATTCTGCTTGAAGATCGCGGCAATCTCCTTGCCCAGGGCCGGGCTTCCCGGCAGCGCGTAGGGGGCAAAACCTCCTGCACCGCAAATGCGGCTGGCCTGGTGAAAGAGCCGCGTATCCGGAACCTCTCCAACGATGCTGAAGGCGACCAAGGCTACCGGATGGGCATGCACAATCGCTCGAATGTCCGGCCGAACCGCATAGATCGCCTGGTGGAAGGGCAGCTCAGACGACGGAGGGTGAAGGCCTTCCGCCGTGCCGTTTGCCCGGATGCAGACAATATCGTCCCGCCGCAGACTGCCCTTGTCCACCCGCGCCGGTGTAACCCAGACGTCTCCATTTGCGTCTCGAATCGAAAGGTTGCCGCCGGAGGTGGTCGTCATTCGATAGCGATAGATGCGATCCATCATCTGCATCAGTGCATCGCGTGGATGAAGCAGATTAGCCTGTGACGTCATAAGCACCTCAAAACGCGTTGACTCGAACCCAGCGGGCAGGTTCCCATATTCTCGCGAGCCAGTCGACTGCAGGTAATTGTAATCACCCCGACTGCCTCAACTGGCGGCGGGCACACCCACGACTTCAACTCACCTTTGCAGGGAGTTTCTCCGTATCCTGTCCGCAAACGAACAGAAAATCGCGAAAGCGGCCAGCCGCATCCGGATTCCCAATCCGCCCTTCCCCGCCGTACCCCATAGAATCAATGGCTTGGCCGGTGCATCACTCTCGCGGCTTTGGCAGGCAAATTGCCCGTAAAGATCGTACTACGCGGAGGTCTGCGATGGCCTATTTCGAACGAATGCGCGATGTGATCTCGGGCCCGTTCAGTCCCGAAGTGATCCGGCAGCGGACGGCGGCGGGCTGGCAGATGGTGTCAATTGAGTGGCGGCGGGAATTGCCAGACAGGGAAGCGCCGGCTGAAGGCGTCTTCGCCGAAGAAATCCCCTACGGCCTCCGCATCTCCGAGGACTGCAAGCGCCTTGAGATCGAGCCCCAGGAGAACAAGGTGCTGATCGCCATGATGGATCTGCTGGCCCAGGATTTTTCCTACTCCAGCATCGTCAGCGACCTGAATGAAAAGGGCTACCGGACGCGCGAAGGCCGCATGTGGACCCGCATTGCTGTCTTCAACATGATGCCCCGCTTGATCGACGTAGGCCCGCGGTTGTTTTCCAGCGAAGAGTGGGAGAAGCGGCGGCTGAAGCTGGCCAGGGCAAAAGCGCCTGAGGTCTAAGTGCGTGCCTCTTAGCGTAGAGCGGCTCACTTCTTGTCGATGGGGCCCAGCGACCCAGGATTGTCTCCCATTGCCGGGTCTACCCTGAAGTCCCAGATCGATTGGTTGATATCTGAGGCGGAGAGAATCTCCACCAGCGCGTATTCGCCGATGAGTAAGTGTTTTTCGGGCGTCAGCTTGAGCCAGCGTTTACCCGGCAGCACTTCGACTTTGGTAGGAATCACGTCCTCGCTCTGGGTGACCTTCCCGCCCTGGCTTACTTGGATTGCGCCCACGATGCGCACCGCCTGCCGCTCGTCTACGTGCACAATGGCGAAACCCGAAGTCGGCGAATGCGCTCCATGCTTGCGATTGGCCACTTCTTTCGCGCCGCCCGTATTCACCGTGATGCCGTGGGTGAGGACACTTTCCGCATTTTCCTGCACTCCCAGTGAGAGATAAAAGGCCGGATCGTTGACATGCAGATGCACCTTTGCATGCGCCCCATCCAGCTCCAGGTTGGCTTTTGAAACTGCCAGCGGGTTCAGCGTACTCAGGCCGTGACGGGCCTTGGCATTCATGTTCAGGTCAGATGACACCAGTTCCACCAGTTCCGGTGTGCCCTGGAAGGTGTCGAGCGCAAAAACACCGTCTTCATCGGGTAATTCCAATCCCTTGGCCACCTCGGGCATGCTGTCTTTCCGCTCCGTGCGCTCCGTCGCCTCTTCCTTATCCAGTTCTTCGGCCTCCTTCATGGCCGAGGAAGGCTCTTCGCTGGTAGCAGGGGTGTTGTGATCACGCTCCCACTTGCGCGTCGCATCCCAGTCCACCAGGTCGGTGGGCAGCTCTTCCCAGTCGCCGGCCCGTTCCAGCGAGATGTAGCGCACCCGTTCGCCCACTATCTCGTACTTGCGTACCAGTTGGTAGGTGCCGTCCTTCAGAATGAGGCGGTGGTTGGTGCCCATTCCTGGCACGCCGGGCTGCAGCGGGAGCGGCTTCTGGTCCGGAGCATTCTGCTGTGCCATCAGTGGCCCGGTTGCCATCAGCAAGCTGGCCAGGCCCACCCCGAACAGGCGCCGCAAGTGAAAGATATTGTTCATTGCCCCACAGTTTAGACGAGCCGGCTCTGCCATGGTTGGCCGCTCGCCCCACTGAAATTCGCCCCGCTGCGTGACCTTCACCGCAAATGCGCATCTAATTCCTGTGTATTCTTAAAGAGGAGGGGATTCTGTTCACCGGATTCCAGGCGCGTTACTCAGGCCGTCGCCGCAAGCCAGTTGCTTTTGCGGGGATGATGTTGGTGTGCCTGGCGTTGCTGGCCCTTCTCGCGGTTGTCCAGGTGGCGCACGTCCATGCTGCTACCAGCGATGCGGATCATTGCCCGCTGTGTATCGTCATGCACACGGCCGCGCCCATCGCTGCTGCGGCTGCCGTCATTCTCCTGGTGCCGTTCGCTGATGCTGCGCCTCTCCTTGAAGTCCGCCCGCTCACCCGCCACTGGCACCCGACCCTCTTCATCCGTCCTCCGCCCACCGGCCATCAGGGCACTATTCCGGTTTCCTGGCTGGCCTGATTGTTGAACGGCTCATCGTCCTTGGGACGGTTGAGTCAATTGGCATTCTCCTTGAGCTGATCGAAAACGGAATGATGCCGTCGCTGCAAAAGACGCAGCCGTGCGTTTCATTGCGCGGTTTGGTTTCTGCATCGTTCAGCCATTACTCGGAGGTATGCCATGTCGCTCAATCGCGGCACAGTTCCTTTCATTCTTCCACTCGTTATCTTCGTGGGCATTATTCTCGTCTTCCCTGCGGCCCGGGCGCAAAGCGGCAATGCCGGCACGGTTCGTGGAACTCTCACCGATCCCTCTGGTGCCGTTGTTCCCAACGCTGTGGTCCATCTGGTCAACGACATCAGCGGCTTCGACCGCGCTGAGACCACCAACGCACAGGGCCAATTCGTGTTTTCGAACGTGCCCTTCAACCCTTATCGGATTAGCGCCACCGTCGACGGCTTCGCTCCGTTGAACCATGCCGTCGAAATTCGTTCGTCGGTGGGGACGAACGTAAAGCTGACGCTGCAGGTTGCCGGAAACAGCCAGACCGTTACCGTCGAAGCCGGTGGTGACCTGGTTGAGGATGATCCAACCTTCCATACCGACGTGGACCGCGATTTGTTCATCAAGGTGCCACTGGAGAGCCAGTCCTCGACGCTCAGTTCCCTGGTTACACTGTCTACTCCAGGTGTAGCCGCCGACTCGAATGGCCTCTTTCATGGCCTTGGGGACCACGCATCCAACTCATTTTCTGTGGATGGCCAGTCCATTACAGACCAGCAAAGCAAGGTCTTCTCCAACCAGCTTCCCGCTGATTCGATTCAGTCTATCGAGGTCATCTCCGGCGCGCCGCCCGCAGAGTACGGCGGCAAGACAAGTCTGGTGATTGTGGCTACGACGCGGTCAGGACAGGGTGTCACCAAACCCACGGGCAGCATTAACAGCTCGTACGGCGCCTTTGGGTCGGCCGCCGCCGGGTTCGATCTGGCCTACGGCGGCAAGAACTGGGGAAACTTCGGAGAGGTTGACGCACTGAATTCCGGGCGTTTTCTCGATCCTCCAGAGTTCACCGTCTTCCACGACAAGGGCAACGAGCAGAATGTCTTCGATCGTGTCGATTACAGCTTCAACTCGGTTAACTCAATTCACCTTGACCTGAACTACAGTCGATCCTGGTTTCAGACACCCAACGCTTTCCAAAACCTCAACGTGCAGAACGTGGTCAGCGGCGGCGCAAGTACCAACCCGGTCTTCGACAGCGTCGGCGACACCGACCAGCATTCAAAGATCCAGACATTCAATATCTCGCCAACCTATACGCGGGTGGTGGGCGGGAACTCCGTACTCAATTTTGGCGCCTATGTCCGCAAGGACTTCTACAACTACTACCCGAGCGGCAATGCACTGGCCGATCTGGGACCGGCGACACTGCAGACCTCCTCGATCTCTCAGACCCGTACGCTCACCAATGCCGCAGTCCACTCTGACTTCGATTACTCCAGGGGAATGCACACCTTCAAGGCCGGAGTAGTTTACGGCCAGACCTTCCTCCGCGAGAACGACAATCTGGGCATCGTGGATTCGACCTATCCCCTTAGTGCTCCATGTGTGGATGTCAACGGCGACCCTTTGCCGGGTTACTCCGATCCCACAGCATGCGACGGCATCGTGGCGCTCAAAAACCCCAATTACAACCCGGTCCTGGCGCCATACGATCTAACCCGTGACGGTGGTGAATACAATTTCATCGGCCACACCGACGTCAAAGAGATGGCCATGTATATCGAGGACCAGATCAAGGCTGGCAATTGGCTCTTCAACCTGGGCATTCGCGGAGACATCTACAACGGCCTCACGTCGACGCAACAGGCAGAGCCCCGTGTGGGGATCGGCTACCACATCCAGCCCAGCAGCACGGTGCTAAGCCTTTCTTACGCTCGCACCTTGGAAACGCCGTTTAATGAGAACCTGGTCCTATCCAGCAGCGGATGTCTGAATGCCGTGCTGGCGCCGCTCCTCGCTTGCACGCAAGGCGTCTCTGGGACTTTGGCCCCTGGTTTCCGCAATGAGTTCCACGCCGGCTTCCAGCAAGCCTTCGGCAAGAAGGTAGTCGTGAGTGGCGAATACATCTGGAAATACACGCACAATGCATTCGACTTCAGCATCCTCGGCAATACGCCCATCACCTTCCCTATCGACTGGCACAATTCGAAGATTCCGGGCTATGCGCTTCATGTTGAAGTTCCGCAGTACCACAACATGAGCGCTTACATTGTCATGTCTTCTGTGGCCGCCCGCTTCTATCCGCCGCAAGTTGCTGGCGCAGGTGCCACGGTGGGCCAAACCGGGCTCCCGTTCCGAATCGATCACGACGAGAAATTCAACCAGACCTCGCATCTCCAGTACACGCTTCCGGGCCACAATTTCATCAGTGGCCTGTGGGGCGGGTTCAATTGGCGCTACGACAGCGGCTTGGTCGCTGGTTCCACGCCCTGCTACGGCGCCACCGATCCCAACACTCCCTGCGGAAACAGCACCACAACGCTTAACGGCCAGCCCGCAATCGCAATGGTGGACACTAACATCCCGCCCAGCCCGGTAACAAACGGTGTCCCACTCTCCCTGACTGCCGACGAAGAGTTTCAGGCGGGATTCGCCTGTGGCGCAGACAAGGCAACGCCTACGCACGCCTTGCAATCGGTTTGCCCGGCCTCGGAGTTCACCTCGAGCCTTATTCGGATCCCTGCCCCCAACGCTGGCGACAACGACCACAACCCCCAGCGCATCGCGCCGCGCAGTCTCTTTGACGCTTCGCTCGGCAAGGACAACATCTTTCACGCGGATCGCTACAAGGTGAACTTCGATCTCACGGCGATCAATCTGACAGACAAGTACGCGCTCTATAACTTCCTGTCGACGTTCAGCGGAACGCACTATGTAACTCCGCGTGCTCTGACCGCGAAAATTACGCTGAACTTTTAGCTCTCGACACTTGCGGGTGGACGGCAGCGGGGAGCAAACTTTCTCCATGCCCGCCGCCCGCATAACTCACTTTGGTATCCCGTTATTGCTTTGCTCCGCGGTTCTCGCGACATCTGGCCATGCTCAATCTTCCCCGCAGGGCATGTCGCCCAAGGTTCTCACCATGCTGCAGCGGCAGGTGGGCATGGATGACCACTTGCCCAACGACAAGAACCCTTCAGGGCTGCACATCCAGTTCTCCAAAATAGGCGAGAGCAACGAGGAGGCGGGCCACTTCGCCATCTACCGGGCCTATGTGCCCGGCGCTCCTAAGGACCAGACGTACGTGCGGGCTATCTGGAAGGTCGGCGCCGATCCCGAATTCATGCCCGGCGATGTCTATCTCAATTCGCAGGGGCTGATGATGACCAAGGCGCCTCGCCCCGATCAGGAATACAAGGCCATCGTTGACGCCGACGATGAGGTCGAGTTTTCCTTTCAGGCGGCGCGCGGCGAACCGGTTCGAGTCCTTTTCACCACGCCCGATGGAAAGCTGGTGATACCAGGCACCATCGTGCCCTTTCCGATTCAGGGCCGGGATAGACAATGCAAGCTTGAAGCCCGGTTGGCTCTGCCTGAAGCAGCGGCCGTGCTCATCTACGCCGACGGTCTGTCGCCCAACTCCGACATTCCTTATCAGACCTTTTCTGAGGGCCAATCGCATACCGGCACTTTGCATACCAACGCCCACGGCCACGCGGTCAGGATCGACCTTCCCTATGTCACGGGCAAAGACTCCGGCAACCTCAAAGTGGCCATCACAACCAAGGATTGCTCTGCCTCAGTCGAGATCCCGTGGGGCAAGGGCAGTTACAAGCCGTTTTAAGGCGCATCGCAACCGAACGCCCTCTCCGGCATCGTCAAGCGCCATAAACCTGGTGCCCCATGTCTCGCTTTTGAGACATGGGAAGCCACCTACCTCAGTCCGCGAGCTTGGGTGCCCCATGTCTCGCTTTTGAGACATGGGAAGCCACCTACCTCAGTCCGCGAGCTTGGGTGCCCCATGTCTCGCTTTTGAGACATGGGAAACCAAATACCTCAGTCCGCGAGCTTGGGTGCCCCATGTCTCGCTTTTGAGACATGGGAAGCCACCTACCCTCGCTGTCGCGTCACAAGCTGCTGAAAATCCGCCCAGCCGGCGCTATCTCTCGCTGTCCAGCACCTGCATCTGGTGCTCATCGTAGCGAGTCCCAGCCACGGCCTCCGCGGGAACTGCCGCCTCCAGGTCTGCAATCTCCTCGGGTGTCAGCCGCACTTCCAACGCTCCCAGGGTCTCAGCCAGTTGGCTGCGCGTGCGCGCGCCCATCACCGGCACAATCGACGGATTCTTGGCCAGCACCCACGCCACCGCCAGCTTCGCCGGCTTGATGCCCTTTCCGGCGGCAATTACGCGCAGCCGCGCCACAAGCTGCTGGTTGCGTTCCAGGTTGCCTGCGCTGAATCGCGGCAGCCGCATGCGAAAATCGCCCGCCGCAGCCGGTTGCGAAGCAGTGAGCAGCCCCCGCGACAGAACCCCATACGCGGTGACGCCGATGCCCAACTCTTCGAGCGTGGGGAAAATCCGCGCTTCCGGTCCGCGGCTCACCAGGGAGTACTCAATTTGCAGATCGACAATGGGATGCACCTGGGCAGCGCGGCGAATGGTTTCCGGTCCCACTTCAGAGAGCCCGATATACCGCACATATCCTGCATCGATCAGTTGTGCAATGGCTCCAATGGTCTCCTCGATGGGCACGTTGGGGTCAAGGCGCGCGGGTCGGTAGATATCGATGTGGTCTACGCCGAGGCGCCGCAGCGAGTAGGCCAGGGCGGTTTTCACTGCTGCCGGGCGGGCGTCGTAACCAATCCACGTGCCGTCGGGCCCGCGCTGCGCGCCAAATTTGACTGAGAGCAGCACATGCTCCCGTGAGAAACGCAGGGCGCGGCCCAGCAGCATCTCGTTGTGGCCCATCCCGTAGAAATCGCCGGTGTCCAGCAGGTTCACCCCGGCGTCGATGGCCGCGTGGATGGTTGCGATGCTCTCCGCGTCGTCAGTGGGGCCGTACACCCCGCTCATGCCCATGCAGCCCAGCGCGATGGGGAAGACCTGGGGGCCGATGCGGCCCAGTTTGCGGCGTTCGGTTGTGGTGGGCATGGTCATAACGGCTCCTCACATTGCAGCATCCTAGGCCCGTCGGCCGATTACGGCAAGAGCCCTCTGGAGCGCTCGCCACGGCGACGTGTTTTCCACACACCAAGCGATCTCCAGTAACGATGGACCGTTTTCAGTAACTGCTCCAACTTTATGAATGCAGGTCGGTTATCCGTCAGGATTTTGGCCATCGTTGGTGTTTCTCAATTTTCTGGTGTATTTGCGGGCCGATGTCTGCCATACTTGAATGTGCCCATCAGGTACGCCCAATCCCAACAATTCAATAGCGAGGTTGCATCGATGTCGGCAAAGTATGTCTTTGTGACGGGCGGAGTTGTGTCCAGTTTAGGCAAGGGGCTCGCAGCAGCCTCCATAGGTTGTCTGCTTGAGAGCCGCGGTCTGCGCGTGAACATGATGAAGTTCGATCCTTATCTGAATGTCGATCCCGGGACCATGTCGCCGTTCCAGCATGGCGAGGTGTTTGTCACCGACGACGGCGCCGAGACCGACCTGGACCTGGGCCACTACGAGCGCTTTACGCACGCGCCCCTCTCGCGCGACAACAACCTCACCACCGGCCGCATCTACGAGCAGATTATTTTGAAGGAGCGGCGCGGCGACTACCTGGGCAAGACCGTCCAGGTCATTCCCCACGTTACCAACGAGATCAAGAACGCCATGCGCAAGGTTGCGGCCAACGGCGCGGACGTGACCATCGTCGAGATTGGCGGCACGGTAGGCGATATTGAATCGCTGCCGTTTCTTGAGGCCATCCGCCAGATGCGCCAGGAACTGGGGCGCGAGAACACCGTGTTTGTGCACCTCACGCTGGTGCCGTGGATCTCCGCCGCGCAGGAGCTGAAGACCAAGCCCACGCAGCACTCCGTCAAGGAGTTGCTCTCCATCGGCATTCAGGCGGATCTTCTCATTTGCCGCTCTGACCGCAACCTGAGCCGCGAAATGAAACAGAAGATCGCCGCTTTTTGCAACGTCGAGGAGCGGGCCGTCATCGGGGCCACAACAGTGCCCTCCATTTACGAGGTGCCGCTGCGCTTCGCGGCCGAGGGTTTGGACTCCTTGATCCTCAAGTATCTCCACAAGGAGGCGCCGGAGTCTAACCTGACCGAATGGAAAGCTCTTGTCGAGCGCTGCTACCACCCCAAAGACGAAGTTTCCATCGCCATCGTGGGCAAGTATGTGGAGTACGAGGACAGTTATAAGTCACTTAAAGAGGCACTCACTCATGGCGCGGTGGCCAGGAGCCTCAAACTCAACATAACTTGGATCGAGGCCGAAGGCCTGGAGTCAAAGACTCCCGACGACCGCAGTTACGAGTCGCAGTTAGAAGACTTTGACGGCATCCTTGTTCCCGGCGGATTCGGCAAGCGGGGCATTGAAGGCATGTTGAACGCCATCCGCTATGCGCGCGAGAAGCAGGTCCCTTACTTTGGAATCTGCCTCGGCATGCAGACTGCATGCATTGAGTTCGCGCGCAATGTGTGCGGGCTCAAAGACGCGAACTCCAGCGAGTTCGACCCCGCCAGCCAGCACCGCATCATCTACAAGCTGCGCGAACTGCTGGGCGTGGAAGAGATGGGCGGCACCATGCGCCTCGGAGCGTGGACCTGCATCCTCCAGGAGGGAACATTGGCCTCCAGGGTGTATGGCGCGACAGAGATCAGCGAACGCCACCGCCACCGCTACGAGTTCAACCGCGAGTACGAGGCGCTGCTTACCGGCGGCGGCCTGCAAATCAGCGGCACCACTCCCGATGCCACGTATGTTGAGATTGTCGAGATACCCGGCCATCCTTTCTTCCTCGGCTGCCAGTTCCATCCCGAGTTCAAGTCCAAGCCGCTGGAGCCCCACCCGCTCTTCCGCGAGTTTATCGCTGCCAGCTATGCCAATCGGATGAATCGTGCTGCGGAGCAAATGAACTCAATTAAGACAGTGCAGTCGGCTTTGTAAAAGACTGGGCGGCGGGTGGCCCAGGTCTGACTAACCCAAAATGATCGGGTGGCCCACATCTCGATTTTGAGATGTGGGAACCTCAACTCTACACCTACGATTCGAGGTCTACACCTATGACGACTGCCGCCGGGTGCCCCTCGAATCGTCTTTTGATTCAAGGATGGGAGGCCGCAAACCTGGACCAGGCACAGAGCCGCGAGCCCCGCAACCCCGATCTCCCTTTTGCAGAATATGGCTATTTACTTGACGCCACCTCATACCATTAGAAGTGGTTCCGGTCCGCGCTGCTAATCAACATGTTTGCAATGATATGCGTTCATGCGGTAGCCAATCACGACCACTTCTGGGCCGGCCGAAAAGCCACAACATCTTGCGGTTGGTGGCGTGAAGTAAATAGCCCTATTGCAGAAAATAACCCACCGAGGCTGCACAATCGAAATGAGGGAATGAGCGGTTAGCCCACAGCCGCGGTCAAACACTGAAGGGTACCTACCCCCTCCCCCCGCAAAACCAGCATCCGGAGGGGATATTTTCAATGCAACTAACCTATAATGAACAACTTAATATTTAGCCCCATGTACTCATCGGTAAACAAAGATCTCGATTTCAGGCCACTTTTGGTCAATTTCCGGCCCGTTTTCGCGTAAATTTGCCATACTTCGAGCTGGAAAAGGGATGTGTATCAGGTGCTATTGACAAGCCCATTCGCCGGGTCTACTGTCAGTCCGCTTTGTAGTTCGAGGAGTGTAAGCCATGGCATATTTTCAGCTTCAACCCGCAGAGATTGAACTTCAGGAATTGGCAGAGAGTTATTGGCACGATGCAGGCGAAAGAGAACGAGAGCTTGAAGCGGCCGCTTATGAGGCCGGCGAAGCGATTCGCAACGGAGAATTCACGCTCCCCAATCTGGAGGCGATCGTTCGTTGGAAGTCGGAGCGCATGGTTCATTACCTCATTGGCAACAGCAACGAGAGCATACACAGCGCCCTTGCCGTCGCTGCTTCGACTGATACTTCAACCGAAGAAGCCGTCAACGCGCTGGTCGGATTGCGTGGAATCGACATCTCCATCGCGTCCGCAATTCTGGCCACCATTTTTCCCGATCGCTATGCGGTGCTCGACTACCGAGCCCTTGAGGCAATGGGCCACGCACGCCATGACGTAAGGTTCTACATCGAATACAATGCCGCTCTTAAGCGGTTGGCCGAGTGTAAAATCGTGCAACCGCAGGGAAATCTCCCCGCGCCAACTGCACTTCATGCGCTGGAACGGGCACTTTGGCAATGGTCGCGCACCCATGCGGAGGAATTGGCCACGCATTGAGACGAGTGCAGCGTCGTATGTGTCCGGCGCGATAGAATCGCACCCGTGAGCAACTCGTTTGAAATCGGACCGGTACAGGTGGGCGGCGGACGCCTGTTCCTGATTGCCGGGCCGTGTGTCATTGAGTCCGAGGCCCACGTGCGTACCATGGCTGAAGCTATTCAGCGCATCACGGCCGATCTGGGTGTTCCCTATATCTTCAAGGCCAGCTACGACAAGGCCAATCGCACCAGTGTGAAGAGCTTTCGCGGTCCTGGGCTCAAAGAGGGCATCGGCATTCTCGGCCGTTTGGCGCGTGATACAGGCCTGCCGGTGTTGACCGACGTGCACGAGCCCGGCCACTGTGAGATTGCCGCGGAAGCCGTGGACGTGCTGCAGATTCCCGCGTTCCTCTGCCGCCAGACCGATTTGCTGGTGGCCGCAGGCCGCACCGGACGCGCCGTCAACATCAAGAAGGGTCAGTTCGTCGCCCCCTGGGATATGATCCACCCCGTGGAGAAAGTCCGCTCCACCGGCAACGAGCGAGTGTTCCTCACTGAGCGGGGAGCCAGCTTCGGCTACAACACGCTGGTGGTCGACTACCGGTCGCTTCCAGTGATGCGGCGGGTGGCCCCGGTAGTCTTCGACGGTACCCACTCTGTGCAGCAGCCCTCGGCGGCAGACGGAGTCAGCGGCGGCCAGCCGGAGTTCATTCCACTGTTGGCGCGGGCCGCGGTGGCGGCGGGTGTGGATGGATTGTTTCTAGAAGTCCACGACGACCCGGCCCACGCCAAATCCGACGGCGCGAATGCGCTGGATTTGAAACTGTTGAAGCCGCTGCTCGAGAACTTGCTTGCGATTCATGCCGCGGCTGCAATCGAGCCGTGAATCCCTCCCGGTGATCGCGGGGCCTGATCGGGCTTGATAGAATTCTCCCCATGTTTCTTTTGCTCCTCCGCAAGGTCTTCTGTGCCCGCTGGTTGGCTGGCGCCGGCCTGATTCTGGGTGTAGTTCTCGGTGTCTCCTCTGTGTCGGCGCAAAACGCGGCTCCGGTACCGGATCGCGCTCAAATTGACAAGCTTCTGGGCAGCCTGGACCGGGGTCGGTCGGTAGGCCAGGTGGCAGTTTCGCCGGACGGCAAACGGCTCGCCTGGATCGAGAGTGCGCGCGACGGGGGCCGGATTCTGATTGCGCCGCTGGACGACTTGCAGAAGAGTCAGCCAGTAACCGCAGCGTCCAAGGCGGACGAACGCTGCCGCGAGAGCCAGATAGCGTGGGCTCCGAACTCAAAGGCCTTGGCCTTCTTCTCCGATTGTGCCCATCCCGGCGCGCAACGCGATCTCTATCTGGCGCCTTTGGATGGGAATCCGGTGCGGCAGTTAACCGAGTTAAAGGGCGACGCGAATGCGCCGGCTTTCTCGCCCGATGGGAGCAAGGTGGCCTTCCTATATGTAGAAGGGGCCACGCGGCCCGCCGGAGCATTGGCGGCCATGAAACCACCCTCCGGGGTCATCGGCGAAGACGGAGTCGAGGTTCAGCGCGTAGCCGTGGCCCAGGTTGACGCAGCAACTCCCGCCGCCCCCACTCAAGTGACACCCGCCAAACTGCATGTCTACGAATTTGATTGGGCGCGTGACTCAAAGGGGCTGGCCTATATCGCTGCCGATCCGCCCGGAGAGAACAACTGGTGGGTGGCCAAGTTGTACACCCAGCCGTTGAATGGGACTGAAAAGGTGGTCCTGGCGCCTTCTGAAGCTTCGGGCCCGCTGCGCGGTTTGCAGATTGCGGTGCCGCGGTGGTCGCCTGACGGTAAGGTCATCGCCTTCATCGGCGGGTTGATGAGCGATCAGGGCGCGACCGGCGGCGATGTGTGGACGGTTTCCTCTGAAGGGGGCCGGCCTCGCAACCTGACCGAGGGGCGGCGCACCTCGCCTGCTTGGATCGAGTGGGACGGTAACGAACATCTTTTTGTAAGCGAGCTGGCGGGCGGTGACTGCCAGCTATTGCGCTATCACTTGCCGGGGGACCGGGTGAGTCCAAACTCTCCGATCGAGTTCGGGCCGGCCATTTTCAGCATTCCGGGCAGCGTCGGCGATGGGCGGATGGAACTGAGTCTCTCCTCCGCAGCCGATCACTCGCTGTTTGTCTTCCACGCCAGCACCTTTGACCACCCGATGGAGATTTATGCGGCGAAGCCGGGTAAGGGGATGGCCCCGGGGCTGAAGGGCGTGACCCAGTTGTCGCACCTGAACGACGGTGTTGAGCCGGCCTGGGGCAAGTCCGTCTCCCTGAGTTGGAGCAGCGACTCGTTTCGGGTGCAGGGCTGGCTTATGCTGCCCAAGGACTACGATCCGGCCAGGAAATACCCGCTGATCGTAGAAGTGCACGGTGGCCCGGCGTCAGCAGAAGTGGCGCGCTGGGGTGGGGGCGGAATGGGCTCGGCGATATTTTCAGAGCTGGGATATTTCGTCCTGCAGCCCAACCCTCGCGGCAGCTTCGGGCAGGGCGAAGAGTTCACCAAGGCCAACCGCAAGGACTTTGGCTACGGGGACTTGCGCGACATTCTGGCCGGGTTGGATGCGGTCGAGGCCAGCTACCCCGTGGACCCCAATCGCGTGGGCCTCACCGGTTGGAGCTACGGCGGATTCATGACCATGTTTGCGGTGACGCAAACGGGGCGGTTCAAAGCTGCGGTGGCCGGCGCCGGCATCTCAGACTGGCAGAGCTACTACGGCGAGAACTCCATCGACCAGTGGATGATTCCGTACTTTGGCGCGTCGGTGTATGACGACCCAGCTGTTTATGCCAAGAGTTCAGCCATCAACTTTATCAAGCAGGTGCACACGCCAACCCTGGTGCTGGTCGGCGACCGGGACGGGGAGTGTCCCGCGCCGCAGTCCTATGAGTTCTGGCACGCGCTGCGTGATCAACATGTGCCCACGGAACTGGTGGTTTACCCAAACGAGGGCCACGGATTCAGCGATCCGGCACACCGCCGCGATGTTGTGGAAAGGGCCGTAGAGTGGTTTGCGCGTTCTATGCCTCCCGCGTCTTGAGTGTCGAACCTGCTCGCCATCGGCGGCCCTTGGAGTCTATGAAGGAGTATAGCGGCCAGCCACGACTCCGCCCTGATACACTTTTCTGTGTAGACACAGAGCGTGTCGCGTCGACCGGCCGGAAGCAAAGATCAACTGCCAGGGGCCGGTTGCCCGAGCGGATTGCGCGGGCGTCAGTCCAGCTGTGGGCATGTCGATGGGCCGCTTTTAGCTCATTAGTTTTGATGGTTTCTGAGAGACCGTTCCACGGTTCCAGAGCGTGGGGCGGGGAGGATTCATGCGGCGGTATTTAACGCTTGTTCTTTTGCTAGGCCTGAGTATTCCAGCTGGGGTTGTGATCTCCGGTTGCACCCGCAACCCGGCCGGGAACTACTGCAACGGTCTCGGTTATGGATTGAAAGACACGGAATTGTACGCGATCACACTGCAGCCGCAGACTACGGGCATCTCGCTGGCATTTGGGCAAACGAAGCAGATTGCGACACCGACCGCCAAGACCTGTAAGAACGCGGCGGCCACCGTTTCGTCTTATACCTACGGCACCACCAACAACAAGCTCGTAGACCTATCACCCGGCGGGAACATCTGTGCCGGCACCTGGAACCGCAACTCCGGCGGCGGCATTGCCGATTACACCATCTGCAGCCCCCCCAACCCGCAGCCCACTTCAGACGGGTTGCCCTACTCCGTTGCGTATGTGACGGCCTCGGCTCAGTCCGTGACCTCGAACCCTGTAGCTGTCTACATACATGCCCAGGTGAGTTCCATTACCCTTGCCCTCGCGGGGCAGCAGCAGTGTTATTCGCAGGGTGCCGTCGCCCAACTGGATGCCGAGGCCTGCTATTCCGGCGGCAGCAACCAGCAGTTCGAATTCTGCGCTCCTCCTACGGTTACCCATTACTCCTGTCCGGGTGGGTTGGCCCAGGGTGTGACTTCGGTCCCAGAGTGCGCTGCGGCCATTGGGGTTCTGTCTTACGCTGTGGGTACCAGTACGGTCGCGACCATCAACTCGGTCACCAACCAGATCACTGCCGAGCAGCCCGGCACAACGGTGATTACCGCTTCGGTGGCTAACTCGGGTTCATCGGCTGGCTATTTCTCCACCTGCCCACCGAAGACGATTCAAGTGACTCTGACCAACGGTGGCACCGAAGGAACTATCACCCAGGGCGTGCAGCAAAACCTGGTCACGACGGTGACCGACACCGCCGGACAGACCATCACCGGTGTTTCGCTGGACTACCAGTCGACTAACCCGCTGGATGTCTCCGTTGCCTCCACCGGTGGCTTGACCGCTGCTTTCCCCGGCACAGCATCAATATCCGCCATCTGCCAGCCGACCACCTGCAATCCATCGCCCATCAACGAGGTGGGATTGCTCAACACGGGCCTCTCCATCTCCAGCAATCCGGTCACCGTCACCGTTCCTGGCACAGCCAGTTCGTATGTATGGCTCGCAGCCCCGGGCAAGTCGCAGTACTTCACCGCGGTGGAGTTGTTGACCGGCACGACCGGATCCACCATTCGCCTGCCTTACGTGCCCAATTCGATGGTCATGGACCAGACTGGTACGAATCTTTACTTCGGGTCGTCGCACGAGTTGATGATGTATACCACGACGAACAACTCGCTTAGTAAAGAGGACACAACTGTTCCCGGCGTGGTGCTGGCTGTATCTCCAAACAACCGGACGGTGGTGATCAACGATCAGGTACGGAAGCTCTTCTACCTGTATAACTCCACGGGCACCATCGCTTCGACGTTTGGGGGGGTGGGCGCCGCCGCGGCATGGACCCCCGATTCCAAGACGCTATACATCACTGACAGTGCCTCGCAGGGTGCGGGTCACAGCGATACGTTGTATGTGTACAACGCGAGTACCGGCTGGACCACGTATGACTTGAGTTCATCGGGCGGCGCCAGCAACCTTGCAGTCACCATTCCCGGCGTAGGAGCTTACCTCAGCGGCAATCCTACCGTGGCACACACTTGGTGCCCCACAGGTACCATCGGCAATTACGCCACGATGCATTTCTATCCTCAAGGTGATCAGGTGCCCGTGCAGACTGACACTCTGGCCGCCACCACCGATGGTCAGCATATTTTGGGTGCAGCCTTTGCAGGCGGCGGAATAACCCTCCACGACATCGCAGTCACCGTTCCCAACGGTGCCTGCCCCACGGCCGTTTCCAACGCTCTCCAGCCGCTCCTCATTACACACACTCTCAATGATCCGGTTGCGGTGAATGTCAACGCTACAGCGGTCGACCAGGTGGTCACCTCCCCGGCAGCGGTGAGAACAGGCAGTTCCGTACCGTCTTATAGCTTGGCCTTTATCACCTACACCGGGACATCGACCGGCGCCACGCTGCCCTATTACATTCCTGCAGCCAGTGGTGCAGGGAAACTAGGGTATGTCACGCTCACTGGGGCATCGGCCATTACGGCGCCTGTGGCGGGAGCATTCAGCCCTGACAACACGCTCTTCTTTGTTTCCACCTCGGGTGACAACCAGGTTCACTACATCAACACCACATCCCTGACTGACACACAGCAGATCAGCCCCAATCTACCGGCCTGCACGCCGGGCTCGGACCCTGGTTGTACGCTGGCTGCGCCGAGCAACAACCCGGTGCCAGCTACGGCCATCGCCGTCAAGCCTCGTTCCACTACGTAAGGCCTGTTCACACCAACTGGAAGGCCGGCCTTGCGCCGGCCTGCCTTTTTTCGGCTGTACGCGCCAATGGAGTTGCGCACGGGTAGGGGATCGGTTTCCATCCTTCGGGTCAGCCAGATCCGCACGATAGAATCAGAGCATGATCAAAGGGATTTCCTTTCTTCGCCCCGCAGGCAGCAGCGAGGTCTATGACCGGCTGGCCGCCTTCTTTGGTGCATTGGGGTTTGCTGAAGGCAAGGGGTGGAAAGAAGAGACAAGCCGCGGCGCTTCATTTCTGGCTCCGCTGGGGAATCTTGAGTTTGTGGACGGCCAATTTCCGTCTGTCGCGGATGTGCTCGTAGAGGTGACTGCACTCGATGCGGTGCATCAGGCGGCAGAGAGTTGGCTGCGCCGGCAGGATGGCGAAGCTGGCGTCGCGCGTCTGTCCGCGATCAGCGAGACGCATTGGAAGTCGCGCATTTTTACCGTGGAGCCGGAGCCGGGGTTTGCATTCAGTTTCTGGGCATGGACTGATCCCGAGCGCGGAAAGCCGGTGGCCGTGGAGGGCGATCTCTCTGCCGAGGGCATGAAGTTTGCTATCGTGGTGGCGCGCTGGAATGCCGTGATCACCGAGCGGCTGTTGGAGGGCGCGCTGGATGCGCTGCTGCGCAGCGGAGCGAAGCGCATGGATATCCAGGTGGTTCGCGTGCCAGGCGCATGGGAGATTCCGGCCGCGGCGCGGACGCTGGCTACTCTTGGCAAGGTGGATGCGATCATCCCCCTGGGTTGCCTGTTGCGCGGCGAGACTGCTCACTACGAAGCCATCTACAACGAGGTTTCGCGCGGCATCGGCCAGTCGCAACAGGAGACAGGCATTCCGCACAGTTTCGGCGTGCTGACCTGCGAATCCCTGGAGCAAGCGCTAAACCGCGCCGGCATCAAGGCCGGCAACAAGGGGTTTGAAGCGGCCGTCGCGGCCATTGAAATGGTGAGCCTGCGCCGCAAGCTCATGGAAAGCGGCACGGATTGACCGCCGGTACGCGACGCAAGTCTCGCGAGCTTGCCATGCAGATGCTGTTTCAGGCGGACATCGGCAAGCAGAGCCCGGACCAGGTGCGCGCCACTTTCTGGAAGGCTGCTGACGATGTGGACCCCGAGGTGCGGGGCTTTGCTGAAGACCTGTTCCGCGTGGCTGTCGCCAACCAGGAGCAGATCGATGAACTGCTGGTGGCCAACTCAAAACACTGGCGCCTGGAACGTATGCCCGCCGTGGATCGCAATCTGCTGCGCATGGCCGTCGGTGAAATGCTGGGCTTCAAGTCCACGCCCTTTCCGATAGTCATCAATGAGGCGCTGGAGATAGGGCGCCGCTACTCCGCGCCGGAAAGCATCAACTTCCTGAATGGCATGCTGGACGCCATCGCTCGCAGTCTCATCGGCAAGTAACCCCGCTGCTGAAGCAAAAAAAGTGATGGCCTGATGAGTTTCCAACAATCATGTATTCACTTGGCCCATGCATACTTAGAGTCATGATCCCTGCTTCCCGAATTGCAGCTTTTCTTCTCTTCCAGGCTGGAATGGTTGCCGCAGCGCTGCACGCCCAGATGGGCGTGACGGCCGTCCTGCCCAATGGACGCGAGATTCATCCTGCTGGCAATTGGATTTCGGTGGCTCCTTACCCCTTTGCATTGGCCGTACGCCCAGACGGCGCCCAGATCGCCATCCCTTCAATCGGATTTCCGTTCGCGCTCAACGTCATTGATGATCCGGCTAGTGTCAGACCTGGTGTGCGCAAAATGCCGGCCGGTGAGAACAACGATCCGGCCATCGAGGTGCACGCAGGTCTTGCCTACTCGCCCGACGGGGCATTCCTCTACGAGGCCACAGGCGACTCGGGCAAGATCCGCGTCTACCGGACCAATGACTGGCAACTCGCCGGTGAGGTTTCGCTTGACGGAACTACTGCGGGCAAGGATTTTGCGGGTAGCTTTGCGGCTACGCTCACGGTTTCCACCGACGGCAAGACGCTCTATGCCTTGGACCAGGGCAACTGGCGCATCGTGGTTCTGGACTCTGCGAATTTGGAGCGCGTGGCCGCAGTCGCCACTGGCGCGTATCCCTTCGGTCTGACCTTGTCTCCGGACGGATCAAAATTGTACGTCACGAATACGGGGCTTTTTGAATACACCACCGTTCCTGGCGCCAGCAACAAGGATCCGCTCCATACCGGCCTGCATTTTCCGCCTTTCGGCTATCCATCCAAAGCCGCACGCGAGGGGGCGGTGGTCGAGGGCAAGAAGATCGTCGGCCTGGGTCAGGAGAACTCCGACCGCGGCAGTTCGCTGTGGACCTATGACGTACGCGACCGCGAGCACCCGACAGTGACGGCGAAGCTGAGGCTGGGTGCAAGAATCACCGAGGATGCAGAGCAGACCGTGGGCGGCGCTGCTCCCACGGGCGTAGCTGCTGAAAGCAACGCGGTCTATGTTTCGCTGGCGCATGAAGACCGGGTGGCCAAGGTGAGCGCAGACGGAACCCGACTCCTGGCGCAAACAGATCTCTCGCCTTTCACCGGGCCACTCTTTCAGGACCGTCAGGGTCGGCCGTTGCGCGGCGTGATGCCCAGTGGCCTGGTGGTCCACGACGGGCGCGTCTACGTGGCTGAATCGGGTATTGACGCGGTGGGCGTGCTGGATGCCGCCTCGATGCAGATGGTGGAACATATTCCGGCAGGTTGGAATCCGTCGGTGGTAGCGTTCTCTCCTGACGGCAAAACGCTCTATGTTGTGAATACCAAGGGCAAGGGCGCGGGACCGAATGCGGGGAACGGGCACGACCCCCACATGCCCACGTACGTCGGCTCACTGGAACTCGGCAGTCTCAGCGCCATCCCGCTGGCCGGCTTGCCGCCTGCCGGAAACCTTACGCAGACGGTGGTCAAGTCGAATACCGCTGCCATTGCCGACCGTCCTCCGCTGCCCCGCCTCAAGCACTGTTTCCTGGTGGTGCGCGAGAACCGCACCTACGACGAGGTGCTGGGCGACGTTGTCGGCGCCAATGGCGACGCCACGCTGGCTCGCTATGGGCTGGACGGCTGGGCTGCTGAAGAGAAGTCCGCAACCCACCTGAAGGTGACACCCAACCTGCACGCGCTGGTCGGGCGGTTCGCCATGAGCGACAACTTTTACGTGGATTCAGACGTTTCGGCGGACGGGCACCGCTGGGTGATGGGTATCAACCCTACGCCTTTCTTCAACACTGCGTGGTCTTCGGGCTATGGGGGACGGCGGCATGGAGATCCGGCGGCCGACCAGCCCGGACGGCGTGCTCTGTTTGGGGGGGCCGATGCACCCATGCCCGAGGATGAGCCCCAATTCGGCTCGCTCTGGGAGCACATCGCGGCCAGCGGCAAGGGGCTCTTCAACTATGGCGAAGGGCTGGAACTCGAAGGCAACGGCGAATTGCCCGGTTCGGAGCCGGAAGGGAATCGTCTGTTTCTCAACTCACCCCTCCCGCGGCCGGTCTTTGAGGCCAGTGACCGGCGTTATCCCACCTTCAATCTGGGTATACCGGACCAGTTCCGGGTAAAGGAGTTCGAGCGCGATTTCTCTTTGAAGCTGGCCGCAGGCAAAGTCCCCGCACTGATCGTGATTCGCCTGCCTAACGACCACACCGCCGACCCGCGGCCCGGCGACGGCTATCCTTACCGCGCCTCTTACGTGGCCGACAATGACCTGGCCCTGGGCCGTATTGTGGCGTTTTTGTCCAGGACATCCATCTGGAAGGATGCGGCGTTTTTTGTCACCGAGGACGACGCTCAAGATGGGATGGACCACGTGGACGCACACCGCAGCATTTTGTTGGTTGCCAGTCCATGGGTCAAGCCCGGTTCGGTTTCGCATGAGCACACCAGCATGGGCTCCATCACCCGCACCATCGACGAGTTACTCGGGCTCGGCCCATTGAATCTGGAGGACGCTTTGGCAGGAGAGATGACCGGTATCTTCGATAGCAAGCCGCATCTGCAGCCGTTTGCGCCATTGCAGGCCGACCCGCGGGTTTTTGTACCAGCCAAGGCGCGCTTTGCCAAGCCCAAGACAAAAGAAGAGGCTGCGGCCCTGCGCGATGTGGATGACGCCGACCAGATTCGCAAGGAAATGGAGAAGTCCGCGACCCGGCTGCGCAAACCGAAGAACGACGATTGATAGGGGAACTCCATGCAGCGCCCGCGATGCGCTGGGCGCAAGTACTCAAAAAAGAACTGGACTTGGCTTCCGATTTTTTCGTAATGTATCTTTCACGCAGTTGGTTTTTCCCCGACCATATGCATTTTTAACAATCTGTAACATGATCCACGCGGTTCTGTAACAGAATCCCCGTACGCTGAACCTGTCACGGAATTCAGGAACGGTTAAGGCACCTCATTTGAACCATTGTGGGGGTGTCTCCAGGGCTAAGAGGCTTTGGCATAGTGGCTTATTGCCCGTTCGAGGCAAAGGTCAGTCCGACGCAAATGAGCTCCAGATTCGGCTCCCGCTGCATTTTCCCTTGTGTCGAATCACATTTAGGCGCTCCATCAAAATCCATCCCCAATCTATTCGAACCCTTTCGATGCGATCTAATCGCATCTCACCCATGCTGCATTTTGAGGAGAAAGTGACCAATGTTTAGAAGCACTCGAGATTCATGGCAAAAGTTCCAGCGCATGACGTTGACAGTGTTTGGCTTGATGCTCGTGTTTGTGCTGGCCTGCGTGCAGGGCTTTGCCCAGTCCACCCAGGGCTCCGTCACCGGCTCAGTCAAGGACGCCCGCGGTGCGGTGGTCCCCGGCGCAATCGTGACGTTGACGAATACCGCGGAAGGCACCTTTCGCAACACCAAGTCCAATGGCGTCGGCGACTATCGCTTTGTTGATGTGAAGGCCGGCAGCTACTCGGTCGATGTCGAGGCTCCCGGCTTTGAGAAGTGGTCGGCCTCGGGCGTAACGCTGCAAGTTCGCCAGGAACTGCGCGTGGACGTGGAACTGGCTGTGGGCGCTGTTCAGCAGTCGGTTCAGGTCACAGGCGAAAGCATGAGCGCCATTGAGACCGATTCACCAACCGTCAGCGGCACATTCACCACTGATGATGCCACCAACCTGCCTGTGAACACCCGCGCCAGTTTCAGCGGCACCAGCGCTTCGAACATTTTGGGCACACTGCCCGGCGTGCAGGATGACAGTTCCGGCATTTCCCTGCAGGGTTCCTTGCCCTTTCAAACCGAGGTGACCGTGGACGGTGTCACCCTGAAGAGTGCAACCGGCGGCAGCTTTATAGGGGATTCATTCCCGTCAACTGAATCGATCTCGGAGATCCGTGCAGACGGCGTGCTGGCTAACGCCGAGTACGGTGACCCGGCGCAGGTAGTGGTTACCACAAAGGGCGGCGGAAATCATCTCCACGGCAGCGGCTTCTGGTACTACCAGAATTCTGCTTTCGACGCCATCCCCTACACCTATCCGGCCACGACCACCAAGGTCAGCCAGACCGGTAACACCTTTGGCGGCAGCGTAGGCGGCCCGGTGATTCTTCCTCACCTCTACGATGGCCACAACAAGAGTTTCTTTTTTGGCGCGTACGAAGGCTGGCGGCATCCCGCACAGACCACCCTGCTCGAGAAGGTTCCCAGCACGCTCATGAAGCAGGGCGACTTTTCAAACTATGTGGTTCCGGACGGCAACGGTGGGAACACCTTTACCGGCATCTCCGATCCAACCGGTACCGGTGCGGTCCAGAACAACAAGGTGGTCACGATCAACCCAATTGCCCAGAACACCCTCAAGCAGTTCTATCCTGACCCGAATATCGGCGACCCTTCGGCCTATATCGACAATGGCGTGGCCAACTACCAGGCAAATGTGGATGACAGCGGCCACTCGGATCAGTTCGACGTACGCGGCGACCAGTACTTCGGGTCGAATCAGAAGTTCCTCGTATGGGGGCGCTACACCTGGAAGAACTATCCGGTAAGCAACCCTGAGATTCTCCTGGTGCCTTCGGGGCTGAACAACAGTCAGAGCCGTGTATTGAAGGTCGATACCAACTGGACCATCAAGCCCAACCTCATCAACGAGGGCGGCTTTGGGTTTACACGCTACACGAACGGTGCAACCAACAGCTTCAACGGCCTGGCGTGGACCAACTCGCAGGGATGGCAGGGCTTGCAGAACCTGTTCTATAACGGCATTCCAGAGATGGACTTCAACCATATTCAGAGCCTGAACGCAGATCGTCTGACGAGTCTGAATAAGTCGTTCACCTACGAGTACAGCGACACGTTGATCTGGACCAAAGGAAATCACACCCTCAAGTTCGGCACTGACATTCAATCTCTTGAGGCGATCACTCCGCTAGGCTTCAACGGCTCGGACAACTATGGCACATACACATTCAACGGCACCGGCAGCAGCTCGGGCATGTTCACAGGGGTAGACTTCTCCGACTTTCTGCTGGGCCTGCCCAATCAGACGTTCTACGACGTGGTCAAGCAGGACAACGACGGCCTCTCAAATCACTACCATTTCTTTGCGCAGGACGAGTGGCGCGTGAGCGACCGCTTGACCCTTTCCTACGGCGTGCGTTATGAACTGCATCCCGGCTATTACGACAAGTACGGCGACATTGGGAACTTCGACCCCAGCGTGGCTCTGGCCGGACGTGTCATCTACCCGCAGGGCAAGCAGGATCTGCTGGCTCAAGGCTTCCTGGCCAGCGCCAATGCTTGCGACCCAGACGGCGTAACCGCGACCAACACCGCAACCGTCAACGGCGCTCCATGCATGCAGGTCCAGGGAAACAGCACGGCCGGCTACCCCTCCGGTCTCAAGAAGTTTCCTCACCTTCGCTTCATGCCCCGGGCTGGATTCGCCTTCCGTCCCTTTGGCAATGACAAGTGGGCGATTCGAGGCGGCGCGGGCATCTACAACATCAACATGCTGGGCTCCAGTTTCTACTCGCTAACCGGCACTGTGCAGGCGTATACCCAGCAGTTCTCAAATACCTTCAACCCTTCAACCCACGCTATTGGCTATCAATGGCCGCAGATTGACCCCGGCTCGGGCGGTAATGGCTGCACCAACTGCTATGGCACCGACTACTTCGGCACCGCCAACAGCACCAACTGGAAGGATCCATATACTGAGCAGTGGTCGCTGAGCGTGGACCACGACTTCGGGTCGGGATATGCGTCGCGGATTACCTACATTGGCTCCGAAACTCATCAGCTGGTCTGGGCTCCGGACGAGAACACTCTCCCCTACTCCTCCACCACCTCGGCATTCCTTGCTCCCATTAGCTCGCGCCTCTTCCCCAATTGGGGGCGCATCAATACCCGCGCCACCGGCGCCAACGAAAGCTACAACTCGTTGCAGGTTGACGCCAGCCATCGCCTGCAGAAGGGGCTGGAATTCAACTCCGGGTTTACCTGGGCCAAGAATCTTGCCGACAACCAGGGACCGGCCGGTACTGGCTTTGGCGGAGAAGGCGGCGGTCAGCGTGCCACCTCAGTCTTGGACCGCCACGTGGACTTCGGCAACGCCTACGGAACCCGCAGGCTGCGCTGGAACACGACGGCCTTGTACGATCTCCCGTTTGGCCGCGGCAAGATGTACGGTAACTCCATGTCGCGGGCCGCTGATGCGGTGGTGGGCGGCTGGCGGCTATCCTCCATCCTGACTGTGCAAACAGGCCCCTACGAGACACCCTATTTCCCCAACGGGCAGGGCGATCCTTCCGGCACCGGTTCGGGGTTGAACGGATCTTTGGGTGATGGGACCGGCAGCTTTGATGGCGGTCACCGCAACCAGCACCCCGACCAGCTCACGGGCGTAAGTATGAACCCTAGCGGCAAGAGCCGCCTCAATTGGACCAATGCGAACGCATTCGCCTGCCCCGGCGATCCCAACTGGAAGCCCGGTTACGCCTGCGCCACCGGCAATGCCGGAGCCTCGGTGAGCGACTCAAGCGGTAACGTCATCTGCTACGACTGCGAGTCGATCGGCGGCGCCATCTACCAGGTTCCCAACCCCATTGGCCGCTTTGGAAACAGTGAAGTAGGCACTGTGGAAGGGCCTGGCCTCTTCAACCTGTCGGCCGGTCTGGCCAAGACCTTCGCCATCACGGAAGGGCTGAGAGTCAAGGCGGAGGGGACGTTTACCAACGTGCTGAATCACACTAACCTGGGCGATCCGAATATGGACCTCAGTTCATCCAGCTTCGGACTCATAACCAACACTGTCGGCTTGAGCGGCGGCAGCAGGAACTCGGATTTCGGTGGCGCGCGTACCGGCCAGATTTCGGTGCGAGTCGAGTTCTAAAGATTCGCAGCTTCCTCACACTGCGGCGTGGACCTTAGGGTCCACGCCGCTCGTTTTTTGCGGCTGGATTGGCATTTGTTTTGTGCATTTTCTCTCCATCTGAGCAATAAAAGCCACTCAGCATGCCGCAACCGCGTCAAAATACTAAGTGAGGGTCTGCTGGATGTTCCTCCGGAGTGGTTCTGCAACTCCGTCTTCGGCGTCCGCATCCAATCGCGCTGGAATGAATTTTGGTCGCAGCATCACCGATGGTCATCCAACGAAGGTCGGGCGATGAGCCTGGAATTTGCGGCACAACCGGGAATTTGATACGCTCAGGCTTCTTGAAGACGAGCGAAAGGAGATTTCATTATGGCTGAAGATAGCAAAGTACAGGGGCTTGCATGGTTCCTGGCCGGACTTGGCGTGGGAGCATTGGTGGGGATTCTCTATGCCCCCAAGAGTGGCCGCGAAACCAGGGAAGATCTTGCCACCGGAGCTCGTGAAGGCACGGAGTACTTGCGTGCGCGCACTCGCCAGGCTGTCGAGCAGGTCGGCACCCTGGTGGAAAAGAGCAAGGAACAGATGAGCGAATATGTCGAGCGGGGCCGCGAAGCTGTCGATCGAGGACGCGCACAGTGGGAAGAGTTTGTGGAACGGGGCAAGGGCCTCGTCGGCGACCAGACTAGCCGAGTGGCTGCTGCCGTTGATGCCGGTCGTGAGGCATATCGATCCACGTCCTCTTCAAACGGGCCGGAGAAGTAACCCTCCGTGCCTCCGCCTCTGCGCACGAACCAGTTTGTGGTTCGTAAGGGCCCCCGGTAAGAATGTGCTTGACCCGGGTGCCCTTGCGGCAGGATGCTGAGGCCGCATTGCTTCGCAGGTGAGTGCTTCGTCCAGTCAAGTCATGGGCGGAGCGAGCTGTATTTATTGAGTGCAAGCCCGCAGTTGTCTTACGCGAGATCACAACCATGGCGAACGGTAATACTCTGCTGGTAGTTTTCATCGCTCTCACGGGGGCGGCAGTAGTCCTTCAGGCCTTCGTGCTGTTAGCGATTTACATCGCTATTCGCAAGACCACCAAATCTGTGCTCGACGAAGTCCAGGAAGTGCGCACCGCAGTCCTGCCGCTGATCAACCAATCGCGCGATCTGCTAAACCGTGTGGGACCGCGCCTTGAGTCAATTTCCACTGATCTTTCGGAGCTGACCCGAAGCCTGCGCGTGCAGAGCGCCGACCTGCAGTCGGCGGCTACCGAAGCCTTGGAACGCGTCCGTGCCCAGACCAGCCGGATGGACTTCATGTTCAGCAAGTTTCTTGACACCGTGGACCGCGCCGGCGGTTTTGTGGCTCAGACTATCAGCCTGCCGCTACGGCAGGCCTCGGCAATTGTGGCCACGGCCAAAGCTGTCGTCGGCGCCCTGCGCAACCCGCCGCCACGGCCCGCGCACACTCATGCAACCGCCGACAAGGACATGTTCGTTTAAGAAATCAGCACGGGGGCGGTCAAAATGCAGGTCCGGTGTACAGCACTATCCTTGGCTTTTGCGGCCGCTCTGGCAGGATTGGCGCATGCACAGGCGACCCAGAAGACAGCATTGCTGGCTCTGTCAAAGCAGGACCACACGCTGGCCATCATCGACCCCGGCAATCTGCAGGTTGTGGCCACGATCCCTGTGGGCGATGATCCGCACGAAGTGATTGCCTCCGCGGACGGCCGCACCGCCTATGTCTCAAATTACGGGTTTGGTGCATTCCATACCCTTGCAGTCATCGACTTGGTAGGCCAGAAGCCGCTCGACCCCATCGACCTGGGCGCACTCCGTGGCCCGCACGGCCTCACCTTTGTGCGGGACAAGGTATGGTTCACGGCGGAAGCAGCCAAGGCAATCGGCAGCTACGATCCGGCGGTTGGCAAAGTGGATTGGATCATGGGCACCGGCCAGAACCGGACCCACATGGTCTATGTTTTTCCCAATGCCCGGCGCATCCTGACCACTAACGTCAACTCGGCCACCGTCACCATCCTCGACAAGACTGAAGGCCCTGCGGGTATGCCTCCCGGTCCTCCACCGGGCATGGCTCCTCCGCCCGGTATGCAGGGGCCCGGTGGCCCTCCGCGTGGTCCACCCCCAGGCCCGCCTGGCGGCGACTGGACAGAGACGGTGATTCCAGTTGGTCGCGGCTCGGAGGGTTTTGATGTTTCACCCGACGGCAAAGAAGCTTGGGTCGCGAATGCCGCGGATGGCACGGTCTCCGTCATCGATCTGGCCGCAAAGCGCGTCTCTCAAACCTTGTCGGTCAATGTGCCGGGCGCAAACCGCCTCAAATTCACTCCCGATGGAAAGTTGGCCCTTGTGACTGCCGGATCTGCGCTGGTCGTTCTGGACACCGCCACGCGGAAGGAAGTTAAACGGCTGTCGGCCACGCATGGATCAGGCGGCATCCAGATGCAGCCTGATGGAGCGCGCGCCTACGTGGCTTGCGGGCAGGACGGGTACATCGCCGTAATCGATCTGAAGACGCTTGAGGAGATTGGGCGCGTCGACGTCCGCGGTCCAGACGGGCTGGCTTGGGCCGAACAGCGCTGAATTGCACTATTGCGGTGACAAGACAGAAGCCTGGACTTAACAAAGATCCAGGCTTCTGTCTTGCTTGTTCTCGAAGCTCTTATTGCACGTCGAACTCGATCACCTGAATCGAATATCCCGGCATGGTGTGACGGAAGTGGCTGCTGACATCATGCAACGAACTCTGCACGGGCACAATGCGCTCCGGGTCGGTCAGTGTGTTTGTGGCCTGCGTATCCTTCGCGCTCAGGCTCACCAGTCTGGCGGTAGCGGCGATCTTGGCGCCCGTCAACTCGATTTCTACGGCCTGGTCTGTGGATGCGGCATTCACCAGCTTCAGGTAGAGATGTTTCTTGGCAGCATTTCCGGTAATCGAGTAGAAGAACTTGTCTCCTCCGCCTACCACTTTGGAGCCCAGTGTGTGGTCGCCCAGGTACGACGAGAACAGCACCTGCGCATAGTAGCTCGGCGAGCCATAGCTCTTCATCGCGTCGTAGCCGATCAGGTCCGTTTCCCACTGCATGCCGCCAGGGTTCACGTTCACCAGCAGGGGTGCGTAGCTGGCCATCACGATGATGTCGCTGTTGCGCTCCATGCCCGTCATCCACGCCGCATCGCCCAAGGCAGAGCCAAAGTCCGGCGTCGGAAAGCCCTCGCGCGTCGCCCACTCGCCCACAAAGATCTTCGGCCCGCTGCGGTCCGTCTTGTCGTAGTGCGTCGTGTCATGGAAAAACTGCGTGGCGCGCAAATAGTAGTGATCGTCTACAACGTCGGGACGGATGCCCTTTACCGGCGTGGTGGCGATCAGTTGCAGATCGGGATACTTGGCCTTGATCGCCTTGTAGAACTGCGCGTAGCGCTCATCATAGCTTCCAGATTTGTCGAACCAGTCCTCGTTGCCGATCTCGACATAAGTCAGCTTGAATGCCTCGGGGTGGCCATTCCTTGCACGCTCCGCCCCCCACTTCGTATCGGCTCCTCCGGTCACGTATTCCAGCTCATCCAGCGCGTCCTGCACATAGGGTTCCAGGTCGGCGCCGGGATTCACATGCTCTCCCATGAGCGAGTAACCGGCATAGACTGCCAGCACCGGCTGCATCTTCAGGTCCTCGCACCACTCCAGGAATTCCAGCAGTCCCATTCCGTCCGAGGAGTGGTAGCGCCAGGGGCTGGGATGCGTGGGCCGATCCACAAGCAGGCCGATGGTCTTCTTCCACTCGTATCTTTCTGAGATGTGGTCACCCTCAAGGTAATTGCCGCCCGGAAAGCGCAGAAAAGCCGGGTGCATGGCAGCCAGTTTCTCCATCAGGTCGGTGCGGTTGCCATTTAGGCGGTCATGATAGGTCGGCGGAAACAGCGACACCAAGTCCAACCACAGCGTTCCGGCGTGGCCCACTGAAAGCACCAGGTGGTTGGCCGCTGAGGGCGCGATCGCTCCCGTCTTAAGCACAAACTCGTACTGCTTCCATGCCGTCGTCAGTCCGGCTACGGTGGTGCTAGCCACGGTCTTGCCGCTGTTGTCTTCCACCAGGCTTATCGTCACCGGTCCCACGCCGCCTGTATCCGCCTTGGCGTAAAGCGATCCCTTGTAGCTTGTCGCGGGCCGCAGCGGCATACCCCACCAGCCCACATTCAAGACTCCGGCTGGATTCTTCGCATCGGCCTGTTCCACGTCCAGGCGCAGACTACTTTTTAGCGCCTCACTGGGGCCGCTTTCATGGTCGATTCCCATCTTCGCCCGCGCATTGCCCTCTTCCAGCAGATACCAGTAGGGCACACCCTCCCAACTGTCGAGGAAAGTGCGATTGCGCACCATCTCCGCATAGAGACCGCCATCGTAGGAGAAGTTGATCTCCTCGGTCATCAGGCCATAGAGAGTGGGGCTGACCGCAGAGATGGGCTGATCGGCATGAATGGTAAGAACTGCGGGTGGGGCTTGCGAGGTCGCCAGGCTAGCGGTGAGAACGAGTATGGCCAATCCGGCCGTTTTAGCAAACGTTTTCTCAAACACGAAAATCTCCCCCAAATACGGTGCCGGCCAAGTATAACCCGTTCGCCCAGCGCGTGTGGAGAAGTGGTACCTTTCGGCCGTTTCTCATTTTGGAGCTACCGGGAAATCGCGGACCTAGCAGTCTAGTGCTGCGCTATGATCGTGGCACAATGTTGTGGCTTTGGTGCTGGCGATGCAAATCCGAGATGCCTATGCTCGACGAGCAAGAATATGACGAGATCGCATCTCTATTTCACGCCGGAATGCGATCCGTGAAGGATTACCGCAATGAAACTGGCGCACCGCTGAAGAGCGTCCCTTTGTCCGAACACTTCGCGCCATTGCTCGCGCGCTATAAAGCAATGACCGGCTACACCGAAACGAATCCCAACGCAGTTATGCACCATCGCCTCTCGCTCTATGGCCCTCCCTGCACAAACTGCGGCAAACCATTACGCACGCCAATGGCAAAATTCTGCGGAAGTTGCATGGCTCCGAGAGAATAATTGCGAAACGTAGGCACCACCTGCCGTTCGGATAGTCCGCACCCTGCTCAGCTAGACGATCCAGCCGCCCCCCACCACCTCATCTCGGACATAAAAGACTGCCGACTGGCCGGGTGTGACGGCGCGCTGGGGTTCGTCAAAGGTGGCTAGGACCTCATCTGCTCCTGCCGGCTCCAGCGTTGCCCATGCAGGCTCATGACGGTGCCGGATTTTGGCCCTTACGCGCATCGGGCCGGCAAGCGACGGAATGCTGATCCAGTTCAGACGGCTTGCGTGCAGCGTGCGGGTGGCCAGCTCAGCGTCTGCTCCCACGGTCACGCGATGCGTGGCGGGGTTAATTTCAAGCACGTAAAGCGGTGAAGGCGAGCTCACGCCGAGCCCCTTGCGCTGGCCTACCGTGAATCCCGAGATGCCCTCGTGGTGGCCTAGCACTTCACCGGTAGAAGCTACCAGTTCGCCGGCCGTTTCGGGAAAGCTCTGGCCCTGCTCCTCAAGATAGGCGGTCAGGAACTGCTTGTAATCGCCGCCGGGGATAAAGCAAATCTCCTGCGAGTCGGGCTTTTCGGCCAGCGCCAGGCCGTGGTGTCGGGCAACCTCGCGCACCTCCGGCTTGGTCAGTCGGCCCAGCGGGAAGAGCGTGTGGGCCAACTGCGCCTGGGTGAGCCCAAACAGAAAATAGGTCTGATCCTTCGCCAGGTCCGCAGGACGCTTCAGAATCCAGCGGCCGCGCTCTGGGTCATACTCATTCACCGCGTAGTGGCCGGTCGCGATGCGGTCGGCGCCGATGCTGCGCGCGGTCAGCAAAAGCTGGTCGAACTTGAGGTGGTTGTTGCATAGCGAACAGGGAATCGGCGTGCGCCCGGCGAGATATTCGGCCACAAATGGCCGCACCACATCGGCCTCGAAGCGCTCCTCCTGGTTCACCACGTAATACGGGATACCAAGGTGTTCAGCCACGCGGCGAGCATCATAGACATCGTCCAGCGAGCAGCAGCGGCCCGCCTTGGGGGCATCGGGAATGCCGTGCTTGCCCGCCAGCCGCGTCTGATCCCAAAGCTGCAGGGTGAGGCCGACGACTTTGCCGCCGCTGTGAGCGAGAATCGCCGCAACCGTGGAGGAGTCAACCCCTCCGGACATGGCAACGGCAATAGTTGTGCTCTCATTCATGGGGAAGGAACCAAAAGGCGCCGAAGCACCAAAATCAACATAAGCCAGCGGTGCGACGTTATCGTGTTTGCTTCTTAAGAATGACACCCCGTCAGAAAATCAATTCCTCAACAAGCAATTAGCCCAGCGTTCCCGCCACCACCGGCGACAGTACCCGCAATTGCTCAACGGCTTGAGGCACGACGCGCAGAACATGATCCACATCGGCCGCGGTGGCCGTCTTCAGCAAGCTGAAGCGCAGGCTGGCGCGGGCACGCGTCTTGTCCAGGCCCATGGCCATCAGAACATGGCTCGGCTCGGTAGCTCCGGAGTGGCAGGCTGAGCCACCGGAAACGGCGACGCCCTTTAGATCCAGCGCAATGACCAGAGCCTCTCCTTCCAACTGGTCAAACCAGATGTTGGAGGTGTTGGCCACACGCGGAACAGGCTGGCCGTCGTTGCCGATTCCGTTCAATCCGGTGCCCGGAATGCGGAGAATCTCCGTTTCCAGCCGGTCGCGTAGTGCCGCCACGCGATCGATGGTACCGTCCTCCAGGCTGTGCATGGCCAGCTCCGCCGCCTTGGCCAGGCCCACAATCGCGGGCACGTTTTCGGTTCCGGCGCGGTGGCGGCGCTCATGGCTACCACCCACGAGCAGCGATTCCAGCGGCGTGCCGCGACGGACAAACATGGCTCCTATGCCTTTGGGACCATTCATCTTATGGGCGCTGATCGAAAGCAGGTGGCAGCCGAAGCGGCGCACATCGAACCGCACCTTGCCGGCTCCCTGAACCGCGTCAATGTGGAAGAAAACGCCGGTGTCGGAGGCAATCTTGGCAATTTCCTCGACGGGTTGCAATACCCCGGTCTCGTTGTTGGCCAGCATCACGCTGATCAGCCGCGTCTCGGGCCGGATGGCACGCAAAATATCGACCGGGTTGATCAGGCCGCTCGGCTGGGGAGCCACAAAGGTGGTTTTCACGCCGTGATGGGCCAGCCGCCGGGCCGCCTCAAGAATCGCTGAGTGTTCAATGGATGTGGTGATCAGGTGATCGCCGGGGTGGAGCAGACCAAACAGTGCGGTGTTGTCTCCTTCTGTGCCACCGGAGTTGAAAACCACCTCCGCGTCATGGCAGTTGAAGAACTCGGCCATGGTTTCCCGTGCCTGGTCTACAGCGGTGCGTGCCTTCTGCCCATGCAAATGTATTGAGGATGCATTGCCAAAGTGCTCTGTCCAATAGGGTTGCATCGCCGCCACCACCTCCGGCAGCAGAGGAGTGGTGGCGTTGGCGTCCATATAGACCCGGGCGACGGTCGAAGATCCCGTGAGCATCGATAAAAACCCCTTTTTCGGAGGGTAACACAGTCCGAAATTCTGCCCAACGCGACAACAACCGCGGTTCTGGTGTTCACGGCCGCATCTTCCGCGGAACTCTGGGCCGGCAGGTGGTCCCGGGTTTATGGCTTCGTCGGTTCAACAGGGAATGTGGGTACCTGCTTGCAGGCCGCAATTTGCGTCCATGGTTCCGCCGCAAAGGAGCCGAAGTATTTCTTGCCTGTAATAGCATTCATTGCTGATATATTGGGTGCATCGGCGGCTAGGACCAACGTTCGAGGCGCATCGGAAGATGGATGGAAGCGCTTGCTTTCAATTGTGTGCCGAGACCGTGCTCAAGTCGCAGGTCGTTCGAGCTGGATCCTGACTTTGTGGAAAAGCCTTACATCCAAGTGAGGATGGCGAAGCCTTGCACATAGAAGCGCAGCTGAGTCTCCACCAGGTATGCAATCCCAAGCCGGATAGCGCGATTCTCGTATCCCACGAATCAAGATGGTTCGCGCTCTATACCACCTGCCGCCACGAAAAGCGGGTGGCCCAGCACCTCAGCCAGCGTGAGATCGAGTTCTACCTGCCCCTCTATCGCTCTCAGCGCAAGTGGCGCGACGGATCAAAGGTTACCCTCGAGCTGCCACTCTTTCCCTGCTACCTGTTTGTTCACATCCAACGCTCAGCACGAGTACAGGTGCTGAATATACCCGGTGCACTGGCGGTTGTGGGTGGAACGGGGGGAGAGCCTGCGCCGCTTCCAGATGCCGCGATTGACGCGCTAAGGTCTGGCCTTCAGCAGCGGCGCATTGAGCCGCATCCTCTGCTGACGGTGGGTCAGCGGGCCCGCATTCGCGCCGGAGCCTTTGCCGGGATGGAAGGCGTTGTGGTCAGAAGGAAGGGCGGATTCCGTGTGGTGCTCACCTTGGAGCAGATATCGCAATGTATTGCAGTGGAAGTGAATGAAGGTGATCTGGAGCTCCGGGAAACAGAAATGTGTATGCCCTCTGACGTTGCCGGCTTGGATCCGCAGTTTTGCTAGCAGAGGACTGAGCGGTCCGGGACCCCGGCGGGGAGCATATAGGCAGTCGCCTTATTGTCAAACGCATTCGTTGAAAGCTCTTTGACCTTCGCTTTTCTTAGACTTGTTCGCCTGAGTTTTTACATTTAGAGCAACCACTATCAAGTTCATACTCAAGCCATTTGCAGAATCTGCGCGCGGAGATTGCGCTGCAGCTTGGGCGTGGGCTTGCAGGTCTCCCTCCTCCGCTCAGAGGAAAGTGGGGAGCGGTCTCGCCGCAATCGGGTGCCAGCAGCGGTTTGGGCGAGAGACTACGGCGTCCTCAGGCAACCGAATTCGGCCCACGGCTGGTTCTCAACTGCTTCGTTTCCTCCCCGCGGTTGCGCTGTTGCTGGGAGTCTGGATTAAAGATCTGCGCTGTCGAGCTCAGATGATGTGGCGAATGTGGAAGTGCGCATCCACATTTTCCGTCGTTGACTGTTTGCGAGCGACTTTGAAGTGGGAATGAACTCAGAAGTACGAGTGCCTTGGATCGGGGGCAGGAAGAACACATGGCGGGAACATCCAGCACAGCACGGGGCGGTACCGAAGAGCGAATCCTGACCACCGCGGCTGCGCTTTTTGCGCAGTTCGGCTACAACGGCGTCAGCACGCGCGAAATTGCGTCGTCAGCGGAAGTGAACGAGGTTACGATCTATCGGCATTATCCGCGTAAGCGTGACCTTTATTTGGCGGTGCTGAGCGCAGAGTTGCAGCGGGTGCATCTTCGCGGCGAGCTGCTGGCGCGGCTGGCCGAGGCGGCCAGTGGGCGCGAGGCGCTAGCATGCACATTCGAAATGATTTCCACCACCCTGCAGCAACCTCAGCTTCTTCGCCTGTTGCAGTACAGTGCTCTGGAACTGAGCGAGGATCTCGATCCGCTTCTGAGACGGCATCTGGGCGAGTTGGTGGAGGTGGTTGCCCGCTATCTTGAGCCGTGGATCGAACGCGGAGAGCTGCGGGGCGCCAACGCAAAGACCCTGGTCTTGACCCTGATCGCCATTGTCCTCAGTCGTGGTCCGCTGCGCAGAGTCTTCCTGGGGGATGCCGCCAGCCTGCACTCCCTGTTTGAAACGTATTCTGAGTTCTGTCAAACCTGACCGCAGATTTTGTGAAGCCGTGCGGACTTCACCGCGCATGAGGGAGTACACTCTTCGATAAGCCTCAGACATTCGGATTCGTGGAATGGCACGCTGAGTCGTAAACGGCGGGGGCGGGTTCATTGGCGGACACCTTGTAAAGAGCCTGCTTTTCTGCGGGACAAATGTTGTCCGGGCCGTGGGTGCGGAGCCGTTGGACGAGTCGTACCGGGTTTCACCCGAGGTTGAAGATCTGGTCTTCGACCTGAAAGACAAGGAAAGTTGCTACCTGGCGGCAGAGGGCGTCAGGGTGTTTCAGGTACCCGCGGAGATGCTCGCTCGGGCACCTATGAAGTGACGCGAAAATGAGACCTATACACAGTTCATATGACGGAGAACCTGGAGAAGCCACGGATGGGCAGACCACAGGGTGAGTGTCGGATACTGGGTGTTAATTTTCATGTCGGAGACGCGCGCGGCGCATTTGATCGCATTTCCGGTGGAGGCTTGCTGGTGGTGCCCGCCGCCCCTGCGTTGAAAGACATCGCGTTCAACCCAGGGTATCGCGAAGCATTGATCAATGCGGACCTTGCCATTACGGATTCGGCGCTCATGGTGCTTGCGTGGAATCTGCTGAAGCGCGATTCTATTCATCGGCTGTCGGGGTTAAAGTATCTGCGCGTGTTACTGCAGCAGAGCGCTGTGCGCACTCCTGGAAGTACGCTATGGATTATGGCCGGTCCGGCGAGTACCAGAAAAAATCTGGACTGGTTGCAGACTCAAGGCATCGACGTTCCGCCGGAGTGTGTGTACGAAGCACCAATATATGGGCCGGATATAGAGGATCGGGCGCTCATCGAGAAACTGCACCTTTTGCGAGCGAGGCACGTAGTGATTACGATCGGTGGAGGAACCCAGGAGCGGCTGGGACTCTACCTCAAGAGCCATCTGGATTATCTTCCCGCTATCCACTGCATCGGAGCGGCGATCGCTTTCCTGAGTGGAGACCAGGTAAGAATTCCCGAATGGGCCGACAACCTCTACCTCGGATGGTTCTTCCGTTGCCTTTCCTCGCCGCTGCGCTACATACCGCGATACTGGTCCGCACCCCGGTTGGTTCCCCTGATATGGCGCTACGGAAGCCAGCTTCCCGACCGCAATGAGAGTCTGTAGATTTAGAGAAGCTGATGTCCGACGGCGCCTGCGATGGCAAATCACCTCAACCTATTCCTGGCGACCGACGCTCGTATAGCGCGGGCACATCTTCTCTGTGCTTCAATCTCATTGAATTTAAATGGCTTAATGAATTCACTGGAACTTGTTCGGCGTACAGGCGCTTCTAATGAGTCGGAGAATCGAGCTTTGAGATCCTCAAACAGATCGCGAATGGCAGAGCTGCCGAGAAGGACTCGATGAGTCAACCTATTTCAATTGCCATTGTCGGTTCCGGGTATGTAGGGCTTGTCGCCGCTGCATGTTTTGCGGAAATCGGGCACCATGTGATCTGCGTTGACAACGACGAGACAAAGGTGCAAACGCTGCGCGAAGGCGGAATTCCAATTCACGAGGACTATCTGCCCGAGCTACTGGATCGCCACCGCGGAAACTTGGTGGAGTTTACTGCGGATCTTCGCGCCGCAACCAAGGCCGCACAGGCCATTTTTATTGCCGTGGGAACGCCGCAGAGCCAGGCGGGAAGTGCTGACCTCTCCTACGTGGACGCAGTGGCCAGCGAGATTGCCCGTGCTATCGACTCCTACAAGATAATTGTCGAGAAGAGCACAGTTCCGGTCTACACGAACGAATGGATTCGCCGTGTCGTGGAGCGGAATGGCGTACCGAGGGATCTCTTTGACGTGGCTTCCAATCCGGAGTTCCTCCGCGAGGGCACGGCGGTGGTGGATTTCCTGCATCCTGACCGGATCGTAATCGGAGCGGCAACCCAGCGGTCGGCAGAGTTGTTGAAGCGGCTTTATCTCCCCCTCACGTCAGGCGAGTACTACGGAACCGCAAATGCGATACCGGGGCCCAGAGCGCAGGCTGACCCCCCGCCGATTCTGCTTACCTCCACCAAGGCGGCAGAAATCATCAAGCACGCATCCAACGCATTACTGGCGACAAAGATCTCATTTATCAACGTGGTGGCGAATATTTGCGAGGCGGCCGGAGCCGATGTGGAGGAAGTGGCCCGCGGGATTGGAATGGACTCCCGAATCGGCCCGAGATTTCTGCGTGCCGGAGTGGGCTATGGCGGTTCGTGCTTCCCCAAGGATGTAGCTGCGTTCCGGCACGTCGCGGAGCAGGCGGGGGTGGATTTCGGGCTTCTGCGCGAAGTGGAGAAGATTAACGAAGAGCAGAAGCTACGATTCTTTCATAAGATTCGCTCGGCATTGTGGACCTTCCGCGGGAAGAGAATCGGTGTGTTGGGGCTGGCGTTCAAGGGCGGGACCGACGATATTCGAGAGTCGCCCGCGCTGGACATCGTACAGAGGCTCCTGAACGAAGGATGCGTGATCAGCGCATTTGATCCTGCGGCTGAGGAGCGATGCAGGGAAGTGATTCCGGTGGGACCGCAGATGCAGTATGCCAAGGATCCCTATGAGGCTGCACAAGACGCAGACGCATTGCTCATTCTGAATGACTGGCAGGAGTTTGCCGAACTCGACCTGAAACGGCTGCGCTACACACTTCGTTACCCAATTGTGATTGACGGACGTAATCTATACGATCCCGCAGGTATGACCGAGAATGGATTCATCTACCTCAGCGTTGGGCGGCCAGGGTCGTCCCATGCACTTGATCCGGTGGCAACGCACTACCTCCCGCCGCGTAGAGAGAGCGCAAAAGCATGAGCTCTTCGTGGCGTGAGAACCAATGTTTCCATACGAGCCGTAGTTTCGCTGCGACCGCTTCCGCGAAGGATGTTGACCCAGGGATTATGCAGGCTGCAGACTTCAAGGCGGGAGTCAGTGATTTACTGTATTGTTTGTCGAACTTTGATCTAGGGGTTTGGTCGCTGGAGAGGAAATAGAAACCATGCGCGTTCTATTGACCGGGGCTGCAGGGTTCATAGGCTCTCATCTTACGGATGCATTACTCGCGGACGGGCATTCGGTTTTCGGTGTCGATAATCTCTGCACTGGTTCGCTGCGGAATCTGGAACATCTCAAACGCGAACCGCGATTCGAGTTTTTCCAACACGACATCTGCGAGCCATTCGATCCAGGGCATGTGGACTACGTGCTCAACTTTGCCTCCCCTGCCAGCCCCGTAGACTACTACCGGCTCGCCATCGAAACGCTGATGGTGGGTTCAGCCGGGACGCGAAACTCTTTGGAGATTGCGAAGAAGTACGGCGCAAAGTTCCTTCATGCCTCAACCTCGGAGTGCTACGGCGACCCGTCGGAGCATCCTCAAACAGAGGAGTACTGGGGACACGTAAACCCCATCGGCCCACGGTCGGTTTATGACGAGGCTAAGCGTTTTTCCGAGGCGCTGGTGATGGCCTATCACCGCTATCACGGGGTGGACACGCGGTTGGTAAGGATATTTAACACCTACGGTCCCCGACTGCAGAAGGATGATGGGCGTGTAATCTCGAACTTCATGATGCAGGCCCTGACAGATAAAGAGATCACCATCTTCGGAAGTGGCGATCAAACACGGAGCTTCTGCTACATCTCAGACGAGGTCGAGGGAATCCTCAGGCTAGCCCGGACCGATGAGCATCTTCCAGTGAATGTCGGGAACCCGGTCGAATGGACCATTCTGGGTTGCGCGAAGATGGTGCTCCGGGTTACTGGCTCGAAGAGCAAGCTTGTCTTTTGCCCGCTTCCAGAGGATGACCCCGTTCAGAGGCAGCCGGATATCAGCAAGGCAAGGAGCCTTCTCGGCTGGGAGCCGAAGATCGATCTGGAGACCGGCCTGAAGTTGACTCTGGACTATTTCCGTAGCTGCATCGAAGTGCCGGTTGCATCCTCTTCGGCATTTGGAACTGATTGAAGTCCATTACCTGCGAAAAATTGGACTGCCCCTGAAGGCGCCCGCATGGCGCGTGGGGCGAAGGAGTGCTAGGCAGTGAAGCGAGCTCTCATCACTGGCGTTACGGGACAGGATGGAGCCTATCTATCCGAGTTCTTGTTGTCGAAGGGATACGAGGTACATGGAATCAAGCGGCGTGCCTCTCTTTTCAACACCAACCGCATCGACCATCTCTATGAAGACCCGCACAAGATGGGTCGCCATTTCATGCTTCACTACGGCGATATGACCGATTCCAGCGGCTTGATACAGATTGTGCAAAAGGTCAAGCCCGACGAAATCTACAACTTGGCCGCGCAAAGTCATGTGAAAGTATCCTTCGAAGAGCCGGAATACACGGCAAACTCCGACGCCCTGGGCCCTCTGCGCCTGCTCGAAGCAATCCGGATTGTGGGACTGGAGAAGGTGACCCGCTTTTACCAGGCATCCACCTCCGAAATGTACGGCTTGGTGCAGCAAATTCCGCAAAAGGAGACTACTCCGTTTTACCCGCGATCTCCCTACGGCGTTGCCAAGCTATTTGCTTACTGGATCACGGTGAACTACCGCGAAGCTTACGGTATGTATGCCTGCAATGGGGTGTCATTCAACCATGAGTCGCCCTTGCGGGGCGAGACATTTGTAACCCGCAAGATCACCCGCGGCCTGGCCCGCATCAAGGTCGGCTTGCAGGACTGCCTGCATCTGGGCAACATGGACGCGCTGCGCGACTGGGGACACGCGCGCGATTACGTCGAGATGCAGTGGCGCATGTTGCAGCAGGCTGAGCCCCGGGACTACGTCATCGCTACCGGCGAGCAGCACAGTGTGCGCGAGTTTGTGGAACTTGCTGCCAGCTTTCTCGACATGGAAATCACCTGGGAGGGTGCGGGCGCTGACGAAAAGGGTGTGGATGCGGATGGTAATGTGATTGTGGTCGTAGACCCACGCTATTACCGTCCCACAGAAGTGCAATCGCTGCTGGGAGACGCCAGCCTGGCCAGACGGGAACTCGGCTGGCAACCGCGCATCACTTTTCACGAGCTTGTGAAGGAGATGGCGGAAGCAGACCTGCAAACGGCCGAGAAGGACGCCCTGGTTAAAAAGCACGGCTATTCCGTCTTCAACTATCACGAAAACTGAGAGCCATGGGATCGGTTGGACATGGAAACTGACAGCCGGATATTTGTTGCAGGGCATCGCGGCCTGGTCGGATCAGCGATTTGTCGTGCGCTGGAAAAGCAGGGATACTCCAAGCTGCTGCTGCGCACCCATTCGCAACTCGATCTGGCCGAACGTGAGGCGGTGCGGAGTTTCTTCTCTCAGGAGCAGCCGGAATATGTGTTTCTTGCAGCCGCCAGGGTGGGCGGCATCCTTGCCAACGATACCTGCCCCGCCGATTTCATTCGCGACAACCTTGAGATTCAGACCAATGTAATCGATGCGAGTTACCGGTCAGGTGTGAAGCGTCTGCTCTTTCTCGGGTCTAGCTGTATCTATCCTAAGCTGGCTGCGCAGCCAATCCGGGAAGAGTATCTCTTAACCGGTCCACTGGAGCCCACCAATCGCTCTTATGCCCTGGCTAAGATTGCCGGCATAGAAATGTGCTGGTCCTATAACCGGCAATATGGCACGCGCTATCTGGCAGCTATGCCCGCGAATCTTTATGGCCCGGGAGATAACTTCGATCCGAAAAGTTCTCATGTTCTTCCCGCGCTGATGCGCAAAGTTGCGAATGCAAAGCTTTCCGGAGATAGAAGAATTGTAGTGTGGGGCACGGGTACGCCGCGACGCGAGTTTCTATACAGCGATGACCTTGCGGAGGCATGCATCCACCTTCTCAAACTACCCGAGTCCACCTATCAAAGCCTGCTTACAGCGGAGACACCGCCGCTAATCAACATTGGTACAGGTCAAGATCTGACCATTCGCGAGCTGGCGGAGATGGTTGCGAGAGTGATGGATTTCGACTGCGAGCTGGTCTTCGATCCTTCGCAACAGGATGGCACGCCCCAGAAACTCCTCGACGTGAGCCGCATCAACGCTCTTGGGTGGAAGGCAAGGACTGGCCTTGCGGACGGCATACGCCGGATGTACGAATCGGTACGATCTCAATTGGAACTCGCTGCCAGGTAGACCGTGCCCTCTGGAAAATCGCTTCTCTTGCTGCACGGAATCCCCGCTCATTAGGCAAACACGCGCATGCATCAGCGAGCGTGCCACGGCTTTGGTCTATGGCTAATTGATGTGGTACCAATGTGGGAAAGCACGGATTCAAACAGTCGAAGGCCTGGATTTCATTTCCTTCGCTGCTCGCATCGTGCAGCTCGGTGGGCAGGTCCCAGGAAACACTATCGCTTGACCGCGAAGGCGGCTGGCACAACCGGAGAGCATCTTCAAATGCGCATGTCTAATGAATCTAACCCAACTTCGTTCGTCAGCGGGAACACTATACCAGGCGGACAATCTGCGACGGTACTGGCCACACTGCTCCTGGCAGCTGTTGCCGTTTGCTCGGCGCAAACGGAGCGGCCGGCACTCGTCCCAAGTCAACAGGGAGGTTCAAGCGCCGGCGCTGCGGCTCTTCAGTCGTCACAGCTTGGCAGTATCGGAGGCCTCACCGACGAGCCCATTTCACCGGGCGAAACCGTACACATTATCGTATTTGATGCTCCAGACTTCTCTCTCGTTACTCGGGTCTCGGAGAGCGGCGACGTCGCTTATCCGCTGGTGGGCGCGGTCCACATCGCAGGTCTCAATAGCGCGGCTGCAGAGGCGCTCATTGCCGGACAATTGAAAGAGCGCGATCTAATGCCGAATCCCCAGGTTTTGGTCACGGTGGACTCTGCATCTACGGGAATTACTGTTTTGGGTGAAGTGCGCAGTCCGGGGATCTATCCTCCGCCCGGGAAACATCTGCTCTCAGACCTCCTGGCGGCCGCTGGCGGACTGAACGCGAGTGCGGGGCGTGTCATCGAGATAACCAGTGATCATGCGCCGGATAAGACGATAGATATTCCCTGGGATCCCACCATGCACAATACCAGCAATTATGATCGCGTCGTCTTCCCCGGTGACCGGGTCTTGGTACGAGGCTGTGGCATAGCTTATGTAGGAGGAAAGGTTCTTAAGCCAGGTGCTTACTCGCTTTGTGGCTCTCCGCAACTTACGCTTTCAGAGATGATCGCGATAGCGGGGGGGATCGCGCCAATGGCTTCACAGAGTAAAACGTTCCTTGTCCGAGCTCAACCGGACGGGACCAAGGTGGTGCAACAGATTGACGTTCACAAGGTCCTGAGCTCCAAGTCGGCAGATCCGGTCGTGCGCGAGGACGACATCATTTATGTTTCACCAAGTCCGCTGAAGGTCGCTGCCAGCCAGGCCATGTTATTCGCGTTTGGCATCACCAACGCTCTTATTTATGCTTACCATCCTTGAACTGGCATTATAGCAAACGGATAGTGGGCAAGAGCCGCCTTTCGATTCGGCTTGAGGTCTGTGCGGACTTCTCTCCACCGGGAAAGCATCGGAATCAGGATGAAGATAAGTATTGTAACCCTGTCATACAATCAACGGGCTTACCTACAGGAAGCACTCGATTCGGTGATTCGCCAGGAATATCCCGAGCTGGATTATATTCTTGTCGATCCTGGATCGACCGACGGCAGCCGCGAACTTATTCAGAGCTACTCCAGCCGGATATCTCGCACTATCTTCGAGCCGGATTGCGGCGCGGCGGATGGCCTGAACAAAGGATTCTCTTTAGCAACGGGAGAGGTATTCGGCTTCCTGAACGCGGATGACCTGCTGATGCCCGGCTCGCTTCAAAGAGTGGCCGACTTCTATCGACAGAATCCGAAATGCGATATGGCGTTAGGCAATGGCCACATCATCAATGGTGAAGGGAAAAAGACGCGACATATCAAAGCCCGGGACTTTACAGTGGGCCGCTATCTGCATGGCGGGGCCCGTTGGCTGCAGCAGTCAGTATTCTTCCGCCGCGAGGCCTTTCTACGATCTCCTCGATTCAATCCGGAGAATCGAAGCTCCTGGGACGGCGAGTTGTTTGTGAACATGGTAAATCAGGGAGCGCGGGTAGGGTACATTGATGCGGACCTTTCCTGCTTCAGGATCTATGGAACCTCGATAACCGGGTCGGGAAGGCTTATCAAAGCCTGTCGCGAAGACCACAGTCGAATATTTCGGGAAATAAGCGGACACGCCTGGCGACAGACAGATGAAGCTTTGCGGTTGCTCTATCGCGGAGAAGGTCTCATGTTGCGCGTGGCCGCATGGATTCAAAACCGGGCCCAGCGGAATATGAAGTGACAATAGCCTCTCTCCAAAATCGCATTTCGAGATGCGTGAACGTTTTATGTGAGGTTGCGGGTCCACCCTAGCTTCACCTAGATGGATGGGATTGCATGTAGATCAAGGGCCTTGCCCATAGGATAAAGTTCCGTCTTTAGGGCCTCGACAGGTGAAGCTATTCCCACAATCGACTTATGTCGGCGTTGAGTAATCTCTTTGGCAATACAACTGAACGGAAGGCAAGCTTGAGGACAAAGAGCCAGTGAAACAGTCAAACGATCAAAGTTCCGAATCCATGTCGTCCGGTATCGACCTTACCCTACTGCAAGGCGCCATGCCGGGCGCTTTCCCGGACGGTGATTCATTCGGGCGTTTCGTTCAGTTCGCGAGGAAGCGCGGTTGGTTAATCCTGACCGGCATTGTGGTGGGCGTAGCGGCCGGCGTTACGGCAAACCTCATTATGCCCAAGCTGTATACCGCAAAAGCCGAAATTGAGGTGAAGTCGGATATGTCGGCGCAGTTCCGGCTGGAGCAAGTTCAGGATCTGACCGGAGATTCGGACGACAGCGAAAAGCTGGACACCGAAATCGAAATCCTGCGCAGCCGCAGTCTTGCGCTGGAGACGATTCGCACCCTGCATCTGGAATCGAATCCGGATTTCGTTGCGCTTCCAGGGGGCCGTCCATGGGACTTGAATGATGCTGCGGTTCGGCAGACGCTGGAGCAGGCATTTATCGGCAGCCTCGAAGTGAGTCGCCTCGGACACACAAGCATCATCCAAATTTATGTCACGTCTAAACGGCCATTCCTCGCCAGCATGATGGCGAATACACTCATCGACGGCTACATCGAACATTCCTTTCGCGATAACTTTTCAGCAACCGAGAAGATCTCCGGCTGGCTGAATACGAAGCTCACTGGTCTGAAAGATAATCTCGAGAAAAGCCAGACTCACATGCTCGAGTTCCAGAAAGACATTGGCGTGCTCTCTTTCGGTGGCGAAAATCAACAGGGCCAAAGCGTCGACCTTTCGAGTCTCGAGGAATTGAATAAGTTGTATGCGGACGCCGAGGTCGATCGAGTACTCAAGGAGGCGCGGCTGAATGCAATAAAAAGCTCATCTCCGGGCGTAATCGATGCCCTCGCAGCAAATAGCCCTACCTTGGAAGCGACCAAGGCACAGATAACTCAGCTTAGGTCCGAATACACCTCGCTCATGCAGACCTATGGCCCGGCTTATCCGCGCGTTAAGGCCTTGAAAGCACAGATTGATGAACTCCAGGGCAACGTCACCGCGCAGGAAAGCGCACAAGTCGATCGCGCGCAGAAGGAATACGATGCCGCGAAGAACAACGAGGAAATGCTCCAAAAATCCCTTGACGCTAGCACCCAGAAGGCATTCGATAAGGGCTCCAAGGCGATTCAATATGATCTTGCGCGTCGCGATTATGAAACTAATCGCGTGTTATACGATGGGCTCCAGGAACGCCTGCAGGAAGCTGGCATCATGGCCAGCCTTCACGCCACGCCGGTACACATCGTCGAGGACGCTGACTTACCCGACCAGCCTAGCCATCCAAGGGTCCGTCTCGACCTGCTCGCCGGCGGCGCAATAGGTATGCTCCTTGGTTTGTGCGTGGCTCTTCTCCTTGAGGGGCTTGACACCAACCTGAAGACCATGACCGATATCGAACAGGCATTGCAACTTCCCCTTCTTGCTGCCGTGCCTTCGGTTCCGACCGACGAACTCCTGCCTTCCAAATTTAGAGAGGCAGCGATTGCCCGGGGTGCTTCAGCGTGGTCGAGGATTGCCGAGGCTCTCCGTGGTATGAGAACCTCCATTCTGCTGTCCAGTCCCGGCTCTCCACCTAAGGTCATCATGATCACCAGCACTCGCCCTGCCGAAGGCAAGAGTTCGGTTGCCACCTTGATGGCGATCACCTTTGCCCTGAATGGATCCCGTGTGCTGCTCATCGACGCTGACCTTCGCAGGCCGGCCGTCCACCTCCGGTTCAGAATGGCAAAAGGGCAGGGCCTCTCATCCGTGCTTTCAGGAAAGACCACTTATCAGGAAGCCATTGTGGAGTGGTCCGAATTGCCTAACCTCAAGGTCCTGCCTTCGGGTCCGGTGCCGCCGCTTCCTTCCGAACTGCTGGGTTCAAAACAGATGGAGGACTTGCTCACGTCTCTGCGAGCGGAGTATGACTTCATCCTCATCGATACGCCGCCGGTGCTCGCTGTCACCGACGCTTCAATTCTCGGCCGATGGACGGACGCGGCGATTCTGATTATCCGTTACGGAGGCGCGCAGCGGCATGTGGTGCGGCGAAGCGTCGATTTGCTGGAGCGCTCAGGCACGCATCTGCTGGGAGTCGCGGTCAACGCCGTTGACTTCAAGGCGCCGGAGTATCAGGAGTACTACGGTCGGAAGTACTACGAGTATTACGGGGAACGTAACCCGGAATAGGCAGAGCATAACGACTCAGGAAAATCGGCAACTTGTCGTCAACCACCTTATAACAGTGGCGCGTGAACATTAGTAGACGCCTGATCGAGCTTGCCCGATAACTTCTAGTGGCGCGGCCTTCTTCAAAAAGAACTAAAAGGCCTTCCCCTTAAAGGCAACTATTCAGGAATCCGTGACTTCAATGGCAATGTTAGCAACCAACCCGGCGCGGCCAGTGCGCAACTTCACGAGCCTGAAGCCTACGGCGCTCGGTATCGATCTACTTGTCGTCCTGCTCGGCGTGGGCTGTTCTTTTAACCTTCATCTTGTCGGCGAATTTCCGATTACAGAAGCGGCTCTGATTATTCTTCTGCCGGTGTTGATTCCTTTCGGCGGCCGGAAGCTACTGAGGCCGGGCTTGAGACCGATCTTTATGCTGATGTTGCTCTGGCTCGTAGCCCAGATAGTTACGGACATTTATCGCGGATCCGCAAGCGTTGATTGGATGCGTGGTGACGCAAATATTGTGTTCTTTGGTGTCGATTTTGCCTGCGTGGCGATACTGCTTGGTAAAATTGAGCGTCGCAAAATCCTCTTCGCTACTGCGTTCGCCATTGGCTCACTCCTCTCTGCCAGATATCAGCCTACGGACATAGTTCTAGTGGACCCGTGGAAGTTCGGATACAGCACCGGAATAACAATGCTTGTGCTTCTGGTCTGCAACGTCTTCTTCAACATTCGCTGGTATGCGGTCATTTTTATTCTTCTCTCCGGGCTGGCCGCTGTTGACCTGCTGATGAACTTTCGCAGTCCCGTACTTGGGATCATGATCACCATGGCCATGGTTATACCGGTGGTTCCTGAACGAATCGGTCGCGTCAGAATTCTTCCGCCCGTGGGTACCAGGTTACGGGTTGTTGTTTTGGTGATATTGGTGCTCGGGGCAGGTGCGTCTGCCGTTGGTCTGCTCAATTACGCCACTGCTTCCGGTCTCGCTGGCGAGGAAGCGAAGGAGAAGAATGAAACGCAGTCCCGGTCGAAGGGGGGCATCATGTTAGGCGGGAGACCAGAGATCCTCGTCTCACTCCGGGCTGCAATGGCGAGCCCCATTATTGGATACGGCTCCTGGGCCAAAGATATGAAGTATGTTGAAATGCTAAGTGACATTCGAGCTGAAAGCTTTATCAAGACCGACCTGCAGGACATCGAGGATACATCGAAAGGCCTCATTCCGACGCACTCGCACATCATGGGCGCTTGGGTGTGGGCGGGCATCCTGGGTGCTATCTTCTGGGCCTTTATCTTCTGGCTTAACGCCCGCGCGATGATACAGGTTGCTATCCTTCGGCCTAGAAATGCCCCTCTGTATGCCTGGCTGTTTGTCGGAATGGCGTGGGATATCCTGTTCTCCCCGTTTGCAGGCACAAGAAGAGCAACCGAATCGCTCGTCTTGATTATCATCGTCGATTTGGCTGAGGCAGCAGCGGCTGCGCTCAAGACCCTAAGATTCCGACGTCAGCAACGCTCGCGGTGGAGGCGTCTTCCTCCCCGTTGGCCGTCTCCCCGCATCCCGCAACTTCGCTGACCATTCATTCCCCATTGCACCTTCGTTCTCTCACTCAATGAATACCATTGACAAAACTCGGGCGCCCTCGGGAAGCAGCGGATCGTCCAGCAATCTAGGCGAACTTGGCCCCGATCTCCTCGATCATAAGGGGTTGTCAGCCCTTCCGTGGATAGGGGCGTCTTTCCGTGTTGCCAAGTCTGGAATCGCGGCTAGGTTCCATGGGGTGCTGTCCGCAGGATTTCGCAAGATCATCGAAAACTTCAGCTGGTTAATGTTCGACCGTGTTGTACGAATGGGAATGGGGCTGTTGGTCGGAGTCTGGGTCGCCAGATACCTCGGCCCGGCCCAATTCGGGAGCCTCAATTTTGCAATATCCTTTGTCGCCCTGTTCGGATCGATTGCCACGCTCGGCATGGATACGATCGTTGTCCGGGAGATCGTGTGCAATAGTGAAGCAACTCCCGAAATTCTCGGAACGACGATAGCCCTTAGAGGCTGCGCGGCCATCTTAGCGACGATTGTCACGATTGCAGCAATCCGGCTGATTCAGCCGCACGATCGAGAAGCGCTGCTGCTGGTAGCCATACTCTCTGTCGGGTCCATTTTTCAAACCGTCGATACGATCGATCTGTTCTTTCAGTCCCAGGTTAGGTCCAAGATCTCGGTCTGGTCCAAGAACTCTGCATTCCTCGTGTTCGCCGCTGTCAGAATCGCGCTGATTCATTTCCGGGCCACTTTGTGGCCTTTCGCACTCGCGGGAGCCGGCGAAGTTGCGCTTGGTGCCTGCGGACTGATTGTCGGCTATCACTTTTCAGGGGGGAGATTCCGATCTTGGCGCAGCGGGAGTCATCGTGCTGTGGAGTTGTTGAAGCAGAGCTGGCCCGCCATCTTTTCCGGTCTGGCCATCATGATCTACATGCGGATCGACATGGTGATGCTGAAGATGATGAGAGGCGACGTAGCCGCTGGACTATACGCCGCAGTCACCAGGGTCTCTGAAGTTTGGTACTTTATACCGGTGGCTATCGTTTCCTCCGTATCCCCCGCCATCATGCGTGCAAAGAATAATCCCGAACTATTCTACAGCCGTCTTCGGAAATTGTTCTTTCTAATGACTTGGATAGCACTTGGAATTGGCTCCATAGTCGCATTATTTTCGAGTTTTATTGTCAGGCACTTGTACTCCGTCGCGTACAGTGCAGCTGCTCCCGTGCTCGCCGTTCATATATGGGCCTCTGTGTTTGTTTTTTTGGGCGTTGCACAATCGCCATGGGACACAAGCCAGAATTTGCTGAAGCTATCCCTTTATCGAACTGTTGCTGGCGCAGTAATCAATGTTGCGATGAATATCTTCTTAATTCCGCGGTATTCGGCAATGGGAGCTGCTATAGCGACCGTAGTTGCTTATGCAATATCTGCAGTTATTGCCAATGCGTTCAGCGCACGAACAAGGGTCATATTTCTTATGCAAATCAAGTCTTTCTTGCCATAATTTAAGCTTTCTTAAGATGTACTCCGAGCCTCAATTACGCCTATGAACATGAAACAGCTCAAGCATACCCTACCCCCCTGGCTCAAACGGACGCTTCGAGGACTGCGCACAAGACTTTTCGATGTTTACGCCGTGAAGTCCTATTCGCAAGAAGGAGAGGACAGAATCCTGCAAAGGATCTTTGAGCGTAAGGAGTGCGGCTTCTATGTAGATGTTGGAGCTCATCATCCGCGCCGTTACTCAAATACTTATTTATTCTATCGAAGGGGATGGAGAGGGATCAATATCGAGCCCAACCCGGATATCGCGGACGCATTTCGCAGGGAAAGAAAACGGGATATCAATCTCCAGATGGGAATATCCGATCATCAGGGGTCTTTGGCGTACTATACGTTCAATGACCCCGCCCTGAATTCATTCAAAAGGCAATTCGCTACGTCGAGAGTTGAAAACCCGCACTGGAGGGCGTTAGAGACAAAAGAGATTTCAGTCTTTAGATTAGATGCTGTCCTGAGACGGTACCTGCCGCCCGATGTGAAGATAGATTTCATGTCTATCGATGTGGAGGGAATGGACATGGCCGTTCTCCAATCGAACGATTGGGATATCTTTAGGCCCACATGCGTTCTCGTAGAATCCATTTCGACCTCGTTGGAGAGCGCTGAGAAAGGGGAAGTATCTCCCTTCATGAGAGCCCGTGGGTATGAATTGTTTGCCAAGACCGTCAATACGCTCATCTTCACGTTGCGGTCAGGCAGCGATCTTTCTCTCGCCTCAAGCCCTGAAGTTAACATTTCCTAGAATTTCACGCGGTGCGACCTGAACCTACCGGTCACTGTTGAAGATCTCCCCAAATCAGTGAGCAGGTCTTGGTTTCCGCCTCCACGCGAGTTGCCTCGCTGCACCGCCTATTTCGACGGTGCAATTAATCCCACTACGCGGCATGTTTTGCGCATGAAAGCCCGGGCGTGTGTGCGCTTCTGCACGCTGCCGCCCTCTGTTCCCAGGAACGACGGATGAATCAACTCAAGACTGCTGTTGCTCTGATCGTCTTTAATCGGCCGGAATCCACACGGCGCGTCTTTGCCGCCGTGGCCGCCGCCAGGCCTGCCCGGCTCTTTCTGATTGCGGATGGCCCGCGTGCTGACCGCCCCGGGGATATCCAGCTCTGCGACGAGGTCAAAAAGATCGTCACCGCAGTTGATTGGCCGTGTCAGGTAGAGACCGACTTTGCCGCAGAAAACATGGGCTGTCGCCCGCGGATAGTATCGGGGCTTAATTGGGTTTTCTCCCAGGTGGAAGAAGCCATCATCCTCGAGGACGACTGCTTGCCCGACCAGAGCTTCTTCGTGTTCTGTCCCGAGCTGCTCAACCGCTACCGCCATCACCAGCAGATAGCATTCATAGCCGGATTCAATCCTCTTGAACGAAGTTTCCCATTCAGCTTTAGTTATTACTATTCTCTGCCATTCTCGTTCTGCACTTGGGGCTGGGCCACGTGGCGTCGCGCCTGGCAGGAATTCGACGAAAACATCCGCACTTGGCCGGAGGTTAAGAAGGCGGGCCTCCTGGAACTTATCTTTAAGGATGAGAAGGACGTAAAGTATTGGTCCAGAATTTTTGACCAGGCTTATGAGGGAGTCGGACCGAGTGCATGGGATTACCAGTGGGACTATGCATGCTGGACGCGGAACTGGCTGTGTGTGGTGCCCGGCCGAAACCTGATTCAGAACATTGGTCTCGGGCCGGGAGCCACAAACACTTTGCGTGCAGATCCAGATCGCGACCTGCCTGCAACCGCACTTAGCTTCCCCCTTCAGCATCCTCCTGCAATTACCGCTTGGCCGGCCTACGCAATGAAGGCGCAGAAGCGCTTTTACACGCCGAATAAGTTATGGAGGATTCGGCGCAAATTGCTTCTGCAATTCCGTTCCATGCGTTGAGGTGCGGACTCTTTTGCGGGTAAGCGAAGGACGCCTTCGCACAAACATCGCCGCAGAGCAGGTCGAATGGGAACAAACGCTGAAGGCAGCGGCGGCTCTGTTTTCAAGGATAGGCAGTAGACGATGAGATTGCTACACGTCATTCACTCCACGATTCCTGAGTCGGGCGGTCCCATAGCGGCGATCCTGCATGGTTCAGATGTGCTGCTCAGTGAGGGGCATGAGATTGAGGTTGTGAGTCTCGATTCCGCGGAAGAGACTGCGCGGCGCTCTTTTCCGTTTCCGGTCGTCGCATTAGGACGGGGTATCGGCCGGTACGGGTATAACCCCCGTCTCGCCCCATGGCTGAAACAACACGCCGGGCGCTTTGACGCGGTCATTCTTAACGGATTGTGGAATTATTCGTCGTTAGGGTCTTGGCTTGGGCTCCGGGGGCTTCCCACCCCGTACTACATATTCACTCATGGCATGATGGACCCCTGGTTTCGCGAGCAGTATCCGATAAAGCATGTCTTCAAACAGGTTTTCTGGTCGCTGGCAGAAGGTCGAGTGCTGCGCGACGCGAAGATGGTTCTATTTACATCCGAGGAAGAGAAACTTCGCGCGCGCAACGTCTTTCATGGTCATGCCTACCGCGAACAGGTTGTGTTGTATGGCGCAGCCAACCCTGAAGGTGATGCAGCCGCGGAAAAGGCTGCATTTTTCATTGCATTTCCCGCACTCCAGCATCGGCGATTCCTGCTCTTTCTAAGCCGCATTCATCGCAAGAAGGGTTGCGATCTGTTGATCCGTGCATTTGCGCAGTGCGCCGACCAGCTATCGTCTCGGCTCCAACTGGTCATCGCGGGACCCGACCAGGTGGGATGGATGCGGGAATTGAAAGCGCTGGCGGCCAGGCTCGGAGTCGCGGAGCGCGTTCACTGGACCGGCATGCTGGAGGGAGAACTCAAGTGGGGAGCCTTCCGTTCCGCTGAGGCTTTTGTTCTGCCTTCGCACCAGGAGAACTTCGGCGTTGTTGTCGCGGAAGCCATGGCCTGTGGTACGCCTGTGCTGATCAGCAATAAGGTGAATATATGGCGCGAAGTTGTTGCGTCTCACGGTGGGTTTGCCGCACCTGACACCGTGGAGGGAACCGAAGACCTCCTACGCCGGTTCCAAAGTCTCTCCGAGGAGGAACGCACACAGATGAAGCGCGACGCAAGGCAGGGATTTGTTCAGCGTTTCGAGATCCGCGCTGCGGTGCATGATTTGCTGCGCGTGATTGAATCAGCGAGTGACCAGAAAACTTGTTTCGCCCAGTCCGTGCCCGAGCTCAAGTAAGCTGCGGGCCGGTACCTCAAGCTATCTGTTTCGAAGACGGTCTTATGATCGATCTGCATGGGGCTTCGAACTTGGGGGATGGCAATGGAATCCGCTGCATACGAGGGCTCCTCAATGAGCGAAAAAGCAAGTATCACAGTTATCATCCTCACTTATAACGAAACTCTCCATTTGGCGCGGGCCATTGAGCACATTGCAGGTTTTGCAAAAGATATCTTTGTTGTCGATTCGTTTTCGACAGATGAAACAGTGGACTTGGCAAGAGCGCACGGCGCCCAGGTCCTGCAGCACCCCTTTCAAAATCACGCCAGGCAGTTTGAATGGGCACTTGAGAACGTGCCGGTAACTACTGAATGGGTGATGCGCCTCGACGCCGATGAGATTGTTGAAGCCGACCTCGCCCGGGAGATTGTCGAGACACTTCCCCAATTACCCCGTGAGGTTACGGGAGTCAATCTCAATCGCAAGACGATCTTCCAGGGAAAGTTCATCCGCCATGGTGGAAGATACCCGCTCACGCTCCTTCGCATTTGGCGACGAGGCAAAGCGCGCATTGAGGACCGGTGGATGGACGAGCACATGTATCTTACTGAGGGGCGCTCAGTCACTTTTCTTGGCGGCTTTGCTGACTATAATCTGCGCGACTTGACGTTCTTTACCGAAAAGCATAACTGCTACGCAAGTCGAGAGGCTCTCGACGTACTGAACAAGCGCTTACGTCTATTCGAGTCTCAACCTGAGCTTGCCCCTGGGTCAACGGCGTCGCAGTCAAGCATCAAGCGCTTTTTCAAAGAGTCAATTTACAATCGCATTCCATTTCAGATCGCAGCCCCCACCTATTTTCTTTATAGATATGTCATCCAACTGGGCTTTCTCGACGGGAGGGAAGGACTTACTTATCACATGCTGCAATGTTTTTGGTACCGCTTCCTGGTGGGTGCGAAGCTTCGCGAACTCGAGGTAGCCATTCGAAATGCCTCTTCCAAAGATGAGGTTCTCAGTGAGATATCCCGTCTCACGCGGCAAAGGTTGAATCCCGAATAAGCTCTGCGGATGCTCGGGAAAGGTACTGCTATCCTGCGGTATTGGTGTGCCTTCTCTCTTTGATCTTCACGGCCGGCGCCCCTGCATACACACCCCATGGGTCCAGATCGCGTGTAGCCACTGACGCTAACCCGAGTACTGCACCCTCACCCACATTGACTCCCGGGCCAACCGATGCACGCGCGCAAATCCAGGCGTAGGCTCCTACGGTCATGGAATAGGCAAGCAGGGGAAATGTGGAATCGTTGAAGTCATGCGTGGCCCCGCAAAGATAAGCTCCTTGTGACACAATCGCATGTGATCCAAAGTGCATCGGGGCTGGGTTATAGATTTCAACTCCATCGCCCGCCGTCACCTGATCTGCGCACACCAGGTTCCATGGCGCCCAGACCTTCGATCCAGGATAGAAATGGCAGTTCGGCCCCATTTTTGCTCCGAATGCCTTCAGCACCAGGGAGCGCCAGAAGTGCATCGAACGCGGCGTAATGCGATAGAAGAATAGCCAACAGATATTCCAACCCAGGCGCCTGATTCTGTGCCCCAGCGGGAAGGCCGGGCGCAAATAAGGGTCCACCGCACTCTCCGGCGGTATATGGTCCGCTGCGTTATAGTAACTCTGTCTGGCCATACCTTATCCTAAGCGCTTACGCAGACTTTTGAGATTTCCCATGAGGGAAGAATAGACTTCAATCCGCATAGATATTATTGAAAAAGGTGGTAGAAGGAAAGGGGTAGAATCGTCGACCCAGGTTCAGCATTTGCTCATCGAACTTAGGTCGCTTCTATCAAGCCATGACAATGGTGTCTGGCCATCAGATCGTTGATAGATCCCTTGTGCGGTAACCTGCTTCCAGTCCCGCTGCCATTCGCGCCCAGTGGCGTCCCGCCTGCTTTTCACCCAAACTGCCCTCCGCCTCAAAGAATATAACTCCGCCGTGCCTGACCGCCCACAGCAGCATCAGTCCCTTCGGGTTTACTCATTTTCGCCGCCGAAAACGCTTCGACGCCGGCGCAGCTATATCTTGTGGCCATAAGTACCCTGCTAAGTCGTCTGCCTCGAACCGGGCCGCTGAGGTTTGTCAAAGAAGCATGAGCGGGCTTGTATGCTGTTAGTCGGCCGCTTCTGCTGCCAATCTGCGAATGCGTAACTTGCCTTGCCGGTAAAGATAAGCTCCCATTCCGTTTGTAATGAGGATTGCCAAGGTAACCTTGGCGGCGAAACGGAGAGGGCTCGTTACTTCGCCCAGAGGGACCAACTCAAAAATCAAGGAGGCCTGGGCCCTATCTTCCCGCGGATGGCGGAGCTGGACGGAAAAGAAAGCCTTGGAGTCAAAGGCAGCTCAAGCTGCGCCACGAATCCCCCTCAATCCGCCTCGCTCGCTCTTTGCCGAGAATTAGGCCCTGAAGGCGCACAATCTCGGTATGGAGAACCTCCAGGTTATCGATCCAATTCCATCTGTCGGGCATGTCCCCGGTCCGTACCACCGCTACCCCCCACCCCCCTCCCCCCTGAAATGGGCGATTCCCGGGGGAGCTGCCGGCCCGGTCGAAGAGATAACCTGTTTTGAATCAACCATATGATGGAGGAGCCAGTTAGCTACCCCATTATCTTAATGGTAAACAGAAGCCCCTGAGAAATGCCCCTTTTCGCCGTTTTTGAGGCTGGTTTTTAGCAAGTTCGAACAGAAAGTGAGGCGTTCTTGAGCAGCGACACAGCGGAACCAGCGTTGCTGTATCCCGAAGGCAACAGGCCAGAGTAATCCTGGTTTCGGTCTAGTTCTGCTGGTCTTGTTTCGCGGCTTTGTCTGCCGCTTTTGCCTGGGCATCCAGGCCGTGCGTGGGATCCTTATGAAAAAACTTCCGCGACATATCCGGCCAGAACTCCTGCAAGAGTGCGCCAACCGTCCCTTCGCCGGTCACGATCATTCCATTGTCGATGGTCTGGACAAAGCCGGAGTCCGAGGACGGGTAGTAGAGGTTGGAGACCGCGCCCGAGGCGATGTTACCCAACACATTGGAGTAGTTCGGTTCCCACTTGCCGGTGTTGTCGTGCTTGCAGATGAAACTTGTAGCCATGGCATAGAGCAGACGGTGCCTTGTAGTGCCATGACCTAACCGAAAGTAGCGCGGATCCTGGTGCAGCACGGCAGGAAGGAAACCGTTGCCGATCATCGTGCCGTCGAATGCATCAAGATACTTGGCGCCGGCGCGTTCTCCGTAGCCTTTCGCACCCCAGGGAAATCCGCTGTCGGAATCGGCCACTTCACCATACCCGGCCACAATCAACGCGGTTGCGAAGATGAACGGATCGACTGCGGAACGAAAGGCGACACTGATTTTCTCCTTCGCAGTCAGCGAAACCGCATCACTGCGATACGAAGTGTTGAAAGCCGGCATAATGCCCAGAACGCGCTGCTTTTCCTGCTCCTTGATTTGCTCATGAGCCTTTTGGTCTCTACTTTTTTCTTCTGCGGTCTGTCCCGGAGCAGGCTGAGCGCTGGAGCTGTCCTGTGCGGCGCCGGAACCTGGAGCAGTCTGTTGCCCACTCTGGTTTTGACCGGCGAGTTCTTGCGACTCATTCGGCTCCGCCACGACTACAGAAAACTGTGGCCGGGGGGCGTCAGGCAGTTCGTCTGCCTCGGTCTTGCTCAAACTCGCGGAATACTGCGCCATCAAGGGGCAGGGCTGCACAAATACGGCCATGCACATTGCGAGCGTTGAACAAAGTAGGCAGAAACTTATGCGCATCCATTCACCATTAAGGGAGTCGGCGCCCGCTTGACCAACTCGCACGTAAGCGCAAATGGACAGGGAAGGGCTAGCTCAAGGGTAAACTATTCGAGCTCGCGCGACTCGTGGCAGAAACGCGGCGTGGGTGGCTTTTCGTCGTGAGAAGCCAACAACACACACTTTAGACGAAATACCGCCTTCGCAGATACACATACTGCCTCGGGCTGGTTGCGGTGTGGATGCGCCGCCATCCGCGTCTAAACCTGCGCAGCCTGCCGGCTCTTGATCTCGTTCAGCAGTTGCTCGACCGTGTCCTCGCTCTCCAGCGCCTTGAACTTGTCCTCCAGCGTCTCGGGAGACAGAATCTCACTGGCTGCTGCGTTTTCCGCGGCCTTTATGTGGACCTTGCTCTTCATTCTCCCCAGCGTATCTTCCTGATCCGTGCCCACGGCTTGACGCGCCTTGGCGGCTCGGCCCACCACCCGTGCGCGGCGATGCTCAGCCACCAGCATTTCGCAGTGGGCGCGCGTCTCGCTCAGTTTTTGCTCCAGCTTGTGCAGGGCCTGGCGCAAACCGTCCGCTTCATGCTTCTGGTCTTCGGCCTGCGTGGTGAAGCCCGCCGCCAACTGGTCATGGCTCAGTGCCCGTTCCAACGCGGCGCGGGCCAGGTCGTCGTGACCCTTTTGCACCGCTAGTTCCGCCTTACGCCGCCAATCCGTGGACTGCTGCGTATGCTCGGCACGCTTCTTCTCCAGCAGATGCTGATCGGCAATGGCAATGGCCACCTGCGTCTTTACTTGAAGCAGCTGGTTCTCCATGTCCAGCACAACCTGTTTCAACATCCGCTCAGGATCCTCAGCCTTCTCCACCAGATCGTTCAGATTGGCGCGTAACAATGTGCTTACCCGGTCCAGTAATGACATGGCGTCCTCCTTCTCTTCAGCTGTCGATTCCCGGCCGTGTTCGCCGGCTGTCAGCAACCGTGGTTCGTGGTTCACTTTATGGATGAAATGCTGGGTGCCCCATCCATTCCGCCTCGTGTGCGGAATGGATGAGAGGCCACCCTTCAATCCTGCTTCAATTGTTCCAGCCCGCAGTTCCTGGTGCATCAGCCAGGAACTGCGGGCTGGAAGCTACTTATCCTCCGGCTTCTGCTCCTCTGGCCTCTGCCTGATCGCTTTTACGTTGGACATCAGCTGTTTGATGTCCATGCCGCTCAGCGCCTCGAACAGGGCTGGTACTTGCGCCGCGATTCTGGTCATATCACCAGTAATCTTGTGCACGCCGGCGGCATCGTCTCCGCCAGTGGAGACAATGGTGATCTTGTCCACCTTGCTGAGCGGCTCGGCCATGGCACGCACTACATCGGCCATGTTGGTCAGCAGCTTGTCCACTACAGCAGCCTGGTTCCATTCCTGGTAAGCCTCGGCCTTCACGCTCATGGCCTTGGCTTCGGCCTCACCCTTCTGGAAGATGATGTTGGCTTCGGCTTCGCCCTGGGAGCGAATAGCCGCAGCGCGTCCCTCAGCCTCGGTGGTCAACCGAGCCTTTTCCGCCGTGGCCAGGTTCTCGATGCGCTGCCGCTCGATCTCTGCGCCCTTCAGCACCGTGGCGATAAGTTCCTTTTCGTGGCGCAGAATTTCCGCTTCCTGAACCTTGATCTGGCCTTCCTTCTCCACCTGCTGCACTTTCACCTGCTCGGCAGTTACCTGCTGCAACATGATGTTGGTTTGCAGCTCGTAGGCTTTGTCGGCTTGTGTCTGCTGGCGGCGGCTCTGCTCGGCATACTCGGCCTTCTTGATCTCCAGATCGCGCTGCGCCTCGGCCTGGCGCGTAGCAGATGCAGTTTCTGCAATGACCCTTTCCTGGTCTGCCTGCGCCTTGGCCACGGCAGATTCACGCAACGCGGTGGCCCGCTTGATTGCGGTGTCTCTCTCGGCGTCGGCTGTCGCCATCTCTGCGTCGCGCTTGATGCGGGCCACATCGGGTCGGCCCATGTTGGAGATGTACTCGTTCTTGTCGCGCACTTCCTTGATGGTGAACGAGATCACCTCCAGACCCATCTTGCTCATGTCTTCCGCGCAGGTGGCCCTCATCCGTTCGCCCACCATCTCCGGTTCCTTCACAATCTGTTCAACCGTCAGCTGTCCAATGATGCCGCGCAAGTGGCCTTCCATTACCAGGCGGATCAGGCCCTCGCGCTGCAGCGGCGTCTTGGTCAGGAACTGCTCTGCCGCGGTCAGAATCGAGGCTTGGTCGCTGCGCACCTTGATCTGCGCCACCGCCTCCACCGTTACCGCAACGCCCTGTTTCGTGTAGAGATCCTGCTGTGGCGCGACGTCGAAGCTCATCAGTTCCAGGCTTAGCTCGCGCGCGTTCTCTACCATGGGAAAGATCACCGTGCCGTGTCCCTTGATAACCCGTGGACCGCGAAATCCGTACACGATCAAGGCTTCGTTGGGTCCGGCCTTGCGATACATCCGCGCCAGAATGCCCATCAGAAAGATCAGCGCCAATACCCCGAGTCCAACAATGAGAACAATTTGATTCGTCATTACGTTCCCGGCCCTTTCGCCCGGGAGGTGAGTGGTTGATGGTTCAGTTCTTCGAACCGGCGTTGCGGCCGCTCTTCGGGAAAATCTTGGCCAATGTTCCCAGCAGAAAGATCACCGCCAGGATAGCCATATCCGTCATCAGCACAGTCGTGTTCGTCATTCGGTTCCCGGTCCTTCGGCCGGGTACAGCGTTAATGTCCTCGTCCCTATTCCCTGGTCCCTAGTCACTGTTCTTCTTCCCACCGCCGGACATAGGCGATTCCTTTTTCGTAGCGGACAACGTACACCTCTTCTTCCTTTTGAATCGGTTCGCCGTCCTCTGCTCGTGCCGGGACCGAAAGTCGCGCACCCAACTGCTCATACACCATCTCTCCGGTTCCACCCGCGCGAACCGCCGATGAAACCCGGCCCACCACGCCAACGACTTCCGTCTCGTCCGCCGTGAGCTCGCGTTCGTGGGGCAAAAGCACTCTGGTCAGGAACAGAAACAGGATCGTTCCTCCAGCCACTCCGCAAATCGCCGCCAGTACCAGCACGACCAGGGCCACGAAACTGCCGTAGCGAGTTAGCAGGTACCCGGCTGCCCCGAACCAGCACAGGAAAATCATGATGGAGAATGCGTTCCACCACGGGATGGTGGCCGTTCCCGCCCTCAGCCCTGCTCCGCCATGCGGCAGATGGCCGACGCTGGGCAGGTGTGGGGCATGGGGGATGTGAATGTGCCCGCCAAAATGTCCCATCCCGCCAAGCAGCGAAATCGCGCTCAGCAACAGCCCCAGAAGAAAACAGATCAGGTAGAAGCTTTCCCAATTCATCGTTGCGCCCCCTGTCTCCGTACAGCAGGCTTGTGCGCATTGCCTTCGTGCGCCTTGTTTTCATGTCTTGGCCGCAGCACCTCGGCCAGCCGCGGCATCAGGCCCGGCGTCTCCAGAATCGCTTCCAACAGCAGCAGGCATTCCCGCGAGTGCTCGTGCCGCGCCGCGGTCAGCAGGGCGTGCTTCAGCTCCGGGTCGCGCCGAAATCGCTCCGCGCCCGAAACCAGCCACAGGTCCAGCTTGTCTTCCACGTTGCGCAACTCACTCTGTAGTTCGGGCGAGTAGCCCTCCGGGTCGTCCACCAGGTAGCCGGGGTGCACCTTGAAGAACCGGGCCAGAATCTGTCGCGTCGTATTGGTCAGGTGGGGCCGCGCGCCGCTCTCGATCTGCGAGAGATAGCTCTGGCTCAGTTTCGAGCCAGTCTCAGCCTCGATGGCTCGCACCATCTCCTGCTGGCTGAGGTCGCGGTCCAGTCCGCGCAGGCTGCCCTCCACCTCGCGCAAGTAGCGGATTTTCTCGCCCAGTTTCATGCTCTTCGGAAAGCGGGAAATGCGCCTTGATTCGCATCTCTATCGCAGATTGCAATTACTTTATTGCAATCTGCGATATATGTCAACAGAAATCGACAGGGCGTTTTTTGCCCTGGTTCTCGTTGGATTTGCATGCAGTGGGCCGTCTTGAGTGGCAGTCGCATTCGATTCCACGCTAGCCAGATTAAAGGCAATGGGTGGTTAAAAGGCCTTCGGACTGCACCCCATCTCAGAGGGCAGGTTCATTGCCTGTTTTCTCACTCCCGAAGGGCGCCGGGTGGGAATCGTGCAGACGGTGGTGACACAGTAGCCGCCTCTTGACACAGTGAGAACGATGCATTTCGCAGAGATGCGGAGGCCCTTCAGCGTGGCGCTGAAGGGCCTCCAATTGTCAAAACAACATCCAGCCTACGCCGTCACAGTCCGCCTAGGTTTGGAGCCCCACAGCCCATAGTAGGCAATGAAGAGGTAGCACACGACAGGAAGAATGAACGCGTGCTGAATCTTTGCCGGGTCGCCAAACATCCCGAACAGGTCGATCAGTTTTCCCAGCAGAAATGGAATCACCGCGCCACCCACAATCGCGGTCATGATCAGGCCCGAGCCTTTGCTGGTCATCGGCCCCAGCCCAGCAATGCCCAGCGTGAAGATATTGGGGAACATCACCGAGTTGAAGAATCCGCACAGCACCAGCGTCACGATGGCAATCCATCCTGAGGAGAACATCGAAATGGCGATCATCGCGGCCGCGGTAAAACCGAAGATGCCCAGCAGCTTCCCGGCCTTTACCCGGGTCAGGATCCAGGCGCCAAGCAGGCGTCCGACCATCGCGCCGAACCAATAGAGCGAGAGCAGGAACGAAGCGGTTTTGGCGGAGCTCACGCCCTGCGTCGTGAAGTAGTTCACTGCGATCGAAGCCAGGCCCACTTCCACACCCACATAAAAGAAGATGCCCAGCGCTCCCAGCACCGTGTGCCGGTAGCTCCAGATGCTACGGCTCAGCACCGGGTCGCCCTCTTTGGCGGGACGGAATGCCTTGGTTTCCGTGATCGGCGGCAGATGCGAAAGCGCCACCGCGACCCCCAGAATCAGCAATCCGCCGGCAATGGCAATGTACGGTCCGCGCACGGTGTGCGCAATGATCGTCGGGGTCGCCGTTTTACCGAGATCCGCGAGGATAAACGCACCGGCGATGATCGGCGCAATGGTTCCGCCAATAGAGTTGAGCGCCTGTGCCAGGTTCAGCCGAATCGAAGCGCTCTCCTCCGGTCCAAGGATCGAAACATACGGGTTTGCCGAGGTCTGCAAGGCAGTAACTCCGGCTCCCACCACGAAAACCGCGCTTAGGAAAAGCGGAAAGCTCACCAGCCTTGCGGCCGGAACAAATAACAGGCAACCCACCATCTGAATCAGTAGCGAAACCACCATCGTCCGCTTGTATCCAATGGTCTCGATCAGCTTGGACGTCGGCGCGGAGAAGACGAGGTAGGCCAGGAAGAAGGCGCTCTCGGCCAGCATCGCCTCTCCGTAAGGCAGATCGAATAACTTTCGCAGATACGGCACGAGTGCCATGTTCAGGTTGGTAATGAATCCGAAGATGAAAAACAGCGCGGTCACCGTGATGAACGGAACCAGGTATCCGGGTGAAGTGAGCGCCGCGGATGGTGTCGATCGTGTCGTCATAAGAGGTTATTCCCCACTTCCTGAGAGTGTTCTACCCGGCAAGGTCAACTTCATGGCACCCGGCCTGGGAGGGTCGATTACAGCCGGCACCTTGAGGCCCGCCACCGGGTTGCGATTGAGCCAGTGCCTTCGGCCATTTTGCCGCACAGAACACTATACGTGAAACTACCTTAGAAGCACGGCGACACGCGTCGGCCCCGTTGCGCGCTACCGGAGCGGCGCCGTTTTCGGCTATTCTCAATATCAAACCTAAGGAGACGGACGTGGCCATTGCAGTGTTGAGCAGTGCCAGGCTGAAGAAGGTGTTGGCGGCCCTGGAAGGGAACTGGCAAGCGGAGATGGAGGGCTACCACACTTACCTGACGTTAGCCGACCGCGACTCCGATCCCGTGCGTGCCCAAGTGCTGCGCCACCTGGCCCAGGCAGAGTTGGAACACGCCGCTCTGTGGGCGGGGCGCATCCAGGAACTGGGCGGACAGGCGCCGGTGTACCACGGCAACCCCGGCGGCGAGGCAAACTCGCTGGCGAACCGCGCCGGCGGACCGAAGATGGCCCTGCGCCGCCTTGAGATTGAAGAGAGCCGCCACATTGCCAACTACGGAACCCAGTTGAAGGAGCTGGGGGACGAGGGTTCCATCGCCATTCTCGAACACGTCATCGAGGACGAAAAAGAGCACTTCCGCGAACTGGGCTCGCTGTTGCGCGGCCACTATTCAGCGCCCGTCGGCGCTCCCAAGGTGAACGCCCAGGCCGTTCTCGACGAGTTGTTGGCCAAGCGCAATCAGGGTCGCAAGCAGCCCGGCAGTTGGATCGGCGACGCTATTTACGGAGTCAACGACGGCCTCGGCGCAATTTTCGGAATCGTCTCCGGTGTCTCCGGCGCCACTGCCGGCGACAGCAAGTATGTTCTGCTGGCTGGTCTTTCAGGCATGATTGCCAGTGCTCTTTCCATGGGCTCCGGCGCCTACCTGGCGGCCAAGAGCGAGCGCGAAATCTACCACGCTGAAATCGCGCGTGAGCGCGAAGCCATCCACATGAACGGCCCCGAAGCCCGCGAACTGCTTTCGCTCTACTATCAGGTGAAGGGTCTGCCTGAGCCGGATGCCGACCACATGGTCAACCACATCGCCAACGACCCCGACCAGTTGCTTCGCGCCCTGGCCGGCGAACGGCTTGGCACCTCGGAGGAAGCGCTCGCCAATCCTATCGTCTCGGCAAGTTCCGGCGCCCTTTCCACGGCCGTAGGCGCCGCCATTCCCATCATTCCCTTTTTTTTCATGCATGGGATTGAAGCAGTCATTGCCGCCGCTGTCATTTCCCTGGCCGCGCACTTCGCTGTCGGCGCAGCCAAGAGCCTCATTACCGTGCGTTCCTGGTGGTCTTCCGGTTTCGAGATGACCGTAGTCGGCGCCGTAGAGGGCGCGGTCACCTACGGCATCGGTATTCTGCTCGGTAAGGGCGGCATGTAGGTAACCCCTCCAGTACTGATTCCTTTCTCCGTGGCGCAATGCCTATAGAATGGTTTCGGCATTCGCCGCCGGGGAAACTCATGCTCAAGAAAGCACTTTGCCTGTTTGCCTTTACAGTTTCGCTGCTGCCGTCGCTGTCCGCTCTCGGTCAATCCGCCTCCGATGTAGCGGTGGAGCGCGGGGTGGCCATGAAGACTCGCGATGGCGTCACACTCTACGCCGACATCTATCGGCCCGCCGCAGAAGGTTCGTTCCCGGTATTGCTGCAACGCACCCCCTACGACAAGCGCAATGGCTCCGACTTCGCAAACCAGGCTGCTGCGCGCGGATTCATGGTGGTGGTGCAGGATGTGCGTGGACGCTTTACCTCCGAGGGCGAGTGGTACCCCTTCAAGCACGAAACCGATGACGGCTATGACACGGTGGAGTGGGCGGCCGCATTGCCTCATTCCAATGGGAAAGTGGGCATGTTTGGCGGCTCCTATGTGGGCGCGACGCAGATGCTCACCGCCATCGGCCATCCGCCCCATCTGGCAGGAATCTGCCCCGTGGTCACAGCCAGCAACTACCACGAGAACTGGACCTATCAAGGCGGCGCATTCGAGCAGTGGTTCGATGAATCATGGACCTCGGGACTGGCGCAGGACACGGCCAATCGTGCCATCCGGAGGGAAACCAATGCACTCATCGGCGATACGGTCCTGCCCTTGAAGCAATATCCCGTCTTCAACCTCAAACCTCTTGCCAACAGCGCAGAATTCACCCGCTCACTTGCGCCTTACTTCCTTGATTGGCTCGACCATCCGACCTACGACAGCTATTGGAAGCAATGGTCGATCGAGGAGAACTTCGCTTCCATCCAGGTGCCCGCGCTCACTATTGCCGCCTGGTACGACCTCTTCCAGGGCGGTTCACTGCGCAACTATCTCGGCATCAAAGCCCACGGCGGCAGCGAGGCGGCCCGCAACGGGCAACGGCTGCTGATCGCCATCGGCGGGCATTCCGGATGGGACCGCACTGTCGGCGTTGTCGATTTCGGTCCCGGTGCGGCATTTGACGAGAACGCCGTCACTCTCGCGTGGTACGAATACCTGCTCCAGGGCAAACAGAACGATTTCGCCACGGAGAAGCCGGTCAAGATATTCGTTATGGGCGAGAACAAGTGGCGTTATGAGGACGAATGGCCTTTGCAGCGCGCCCAACAGACAAGCTACTTTTTGCATTCGTCCGGCAAGGCTAACAGTGCTTCCGGTGACGGCTCGATTTCGGTCGCTCCTGCCACCAAGGAAGCTCCGGACAGCTTTGTCTACGACCCAGCCAACCCCGTCCCAACGGTGGGTGGACCTTTGTGTTGCGACAGCGTGCACCTGATGCCCGGCCCCAGGGATCAGAAGGAAGTGGAGAGCCGCGCCGATGTGCTGATTTATTCCACGCCGCCCCTCGATCAAGACACCGAAGTGACCGGCCCGGTGACGCTCGACCTGTTCGCCAGGTCTTCCGCCCCCGACACCGATTTCACAGCCAAATTAGTTGACTTGGGTCCAGACGGCTTTGCGCAGAATCTTACTGAAGGCATTCTGCGCGCGCGCTATCGCGAATCTGCCAGCGAGGCCAAACCCATCGTACCCGGCAAAATCTACGAGTACAAAATCGACATGTGGTCTACGAGTAATGTGTTCCTGAAGGGCCACAGGATCCGCGTTGAAGTTTCCAGTAGCAACTTCCCGCGCTTTGACCGCAACCTGAACACGGGAAAGAGCGCCGCGGAGGATTCCACGTTCGTCAAGGCCACCAACACCGTCCTCCACGACCGCGAACATCCAAGCGCGCTGCTGTTGCCGGTAGTGCCGAGATGATGCTTTAGGATCGGGAAGCCGCTGCGTACCCGGCCATCAATTCTCTCGCCGCCTTCCGTCCTAGCCGGATGCAGTCGGGAATGCCGATGCCGTCGTAAGCGTTTCCGGCTAGTCGCAATCCCGGCATGCCTGCCACGCGTGCGGTGATGCGCTGAATGCGATCCTGGTGTCCCACCGCGTACTGGGCCATGGCCCGCTGCCACCGTGAAACCCGCGCTATCTCCGGCTCCACGTGCGAGGCGATGATTTTCTTGCCCAGAATCTCGCTCAATTCACGGCGGACGGTAGCCACTAGCGCAGCATCTGTTTCGGCCAGCAGGGCCTCGTTATTCATGCCGCCCAGAAAAGCTCGCAGCACCGCCTTTCCCGGCGGTGTCCGTCCCAGAAACTTGCGATGGACAAACGTGCAGGCCAGCATCGAGCGGCGCTCGCTGGCCGGAACCAGAAAGCCGAACCCATCCGGCAGCCGGCCCAGTTTGGCTTCGTCGTAAACCAGGTTTAAGGTGATCGACGATGAATAGGGAATCCCGCTCAATTCATTGCCCAGTTCCGCGTCCACCCCGCCCAGCAGTAGGCCTGCCGCCCAGGCCGGTGAGGCCATAACCACCGCGTCGTAGATCTCCGTCGCACCGCCTGCATGAACGTGCCATCCGGCTTCCGTTTTCTCCAGTCCGCTGACAGGTGTAGAACGTCGTAACCAGGCAGGTTCAAGCCGTGCTTCCAGCGTGTCCACTAATTGTTGCAGGCCGCCGCGCAAGGTAGTGAAGATGCCACGCGGTCCAGGCCGTCCGTTACCCTGGTCCTTTGTCCCTCCAAGGCTCGCGGCCCGGGCACGCATCTGGCGGTGTGCTGCCAACATGCCGCGGGTGAGGGAGCCGTATTTGGTTTCCATCTCCACCAGTCGAGGCAGCACTGCGCGTGCACTCAATTGCGAGGAGTCGCCGCCGAAAATGCCGGAGAGCAGCGGATCGGCCAGCCGGTCCACGGCCTCGGCGCCAAAATGCCGTTCCACCAGTGTGGCCACCGCTTCATCGTGGCCGCTGGGGCGTGGAGGATGTAACAACTCCAGCGCCATGCGTACCTTGGTCATGGGGCTAAATAGCCGCGTCAGCGCTGTGGGAATCAGCTTGGTCGGCACCAGAAACATGAGCCCATCAGGCAGGGGCACCAGCCTGTTCCGTACCACAACGTAGGTCTTGCGTGCCACGTCGTTCGACGGGGTTAGCTGGTCACCGAGTCCCAACTCCCGGCAAAGCTCGGCCGCGGCCGGTTTCTCGCTGATAAAGGAGTCGGGACCCAGCTCCAGCACTGTGCCGCTCACAGTCTCCGAAGCCAGCACCCCGCCCAGCCGCTCGCGCGTCTCAAACAGCGTGTACTCCACTGCCGCACCAGACCTGCGCGCCTTCTCCAACTCATAAGCGGCTGCCAACCCCGCTATGCCCCCGCCAATGATTGCAGTTCGCATCGTTACCTCAACACTCTATTAGAACAGTTTCCGCACCAACATGGTTCTGCCTGGGGAATCTCCCGTATGGTGGGGATAGCCGTATCCAACAGGATTAGAATCAACTCGACGCCTGTAGAACGCGTGTGATTTAAGTCACTCGCCAACGGTAGCATCGATGCCGCAATCCATGCATGGATTGATAGAAACAATACCGGCTGCTTTCCGAATCTTACGCAGGAGATTTGTTCCCCCATTTCCGTTGCCCCGTCCCTAGTCAGGAGTTTCCCCCATGAACGCTGAATTGATTCACCGCCTGCATTTCGCCTTCACGGTGACCTTCCACTATCTTTTTCCGCAGCTCACCATGGGGCTGGCGCTGCTGATCGTGGTACTCAAGACGGTGGCCCTCCGCACAGGCAGCGCACAATGGGACCGCGCAGCGCGATTTTGGGGACGCATCTTTGGCATCAACTTCGTCTTCGGCGTGGTTACCGGCATTCCCATGGAGTTCGAGTTCGGCACCAACTGGGCTCGCTTCTCGCGACTGTCCGGCGGCGTGATCGGTCAGCCCCTGGCCATGGAGGGCGTTTTCAGCTTCTTCCTGGAGTCGGCTTTCCTGGGCCTGTTTCTCTATGGAGAAAAGCGTCTCTCGAAGATCATGCACTGGTTCTCGGCGGTGATGGTCTTCGTGGGGTCGTGGATCTCGGGCTTCTTCATTATTGTGACCGACGCCTGGATGCAACATCCGGTCTCCTACGCGCAACTGCCCAACGGCCAGTTTGAGGTGCTCAGCTTCTGGCAACTGTTGCTGAACCCCTGGGCCCTGCTCCAATACGCGCACAACATGACCGGAGCCGTGGTCACCGCCAGCTTCGTCATGGCCGCGACCGGTGCGTTCTACCTGCTGGATGGACGTATTCACGACTATGGCCGCATCTTTCTTAAGGTGGGCGTGATCTCCGGCGTTATCTCCACCATCCTCATCATCTTTCCCACAGGCGATCTGCACGGCAAATACGTTGCGCGCAACCAGCCCGCCGCCATGGCCGCCATGGAGGGCCTCTTCAAAACGGAGGCTGGTGCGGACATCGTGCTCATGGGCCAGCCCAACGAGGAGACCGGCCAGATTGACAACCCCCTCGTAGTCAACGACGCGCTGAGCTTTCTCATTTACGGAACTACCAAGGCCGAAGTGAAGGGCCTCGATCAGTTCCCTCACGACCAGTGGCCCACTGCGTTGCCGCTGCTCTACTACGCCTACCACATCATGGCCGGTCTGGGGACATGGTTCGTGCTCTTGATGATTGTGGCTGCATTTCTGTTGTGGCGGGGACAAATCTACACCTCGCGCTGGATGCTGTGGTTGCTGCTGATCAGCTTTCCTCTGCCCTATATTGCGAATACCGCCGGCTGGCTGACCGCCGAAATTGGCCGCCAGCCCTGGCTCATCTATGGCCTGATGCGCACCAGCGAGGGCTACTCAAACACCGTCTCGGCCAGCAACGGACTTTTCACTCTGCTGGGATTCATGGGGCTCTACGCGTTGCTAGGTCTGCTGTTCACTGTACTGGTCTACCGCGAGATCAGCCGTGGCCCCGAGCCGAAAGCAACCGCCGCCGGAGCGCTCCACGCGGATTGACCCGAATGCTGGAGGTTCGCCAAATGTCCTGCGCTCCACCAATTACGCCTTCTTCTTTGGGCATGGTCGGATACCACAACTCTTGACTATGGTTCATGCATCAGAGGTTTCGTCATGATGGGTTTCATCTGGTTCTGGTTGGTTGCCGTGATGATCGTGGGCTATGTGGTGCTCGACGGCTTCGACCTCGGTGTTGGCGTGCTGCACCTCTTTCTGGTGCGCACTGAAGCGGAACGCCGCGCAACCCTGGGCAGCATCGGTCCGGTGTGGGACGGCAACGAAGTCTGGCTGCTGGCGGGCGGCGGCACGCTTTACTTCGCTTTTCCGCTGCTTTACGCGTCGGCTTTCAGCGGTTTCTACCTGCCGCTCATGATTGTGCTCTGGCTGCTGGTGCTGCGCGGTGTAAGCCTGGAACTGCGCAATCACATCGACGTAGGAGTGTGGCGCGCGTTACTCGATGGAGTCTTTGGACTGGCCAGCGCTCTACTCACCATCTTCTTCGGCGCCGCGCTGGCCAACGTGCTTCGTGGCGTTCCCCTGCAAGCAGACGGATACTTCTTTCTGCCCCTGTGGACCAACTGGCAGCCCGGCCCAAGCCCTGGAATTCTTGACTGGTACACGGTCATCGGCGGTTTGGTAGCTTTGGCCGCGCTCACCCTGCATGGCGCACTCTGGCTCACCATCAAAACCTCGGGCAACCTGGCCCAGCGCGCCCGCCGCATCGTCACTCCGTTATGGCTGGTCGTGGTCCTGCTCACCGTGGTCAGTCTGGTTGCCACCATCGTTGTTCGCCCGCAAAGCCTGGACAACTACCGAAGCTATCCGTTCACCTTTGTTGTACCCGTGGGAGTGGTAGCGTCGCTGGCCGCCGCCTGGCTATTCAATCGCAAGATGCAACCGGTCAAGGCTTTCCTCTCTTCGTGCCTGTATCTTTTCTTTATGTTAGCGGGGGCGTGCTGGGGCGTATATCCAACATTGCTGCCGGCCACAACAGGTTCGGACCGCGACATCACTCTCAGCCGCGCCATCTCCGGCCCTCATACGCTGGCCGTAGGCTTGGTCTGGTGGAGCTTCGGTATGGCCCTGGCCGTCGCCTACATTGTCTTTGTCTACAGCCGGTTCAAGGGCAAAGTGGATACCAGCGGGCACTGAGGCTTGCTGCGGAGAACCGCGAAGACGGCTCTACGCGGAGGGTCGAAAAAATCAAGAGTAATTCCTGGCCTGCGTCCTAGCCTACAGTGTGACCAGCGGGTAGAGTTCCGGCTGGCAGACAGCCGCTGGTTCCTTCTCTTCGCGAGGGACCCAGTTACGCGGCTGGTACACGCAGCACGGCTCCTGCGCCAGCGGATCGCCTGTTACCGCATAGGCACGCGCCCGCGAACCGCCGCAGATCTCCTTATACTCGCAGGCCCCGCACTTGCCCTCCAGCTTGCTGGTGTCGCGCAACGACTTGAAGATGGGCGCGTTCTGATAGATCTCCGCCAGTGGTGTCTGGCGCACATTGCCGGCATGAATGGGGAGGAATCCGCTGGGATACACGTTGCCCACGTGAGAAACAAACAGAAAGCCTTTGCCGTCGTTCACCCGCCGGGTGGCCCAACTCGCAGTCCGCGCGTGCGCGTCGCTGGTGGGCGCCCCAGCCTCGTACTCCTTCGCAGCAGCTGTGGCGTGCGGATGCCCGTGCCCCATGCGCCGCTCCTCCAGATTGTGCTGCAGCAGGTAACGGCGGTAGTGCATCGCCTCGGTAGTTTTGATCTGGAAGCTCACCCGGTGCGAGAGTTCGTAAATCTTGCCGAAGACCTGCTCGAACTCCTCGCCTGAAAGCAGGTCCCCCAACTGGCCGCGTCCCACCGGAACCAGGAAGAATACATTCCACATTACGATGGAAAGCTTCTCAAAAAGTGCGCAGAGGTTGTCCAGATCGTGAGCATTGTGGCGGCTGATGGTGGAGTGCACCTGGATGGGAATCCCAGCCTCGTTAGCCCACTCGATAGCCTGAATGGTCCGTGCCCACGCCCCCGGAAGACCCCGGAATGCATCGTGAATTTCCGGCGTTGAGCCGTCCAGTGAGATACCCAATCTGACCAGGCCGGCCTCTTTCATCTTGAAGATGGCCTCACGCGTCAGCAGCGGTGTTGCGCTGGGAGTGAGCGCGACCTTCACGCCCTTCTCAGCGGCGTAGTGGATCAGCTCAAAGACGTCCGGGCGCTTCAGCGGATCGCCGCCCGTAAACACGAAAATAGGCACTTGCATGGCGGCGATCTGGTCGATCAGCGCTTTTCCCTCGGCCGTTGTCAGCTGGTCAGGGTGAGCAATCGGCTGGGCCGCTGCACGGCAGTGTTTGCATGCCAGGTCACACGACTGGGTGACCTCCCAGATGGCAAGAAAGGGAGTTTCGTCGTAATTCAACCCGCCCCGGGCGGGAATGTTCTGCATCGGTTGCATGTGACCTCCAGCGGAATCACGGCGAGCCAGCCCAGGAAGTGCATCCAGCGGCGGGGGAACGCCTCAACTCTCATCAAGAAGACCAGCCCAGGTGCATCGAAAGCTGTGATTCAGATCACTTCATCTCGCTGAATTGAGAGGTCAGTCCTTCCCCGGGTGGACAAACACCTGGGATCGGCGCAGAATGCTGGTCTCGGCTGAACGAAGGTTTCGAGACCTGCGTCGATACTGTGGCGGCGCTGGTTTCTGGCGGCCGGAAATCCGTGGTGAGGTTGCAATCCGTTTGTGATTTAAATCACGTGACCTTGTGCCGCGGAGCACCGTAAGCCGATACGGAAGATGCCACACTTCATACCCGCAGTTCAGGGAGGTTCCCATGGCCGCTACATTCAAGCCAGGGTGGAGCAAGCCCTCCACCATCCTCTTTGCCTCCGAGATCCCCGCCAATGAGAAAGCCCTCAACTTTGCCTTGGCGCAAGCCAGGGAGTTTGCCGCGGACCTCATCCTGTTCCACGCCTATGACACGCTGGTAGTGGCCGCGTCTGAGACCTCAGGCATCCGTTATTACGACTACGCCGCAGCTGCCCGGGCGGAAATACATCATCTTGAACCTTTTGCCCAGCGCGCACGAGAGGCGGGAGTGCGGTGTGAGATCGTGGTGCGACCCGGTCTGGCCGCCGACCAAATTCTCAGCTTCCTGCGTGAGCGGGAGGTTGATCGCATTGTGATGGGCACCCATTCCCCCGGCCCCATCGGCAAGCTTCTGGTGGGCTCGGTGGCAGAGGCTGTTTTACGCACCGCCAAGGTTCCGGTCTGCATCGTGGGCCGCGAGGCGGTGGATGGCGCCTTTCGCAACTTTGCCACCCACACTATTTTGTGTGCCATCAGCCTGCTTGAAAGCAGCTATGTGGTAGCCCACTTTGCTGCCACTTTGGCCGTACAGCATAACGCCCGGCTTGTCCTGCAGCATGTGATCCGGCCTCAGGAGCGTGCCGAGATTCTTGCCGGTCGCACCATCGATCAAGTGGAGGCCGATCTTCGCTCGCTGGTGCCGGAGGAGTTGGCGCAGAAGATTGCACTGCAGACCATCGTAGTGCCGGGCGACCCAACAGAGGAACTGCTCTACCAGAGCAGGGCTCAGCAGGCCGACCTGATTGTGCTGGGTGCGCAGGGAGCTTCGGCTTTTGCCGCCATTGCCCGTCAGGGCGTGGTGTATAAAGTACTGGCCCACGCGTATTGCCCGGTCATCACCTTGTCGCCAGCTCTGCTGGCTGAGTGCGGAGTGAATACCGAAAAGGTACACTCCACTGAGGTCTTTCTCGCGGGCGTCTTTTAGAGCCGGGATTACCGGCAGACCACCGGAAGCGCGCCGGGTGGATTTCTGCAAGAGATGGAGTCCACCCGGCGGGGCCGGTCCCGCTTTTTCGGTCCCAGATCTTTCCAGGAATTGCGTTCCCGTCATACTCGAAATCCCTTTCAGCTTTATTGCCTAACCACCCTGTGCACCCCATCGCGGGTAAAGTATTTCGATCCCGATGTTGTTGCTCAATTCATGCAGCGCAATGGTGTCGCCGCCACTCTCCGCGTATACTGATGGGCAAGGCGGCTCCTGTTTCACCTGCCGCATGTGAGGTGCGTCTTCCGCAGGGACTACGGTTCACTGACGTTCGACGTTCCACCATCGGAGACTTCCCGTTGGCGCGCGGTGGCCCGCGTACTCCGAAGTCCCATGGATGCTGTGAGTTGTGTTCTCCTTCCTGGTTTTTGCCCCCTCTGCGGCTCTCCCTTGCCGCGCCTTTCTTCCGTGCCAATCTGCGCTGCCTGCTGGACGGAGTTCCCGGTTCCAAGCGGCCCCGTATGCACTCGCTGCGGCGACTCCCTTAATGCTCCGACACCGGCTTCAAGCCGCTCTACTTCTGTTTGCCGCACCTGCCGGCTGGTGCCGCCGCCGTTTGTGCGTGCGGTAGCTTACGGCCCGTATCAGGACCGAATGAAAGAGGCAATCCACGCGCTGAAATACGATGGATTGCGTCCCGCCGCCCGGGGGCTCGGCCGGATGCTGGCTGCGGCTATCGCACAGTTGGCTTCTGAAGCGCCTTCCGAAATGCTGGTGGTTCCCGTGCCCCTGCACCGCAGCAAATACGCCGGGCGCGGTTTTAACCAGGCGCGCCTGCTGGCCGTTGAGGCGCTGGGGTTCCTGCGCAAGACGCATCCGGCATGGCGGCTGACGCTGACCCCCGGCACGCTGATCCGCTTGCGCGCTACCGGCAGTCAGGCTGGCCTTACGCCGCGCCAGCGTCGCCTGAACGTGCGCGGCGCATTTCATGTTTCCGATGCCGCGACCGTCGCCGGACAGCATGTTCTTCTTGTTGACGATATTTTGACCACCGGCGCCACCGCCCGCGCCGCCGCACAAGCGCTACTCAAGGCCGGGGCGAAAACCGTGTGGGTAGCCACGCTGGCCCGAGCGCGCCGCACCAATCTGGCTCGCTCAGGCGCAGCCGAAATCTACAGCGATGGAGCAAAAGTCCGCGAATTGCCGGCTAATTCGCCAACCGTCAACTTTCAACCCGAGAGCATGCACTTATCCACGAGCTAACCATCTTTTTGACGAGGGGATAAAGGATGTCGCTGGGAAAAGCTATGATTCATGCACGCAAACAGAAGTCCGTTGCCAAGGTCACGGCGGTGGCCGGGGAGCACGCCGCGGTGCAGTCCATTCATATCTTGCAAATGCCTGTGCTGGTGCTCAACGCATCCTACGAGCCCATTAACATCTGCGGTGCGCGGCGTGCCTTGGTGTTGGTGCTCAAGGGCATTGCTCGCACCGAGGAAGAACACGGCCTGACCCTTCATGCCCAGCGCAGCCGCATTGCCATGCCCTCTGTCATTCGCCTGCTCGAGTATCGTCGCATTCCTCACCAGACCCGTGCCCTGTCGCGCAAGAACATCCTGCTGCGTGACCGCAACGCCTGCCAGTACTGCGGCGTTGTGCTGCCGTCCAGCGAACTCACGCTGGACCACGTCATTCCCCGCTCCCGGGGCGGCAATTCCACCTGGGAGAATCTTGTTGCCTGCTGTCACGCCTGCAACCGTCGTAAAGGCAACCGCTTGCTGGCTGAGATGGATGACATGGTTCTGTTGCGCGAGCCGCGCCCATTCTCTTTGCACACCAGTCGCCAGATCATGCGCATGCTGGGCCGTGGTGACGATCGCTGGCGCAAGTACCTGTTCTATTGAGAGCCAGCGGTTAGCGCACCGCTATTGCTTGGGTTTCGGTTGTTGACCCGGCTGGTCTTTGGGCGTCGTGATGTCCTGCCCCTCGTAAATGATCTTGGCTGTTGATCCGAATCGCTTGTATTCCGTGTATTTGACGGTGTCGCGAATGTGCACGTCCTGCGCCATACTGTAGTTGCCCCCGGCAAAGTGGAGAATGCCCTCGCCCTTGGTGTAGACCGGGAACCAGTAGTGGCCGTCCACCTGTTGCCGCCATGTCATGAAGGGCGGATGCAGGTCCTCGTGATTTTTGCGCGTGTCGTCGGGCACCATTCTCCCGTCAGTCACCACGATTTGAAGATCGGTCGCGTCCACCCAGATCCGCCCCTGCAGATAGCGCTTATTCTTTTCGATCTGCTTGGGAGCCACGTCGAACACATAGCAGTCCACCTCGTCCACCTTCTGCCGGCCGACGAACTTCACGTCGTATTGCGCGATATCCTCAGTGGTAAGAACGAAGGGATACCCGCGTTGGATATCCTGCATGTCCGAAGGCGACATGATGACTCTTTGCAGCGTGTTTTGTGGCGCGAAAACCACCTTTTCCACGCGCTTGCCTGAGGGGTCGAAGATCACGTCGTCCACCTCGTAGTACTGGCCATCCACTTTATTGTCATCGTCCACGGTCTCAACCCGGGCGATGCGGCGATAGGTGTAGTGGTTCAGCGCCTCCTGAAACTCGCTTTCCTTGGCCGCAAACTTGCGGATAATCTCTTCCGCAGGTGTCGTTGGCGGCGCAATGTCCATGTGTCCGAAGCCTGCGTCGAGGGCCATGGGTGTAAAGCTGTCTTTATCTTGCGCAGAGGCTGCCAGGACGCAAATCCCGGCCGCTGCGACTGCCATCCATATCCGTCTAATCACCTTCCGGACTCCTCCCTGGCGGTTTCCCGGGATCCTATGACCGTGAAAATATTGTCATCCATCGGAAGTCCCTTAGTCGCGCTCTGTCTACAACGTTAGACGCATTTACACTAACGGCGGGGGTCTCGAAAATGGCACGTTGGCACGACTATCCCGGACCTGCGCCATAGTCGCCTCGCCAATTTGCTCGCGGTCGGTCCACCGAGAAGCTGGTCACGTGTGATTTGCCGCGCAACGTCAACCAAATGAGCTAATGTTAGTAGTTTCAGAACACCTGAGACAGTGACCGCGCTGCAGAGTTTGATCGCGCTTTCTACCAGGAGATGGTTCAAGGAGAATTCCGGTTTCCATGCCCGATACCTACCACCTTCCGGCGCTCATTCTAATCGTCCTCCTGCTGCCGGCATTCTTTCACCTTTACCGGCGTTCGCGGGATCTCCGTCCGCTGCTGTGGTTTCTTGGTTTTCTCTTTGCTGCGTTCCGCCTGTTGCAATGCTGCACTCTGGGGTGGCGGGACGTCTCCGACGCACTGGCGCATCCATGGTTTGCCGCAGTCGGACAAGCTGCCGCCCAAATCAGCGCGGCTTTGTTGCTGGCCTCATTTTCGCCGCGCAAATTCCGCCTCGGCCGGCTGCGTATCCTCTACGCCATCCCATTTGCCCTTCCCCTGGTCATTTACGCCATTCTGCTTTTTGGCGTTTATGGGGGCGGCTTGCCCGTTGGACTTCCTTTTCTAATGTTCCCGGTGCTGGGCGCGCTCTCTCTCTTTGTGGGCTGTTTCTGGGGTTACAGCAGGGCCAACATGCCCACCTGGTTGGGACTGGCCTTGTGCATCGGGCTGGGCGGCGCCGGCCTTTGGGTATGCGTCACTTTGGGGCGCGATTGGCCCTTGGTGTTTGTCGAGTGCGCCCTGCATGCAACCACTGCCATGCTCGTCTTTTATGCTTTCCGGCGCTTCTCGCTGGGGACCTTGTTGACCGGACTGGGGTTTGTGGCGTGGTCGCTAGGGATTGCACAAGCTATGCCCGTCGTCGCTGCCAATCCAGGGCTGCAGGTTACTCTGCTTCGTATCGACCTCATCGGAAGCATGGTTGCCGCGCTGGGATTGATTCTGCTTGCGCTGGAAGATGAACTGGACATCAAGCGCAATGCGGAGGAGCGGGAGCACCGCGCGCGCAAAGAACTTGAAGCCTACACGCTTCTTACCCTGTCTCGCCGCCGGGTGGAAGAGTTTGACCAGCAGGCGACCCAGATATGCGAGAGCGTCGTTGCCAACAGCCGCTTCTCTGGGGTGACGCTCATCCTGTTGCATACCTCCGGCTTGTTCCGCGTTGCCGGGTCTGCCGGGTTGGACGAAGCCACGGCAAATGCGCTCGAGGCGTTGGTCGGCCGCATCCCGGTTGTCGGCTTTCTGACCCCCGGTTCAGGCGTACCTGCCGTCCAACATAGCCAGACCCTGGTCCTCGATCTGCAACCCTGGCTTCTGCCCGGTGACGATCTCATCCGCCTGGGATTCACTACGGTTCTGGCCACCCCTCTCTATGGCCGGTCGGCCACCGAAGGCGCCCTGTTCCTAACCGGAGACCGTGAGCCGGACGTACCCATTCGCGCCGATGATTTGTTTCCCGTGGAGATGCTGGCGGCGCGCATTCAAGCCGCCCGCAGCCAGACCATCATGTTAGAGAAGCTGATTGACGCGGAGAAATTTGCCGGGCTCGGCCAGATGGCCAATAACGTGACCCGGCAATTGAACAATCCGCTCACCGTGATTCTTGGCTACGCCTCACTGCTTGAAGAAGCTGAGGAGCTGCACCCCCAGGCGCAGCGCGCCGTTGAAGCCATTCTGACCGAAGCCCGGCATATGCGGTCTACGCTTGAAAGCCTCTCGCGCATGTCGCGCTCGCAAAACGAACAGCTCGCAGCCATCTCGATCACTGAGTTGCTGACCGACATGGAGCAGTTGCACCGCTCTGAGTTTGTACACCGCTCCATCGACTTTCGCCTCCAGATTGCGCCCGCGCTCCCCAGGGTTTTGGGCAACCCGCAACAGGTGCGCCAGGCCTTGCTCTATTGCCTCCATTACGCCATGGATGCGGTCGAGAAGCAGGATGCAGCCGGCGAAAAAACTGTGCGCGTGGAAGCTGTTGCCGAAGAGAGTCGCGTGAAGATTGTGATTGCCCACACGGGCCAGGGATTCCTTCATCCCGCGCGCGCTTTCGATCCCTTCATCCCCACGCAGGCTGAAGGCGAGACCTCCGGCCTGGGTCTTAACCTCTGCGCCACCATCCTGCGCGACAACAACGGCCGCGCCTCGGCGGTTAACTACGAGCCCCGCGGCGCCGCCATCGTCTTGGAACTCCAGGCCGCATAGACCGCCGACGCGCGGTGTACACTTTTCCTTCGCGCACTCCGGGTTGTTCCCTGTGCGCGGGTACAGCGGAACCAGGGTTGGTGTATCCCGAAGGCACACCCCTCAAGTCGACGCGACCATCAGGGAGCGGCGATCAGGTTCAGAATTCAACAGGCCACAGTAACGCTGGTTTCGCTCTAGGAATCTTATGCGCAAAATCTTATTTGTCTTCTTTCTTCTGGCCGTTTTTGTCTCCAACCGTTTCAGCTCCGCCCAGAACGCCCAGCCCAAGCGCCCCATGACCTTTGAGGACATGATGCAGATGAAGCGGCTGGGCGAAACCGCCGTCTCGCCCGACGGCAAATGGCTGGCCTACTCCGTCACCACCGTCAATCTCGACCAAAACACAAAAACAGCAGAGCTGTGGGTGCAGGCGATTGTTGGCGGCGAGCCGCAAAAGCTGGCAGTTGCGCAGCCCAACGACAGCGGCCCGCAGTTCGCTCCCGACGGGCACTCCGTGCTCTTCCTTTCTGGTCGAGAGAGCGGCCAGCAAATATGGCTGGCGGACTTCGATCCCGCCACCGGCGCCACCAGCAACGCAAAGAAGCTGACTGCGGTTTCAACCGAGGCTGACAACCCGCTGTGGTCGCCGGATGGAAAGTCGATCGCGTTCACTTCGGCGGTTTATCCGGACTGCCCGGCGATCACGATTGCGGACGGCGGAACTGGGGATAAGTGCAATGCAGGTAGAGACAAGGCGCTGGCCGACAGCAAGGTGAAAGCGCAGATATTCACCCACCTGCTCTATCGCCACTGGGACCACTTCACTGGCGACAAGCGCTCGCACCTGTTTCTGGTTACGGTTGAGACCGGTGGAGTCCGCGACCTCACGCCCAACGATCCCCACGACGTTCCGCCCTTTTCGCTCGGGGGCGGTGGCGGCTTCGCCTTTGCTCCCGATTCGAAGGAACTCGCCTTCACTGAGAATCTCGATCCCGAGCCCGCCATCAGCACTAACGCAGACATCTTCACACTCGACCTGACGAACCCCGCCGCCAAACCGGTCAAGGTAAGCACCTCTCCCGGCGGCGACTTCAGCCCCGCCTACTCGCCCGACGGCAAGTATCTGGCCTGGCGCTCGCAGGCCCGCGCCGGCTACGAGGCCGATAAGTTTCGGTTGGTGCTCTACGACCGTGCGGCGAAGACGATCAAGGATCTGCTGCCGAAGTTTGATAACTGGGTGGATGAGTTTGCGTGGAGCTTGAAATCGCCATTTATATATTTCGTCAGCGAAAACAGAGGCGAAAATTCAATTTATGACGTAAATATTGACTCGGGTGAGTGCGAAGTCGAGGATACAGGAAGTTCATTCCTTCTCGATCAGTCCTATCAGGAAAGAGAGACAGGAGAGTTCGCAAATATTCATATAGTCCCATTAACCGAACGTCTGTCCGCCGTGCAAGGCAACGAAGTTATCTTTGCCACAATGATGAGGGTTGATCGCCCATCTGAGGTGGTGGTGGTACACGTGAACGACACGGCAGGTGCTCTCGAAAGCCACCCCGAAGTGAAGGTAGGCGTTAGTTCAACTGTTGAAATAATCACTCACCTCAACGACGCCCTCCTCGCCCAACTCGACCTGCCAAAGATGGATTCCTTCTGGTTCACCGCCGCTGACGGCACCAAGCTCCAGGGCTTCCTCATACCACCGCCCGGCTATAATCCGCACGTCAAGTACCCAACGAAGTTGCTGATCCACGGCGGCCCGCAAGGCGCGTGGGGCGACTCCTGGTCCTATCGCTGGAATGCCGAACTCTTCGCCGCCAACGGCTATGTCGTCATCATGATCAATCCGCGCGGCTCCACCGGCTACGGCCAGGCCATTGTGGATGGCGTCAACGGCGACTGGGGCGGCAAGCCCTTCACTGACCTCATGACCGGCCTCGACTACGCCGAGCAGCACTATCCCTTCATCGACAAGAACCGCGAGTGCGCCTTGGGCGCCAGCTATGGCGGCTATATGGCCAACTGGGTGCTAGGCCACACCGACCGCTTCAAGTGCATCGTTTCGCACGACGGAATGTTCAACGCCGAATCGGCCTATGGATCGACTGAGGAGATGTGGTTCAACGAGTGGGAGTTCAAGGGCCATCCGTGGGATTACTACGGCAAGCCGGACAGCGAGAACCCCTTCCGCAAGTGGTCCCCCATGATGTCGGCCAAGAACTTCAAGACGCCCACGCTCGTCGTCCACGGCCAGCTCGACTACCGCCTCGACGTCAGCGAAGGCTTCCAGCTCTTCGACACCCTGCAGCGCCTGAAGGTTCCCAGCAAGATGCTCTACTTTCCCGACGAAGGCCACTGGGTGCTGAAGCCGCAGAACGCGCGCCTGTGGTACAAGACAGTCAACGACTGGGTGGACCAGTGGACGAAGTGAGAAACGGTGGTCAGTGATCAGAGATCAGCTCTTCATTACTGCTGGCCACTCGCTACTTGCCACGAACCTCCCGCAACTGAGAACTGACCACTGAGAACTGGCCACTGCTTATGCCTTTTGGACGCAAACCCGCCAAGCCTCGCGCCTTCCTCAATGAGGCCGGCCTTTACGACTACGCCACCAAGGCACTCGGCCGCCAGATGCGCACTGAGGCCGATTTGCGCCGGCTGATGAAGACCCGCGTTGAGCCGGGCGAACGGGGCGAGGCTGTCATTACCGCTGTTGTGGCGCAGCTTAAGGAGCGGCGCTATCTTGACGATCAGTCCTTTGCCGAGACCTACGCCCGCCTGCGGCAGGAGAACGAAAAGCTCGGTGTCCGCCGCGTACGCCAGGACCTGCAGAAGAAGGGCGTGGCCGGCAATCTCATCGCCGAGACTCTCGATGCCCGTTACGGCGAGACCAACGAGGAAGCGCTGGCCCGCGAGCACCTTGAGCGCAAGCGTATCCGCAAGCCGGAAAACGAAAAAGAGACCGCCCGAGTGATGCGCCGCCTGGTCACGGCCGGTTTTTCTACCGGCGTCATCTACAAGATCCTCCGCCAGTGGGAGGTGCCGGACGAAGCGCTCTCCGCGCTTGAATCGATCGACGTGGAAGACGCTGAGAAGTGATTTCTCCCACCTCCGGCATGCACCAAAGTCGGATCCGCGCCGCGTCCGCGCCCTCAGCCAATTACACTAGTTAGGCTATGCAATTGCGCTCAGGGAACGAGATACGCGAGACATTTCTGCGCTTTTTTGAGTCGAAGGGGCACCGCCGTGTGCATTCTTCCTCGCTGGTGCCTGCCAACGACCCCACGCTGCTGTTTACCAACGCGGGCATGAATCAGTTCAAAGACCTGTTCCTGGGGGCGGAGCGGCGCGACTACTCCCGCGCTACCACTTCGCAAAAATGCGTGCGCGCCGGTGGTAAGCACAACGACTTGGAAAACGTGGGCTTTACCCGCCGCCACCACACCTTCTTTGAGATGTTGGGCAACTTCAGCTTCGGCGACTACTTCAAGCGCGACGCTATTGCCTTTGCCTGGGAACTGGTTACCAGCCCGGAGTGGTTCGGCATCCCCAAAGACCGCCTCTACGTGACAATTTTTGAAGGTGCTGACGGCGTGCCCCGCGACGATGAGGCCGAAGGGTACTGGATCGAAGCGGGCGTGCCCAAGGAGCGCATCGGCGAATACGGGCTCAAGGATAATTTCTGGCAGATGGGCGAGACCGGCCCTTGCGGCCCTTGCTCTGAGATCTTCTACGACATGGGCATCGAGGCCTCGGAGACGGGTAAGGATTTGCCCTTCGGCCAGGACGACGCCCGCTATGTCGAAATCTGGAACCTCGTCTTCATGCAGTTCGACCGCTCTGCCATCGTCGACGCCGCCGGCAAAACCACCGGCTACAAGCTCGCCCCGTTGCCCAAGCCCTCCATCGACACCGGCATGGGCCTGGAGCGTGTCGCCGCCGTGCTCCAAGGCAAGCTCTCCAACTTCGAAACGGATTTGTTTACGCCACTCATCAAGCGCGCTGCTGAATTGACCGGCGCTGCCTACGACCTGGCGAACGCCAGCCTTCGCATCATTGCCGATCACGCCCGCGCGGCCGCGTTCCTCATCAACGACGGAGTCCTGCCTTCCAACGAAGGCCGCGGCTATGTGTTGCGCAAGATTCTTCGCCGCGGCATCCGGCACGGGCGACTGCTCGGTCAGGATCAGCCCTTCCTCTATCAAATGGTCAATGCGGTCCGCGATGAGATGCAGGGCGCATACCCCGACCTGATCGACTCCGCCGCACGCGTGGCCAAAGTAGTTGAAGCGGAAGAGAAGCAGTTTGACCGGGTGCTCAAGATCGGTCTGACCCGCCTGGATGAAGAGCTGAAAGGAGATTTCACAGGAGACAAGGCATTTCATCTTTATGAGACCTTCGGCCTCCCGCTCGACTTTATGGTCGATGCGGCGCGCGACGCAGGAGTCAAGTTCGACGAAGAAGGCTTTGAAAAGGCTCGCGCAGAGGAGCAGGCCCGCGCCCGTGCATCCTGGAAAGGCGGTAGCCAGAAAACCGCCAGCCCCGCCTTCCGCGATCTGCCCAAGACCGACTTCCTCGGCTACAAGCAGCTCAATGCCAATGATGCCCAGGTCCTTGCCATCGTCAAGAGCGGCGCAGGTGTTCCCGCAGCCGCAGCGGGCGATCAAGTAGATGTAGTGCTCGATCACACCAGCTTTTATGGCGACTCAGGCGGCCAGATCGGCGACACCGGCTTTTTCCTCGCTTCGGATGGAAATTCGACCGTTGCAGAAGTCTTTGGCTGCGTTCTGCCCGTGCAGGGCGTGCGTGCCCACAAGGCCTTGCTCAAGCAGCCTCTGGCGGTCGGCGACCACGTGAACACCGTTGTCGACGGCGTCCGCCGCGACGCAATCCGCCGCAATCACACCGGCACGCACCTGCTCCACGCCGCGCTGCGCCAGGTGCTTGGTACCCATGTCAAGCAGGCAGGCTCGCTGGTTGAGCCCACGCGGCTGCGATTTGACTTCTCCCATTTTGCGCAGGTGGCCGACGAGGAGTTGGAAGAGATCGAGTCCATCGTCAACCGCGAAGTGCTCGGTAATGCGCGCGTGGAGACATTGGAAGATGTGCCCATCGACGTGGCAGTGAATGAGTACCACGCCATGGCGCTGTTCGGCGAGAAGTACGGCGACAAGGTGCGTGTGGTTAAGTTGTCCGACGGTTTCTCCACGGAATTATGTGGGGGCACGCACACTTCTGCCACCGGCGAAATCGGCCTGGTAAAGATTGTCAGCGAGGGTTCCGTCTCTTCCGGCGTGCGCCGCGTAGAAGCCGTCAGCGGCCTGGGCGCACTCGACGCTTTCCGCCAGGACTTTGCAGTAGCCCAGCTCGCGACCCAGGTCGCCCCACCCCCTGCGGGGAGCAGCCTTTTGGACTCGTTCCGCGGCCGGTTAACTGCCCAGGAAGACGAACTCAAGCACCTGCGCCGCGAACTTGAAGAAGCCCGGATGAAGTCCGCGGCTGGCGGGTTGGATGAGGCGGTGGGTCGTGCCGCCGACGTCAAGGGCGTAAAGGTGCTGATACACCGCGCCGATAACCTGGAGCGCGGCCAGTTGCGGACTTTGGTGGATAACTTGAAGCAAAAACTGGGTGAGGGTGTGGTGATACTGGCTTCGGCGCAGCCGGAGGGCAAGGTCGCTCTCATTGCCGGGGTTACGCCGGGCCTGACCAAACGGATTCAGGCCGGCAAGCTGGTCGGTGCGGTGGCCAAACACGTCGGCGGCTCTGGCGGCGGCAAGCCGGAGATCGCAGAGGCCGGCGGCAAAGACCAAGGGCAAATTGACGCCGCACTCCACGCCGCCCCCGGCATCGTGGCCGAGTTGCTGGGCTGAATCGGTCTCATGATTGTCGTACCCCGAAACGGTAGTTCATGAATGGCGCCTCTCTTATCGGGGCTCCAGCGAGAGGTCTTCGCAGCTGGGGCGGGCTTTAAGTCCGGGGAATTCGGTTACGTCAGCCGGCACGGGTCCTCGAAAATGACGTAATCTGTGCCAATGGCCATGGCGAACCGTGAACCGGAAGAGATCGTCCAACTGCGTGCCCGGTTGCTGGAGTGGTATGAGCGCAGCCGGCGCGACCTGCCCTGGCGACGCAGCCGTGATCCCTATGCCATCTGGGTTTCTGAGGTCATGCTCCAGCAGACGCGTGTGGCCGTGGTCGTCGAGCGCTACAAAGAGTTCCTGGAGCGATTTCCCACCATTGTCTCGCTGGCTCTGGCCCCGGAGCAGGAGGTGCTGGGCCTCTGGAGCGGACTGGGCTACTATCGCCGCGCTCGCATGTTACAGAAAGCCGCGAAGTTTGTGGCTGGCCATGGTCAGGGCAACCTGCCCGCTTCCGCTGCCGAACTCCGCGAGCTGCCCGGCATAGGCGCCTACACCGCGGCTGCCATTGCCAGCATCGCCCACGGCGAGCGCGTGGCCGTAGTGGATGGAAACGTGGAGCGTGTACTGTGCCGACTGCAGGGGTGGGATGCTGCCGGCCGCACCGGCGGCGCCGCAATTCGGCATAAGGTGGAAGGGCTGGCGGACGAACTTCTAGATCCCGGCCGACCGGGTGACTTTAACCAGGCGCTCATGGAGTTGGGCGCCACCCTCTGCGCCCCGCGCAACCCCCAATGCCTTATGTGTCCGCTCGCGGCTTTGTGCCGCACCCGTGGCGAGCACAAAACGCCCCCTCGCCCGCGCATGCTCAGCAGGCAAGTGGCTCGTGCACTTGCCGTGCGTACCGGCCGTTTGCCTGGCCTTAACAACCGGGAGGTTCTCCTTGAGCAGCGTCCGGAAACGCAAACCGTGATGCCGGGCATGTGGGAGCTGCCCGGTCTGCGCGAGTCCGTGGTGCCGGAGCAGGACCTGCATATGACTCTCCGCCACGCTATTATGCAGATCAATTACTACGTGCGCATCCGTACTGTGGCTGAAGATGATGTAGAGTTTCTGACCGAGGCCGCGGGCGAGCGCCGCTGGGTTTCACTCAATCTGGCCACTGGCATGGCGCTCACTGGACTCACGCGCAAAGTCCTCGACCGTGCCCACCTGTTGCCCAAGGCGCCCGTGAAGATCATTCCGTCGCCTGCCGATGAGAGCCATGCTTAAATAACTGCGCCAGAAGAATCCCAGCCGCTGTCTGGATCTGCGCGCGCCCAGTCGCCGGACGCGCCGCCGTCAGTAGTAATCCGAGCAACTCAGGTAGTAGCCGCAGCAGGTGCAAACCAGCTTGCAATGGTGGCCGGTGAGCCGATGGCCGCATGTGGGACACACCTGACAGTGGTGCTCCACGGGCGCCTCCTCCGCGTCTGGGCGGGCCGCACCACTTTGTGAGACGTCGGGCGCAAAATCGGGGTCAAAAGCCTGGGGCCGATGCGGCAGCATGCAGGAGAGATTAACATGGAGGAGGGCCAACCTGCCTCGTGGCATCCCGGCAGGTGCCTCAAGCATCAACTTCCTAGCGCTGACTTTGTTTCCCCTGCGGCGGCGCTCAAGATTTCAGAAAATCCACCAGAAACTGGAATTCCCAAGGAGGGATCATGGCAAGCAAGGCAAGTGCGGTTTGGACAGGTTCGTTAAAGGAAGGCAAAGGCACGATCTCGACGGCGACGGGCGTGTTGAACAATGCGAATTACTCCTTCGCCACGCGGTTTGAAGGCGCCGCCAGCGGGACTACTCCCGAAGAAATGATTGCGGCGGCCCACGCCAGTTGCTTCTCCATGGCTTTGGGCGCGCAGTTGGGCGGAGCCGGACTGACCCCGACCAAGATCGAAACGCAAGCAGCCGTTACCCTGGGCAAAGTCGATGGCGGTTTCGCCATTACGCGGATCGCGCTCACCACCACAGCCAGTGTTCCCGGCGCCACCAAAGAAGTCTTCGACAAGGCTGCCGCCGACGCCAAGGGCGGTTGCCCCATCTCCAAGCTCTTCGCCAACAATACTGAAATCGTGCTCGACGCCAAGCTGGTCTAAGCAGCTTCTGAATTAGTCGATGTCTTGAGAGGGCGCGCCTTTAGTCGTGCCGTAAGTGCCGCAAAATCAACGTGACTTTAGCCCCTGAGGGAATGCTGATGGCTTATTCAGAGCTTCCCTAAGTCGAGCCTTTCAGCCAATTCTCATTTCTATAGGTCATCCCATCCTCCCGGCTCCGCTCAACCTGCGGAAGCACCGTGAGGGCGGGATGCCTGTCTGCCCCACCGTTGCTCGCACCGGCAGTTTGCCACTTGCACGTTCCCGCAAGCATGTGGGAAATTAGCTCTACTCCAAGGCCCACACAGGGAGATGGCGCAGTCATGAAGAGATACCAATTCACTGCCAGGATTGAGCCCACATCCAATGGCGGAGCGTACGTACTTTTTCCCTACGACGTCCAGGCAGAGTTTGGAACCAGGGGCCAGGTGCGCGTCAAAGCAGCGTTCGATGGCGTGCCCTATTCCGGCTCGCTGATCAAATATGGCCATCCGCAGCACATGATGCCCATCCTTAAAGAGATTCGCGACAAAATCGGCAAGGGCCCCGGCGACACCGTTGCAGTGGTCATTGAGCGCGATGAGTCGGTAAGAACGGTTGACGTACCCGCTCCCTTTGCCGCACTGCTGAAGAAGGAAGGGCTGCTCCCGGTGTTTGAAAAACTCAGCTACACCCATCGCAAGGAATACTGCCGCTGGATCACCGAAGCAAAGAAGGAAGAGACACGGCAAGCCCGCACCGCAAAAGCGATTGAAATGCTTGGACGAGGCATAAAGACTCCGGGCTAGCGTCCTTCGATTCCTCTTGACAGCGCGTAGCCGCCTGCTGAAGAGTCGGGAGCGCAGGCCGTTTCTCGTCGCTTCTCCTCCTGGATCTTGAGCCCTTCGTCGTGTGGCACTGAACACCCGTCTGTCAAGGAGATTCCATGCATCATCTGCACTTCAATCACCTCGCCGTGATCGTTTCAGCGCTGATTCTCTGGATTCTGGGCGCGGTCTGGTACTCACCCCCGCTTTTCTCCAAGCCATGGATGGCCCTGCTCGGCATCACCCCGGACAAAGCGAACAAGAAGGGCATTGTTCCCGGCATGATCTCGTCGTTTATTGGCGACCTCCTGCTGTCATTTGTGCTGGCTCATATGGTGCTTTGGTCCGGCGCAGACTCGTTTGCCATGGGAGCATTTATCGGCTTCATCGTATGGCTGGGATTCTTCGCCGCGCCCAACTTTCCCCAGGGCATCTACGAGAGGCGTCCATTCAAACTCTTCGCCATCAACAACGGCTACTGGCTGATCGGGCTGCTCGTCTGTGGAGGCCTGTTGGCTGCCTGGAAATAGTCTCTGGCGTTGGACTACGAGGCGTGTCTCGCTACAATCAAGGCATGAGTAAAACCGTCATCGCCACTTCTTCGGCGCCCGCCGCCATTGGTCCCTATTCACAGGCCATCCGAGTTGGCAACCTGGTGTTCACCGCAGGTCAGATCGCTCTTGACCCCGAGACCCAGCGCGTTGTGGCCAGCGGCATCGCGGAGCAGACTACCCGCGTGCTCGAGAACCTCAAGGCCATCGTTGAAGCCGCCGGCTCCAGTCTCGACAAGACCGTGAAAACCACTGTTTTTCTAAAGGATTTTAATGATTTTTCCGCTATGAATGCGGTCTACGGTGCGTATCTTGTCTCGCCCGGTGTGACCCCGCCCGCCCGCACCACGGTTGAAGTCTCCCGCTTGCCTAAGGATGTGCTGGTAGAAATTGAACTGATCGCCGAAGTGTGACGATGCGCGCTGGCCATATCTTCCCCTGGGTCGCGTGCATCCAATCTGTGTCTCAAATTTTCAGGAGGTCCCTATGAGCGACGCACCCGTAAAAACGGATACGCCCGAGAAGGTAATCCGCAGTGACGCCGAGTGGCGCGCGGCGCTCACCCCGGAGCAGTATAACGTCCTGCGTCAAAAGGGGACCGAGCGTGCGTTCACCGGCATTTTGACTGAGAATCACGACACCGGAAACTACCACTGCGCCGGCTGCGGAGCACTGCTGTTCCTGAGCGGGGCCAAATTCGATTCCGGCTGCGGCTGGCCCAGCTTTACGCTGCCTGTCGGCTCCGCTGCCGTCGAGGAGCACGAGGACCGGAGCTGGAGCATGCGCCGCGTCGAAGTCACTTGCGCCCGCTGTGGCGGCCATCTGGGCCACGTTTTTCCTGACGGACCCCGCCCCACCGGCCTCCGCTACTGCATCAACTCGGCCTCACTTACCTTCGAACGCCAGAAACCGTAATACGTCCGAGAGGGCTTCCCGAGCACAACAAAACCCCGTCCTCAGGTGGACGGGGTTCTGGTCAACTCTGATCTTTCCGGATGTCCCATCTCGCCGTGCACTTACCGGTCGGAGTGGGAGGGTCGCCGCTTACGCCTTGGCGATCTTGCCGGTCTTGATGCAACTGGTGCATACGCGAATCCGCTTCGCCGATCCGTTCACCAGCGCCTTTACCGCCTGCAGGTTCACGTTCCAGCGCCGCCGCGTAATGTTGTGCGCGTGTGAGATGTTATTGCCGAACTGCGGTCCCTTGCCGCAAATATCGCATACTTGTGCCATCGCTAAACTCCAGATCCTTTTGTGTTTCGTATCGCCGAGGCCAACTTCAGGCGTCCGTTCCGCCGCGCCTTTACCGGCTAGCAACGCCGGAACGGCCATCGGGGCACACAAAGACACACTACCCCTCGGCTTGCCGAATCTTCAGTATACCCTGAACCGACCTCGCCGCCAAGCTGTCCCTGCGCTCCGGTAATGGCATCAGCTCGAAATCGAGTAAAAGTGGCAATGCCGCCGAATGGCTTCCACGTCTGCAGCAACCAAGGCATACGTGGCAGTGTTCACAACCAGGACCAGGCAGAAACGAAGCGGGTAATTGTTGCCAAACGCAATCGGACAGGTCAAACGGACGTTTGCGCACCCGGCCCAAACTCCCCATCGGTGGGGCGCTATCGCCGAACCCGGTGAAGAGTAGGAAGCCGCAGGCCAGATTCTTGCCTCGCTTCCGGAATTGCATCCGAGGACGAGAATGGGAAAGCACATTCCCATTTGTTGACGTGGCATTCACCCGTCTATTTCGGACCGGAGTAAGGTGGGGATGTCGGCTCACCTGCCGAGATTTCCGCCCATGACTAAAGGTGGATCATGACCAATCCTGCCGTCGCGCCCTTACCCGCCGAGCACTCATTGAAAGGCCACAGAACAGCATCGGGCGTGGATGCCCTGGCGCAATCCTTTCTGGACAACCTGTTCTTCGTGCAGGGCCGGTCGCGTGAGCGGGCCACGGTCAACGACCTCTATATGGCTCTAGCGCACACCGTGCGGGACCGCCTCGTGGAGCGATGGATACAGACCGTGCGCAATTACCAGGCGCAGGATGTGCGCGTGGTCTGCTATCTCTCTGCGGAGTTTCTCACTGGACCGCACCTCGCGAACAATCTCATCAACCTCGGCATCTACGATGAAACCGAGGAAGCCATGCACAAGCTGGGCCTGAACCTGGACACGCTGATTGAACAAGAACAGGAGCCGGGCCTGGGCAATGGCGGGTTGGGGCGCCTGGCCTCCTGCTTCATGGATTCGCTGGCCACGCTGGACATTCCCGCAATCGGATACGGCATTCGTTACGAATACGGCATCTTCGATCAGGAAATCCGTGATGGATGGCAAGTGGAAACCACCGACAAGTGGCTCAGGTTTGGCAATCCTTGGGCCCTGGAACGGCCGGAAGATGCATTCGAAGTGAAGATGGGGGGCCGTACTGAAAAGTACACCGACGCGAACGGGCAGGTGCGCGTGCGTTGGATTCCGCAGCAGTTGGTGCGTGGAATTCCCCACGACACACCCATTCTGGGATACCGCACCAACACCGCGAACACCATGCGGCTGTGGTCTGCGCAGGCCGTGGAATCGTTCAACTTTGAGACCTTCAACACCGGAGACTTCTTCGGTGCAGTCGCGGATAAAGTGTCGTCGGAGAACATTTCCAAGATCCTTTACCCCAACGACGAAGAGATTCGGGGCAAGCAGTTGCGGTTGGTCCAGCAGTTCTTCTTCGTCTCCTGCTCGCTGCAGCATATCCTTCGCATTCAAGAAACTCAGCACCGGCCCCTGGCCGATCTGCATCGCAATTTCGCTGTTCAATTGAACGACACCCACCCGGCGATCGCAGTTGCGGAGCTGATGCGCCTGCTGGTGGACGAGCACGGGTTGAACTGGGAGACGGCATGGAATGTGACCACGCATACCATGTCCTATACCAACCACACCCTCATGCCGGAAGCCTTGGAGCAGTGGCCGCTGGACCTCTTCGGCTCCTTGCTGCCTCGCCATCTTGAAATCATCGACGAGATCAACAGCCGCCACCTTGACAATGTGCGCGCCCGCTATCCCGGCGACGAAGATCGCGTACGCAGGCTTTCGCTCATCGACGAGAATGGGCAGCGCTTTGTGCGCATGGCGCATCTGGCGGCTTTGGGCAGTCATTCCATCAATGGGGTCGCCGCGCTCCATACTGAATTGCTCAAGACCCACGTGCTCCGCGATTTTTATGAGCTGACACCGGAGAAGTTCAGCAACAAGACCAACGGCGTGACTCCGCGCCGCTGGATGGTGCTGAGTAATCTCCAACTGGCCCACCTGCTGACGGCGCGTCTCGGCCCCGGCTGGGTTCACGACCTGGACAAGCTGCGCCGCCTGGAGCCGATAGCCGACGACGCCGAGTTTTGCCGCGAGTGGAGGGCCATTAAGCAACACAACAAGCAGTCGCTGGCCACCTACATCGAGCAGCACCTCGGTGTCACAGTCGATCCCGCTTCGATGTTCGATGTGCTGGTCAAACGCCTGCACGAATATAAACGCCAGCACTTGCAGGTTCTGCATATCCTCACGCTTCTGAAGCGCCTCCAGCGCGACCCGGACGCGGATATCCAGCCCCGGACTTTTCTTTTCGGAGGCAAGGCCGCTCCCGGCTATCGCATGGCCAAGCTCATCATCAAGCTCATCCACTCAGTAGCCGAGGTCATCGACGCTGATCCGCGTGTACGGGGAAGGCTCAAGGTGGTCTTTCTGCCCAACTACAACGTGAAACTGGGCCACAGGGTCTATCCCGCCGCCGACCTGTCTGAGCAAATCTCGCTGGCCGGAAAGGAAGCCTCGGGAACCGGCAACATGAAGTTCGCCATGAACGGCGCGCTCACTATCGGCACCCTGGATGGCGCCAACATCGAGATTCGTGAGGAAGTGGGCGCGGACAACTTCTTCCTTTTCGGACTGACCGCGCAGCAGGTTGAGCAGAAGAAAGCCGAAGGCTACAACCCTCGCACGTACTACGACGCCAACCCCAGCCTGCGCGAGATTATCGATGCCCTGGGCGGCGGAGAGTTCTCCCACAGCGACCGCTCGCTCTTCGAACCCCTCGTCCAGTCCCTGCTGCATCGCGATGACTACATGCTGCTGGCCGACTACCAGTCTTATGTCGATTGCCAGGACAAGGTGAGTACCGCCTATCGCGACCAGGACCGCTGGACTCGCATGTCGATTCTCAATGTGGCACGCATAGGCAAATTCTCGTCTGACCGCGCCATCCGCGATTACTGTGCCGAAATTTGGAAAACCTGGCCGGTCAAGATCGAGTTATAGGACTGCAGCTTCCTGGCGTTCCGCGTTGTCGCGCATGGAGGGTCGCATCCATGCGGCGCACGATTCCCATCGCGTGCGGCAACTGAATGTATACTTGGCCGTTGCCGGGAATTCAAAAATCGGAGTCTTCGGCGGGAGCGCGATTCTGCGTGCCCCGCAGGTGGAAACAAATGTTCGCCAAGTTGTCCGCGCTCCCGTGCTTCAACGGAGTTTTGCATGCCTGAATTTGATGATCTAAAGAGAATCCCGAGCGAGGCAGACTGGAATGTTGCCCGACCGCGTGCGCAGAAACGGAGCATCGCATGAACCGCCTGAGCGAATGGGTGAAGGACGGCCCTGCGATCACCGATGGCGCCTGGGGAACTGAATTGCAGGCGCGCGGCCTACCGCCCGGCGAAACACCCGACACATGGAATCTGACTCATCCCGAGCAGGTTCAATCGGTGGCGCTCGCCTATGCTCAAGCGGGCAGCCAGGTCATCTTGACCAACACCTTTCGTGCCAACCGGGTAGCCATGCACGACTGCAGTGAGGCGGAACTCGACGCCATCAATCGTGCCGGGGTCGCGCTCTCCAGGCAAGCGGCGGGGCAGGCACTGGTGTTTGCATCCATCGGTCCGTTGGGCAAAATGCTGTTGTCGGACGAGGTCGACCCCGCGCAGGCGACCGCAGCCTTTGCCGCCCAGGCTGCCTCACTTGCGGCTGCGGGTGCGGATGCGCTGCTGGTGGAAACAATGAGCGATATCGAAGAGGCACGCCTTGCGGTGGAAGCGGCTCGGCGCACCGGGCTCCCCGTTATTGCTTCATTTGCATTCGATTCCGGCAAGAGCAAGGACCGCACCATGATGGGCGCTACGCCGGAGGCTGTGGCCGCGGCAATGGTAGAAGCAGGTGCTGACGCAGTGGGCGCAAACTGTGGTGTTGGCGTGGAGCATGTGGTCTCCATCTGCCGGCGCCTGCACGCGTCCTGCGATCTCCCTATCTGGATCAAGCCCAACGCCGGTTTGCCGACCATCGAGGGAACGGCCATTCGTTATGCCACGTCCGCGGAGTTTTTCGCCTCGCACTATTCGGCTCTTCGCGATGCGGGAGCCGCGTTTCTGGGTGCTTGCTGCGGCTCCACGCCCGACTTCATTCGCGCTCTGATAAACGCAAAGCGCGCCGCAAACTGATTGGCGTCGATGCCTGCGGTGTTCTGTAAGGGCACGATTCTTTGAACGGAGGATGGTGTGATCTCTCGACGCTCTTTTCTAGGACAGACATTGGTGACCGGCGCAGTGGCAGTTACCGGTACGGCCTCTGGCTCCGTCTCCAGGGCTGACGATCGCGCTGGCCATGGTTCAAGCTTTGTTGACCTGCTCCGTGCGCCGGATGCGGTGACAGCGTTTTCCGGCATCGATAATCGCTTGCCGCTCGATCGCACCGGCGATTACTTTGCAGCCCGGGACGTAATCGTGACCGTTGCGGTGCACGCGACGGAGTCGAATGTGCGTCTGACCGCGTCCACTACCCCGCTGACCCACGTGCGGTTGCGTTGGCTTGCCACGGTTGATCCCACGCTCATCTGTCTTGGCGATCACTGGGAACGCAGCTACGGCGATCTGGCCTGGCGCGGCGTCGCGCCCGAGCGGGTCATGCCGTGGTATTTCGCCACTCATGATGCAGAGCAGCTTCATGCCTATGGCGTGAAAACCGGAGCCGCGGCCCTGTGCTTCTGGCAGATTGATCCAGAGGGTGTTTCTCTTTGGCTGGATGTGAGCAACGGCGGCGAGGGTGTCCTGCTTTCGGGCCGCCAGCTCGGCGCGGCTACCATCCTCACACGCCGTGGCGCACAGGGCGAGCCGCCGCTCGATGCCTTGCGGGCCTTTTGTCGCCAAATGTCTCCTGCGCCACGCCTGCCCCAGGGGCCTGTCTATGGAGTCAACGACTGGTACTGTGCCTATGGCGATAACAACCAGAAGATGCTACTGGATATGGCCGGTCTGGTCGCGGATCTTGCCCCCTCCGGCGCAGTCAAACCCTACGCGGTTGTGGATATGGGATGGAAGGAAGGCTCTGCCGCCTTTCCCAGCATGGCCGCCTTTGCCGCACAAGTGAAACAGAGAGGCGTGCGTCCGGGTATATGGATTCGTCCCCTTGAGGCCCTGCCCGGAGTTGACCCGAAGCTCTTGCTGCCGGAGAGCCGGTTTTCCCAGCGGAAGGAGCGTTACCGGGAACTGGCCTTCGATCCCACCATCCCCGAGGCGATGGTGCAGGTAACGCACAAGATGAAGGACCTGGCTGACTGGGGCTTTGAGCTCGTCAAGCATGACTTTTCAACCTACGATCTGCTTGGCCAGTGGGGTTTTGAAATGGGCGCGCAGCCTACGCTTCCCGGCTGGCATCTCAACGATCGCACTCGCACCAACGCCGAAGTGATTCTCGATCTCTACAAATCACTGCGGACTACGCTGGGTGAAAAGATTCAGATTCTGGGGTGCAACACCATCGGGCAGCTTGGATCTGGAATCTTTGAAATGCAACGCACCGGTGACGACACCAGTGGAAAAATGTGGGAGCGGACGCGCCGCATGGGCGTGAACACTCTGGCTTACCGGCTTCCGCAGCACGGCACATTCTTTCATCTGGATGCGGACTGCGTCAGTATCACCAAAGCAGTGCCGTGGCAGATGAATCGGCAGTGGCTCGATCTTGTTGCCCGCACCAAAACCACGCTGTTTGTTTCACCCGAGATGGACCAGGTGGGAGCCGAACAGCGTGCGGCCTTGCGCGAAGCGTTTGTTGTTGTCACTTCGGCCTCTGCCGCTGCCGAGCCTGCCGATTTCTTCCATGACACCACCCCTGAAGATTGGAAGACAGAAAGCGGACTCAAGCACTACCAGTGGTGCGGCGCCGAGGGAGCGTCCCCGTTCACGATCTGAATTCTGTATTGGGTTGAAACTTGTCCGCGCATGCGACCTGCGTTGCGCATAGATGCAGGCCGGATTGACGGGACGTTTGTTGAAAACGAACTGAAAAGCGGCTTGACTGCGCCATTTTCTGAGGTTTCAAGGCGATTTGGGGCCAAAAACAGGGGAAAATCAAGGGGTTCTGTTTACCGATGAGTACATAGGCATAATTGCCATATTGTTCAATCCATTCATGTTATTTTGAAATTGGCCCCTCTGGAGGCGGGTTTTGGAGGGGGAGGGGGTGGGGTGCCCGTACGGACCGGCCACATCCCTGACATTTTGAACCCGGGACTTGGCTGACACTGCGAGGCGGGATAGGAGAGTGCGCATTCCTTTATTCTGCGCCGATAAGCCGTAATTCTCTGCAACGGAGATCTAGCGCGGTGTGGCGGCTCCATTTGAAATTGCTGCGGGCATTGAAAGGAAATCCAGCAACTCCCGGTTTTCGAAGAACTCGGGAGATTCCTCGTGTCCTTTGCCGTGGATGACGACCAAACGCACAGAATGGCATTTTGCAGCGGCAAGGCCGCTGTTCGGAGCGAGCGGGACTAGCTGGTCCGAGTCTCCATGGACAATGAAGATCGGAATTCCAGCCCGTTCCAGCGGATCCAGCCGCAGTATGGGATTGTTCTTCGGCAGATCTTGCAGCAGTTGCGCCGTGGATTCCTGGTATGCCGCCTGCAGATCCGTCTGATTGAGCCCCGGCCACGTTTGCATGTCCATCACCGGGTAAATTCCACCGATGCATCGTACGGATTGAGCGTGTTCCGCAGCCCAGTTAAACAACATGAGCGCTCCACGGCTCTGGGCGAGCAGGCAAGGACTCCCACTTAACCCCATCTGCACAGCTTTGGCATAGAACTTTGAGAACAGTTCGCGGCCCTCGGGAGATCCGTAGCTCTCGCCGATGTCGAGCCCGGCTACGGCGATGCCCCGCTCCAGGAGAGCGCGGAACAGGAAAGCGTGATGCTCGTTCGGTTCGCCATTGAGCACGGGCGCGAACCACACCCACGGATGATCGGCCCTCGGGTGTAAGGGCTGGAGCACGAACCCACGGTGACCGTCCACGACGATACTGGCGCGGGGATAGCCGTAATCCGGAATGCCGGGACCGTGGCAACCGATGAACAGGAGACTTGAGAGAAGCAAAATACGAGAGAGCATAGTGACTACTTCAGTGGGACTTTCCCATTTTCAATGCGAGTTCCCTCGAATTGTACTGCCAGGCTGCCGCAGGGCGAGACTCTCGCGTGAGCCGAGCGCTGCACACTGGTCAGATCGCTATCCCAAACTGCCGGTTAGTTCGAGAGCCGTCCGGCAAATCTACTGCTCAATTGGCAGACGATGACTAAGTCGCCGCTTCCGATGGCGCAGCGTTCGTTGATGCGCCGGAGCCAGGCCAAGCATCAATAGGCTTCCCAGGCACCATTCAACGAATGGGGGATATGCATGGCGCCATTTCAGTGTTAACTTTATCCCGCTGGGTGAGCTGTGTGAGAGCGAACTAAAGGGATTCCCGGCAATTCCCTGTGCGTCTGTCGCCTTCTACAACAGTGAGGTCGTATGGAAGCCATCAAGTCTCAGGAAGTCCTCCTCGACGGAAGAGCGGGCGTTGTCGACTCCCCAACTCAGTCGGCGGGTCAACCGAAAGGTTCTGAAAGCCAATCCGGCATGAAGAATCGGCTGATGAACCGGTTCCTGCGCTGGCTTTACCCAAATCAGCGCAAAGCAAACCGGCACGCAGAGCCGCCACTTGTCGCCTATTTGGGGACCATCCGCGCTTCGCGGGCCTTTCCGGTCGGCGATATCAGCTCCGATGGATTTTACATGCTTACTGCTGAACGCTGGGAGCCTGGAACAGTGATTCCTGTGACCCTGCAAATCAGCAATACCCACCGAATGGGCTCCTCGGACAGTATCATCGTGCAGTCGAAGGTGGTGCGCTCTGGTCCGGATGGCGTTGGCTTTGCGTTTGTCATCGCAGAGGGCGGGAATCCGGGAAGCGACGACGCCCAGCTCAAGGGATGGGGCGACAAGGATGCCCTGGAACGATTCCTGCAGAGCCTGCACGCCGCACAGCGTGCGGAATCTTAGCGTGAAGAACCCTCATAGGCAGTCCCGCGGCTCATTTCCACTTGATGATGTGCAATAGATTTGAGTAATCGTCTGTCCACACCTGCGTTCCCGGCGGGACGCTTACCGAAATCCAGCGAGAGTCCATTGCAAGCGTTCCCAGATCGGCGCGGCTTCTCGCCATCACCATCCACTGCGAAGGCAACTTTCCGGCGTCGCTCTGTGCTTGCGTCATCAGAGTTTCAGTATTCATCAAGCACACCAAGCCGGCATCGTGCGCCAGTGCGCCCAGGGTTGGCGCAAGCTGCAGGTAGACGTTGGTGATGTGGAAGGCAAGTATGCCTCCCGGCGCGAGCTTGCGCTGGTAAAGAGCCAATGCCTCGCGGGTGACCAGGTGCATGGGAATCATATCCCCGCTGAAAGCGTCGACAACGATCAGATCATAGCCCGCGTCTGCCGAGTCTCGGAGCTTGAGCCGCGCATCGCCGAGGACGATTTGCGCCGTGGGCGCGCATTGCCGGAGGAACGTGAAGTAACGCGTGTCCAGGGCGATGTTCTTGACCGCAGGATTAATCTCGTAGAACGTCAGCGACTCGCCTGGCTGCAGATAGCAAGCCATTGAGCCCGCGCCGAGGCCTACTACGGCCCACTTCGGTTTGCGGAGATCGCCGGAGCCTGAGAAGAGAGTCCTGGCCTGCACGGCATGAAGGATGCTGCCCGCCGGACCCGATGCGGTGTAGTAAGTCAAAGGCACACGGCTCTCTGCGGGGGCGAGGTTTTGCGACCCGTGGAGGGTCCCGCCATGGAGGAGATAGTGAAGGCTGCCGTCCGGGCTATCGGTCACGCGCAATACGCCAAAGAAGTTTCTCTGTACGTGCAGGACCTGCCCAAAGGCCGGGGTGTAAAGAGCACTGGCTGCCAGCAATGCGGTCAATCCCGCAGCGAAACGCAATGGCCGTTTGCCGAAGCTGAGACACCACAACATGGAGTAGCCAAAGACGAGGATAATCAGTGGGCGTCCCATCGTGATTCTGGCATGCGCCAGGCCAAGAAATACCGCGGTCATGCACAGCCCAAGCGCGATCGGCAGTAGCCAGTCGTTTAGTTTGACCCTTGCGTTCCTGGCTGGAGGCAACGGCTTGATGTCGACTGGAGGGCGCAGCAGAGCCGCGAACACAAGCACCAGCGGAAACTCGACCACCGTGGAAAAGATGACGGGCGCGACGATGGCATTGAAGATGCCGCCGAGTACGCCGCCAAAAGAGATCCACAGGTAGAACTCCGTCAGGCGGTTCACTGCCGGGCGGCTGCGGGCAAGCTCTCCGTGACATACGAGGGAGACGGCAAACAGTGTAGAAAGATAGAGCAAAATCAATGCCAACAATGGAAGCTTGGTCTTACAGACAGTTGGGATGAGCGAGACAAGAATGAGAAAAGGCAGCCTTTGAATCAACCATTCATGCGATAACGGGGGCCGCTTGGCAAAGACAAGCACAAAGCTCAGCAGGTAAAACGCCAGCGGCAACACCCAGAAGAGAGGAATGGCGGGAACGTCGGTGGTAAGCGCAGTTGTGACGCCCAACATCAGGCTGGAGGGCACAAAAGCCAAGGCAATCCAGTGCAGACGCTGGCGCCAGATGGCAATCGGCTCGGTCTGGCCGGGGGCTTCCTTCGGGGCAGTTGGGGCAGCGACGACGCCGGGCTGCACCCGCCAGACCAGCGTAGCGCAGGCCACTGACATGGCTAGAAACACAGCATAGCCGTAACTCCAAAGACGGCTCTGCATGCTCAGGTGCAAATTTGGCTCCAACAATAATGGATACCCCAGTAGCCCTACCAGGCTGCCTGCGTTACTTGCGGCATAAAGGAAATATGGGTCGCTCGCATGCTTGTGTCCCGACTGCGAAAACCATCGCTGCAGAATGGGCGTGGAGGCCGAGAGCACGAAGAACGGCAAGCCCACTACGACCAAAAGCATGGCGAGTATTGACAGCACTGGACTGCTTTGAGCGGGCGGTTCCCAGCCCATTGGGATATGTAACGGCAATATGGCAAGGGGAGTGAGCGCCAGAGCGATGTGCAGGACGATCTGCACCCGGTAATTGAGCCATTTGGTGGTCGCGTAGGCATACAGATAGCCGGCCAGCAACACCGCCTGAAAGAAGACAAGGCAGGTGTTCCAGACTGCCGGGGTCCCGCCAAGCATCGGCAGGACCATCTTAGCCAGCATGGGCTCGACCAGGAATAGCAGGGTTGCGCTGACGAACATTGAGATCGTGAAAATAACCAGAAGCAATCGGTTTGGGATTCGGGCGATCATAGTCTCTCTGGGATGTCGAAGGTCCAGGGAACTCCCTCGTGACCTCCGCTGTTCAATCTAAACAGATTCGCCGGAAGATGGTCCCGAAAAGACAAGACTGCATGAATTGTTGATTTGATTGGCGTCCCCGACGGGATTTGAACCCGTGTTATCGCCGTGAAAGGGCGGTGTCCTAGGCCGGGCTAGACGACGGGGACGCTGATAGGGCTAGGTGCGGCGAAGGTTGGCCGGATGCGCCCT